>Ga0209784_100064_pt1 | contig 158058 bp, 139 predicted proteins | sample AraplaCvi_mLB_r2_2_FD_184284 | JGI IMG/M metagenome (GOLD analysis project Ga0209784, IMG submission 184284) | Arabidopsis root microbial communities from North Carolina, USA - plate scrape CL_Cvi_mLB_r2 (SPAdes) (version 2) | ecosystem: Host-associated > Plants > Roots > Endosphere | place...
CAAACTCTTCAATTAAAAGTTCGATTTGCTTCAACAAGTGAAGCGGTGCTCAGAGATTACTTCGTAATAATTCAACTAAATGAATTACTGCTTGGTCACTCTAAGACTTGATATTTTTTGCCACCGAAGTGGCTGATATCGTCTTGTGAGTGCCCACACAGATTGTCTGATAAATTGTTAAAGAGCGTACGCTGCGAGAATTAACTCAGCAACGTGGGAGGCAGATAATACTCTTTCTCCCTGAAGAGTCAACCATTTTCTTTTACAAGATGCGGTGTTTTCACCGGGTTGATTCTTCCTGACTGGGCGACTTGGTTCTTGTTAGAGGAGTCGTTGTTCCCGGTCAGTGGAGGCGCATTATAGGGAGTTCTCAGAAGGCCGCAACCCCTAATTTCAAAAAACTTTCTGAATGCTTTCTTTTTGGCCTGAACGTCTATTAAGCCCGCATTATTGCGATTTTTTATACGATATTTGCCCAAAATCTTCAGCGAATTTGGCCACCTGCTGCCAGTCGGTATATTCCACTTCTTTACGGGTATCTGTTTCACCACCTGTCATCCGCATAATCAGTTGGATCATGACCTTATCGAACCAGCGATATCGCGGATAACGTAATGCGCCAGCAAAGACACCGCACATTGCCGGTTCCCACGGGGATGCCAGCAGGAATTTACGTACATAGGCATTAGTCTGTGGCGTTCGTTTTTCGGGTTTGCGCGCTGTCAGGTTGACGCCGAAAAAAGCCGACGGCATGTGATTCAAGGTTTCGGCGTGTTTTTTAACGAACTTATCCAGCACCGGGTTAAAGTGACCGTAACGTATAGAAGCGCCGATCATCACCTGGTCATAGCTTTTCAAATCGACATGTTCCGCATGTACCAGATCAACAACATCGCAGTTGCACTTTTCTTTCAGCTCACTTGCTATATAAGAAGCGATAGCATGTGTCTGCCCGTCACGACTTGAATAGAGTATCAACGCTTTCATACTTGTTTCCCTTTCTTAAAACTCATTCCCGCCAGAACGTCGGCGTGAACAGCACTAATAATGTGAAGACTTCCAGACGACCAAACAACATGGTGACGATCAGGATCCATTTCGCCACGGAATTCATCGAAGCAAAGTTATCAGCCACCACCCCCAGCCCCGGGCCAAGGTTATTGAGTGTGGCGGTAACCGCAGCAAAGGCGGAGAAGTTATCCACACCGGTGGCAACAATCGCCAGCATGCTGACAATAAATACCAGCGCGTAAGCGGAGAAGAAACCCCATACCGCTTCTATGATACGTTCAGGCAACGCGCGGTTACCCAATTTGATGGTGTAAACCGCATTCGGGTGAACCAGCCTTTTCAGCTCGCGCGAACCCTGTAAATAAAGCAAAAGAATACGGATCACTTTAAGACCGCCGCCCGTTGAACCGGCACAACCACCGATAAAAGCAGAGCACAATAATAGAAGCGGCAGGAACAGCGGCCATTTGGAAATACTGTCCGTGGTATAGCCTGCTGTGGTGGCCATTGATACCACCTGGAAGAATGCCTGATTGAGCGTTTCCAGCGGCGAGCCGTAGGTATTGTGGATCCACAGAATCACCGTGCAGATCACGACCAGCGTGAACTGCACGCCGATAAACATGCGAAATTCCGGATCACGCCAGTATACCTTGAGGTTTCGCCCGCTCAGCACCGCAAAGTGCAGGCCGTAGTTACAGCCGGAGATCAACAGGAATACCGCCACAATGGTATTAATCGTTCCGCTATGGAAATAGCCGATGCTGGCATCATGCGTCGAGAAGCCACCGATGGCGATAGTCGAGAAACTATGGCTGATGGCATCAAAGACCGGCATACCCGCGCCCCATAATGCCAGCGCACAGGCGATGGTCAGCAGCACATAGATAAGCCACAGCGTTTTTGCTGTTTCGGCGATACGCGGGCGCATCTTGTTATCTTTCAGCGGCCCCGGCATTTCGGCGCGATACAACTGCATTCCGCCGACCCCCAATATCGGCAGAATGGCTACCGCGAGCACAATGATCCCCATACCACCAAACCATTGCAGCATCTGCCGGTAGAAGAGAATCGCTTTCGGCAAAGAATCCAGCCCGACCAGTGTGGTCGCGCCCGTCGTCGTCAGGCCGGAGAAAGATTCAAAGAAAGCATCGGTAAGGGAAAGATTCGGCCGCTCGGAGAACAGAAAAGGCAATGCCCCGACGCTGCCCAGCACCGTCCAGAACAGCACCACAATCAGGAAACCTTCCCGTGGCTTCAGCTCACTTTTCTGCTTCCGGTTTGGCAGCCAGAGAAATAACCCAATCGCCAGGGCGACAAAGAAGGTCTGACTGAACGCACGCCCCGCACCATCGCGGTAAATTAAAGCGACCAGACCGGGAATAATCATCGTTCCCGAGAAAAGGATGACGAGCACCCCCACAATGCGTGTTATGGCACGAAAATGCATGCTGGTGCGTTCCTCAGCGAATTAACCATAGAAAAATTTAAGAAACCGGACGCAGGATTAGCGTGCCACGGCTGATATCGAACAAATGGCTGACGGTTGCCGGTGCATCTGCGGCAGGCAACGCCAGAACGAGATCCACCGCCGCGCCGTATTCACTGCGTAAAATATGGCCGCCAACCTGCAAAAGCAGCGTTTCCACCAGCTGTAACTGGCTGTAATCACACTGCACCGCGAACTCCGCCAGCGGAACCTTTTGCTGCACGATAAGTTGTTTCAATGCCTGCTGAACACCGCCGCCGTAGGCTTTCACTAACCCGCCAGTACCCAGCATTATGCCACCGTAATAACGCACCACGACGGCGGTGATCTCCCCGACTCCGCTTCCCATCAGCTGACTTAAGATCGGTTTACCGGCTGTGCCCGCCGGTTCGCCATCATCAGAAAAGCCCAGTTGCTGAGAATCAGCAGGCGCGCCAGCTACAAACGCCCAGCAGTGATGACGCGCTGCCGGATGCTGGTTTCTGACCTCCTGAATCAAAGCCTTTGCCACTTCAACTCCCTCAGTTCTCGCCAGCAGGGTGATGAAGCGACTCTTCTTTATTTCTTCGCTGAAACTGACAGGCTCAGCGGGGACGGGATAAGGCTGCATCAGGCCAGCTTCAGATCACGTGTCATATTTTCGATACGATTATCGTGGATGACAATGTTGTCTTCGATACGAATGCCGCCAAATGACTTCATGGCATTGATGCGATCCCAGGCAAAGTGTTTGCTAAACTGCCCTTCGCGCCACGGTAACAGCAACGAATCGATGAAATACAAACCCGGCTCGATAGTCAGCACCATGCCTGGCTCAATCACACGGGTACAACGCAGGTAGGGATATTGCGAAGGCGCGGCCAGATGCGTGCCGGTATCATCCTGCATAAACCCGGCGACATCGTGAACCTGTAACCCCAGCGGATGCCCCAGACCATGCGGCAGGAAAGGCCCGGTCAGGTTCTGTTCCACCATGGCGTCTTCACTAATATCCACCACCAGCTTATGCGCTTTCAACAATTTGGCGATACGGTGATGCATCTGAACATGATAGTCGGTATAGCGCACACCGGCTTTAATCGTATCAATTAACGCAAGTTCTTCCGTATTGAGATCTTTCACGAGTGCTGCGAAATCACTGTCCGGTTTTGCGGCATAGGTACGCGTCAGATCGGCGGCATAACCGTTATATTCTGCACCGGCATCAAGCAGGAAGCTGTGCATTTCGGCAGGCGGCTGATTATCGAGCGTAGTGTAATGCAGTACGGAAGCGTGTTCATTGAGCGCGACAATGTTGCTGTAAGGCACATCGGTATCACGATGACCGGTAGCAGTGAGATACGCCAGATTGATATCAAATTCGCTCATGCCGGAAAGGAACGCTTCTTTCGCCGCGCGATGGCCACTGACCGCGACTTTCTGCGCTTCACGCATACAGGCCAGTTCATAGTCTGTTTTGTAAGCGCGATGATAATGCAGGAAATCCAGTACCACTTTCGGATTCACGTTCGCCGCAGGGATACCCATGCTGATCGCACGTTCCTGACTGTAACCGATGTAACCCACACGTTTGAGATCAACCGGCAACTGGCCTTTGATATCGTCAGCGTTGGCCAGCGGCGTCAGGGAAATCTCTTTCGTCCAGAAGGACTCCGGCAGCGGCTCATGGCTGTGCCAGTAATCCACCGGAGAATAGAACCACAGCTTCGGCGCATTCACGCCATCCACCCACAACCAGCAGTTCGGCACTTTGGTGACCGGCACCCAGGCTTTGAACTGCGGATTGACTTTGAAGGGATAACTGTGGTCATCAAGGAAGGTCGTCAGCAACTCACCGGAGTGAATCAGTAACGCATCAAGCTGAGAACGTTGCAGAATTTCACGGGCACGCGTCTGCAGCGTGGCGATATGTTCTTTATAAAGCGTAGTAAGCGATTCCATCCAACTGTCCTTTTTTCACCTGAATGACGATGCAGCATCTTACCACAGCCTCACCGCGACCATAGTCCCGGAAGGTTTGTGATCTTGCCTGCAAATAAAACACATCTCATTTGCAAATTATTAACATAAAAACCACACTCCAAAACATCTGGTCATACCAGATCATCCCAGATGATTCAGGAGAGACACATGCTCTACCAAGGCGAAACACTACACCTGCACTGGCTCGACGGCGGTATCGCGGAGCTGGTGTTTGATGCTCCAGGCTCGGTTAACAAGCTCGACACCCAAACTGTCGCCAGCCTGGGCGAAGCCATTGCAGTACTTGAAAAACAGTCTGACCTGAAAGGTCTGCTGCTCAGTTCGGCCAAACCAGCGTTTATCGTGGGCGCGGATATCACCGAATTTTTATCCCTGTTCAACGCGCCAGCCGAAAAACTGCATGAATGGCTGGATTTCGCCAACAGCATTTTTAACCGGCTGGAAGACCTGCCGGTACCGACAATTTCTGCCATCAGCGGTTATGCGCTGGGCGGTGGTTGCGAATGCGTGCTGGCGACAGATTTTCGTATCAGCACTGCCGATGCCCGGATTGGCCTGCCGGAAACCAGTTTAGGAATTATGCCGGGCTTCGGCGGTTCCGTACGTCTGCCACGTCTGATTGGTACTGACAGTGCGCTGGAAATTATCGCCGCCGGTAAAAATATCAGTGGAAAAGAGGCCCTGAAAGTCGGGCTGGTCGATGCGGTGGTTGAAGCCGATAAACTGCGCGACGCTGGCATCAGCATGCTGAGAAACGCCGTTGACGGCAAACTGGAATGGCATAACCGTCGTGATCCTAAACGTCTGCCGTTGAAACTCAGCCAGATTGAAGCGGCGATGAGCTTCAGCGTCGCCAAAAGTATGGTCATGCAAAATGCCGGTAAACACTATCCGGCGCCCATGAGCGCGGTGAAAACCATAGAAGCCGCGGCCCGTCTGGGTCGCGATGAAGCGTTGCAGCTGGAAACCGCCAGCTTTGTGCCGCTCGCACAATCAAAAGAAGCCCGCGCACTGGTCAGTATTTTCCTTAACGATCAGTTTGTGAAAAGCAAAGCCAAAAAACTGGCGCAAGACAGCGAAAAACCAAAACAGGCCGCCGTATTGGGCGCGGGCATTATGGGCGGCGGGATCGCCTACCAGTCTGCGCTGAAAGGCGTGCCGGTTGTGATGAAAGATATCAACGACCAGTCCCTGACGCTCGGCATGAACGAGGCTGCCAAGTTGCTGAACAAGCAACTGGAGCGCGGTAAACTCGACGGTCTGAAAATGGCTAAAGTGCTGTCGACCATTCATCCGACGCTGGATTACAGCGGCATCGAACGTGCCTCTGTGGTCGTTGAAGCCGTGGTCGAGAATCCTAAAGTGAAGGCCGCGGTGCTGGCGGAAGCGGAATCTCTGCTCGGCACCGATACCGTTCTGGCCTCGAATACCTCGACCATTCCTATCGATCTGTTGGCGTCTTCGCTCAAACGCCCGGAAAACTTCTGTGGTATGCACTTCTTCAACCCGGTGCATCGTATGCCGCTGGTCGAAATCGTGCGTGGTGAGAAAACCTCAGACAAAACGATTTCGCGCATCGTTTCTTACGCACTGGCGATGGGTAAAACGCCTATCGTGGTCAACGACTGCCCGGGATTCTTCGTCAACCGCGTACTGTTCCCGTATTTCTCCGGTTTCAGTCTGTTACTGCGTGATGGCGCTGATTTCCGCCAGATCGACAAAGTGATGGAAAAACAGTTCGGCTGGCCGATGGGTCCGGCTTATCTGCTGGATGTGGTCGGCATCGACACCGCGCATCACGCCCAGGCCGTGATGGCCGCCGGTTTCCCTGAGCGCATGGCGCGGGATTACCGTGACGCTGTTGATGTGCTGTTTGATAACCGTCGTTTTGGGCAGAAAAATCAACTCGGTTTCTACCGTTACAGCGAAGACAGCAAAGGCAAGCCGCGCAAGGAAGTTGACGAACAGGCGATCAGTCTGCTGGCCGACAACCTGAAACCAGCACACACTGACTTCTCACCACAGGACATCATCGCCCGCATGATGATTCCGATGATTAACGAAGTGGTGCGCTGCTTTGAGGAAGGCATTATTGCCAGCCCGGCCGAAGCCGACATGGCGCTGGTCTACGGCATCGGATTCCCTCCTTTCCACGGCGGCCCGTTCCGTTATCTCGATACCCTCGGTACCACTGAGTATCTGAAAATGACTGAACAGTATGCACATCTGGGGCCGATGTATCAGGCACCGGAAGGGCTACGCGCCAAAGCGCAAACCAATGAAAGTTACTATCCGGTTGCCGCTCCGCTGGAAAACTTCAGCACCGGTAATCAGGCATAAGGACCGAAATCATGGAAAACGTAGTCATTGTTGACGCAGTCCGCACGCCAATGGGCCGTTCAAAAGGCGGCGCATTCCGCCATGTCAGGGCTGAAGATCTCTCCGCGCATCTGATGCGTGCCGTACTGGCCCGTAATCCGGCGCTGAACGCCAAAGATATTGATGATATTTACTGGGGCTGCGTCCAGCAGACGCTGGAACAAGGCTTCAACATTGCCCGTAACGCGGCGCTGCTGGCGGAAATACCGCACAGTGTTCCCGCGACTACGGTCAACCGTCTGTGCGGTTCTTCCATGCAGGCGCTGCATGACGCCGCCCGCGCCATTATGGTCGGTGACGCACAGGTCAGCCTGATCGGCGGTGTGGAACATATGGGTCATGTGCCGATGAATCATGGTGTGGATTTCCATCCGGGGCTGAGCAAAACCGTAGCGAAAGCCGCAGGGATGATGGGACTGACGGCGGAAATGCTGGCAAAAATGCACCAGATCAGCCGTGAAATGCAGGATGAATTTGCCGCACGTTCACATCAGCGTGCTCATGCAGCCACCGTAGCCGGGCATTTCGCTAACGAAATTGTGCCGACCGAAGGCCATAACGCCGATGGCGTTCTGACCCGTTATGATTTCGACGAAGTGATCCGCCCGGAAACGACGGTCGCCACACTGGCAGCTTTACGCCCGGCGTTCGATCCGGTGAATGGCACTGTCACGGCGGGAACTTCTTCTGCCCTCTCCGACGGCGCATCGGCAATGTTGCTGATGAGTGAATCCCGTGCCAAATCTTTAGGTCTGAAAGCCCGTGCCCGCATCCGCGCCATGGCGGTGGTGGGCTGCGACCCGTCCATTATGGGTTATGGCCCGGTGCCAGCAACGCGTCTGGCTCTGAAACGCGCCGGACTGAGCGTGCAGGACATCGGTCTGTTCGAACTGAACGAAGCCTTCGCCGCACAAGCCTTGCCGTGTGTGAAAGATTTGGGACTGCTGGAAACTATGGAGGATCGCGTCAACCTGAACGGCGGTGCCATTGCGCTCGGTCACCCGCTCGGCTGCTCCGGCTCACGTATTTCCACCACACTGCTGAACCTGATGGAGCGCCGCGACGTCCAGTTTGGCGTTGCGACCATGTGTATCGGTTTAGGTCAGGGCATTGCGACCGTTTTCGAACGCATCTGATTCTCTCTTTGTGCAAAAGCAAAAAAGCGGGCATTTAGCCCGCTTTCATCAATGTGTTCTGCCTGTTTTAGTTGCCGTTTTCCCGCCTGTCAGGGGCGGGCTTTTTCATTGTTCAATCAGATGAAAGAGAAAGCATCACCAAACAGACGGTCTTCCTGCGCACCGCGCTCGGCGACAAAACGTTCACGGGCGATTTTAGCCATCTCAAAACGACCGGCGATATAAATGTCGTACTCAGCCAGTGAAGAGAAATCCTGTAAAACCGCGCTCAGCACGGTACCGCTTCTGCCCTGCCAGCCCTCTTCCGGCTGTTCAACTACCGGGATCACCTTCAGGTTCGGATGATTAATGCTCATCGCTTCCAGCTCACCAAGATCGTACAGATGCTTCAGTTCACGCCCGCCCCAGTAAATGGAGATATCGCGGTGCGGTTGCTGCTCAAGTGCGGTGATAAGAATCGAACGGACGTAGGAGAAGCCGGTGCCACCGGCAATCAGCACCAGAGGACGCTCGCCGTCTTCACGTAGCCAGGCATCGCCGTGCGGAATATCAACGGTGATTGCCTGTTCTTTCAAAATGCGATCCATCACGGCCATCGCGTACAAATTCAGTTCAGACGCGCCGATGTGCAGCTCAATCACATTGTGTTGAGCCGGCGTCGAGGCCAGCGAGAACGGGCGCTTGTCACGCTCATCCATTACCACCATAAGATACTGACCCGCGCGGAACGAGAAAGGCGCTTCCGGAACCAGCCGGACGCGATACACCGTATCGGTTATCGCCTCAACCGAGGTCACTTTACAGCTCAATGTTGTCATGCGTTCCCTCTGTGGGTCGTCAAAGCAAAGCGTAGGACAAAGATTCGATTATTTTTTCACATCGTCTTTATCATTAAGAATAGCGAGTTCATCCCAAATAGCGTCAATACGCGCGGTGACTTCCGGGTCTTTCACAATCGGACGTCCCCATTCACGCTGCGTTTCACCCGGCCATTTGTTGGTCGCGTCCATCCCCATTTTCGAGCCAAGGCCCGACACCGGGGAGGCAAAATCGAGATAATCAATCGGGGTATTTTCCACCAGAACCGTATCCCGCGCGGGATCCATCCGGGTGGTGATCGCCCAAATAACGTCGTTCCAGTCGCGGGCATTCACATCGTCGTCGCACACAATCACAAACTTGGTGTACATAAACTGACGCAGGAATGACCAGACCCCCATCATCACGCGTTTAGCATGACCGGCGTATTGCTTCTTCATGGTAACGACAGCCAGACGGTAGGAGCAACCCTCAGGCGGCAGATAGAAATCAACAATTTCCGGAAACTGTTTTTTCAGGATTGGCACAAACACTTCATTCAACGCCACACCCAGAACCGCAGGTTCATCCGGCGGACGGCCGGTGTAGGTCGAATGATAGATGGCATCTTTTCGCTGCGTCATGTGCGTAATGGTAAACACCGGGAAGCTATCCACTTCATTATAGTAGCCGGTGTGGTCGCCATAAGGGCCTTCCGGTGCCATTTCACCCGGCTCGATATACCCTTCAAGCACAATCTCGGCGCTGGCAGGCACTTCCAGATCGTTGGAAATACATTTCACCACTTCCGTTTTGTTACCACGCAACAACCCGGCAAAGGCATATTCAGACAGCGTATCGGGCACCGGCGTCACAGCGCCAAGAATCGTTGCCGGATCGGCACCCAGCGCCACGGAAACCGGAAAACGCTGGCCCGGATTCTGCTGGCACCATTCCTGGAAATCGAGCGCGCCGCCCCGATGGGACAACCAGCGCATGATCACTTTATTTTTACCCAACACCTGCTGACGATAAATGCCCAGATTTTGACGCGGCTTGTTCGGGCCACGAGTCACAGTCAGGCCCCAGGTGATGAGCGGGGCCGCATCTTCCGGCCAGCACTGCATCACCGGAATTTTGGTGATATCGACCGCATCGCCTTCCCAAATCTGCTGCTGACAAGGTGCCGAATGCAGCATTTTGGTCGGCATGTTCAGCACTTGTTTAAACTTCGGCGCTTTGTCGTATAAATCACGAAAACCGCGTGGCGGCTCAGGTTCTTTCAGAAACGCCAGTAATTCACCGACTTCCCGCAACGCACTGACATCTTCTTTGCCCATGCCCATCGCCACACGCTGAGGTGTGCCGAATAAATTGCACAAAACCGGCATGTCGTAGCCTTTAGGATTTTCGAACAAAAGCGCCGGACCACCTGCACGCAGGGTACGATCGGCAATTTCGGTCATTTCCAGATAAGGGTCAACTGACTGGCTAATGCGTTTCAGTTGGCCTCTCTTTTCGAGTAACGAGAGGAAGTCACGTAAATCACGGTATTTCATGCTGATTCTGAGTCGCCAGGTTGAAGGAGAGCATTATAGAGCCTCTCCAGAGTTGTTGCTGCTTTTTTGTTATCAGCAAGTTTGTTATCAGTAAATTTCTTATTGGTAAGTAAAGTCTGATAACGAAAAAGCAGTATAACCGTCAGCCCGGGTATTTTTGGTCTGACGGTGCGGAAGTTATATCGCGACGACAATCACACGCAGTTAAAAGACACCAGAGGCTGGAGCGCCTGAGTATCCTGATATTCCTGTGTGTCTTGCCCGTGGCGGAAAACCTTAAACCCCTGATTTTTAGCACTGAAGTAACTCAGATCATTGCCGGACACCTGCAACAGGCTGCCTTCACGCAACGCAATCACTGATTCAGACGGGTTAACCGCGCAGAATTCCGCAATGCGCTCATCACGGGTTTCGCCCATATGACCGCTTAAATGGGCATCGATGTAATGCGGATTGATTTGCACCGGGAACAGGCCGAGAGCAGGCAGAACCACAGAGTTGCGAACAGGCATATCATTGGTGGTGCGGATGCTTGGCGTGGCGACATTACAACCCGCACTCCAGCCAACATAAGGCACATTGCGCTCACGCACTGCCCGCTGAATTGGTACGATCAGGCTATGTTCATGCAGCATCTGATTAAGCATCCAGGTATTCCCGCCGCTGATCAAAATGCATTGTGCGCCGGCAATAGCTTCAGCAGGATTTTCTGCATGATGAATGCTACTGACGCGAATGCCCAACGTATCAGAAAGTTCCAAGGCGCGGGCATCGTAATCACTGCGGATCAGGGCGTAGGGGACCAGCACGGCAGAGGTGATATTGTGTGCCTCAAACATAGTCTGGATGCGCGTTTTAGCGTAACCCAGTAACTCAGATTCACCTGAAAGCTTGCCGTTACTCAGTAAAAACAGCTCCATGAGATTTCTCCTGATAAAATAGGATTAATAGAGGGGATAAGAACGCGCTTTTCTCCGATAATAAAAGATAACGGGCCGACAATCAGCAAACGTCTGCATAGACTTGCACTGTCTGTATCTCATGAGCGGCTTTTGGTATGCTGCCCCGCTCAACGCTTTTATGTGGGAAACTATGGAATCCTGGTATTTACTCTATTGCAAACGTGGTCAGCTTCTTCGCGCAAAAGAACATCTTGAACGCCAGAACGTTAACTGCCTGACGCCGATGATCACACTGGAAAAACTGGTGCGCGGACGCCGCACTGCGGTCAGCGAGCCACTGTTTCCAAATTACATGTTCATCGAGTTCGACCCTGAGCGGATCCATACCACGACGATCAATGCAACGCGTGGCGTCAGCCACTTCATCCGCTTTGGTGCGAAACTGGCCACCGTCCAGCCTGATGTCATCAAACAGTTGATGGAGCCACCAACAATTGAAATTCGTGATCCTGATACGCCATATGAAGGCGATCAGGTGGTGATTACCGACGGGATTTTTGCCGGTATCGAAGCGATTTATACTGAACCGGACGGCGAAGCACGTTCACTGCTGATGCTTAACCTCATCAACCAGCCGGTTCGTCAGAGCATCGAAAATACGCACTTCCAAAAAATCTGACCGGCATCTCCGCCCAGTACAAATGATAAAGGCACCGTTAAAGGTGCCTTTATCATTGGGTTCAGCGGCACGCGGACAATGCAAAAAGTTTACGTGCATTGTCATCCGTGATATCTGCCAGCCACTGAGGATCTTCCCCGCGCCACAGCGCGACCTGTTTAACAATATGCGGCAGGAAAGCCGGTTCATTGCGGCGGTTTTTCGGCTTGTTTTCCATATCACGCGGCAGTAAATACGGTGCATCGGTTTCAAGCATTAACCTGTCCGCAGGGATCAGCGGCAGCATGTCACGTAATTCCAGCCCGCGACGCTCATCGCACACCCAACCGGTGATACCAATCGACAGTCCGAGAGATAAATACAACTCAAGCTCCTGACGGGTGCCGGTGAAACAATGAACCACGCCGCCCGGCAAATCGGACAGCCAGGGTTTCAGCAACGTGGCGAAGCGCTCACCAGCATCACGACAATGCAGAAACACCGGCAACTGTAATTCTTTCGCCAGCGCCAGCTGTGCCGTGAAAGCCGCTTCCTGTCGATCTGCCGGAGAAAAGTTGCGATTGAAATCCAGCCCGCACTCACCGATAGCCACAACATTGGGTAACACTGCAAGCTCACGGATACCGGCTTCAACCTGCGCATTCCAGTGACTTGCCTGATGCGGATGCACGCCCGCCGTCGACCAGCAAAAATCAGGATGCTCATCCGCCATTTTCTGCGCTTCGACACTTTCCTGCGCTGACGTTCCGGTGATCAACATGCCGCTCAGACCGGCAGTTCTGGCTCTTTCCACTACCTGCAGCCGATCTTTATCAAACTGACTGCTGGTGAGATTTATACCGATTTCAAACATGGGGAGTCCTGAAACAGAAACCGCCCAACAGGGCGGTTTCTATGTATAACGAAAGAAACTTTAAGCAGGCTGATCCGGATCGGTCTCGTTGTCGACGTCCGACCGGCGACGGCCTCCGACATAGAAACGGGCAAAGAACACGCCGATTTCAAACAACAGGTACATTGGAATGGCCAGCAATGTTTGCGAGAACACATCCGGCGGTGTTAACAACATCCCGACCACAAAAGCCCCGACCAGCACATACGGACGTTTCTTTTTCAAGTCTTCGGGTGTCGTTACACCACTCCAGCAAAGCAACACAATCGCGATAGGCACTTCGAAGGAGACGCCAAACGCCATAAACAACGCCATCACGAAATCGAGATAGTTGTTAATGTCGGTGGCTATCTGCACGCCAGCCGGTGCAGTTTTCGCAAAGAAAGCAAACGCCAGCGGAAACACGACGAAATAAGCAAACGCCACACCGAGATAAAATAACGCGGAGCTTGAAAACAGCAGCGGCATCATGAGACGGCGTTCGTGTTTGTAGAGCGCCGGAGCCACAAATGCCCAGACCTGATACAAAATGAACGGTGCAGAGACAAACACCGAGACAATCATGGTCAGTTTGATAGGCGTAAAGAACGGCGACGCGACGTCAGTCGCAATCATGCTCGCGCCCAGCGGCATTTGTTTGATCAGCGGTGAAGCCACCAACTGATAGATGTCATTTGCGAAATAAACCAGCGCTAAAAACACCACAATAATGCAGATAATGGCATTTAACAGGCGCTTACGCAGCTCAATCAGATGACTGATAAGGGGTTGTGTATCTTCAACTGCCATGTTTAACGCTCGCCTGTCGTTTGAGTTGATGAAGCCGGTTTAGCCGGTGCTGCGGGTTCAGCCACAGGGGCTTCAGCAGCAGTTTTCACAACCGGTGAAACGTCAACAGAAGCGTCAGCCGCGTGTTCCGCCGAGGCCGTCAGCTTTTCAGCCGCAACATGCGCCGTTTTATTTGAGGCCAGAGCGGCATCAACAGCACTTTGTGGTGCCGTTGCCGGTGCAGAAACCACATTGTCGGCAGCAGCAGGAGACACACCCGCATCATGGTGCGCTTCAGCTTCATCCAGAACAGGGTTGTGGATGGTGTTGCCTTCCGCTTTGGCTTCTTCCACAGCTTTCTCTGCAGGATTCAATCCTGAATTGATCGACTGCTTCATAGATTCTGCGGCTTCTTTCAACTCGTCCATAGATGCTTTGATTTCTGGCGTGAGATTCTTCAGACCGGCTTCTTCCGCTTTCTTCAGGCTATCCTGCAATTCCTGGAGTTTCAGTTCCTGCGACAATTCGCTTTGAACTGAAGCAGCCATGGCACGAAGCGTACGGATCCAGCCTGCTACTGTTCTGACTGCTACAGGTAAACGCTCGGGCCCGAGGACAACCAGGCCAATCACCAATACCAGCAGCAGTTCACTAAATCCAATATCGAACACGGCTTATACCTGCTCTTTGTTTTGGCTCTTGGTGTCTTCTGCTTTCGCTTCTGGCTTGCTTTCAACAGACTTTGCTACGAAATCAGCATCAGTGGGAGAAACGTCAGCGTCTTTAGTTTTTGACTGGCTGTCGTCGTCACTCATGGCTTTTTTGAAGCCTTTGATGGAAGCACCCAGATCAGAACCCAGACCACGCAGTTTCTTCGTACCGAACAGCAGTACCACAAGAACAACGAGGATCAGGATTTTTGTAATACTAATACCACCCATTATTTTCACCTCAAACAGGAAGGAACGACATTTATTGCCGTCCGCAAACGGCATTCGATTTAAAACAATTTGCTCAGCTGGCGCGCTTCCATCCGATTAACCAGGAAACAACACCGGCTGCCATCAGGCAGGCGGGGTAAACCTTAACGCCACCCAACAGTAAGAGGGTTCCGCTCAGTAACAGCGTCGCACCCATTCCCAACAAATAACGAGACTGCCCCTGACGGGAACTCTGGTTATGGATCTGGGAGGAAAGCTTCTCAATGTTGTATTGCAACAGCTTGTGCTGATGCAGGCTCTGATAAACCAAATCTGGCAGTTCAGGCATTTTCTCAATCCAGAACGGCGCACGCTCTTTCAGTGCGCGGATCATCGCCGGCAGACCCACCTGATCACGAACCCAGCTTTCGAGGAAAGGTTTCGCCGTTGTCCACAAATCCAGTTGAGGATAAAGCTGACGCCCGAGGCCTTCGACATACAACAGTGTCTTTTGCAGCAACACCAACTGAGGCTGGACTTCCATATTAAAACGGCGAGCCGTATTAAACAGATTTAACAATACGTTACCGAAGGAAATATCCGCCAGCGGTTTCTCAAAAATCGGTTCACACACTGTCCGAATTGCAAATTCGAATTCTTCAACGTTGGTATCTCGCGGGACCCAGCCGGAATCGACATGCAATTCAGCTACTTTGCGGTAATCACGGTTAAAGAACGCGATGAAATTCTCCGCCAGATAGCGCTTGTCTTCCTTATTGAGCGAACCAACTATGCCGCAATCAATGCCTATGTAGCAAGGATCTTCAGGCGTTTCGTAGCTCACAAAAATATTGCCCGGATGCATATCCGCATGGAAGAAACTGTCGCGAAAAACCTGAGTGAAGAAGACCTGTACACCGCGCTCCGCCAGCAATTTCATATTGGTGCCCTGTTTTTTCAGCGCCTCAATATCAGAAACAGGGATCCCGTAAATACGTTCCATCACCATCAATTGTTCGCTGCAATAGTCCGGGTACACTTCCGGCACATACAGCATCGGGCTACCTTCAAAGTTACGGCGAAGCTGAATGGCATTCGCGGCTTCACGTAACAGATTCAGTTCATCAAGCAGCGTTTTCTCATACTCACGTACCACTTCACGCGGACGCAAACGGCGACCATCCGGTAACAAAATCGGTAGCCAGCCAGCAAGACGCGACATCAAACGGATATCAGCAACAATGGTCGGTAAAATATCCGGACGGATAACTTTGAGCACCACCGGTTTGCCGTTTTCTTTCAGGATCGCCGTGTGCACCTGAGCAATAGACGCAGACGCCAGCGGCGTCTGATCGAACTCATCAAACCAGGTTTCCAGCGGGCCACCCAGCGCGGCATCAATTTGCTGACGGGCTTTCGCACCATCAAACGGCGGAACATGGTCCTGAAGCAAAGCCAGCTGATCGGCTATGTGCGGGGGGAAAAGATCGCGGCGTGTAGACATCATCTGACCGAACTTGATCCAAACCGGCCCAAGCTGTTCCAGTGCCAGGCGCATGCGCTCACCTAACGGCTTTTCTTTATGACGATTTGGTAACCAGAAAAAAAGATAACGACCAATTCTCAGTGGTAACGTTAAGCGGATTTTAGGGATCAGTTCGTCAAGGCCGTAGATCAGAAACATGCGGATAATCAGATATAAACGTCGCATTTCCCTAGGCGTCACGGTTTGTCCTCCAGTTTTTTGATACGTTTATCCAGCGCATCCAGCTCACACACCAGTGCGGAAACCTCATCACTAAACCAGACAACTTCCAGCGGACCGGGTGCCATTTTCCACTCTTCAGTCAGCGTTTGCGCCACATAGCTCTGCTGGTGTTTCAACCCTTTTTGCAAAAAGCTGAAAACGCCCTGCACGGTCTGACTCAGCCCCTGTGCCGCAATGTCACCGATATAGGGTGCCAGAAATTCCGCAGGCTCAATTTCCGCCATATCCAGCAATGCAGAGAACTGCTGAACCAGGGCGATATCGCCATCAACTACCAGCTCGCCACTGCGCATCATGGGCGACAACTGCTGGCGATCACGTAACTTATGCAGCACTGACAGTTTCGAGGTGACGGTGCAATCTGCCGCGCCGTCCCATTGCCCGAGCACATCAATTTTCTGTTCACTGAACACAAACGTCAGTGGTGTACTCAGTTCCTGCAATTCCACACGCAGAACTTTACCGGCCAGACGTGTCCGCGCCGCCTTCATGCTGCGATCTCTGAAAAGCAGGTAATTAAGCGGCGTCTCGATAGCGGCAGTCAGTAACGGCGTTAACAACATCGGCATACTCATATCAGAATTTGAAACCCCGATGTAACGCCACAATGCCGCCAGTCAGGTTGTGATAAGTCACATTTTCAAAACCTGCGTCCGCCATCATTCCTTTCAGTGTTTCCTGATCCGGATGCATACGGATTGATTCAGCCAGATACCGGTAGCTTTCAGCATCGTGCGCAACCAGCTCACCAATACGCGGTAAAATATGGAAGGAATAGGTGTCGTAAGCTTTGCTCAGCGGCTTCAGCACCGGTTTGGAGAATTCCAGTACCAGCAGACGCCCGCCCGGCTTGAGTACGCGGAACATGGAACGCAGCGCCTTCTCTTTTTCAGTCACGTTACGCAGACCGAAAGAGATGGTGATACAGTCAAAATAGTTGTCCGGGAACGGCAGAGCCTCGGCATTCGCCTGAACGTAGCTGACGTTGCCGACGATGCCAAGATTGCGCAGCTTTTCGCGGCCCATCTTCAGCATGGAATCATTGATATCCGCCAGCACGACTTCGCCTTTCTCACCCACCAGACGGGAAAATTTTGCGGTCAGATCGCCCGTACCACCGGCCAGATCCAGCACACGTTGTCCCTGACGGACACCGCTGCAATCAATAGTGAAGCGTTTCCAGATGCGATGAATACCGAAAGACATCAGATCATTCATCAAATCATATTTTGCCGCAACGGAATGGAAGACTTCTGCCACCATTTCCTGTTTTTCATCTTTGGCTACTGTACGAAAACCAAAATGGGTGGTTTCCGGCGTCTGCTTTTCCATTATTTATGCCTGCTTTTTCAGTCGAACTCTTGGGGAGAAGTGTATCAGAACCCGTTCGAAAGCCCCATCACCGATGGTGATTCAACATATTGCAAAAATTCATGCATTGAATCACAAATACAGTGCAGGCCCTCTGACCCGCTATGTCTGCTGGTGGGGAGTTAACTCACCCGGGTTCAGCGTCTGTTCTTCTTCCGCATCAGAGGTATCGGGCAGAGATGCGGTGTCTTCAGGTTCATTTTCCGCTTTCGCTATTTCAGCCAGAGACGGACTGATAGGCCGTTTAACTTCAACACCCAGCGCGCGGAAACTTTCCACCTGTCCGATAAGATTACCACGGCCTTGCGAGAGTTTATTCATCGCGGATCGATAACTTCCCTGCGCTTTGTCGAGACTTTGTCCCATCGACTCCATGTCATCCACAAACAGCCGCAGTTTGTCGTAAAGACGTGCCGCGCGGTCGGCGATACGTTTGGCGTTCTGACTCTGATGCTCATAGCGCCACAAGTTACTGATCGTTCGCAGCGCCACCAGCAGGGTCGTCGGGCTGACCAGCATAATATTGTGCCGGAGCGCTTCGCTAATCAATTCTGGCTCACGGTCGATAGCCAGCAGAAAAGCGGGCTCAACAGGGATAAACATCAGCACATAATCGAGGCTGCGCAGACCGGGAAGTTGCTGGTAATCTTTGCGCCCGAGCAGGCGGATATGTCCGCGCACCGAGGCAATATGTTCATTGAGTGCCGCTTCCCGCTCGCTGTCATCCTCGCTGTTGAAATAGCGCTCATACGCGACCAGGGTCATTTTGGCATCAATCACTACGTCTTTATTCTGCGGTAACCTGACGACCACATCAGGTTGCATCCGGCTGTTGCTGTCAACCTGCACGCTGACCTGAGTCTGGTACTCATGCCCTTCACGTAAACCGGAAGCCTCGAGCACGCGGCTCAGCACCACTTCCCCCCAGTTGCCCTGCGTTTTGTTGTCACCTTTCAGTGCCTTGGTCAGGTTGACGGCTTCACGGGCCATCTCCACATTCAGTTGCTGCAGATTGCGGATCTCATGCGCCAGCGTATGGCGTTCACGGGCTTCCTGCCCAAAGCTGTCCTGCACCTGACGACGGAAACCATCCAGTTGCTCGCGCAACGGCAACAGTAACTTGTCGAGACTTTGCTTGTTCTGTTCGTCGGCACGGCGGCCATTTTGTTCGAAAATCCGGTTAGCCAGATTTTCAAACTGGCTGCTCAGGCGCTGTTCGCTGTTAATCAGCAGACGCTGCTTTTCTTCAGCCGCCATGCGGGTTTCATCCAGACGGGTTGAAACCTCACGCAACTCTGCTTCCTGCGCGCTGTTGATTTCCCGCTGCGCACGCAGTTCCTGATTCAGTTGCTCACACTCGTTTTGCCAGTGGGCAAGCAGTTGTAATTTTTCCTGACTGGCCGCCTGCAGGCTATGCAGTTTTCGCAGCTCAAGTTCAGCCTCACGCAGTTGCTGCTGCCCTGATTGCCGCTCGCTTTTGTGCGTATCATTTTCCGCTTTAGCCTGTTCCAGCGATTGTTCCAGCAAACGGCGCTGCGTTTCATACTCCGTCTGCTGTTGCTGTTGGCGCAGGCTGGCGATAAGCCAACCTACGAGTAAGCCCATTAACCCCGCCCCCAGGGCTGTCAGGATGCTGATATCCACGCGATTTCCCTCTTAAAGTCTCTTGCGGCCAAGGTAATGTCAGGCTGTATGGATGTCCAGTCTATTTTCTGTTGCATTGAGCCTTTGCGAGACGTCTTCCAAAAAGGAATTTCTCTGTATTTGCCCCCTTGCGATAGCCAGCCACAGAGAGCAGCATTCAAAACCAGCGGCTCAGCCACTGAATGCCGAAAGCACCTGGCGCCAGGATGCCGAAAGCCCAGATGAGTGCAGACGTCACATTCGCAATCTGGAAATATTTTTGCGGCATACCGCAGATACCGGCAACCAGTGGCACAACGGCACGAAGCGGGCCAAAGAAGCGGCCGATAAAAGCCCCGGGCATGCCCCATTTTTCAAAGAAAGCATGTCCACGAACCAGCATTTGCGGATGGCGGGAGAAAGGCCAGAAATTGCCAACCCGATCCTGATAACGGGCACCAATCCAGTAAGAAAGCCAGTCTCCCAGGAAAGCGCCTGCGGCGGCGGCGGCCCAGATGGGCCAGAACGGAATACCGGTTTCGCCAATCAGCGCGCCGAGTCCCAGCAAGATAAACGTTGCCGGTAGCAGCAGGGAAAGGAATGCCAGAGACTCACCAAAAGCCAGAAAGAAAACGATCGGTGCAGCCCACACCTGATGGGCGCGGATGAAGGTAGTGGTGTACTCAAGAAGGTCGTGAACAGTCAAAAATGCAGTTCCTTTTGTCAGAGATTCGGGAGGAGGTTCATCAATTATTCCAGATGGATTACTAACATGACCTTAACAGATCTGCTTAGCAGGGCAAAAAAATGGGCCGCCAGAGGCAGCCCATTGATGTGATGATGTGATGTGGTTGTTTTAGTTTTATAGGGACTAAATAAGCCTGCGGGCTGCTTCTACAACAATCTTCACCGCATGACTTTCAGTCTTTTTCATGGTTTCCGCATTAGGGATTTCCTGCTGCGTGCGGTTCACGATAACACCCGCCACCATCCCCGCGCGCAGGCCCTGGCTTGCACACATGGTCAGCAGAGTCGCGGATTCCATTTCGTAGTTCATGACGCCCATTTCCTGCCACTCTTTCATCGATTCTTTGAAGCGACGGACAACACGGCCAGAGTAAGTGTCATAACGTTCCTGACCCGGATAGAAGGTGTCAGAAGAGGCGGTAACGCCAATGTGCGTCGCGGCACCCACGGCTTCTGCCGCCGCAACCAGCGCGGTGGTGCAGGCAAAATCGGCTACTGCAGGGAATTCCATCGGCGCAAAGTGCAGGCTCGCGCCATCAAGGCGAACGGCAGCGGTCGTGACCAGAACGTCACCGACATTGATGTGTGGCTGGATAGCACCAGTTGTGCCGACTCGCAGGAAAGTACGGATCCCCAGTTGCGCCAGTTCTTCAACCGCAATAGAGGTCGAAGGGCCACCAATACCGGTTGAGCAAACAATCACAGATTTGCCATCAAGCTCAGCACGCCATGAGGTAAATTCGCGGTGGGAAGCCAGACGAACCGGGTTCTCCATCAATTTGGCAATTTTTTCCACGCGCTCAGGGTCGCCGGGAACAATCGCCAGCGTCGCGCCGTTTAAATCTTTTTTGGCCAGGCCAAGATGGAAAACTTCAGGCTGAGACATAACAAACTCCTCTGTGTGTAAGGTCATTTATTGGCAGGAGGAACACCCGGCAACTGTACTGAACATTGTGACGTTATTTCGTGACGGTCGTCACTATGATGTAACAACAGGAATTTCACATACATTTATTTTGTGATTCAAGTCACAAAATAAGGAGGGGTGAGGGAATTTTAAACAGGCAATCTCCGCTGCCGGGGATTGCCTGTTTATCAGTTACAGTTAATCAGGCAGGAACGGCATCTGCCGCCGCACTGCGCGACCAGATCCGGTGTTTGAGCATGTCTTTCAGAAACGCCTTCAGCAACGCTCCTTCTGCTTTTTCACCTTCCACAACGCCCTCTTCCGGCACATCATCCGTCAGCCCCAGCAGCGATTTGAAGCGGCGTGCATCGCCACTTAGCCCCACCACTTTCAGGTGTTTGTAGGCTTCGAGCACATAATGCCGTGCATCGCCATTCATCAGCAGTGCGTCGATATGCCCATGCGGAACAATCACTGCATCAACGGTGATGGAAGGCGATCCGGCAAACGTAGCATCAACCGGCAACGTAGAACCATCATCGGCAGTCACACTCCCTAAGTGACTGGCCAGCAGCTTAGGGTGAACGCCAGCGGCCTGAAGTGCCTGTAAGGTTTCCAGAACATCCGCCGCATTCACACCTTCACCCAGCAATATCGCCACCTGCCGCCCTTTGATCGTGCCTTTACCGCTGGCATACAAACTCAGCGACGGATCATTTTTCAGCCCATTCACGGGCTTCGGCGGCTTGATCTTCAGGGTGTCAGCGGAAAGGGTAATACCCAGATTTTTCGCCACTTTCTGCGCCAGCGTCTGATCAACATGCGCTAACAGATCCACGACCCGCTCGCGGATATACGGCCGCGCCACCTTCGATAATTCAAATGAGAAAGCGCCGATAATATGATCCTGCTCCGCTGTTGTCTGGCTCAGCCAGAACAGGCGCGGATGGGCATAATATTCGGCAAATGACGGACTGCGCTGACGGATTTTTTCTGCATCAACCCGTTCAGGATAACTTTCAAAGCCACCGCCGGACGCTGCCGGAGGTGTTTCCCTCGGCCAGTTATTGTTGATGGAATTCGGCTCGTAGTTCGCCGGATTCGTATCAATGTCCTGACGGTGCATGCCGTCACGCTGGAAGTTATGGAAAGGGCACGTCGGCCGGTTAATCGGAATTTCATGGAAATTAGGCCCGCCCAGACGACTGATTTGCGTGTCGGTGTAAGAGAACAGTCGCCCCTGCAACAGCGGATCATTGGTGAAATCTATGCCCGGCACAATGTGCCCCGGGTGGAACGCGGCTTGCTCGGTTTCAGCAAAGAAATTATCGGGGTTACGGTTGAGCACCATTTTGCCGATCAGTTCTACCGGCACCAGTTTTTCAGGGATGAGTTTGGTCGGGTCGAGCAGGTCGAAATCAAATTTGAATTCATCTTCTTCAGGGATCAACTGCACACCCAGTTCGTATTCCGGATAATCTCCGGCTTCGATGGCTTCCCACAAATCACGGCGGTGGAAATCGGCATCTTTCCCGGCCAGTTTCTGCGCTTCATCCCATAACAGAGAGGCTTTTCCGGCCAGCGGTTTCCAGTGGAAACGCACAAAAGTGGCTTTGCCTTTTGCATTCACGAAACGGAAAGTATGGATGCCAAAACCTTCCATCGTGCGGTAACTGCGCGGAATGCCCCGGTCAGACATCGCCCAGAACACGTTATGCAGGGTTTCCGGTTGCAGGGACACGTAATCCCAGAAGGAATCGTGCGCACTCGCTCCCTGCGGGATTTCGTTATGCGGTTCGGGTTTTACCGCATGCACAAAATCAGGGAATTTATGGGCATCCTGAATAAAGAACACCGGTGTATTGTTACCGACCAGGTCGTAAATGCCTTCATCGGTATAAAACTTGGTCGCCCAGCCGCGGATATCACGCACGGTATCTGCCGAACCACGGGAACCCTGAACGGTAGAGAAACGCACAAATACCGGCGTTTTCTTTTCAGGATCAGACAGGAAGCTGGCTTTGGTCACCGCCTTCATACTGCGATAGGGCTGGAAATAACCGTGCGCCGCAGCGCCCCGCGCATGAACGATACGTTCGGGAATGCGCTCATGGTCGAAGTGAGTAATTTTTTCACGGAGAATGAAATCTTCAAGCAGTGTCGGGCCACGATTTCCGGCTTTCAGCGAGTTCTGATCATCAGAGATTTTGGTGCCCTGATTGGTGGTCAGCGGCTGTTTTTCACCATTTTTGCGGTGGCGTTCTAATGCATCGAGTTTAGCATTGGTATTTTCCGGACTCTTCGCACTGCCGGACGCTGTCGGTTCTTTTCCTGGCGGTGTCGGTTGTGGCGAAGGCTGATAAATACGATCGCCGGGCGCAAGATCCCCCAGGCCTGGCTGTGAAGATTCAATGCCCGTGGCGGGGGCGCGGCTTACCGATTTTGACTCGCTTTTCTTGGTCACTTTAGAGGGTGATTTTGACATTGAACATAGCTCCTCGACAAAGGTTTCGGGTGTTCTGTAGACGTTCTGTAAATCTTCCATGATGACTTTCCTGATTAACTTTTAACTATAGAACATCTCTTGCGCCTTGCTGTTCATGCTTTCCGGCTATAGTTTTAATCCATAGCCACAGATTTTCGTATGGACACTTGCCTGGAGACCCCAATGAAAAAAGAAGAATTGCTTACCCTGAAACAGGCTCCGACCAGCTTTGCCCCTGCCGTCACTCCCGTCGCCAGCACCACTATCCATACCGATACTGACGGGCTGCACGCAGGCCAGACCACCATACCCTCGCAGGGCGAAGATATGCCCGCCTACCTCGCCCGTCCGGAACAGTTCACCGGTAAATTGCCGATCGTGCTGGTGGTGCAGGAAATTTTTGGTGTACACGAACACATTCAGGATATCTGCCGCCGTCTGGCGAAACAGGGTTATATGGCCATCGCGCCGGAGTTGTACTTCCGTCAGGGCGACCCGCGTGACTACACTGAAATCAGTGAGCTTTTTGCTAAACTGGTCAGTAAAGTGCCGGATCAGCAGGTGCTTGCAGATCTCGATCACACTGCACACTGGGCATCACAACATGGCGGGGACATTTCTAAATTAGGCATCACAGGTTTCTGCTGGGGCGGGCGCATTACCTGGCTGTACGCGGCGCACAATCCGCAGCTGAAAGCGGGCGTGGCGTGGTACGGCAAACTGGTCGGCGATAAAACGCTGACCAGCCCGTCAAATCCGGTTGACCGCGCCGCCGCGCTGGATGCACCGGTTCTGGGTTTATACGGCGCAGAAGATTCCAGCATTCCTCTGGATACCATTGAAACCATGCGTCAGGCCATTCGCGCAGCCAATGCTACGGCGGAAATCGTGGTATATCCGGAAGCGGGCCACGCGTTTAACGCCGATTATCGCCCCAGTTACCACGCTGAAGCCGCCGCCGACGGCTGGCAACGGATGCTGGATTTCTTTGCGCAGTATGGGGTTAAGTAATAAAAAGTATGGTGTGCAGTAAAAGGACACCGACCAGAATGACAAAAGCCCGACAGGTTTTTCCTGCCGGGCTTTTTACGGGAAGTTAACCCATTACAGCGACAACTGCCCAAAGGCACCCTGCCAGTCTTGTTCAAATTTATCGACAGCCGCCTGTACCGCAGGCGCACTGATAAATTGCTCCGCTACGTCCACCGGGATAGTGACCGACTGACAACCTGCCAGCAGACAGGCCAGAACCTGACGCGGCGTTTTAAAACTGGCGGCCAGCACTTTGGCATGCGGCGCATGCAGGGACAGCAATTGCTGCAACTCCGTCACCATCGCAATGCCATCTCCCCCCTGGGCATCCAGCCGGTTAACATACGGCGCGACATATTCTGCTCCGGCCAGCGCCGACAGGAGTCCCTGCCCGGCACCATACACCGCGGTTCCCAGCGTTGGAATTTTGCGGGTACGTAAGATCTTAATCGCTGCCAGACCGGCGGCGGTGACCGGCACTTTGACCACCAGCCCCGGCACGCGGGAATGCAGCAGTTCAGCTTCTTCCACTATCTGTTCGGTCTGATTCGCCAGCACTTGTGCAAACAGTTTCCCTTCACCACCTAATGCATCACGAAGCCCGGGCAAAACCTCCCACACGGAAGTCTGCGATTTAGCCACAATGCTCGGATTGGTGGTCACACCCTGTAACGGTAAAATCCGCGATAAACGTTTTACTGCACTGATATCAGCCGTATCCAGATAAAGTTCCATATTCTCTCCTGTCAGAGTTCCAGTTCTTGTTTAAGCAGCGCTTCAATCTGTGCTGCGGTGGTGGAATGCATCAGCACATCACGGAAACTGTCATGCATAATCCGTCGCGCCAGCTTTGAGAAAATCCGCATATGCTGATCGCCTGCAGCGTGTTTATTGAGAGTCAGCATGATGACAAACTGCGCTTCTTCATCGCCCCACCGCACCGGTTGCGGGAGTTTCGCGACGCTGATAGTCGATTGCTCAATGTGTTCTGATTTGGTGTGCGGTATCGCAAAGCCAAACCCGAGGCCGGTGGAAAATACGGCTTCGCGCGCCCAGACATCGGCGGCGAGTTTGCGCGGATAACGGCAACGCCCTGCCAGCATCAGGTTATCCACCATGCCTTTAATCACTTCTTCTTTACTGCGCCAGTCAGCATTAAGCGCCACACATTCCGCCGTAATCAACGGGGCATCGTTGACCGCCATCCTGAACTGCGCCAGCAGGTGTTCGACTTCCAGCGACGTGCGACACTGCATGGCGCGGTTCAGCAGCAGGCGACATTCGCGGCTGTCGAGTTTGGCCAGCCGTGCTTTGGTCACAGGAACCGACGGTGCACTCATGCTGATTTCATCAAGCCCCAGCCCGACCAGCAGCGGCAATACCGAGCCTTTCGCGCCAAGTTCACCGCATAAACCAATCCATTTACCGTGGCGATGCACTTCGCGCACAACGTGGTCAAGGCCGCGCAGGAAGGCCGGATTCAGGCTGTTGTAATGGCGTGTCACTTTCGCGTTATCACGGTCGACCGCCAGCAGATACTGCGTCAGGTCATTACTGCCGATGCTAAAGAAATCAATCTCTTCGCAACACTGATCGATGATGAACATCACCGACGGCACTTCCAGCATGATCCCAAGCTGAATTTTTTCATCAAAAGGCACTTGCTCGCTGCGCAACGACTGCCTGACTTCAGCCAGTTGATCTTTCACCCATAAGATCTCTTCCATAGAGGAGATCATCGGGATCATGATTTTCAGCGATCCGTGCGCCGAGGCGCGCAGGATCGCGCGCAACTGCGTATGGAATAACGGCAGGTATTCCTGATAAATACGCACGGCGCGATAACCGAGGAACGGGTTGTTTTCGGCAGGAATGTTCAGATAATGAACTGGTTTATCGCCACCGATATCCATGGTGCGGACAATGATGGTTTTGCCGTTGGCCGCATCCGTAGCCTGACAATAAATGTTGTACAACTCATCTTCGGAAGGAGCGCTGGCGCGATCCATATACAGCATTTCTGTACGGAACAGTCCGACAGCTTCTGCCCCATTGCCAAACGCCGCGCTGGCTTCGACCGAGTGGGCAATATTGGCCGCCACTTCAAGGCGCACACCGTCGGCGGTATACCCCGGTTTATTGAGATACTCACTTTGCTGTTCACGCAGCGCCTGATGCACCGCCTGTTCCTGACGATAATAACGGCGCACCGGTTCGCTGAGCGCACAGACAATCAGCCCGAGATCGCCGTCGATCTGCACATTCTGCTGCAAATAAGCCTGAAGTGGCTGTGGATCAACGCCAACGAGTGCAGGAATATTGAACGATCGGGCAAGGATCACAGTATGCGACGTACTGCCTCCGCTGCCGAGCAACAGCCCCTTCAGATGTGTTTTATCCAGTTCGAGAAATTGACTTGGCGTCAGTTCATCTGCCAGACAAATACTGGCTTCGCTCAGTGCCTGCTGGGAAGGAAAACGCTCCTCGCCATAGATTTGCTGTAAAAGCTGGAAGCTGACATCACGAATATCCAGCTCGCGTTCACGCAAATAGGCGCTGGACGATTGTGCAAGCTGCAAGCTGAAATGCGCGGCGGTGTCGACAATGCTTTGCGCACAGCTCCGGCCTTGCGCCACGCGGCTCAGCAAGGCTTCCCGCAGGCTGTTATCACGCAGCAAAGAACGGTGCGCTTCCAGCACTGCCGTGATCGTCCCGTTGTCCGCCATCAGCTGTAATTCGAGTGATTTTTCAAGCTGTGCCAGTCCGGTGGAAAGCAGACTTTGTTCTTTATCTTTACCCTGAGATTCCGGTAAATCCCTGAGTGTCGCCAGATTCACATTCGACAGGCTGACCAGTTTCCCCAGCGCACAGCCTTCACTGACTGAACGGGCGCGGAAAACCAGCGGAGAAAGATGCATCAGGGATTCAGGAAGCGGCTCAAATTCAGCATTTTCATCATGCTCAGGCAGGGCTTCATCGCAATGAGGCAGCTGATGTTTAATGAAATGTGCCAGCGCAGCATGCGCAGCATCTTCGTCATTCCCTTCAATGGTCACGTGACATTCATCGTTAAACAGAATATCGGCACCAATCAGTGAAAGGACACTTTTACCATCTGCAATGCGGTCAGTACGCCCATTGTGCCACTTAAATACAGACCCGAAACTGTTGCACAGCGTTTCAATATGGCTGGCCGGGCGGGCGTGAACACCATTTACCAACATGCAGGTGAAGCTCAACTTCTTGGCCATTTCTGAATCCTCATCCCAAATTCCGGTGTAATGCACCGACTCCTTGCAGCATAAGAGTCAGGCGGATCCGATAGCTACCAGACAAAAATGACAAACACTGGATAAATGTAATGTGTATCGTTTTTTGCGAGCCAGCTCACGCGCCACTACCGTCACTAAACCGCGTATTGTCTCGGGTTATTTGAACCGGCTCGCATTTTTGTGAGGACATTACAAAAGTCCAGTAAAACACAAATTTGTCCACTATGAGCGCCACAGCCAGCAGCCTATTGTTGAGGTCGATAGCCTTTCTGTATCTGCGGTTTTTGAAATGAAACCCCTGATATTTGCGATTTTCAGCCCGACACCGGTTTTCGTGGAGTTCATCATGAAAGACTTACTCAATATTCTAAAAAATACCCGCCAGCATCTGATGACTGGCGTGTCTCATATGATCCCCTTTGTGGTCGCGGGTGGCATTTTGCTGGCGGTCTCGGTGATGCTGTATGGCAAAGGTGCCGTACCGGACGCGGCAACCGATCCGAACCTGAAAAAGTTATTTGATATCGGCGTCGCCGGTTTAACCCTGATGGTGCCTTTTCTGGCGGCTTATATCGGTTATTCCATCTCTGACCGTTCCGCGCTCGCCCCTTCGGCAATCGGCGCCTGGGTCGGCGCCTCATTCGGCGCAGGATTTTTTGGCGCGATCATCGCCGGTTTGCTGGGCGGCATTATCGTTTTCTATCTTAAGAAGATCCGCGTACCGAAGATCCTGCGCTCGGTGATGCCGATCTTCGTGATCCCGATTATCGGCACCCTGCTGACTGCGGGCGTCATGATGTGGGGACTGGGCGAACCGGTTGGTTTGTTGACCACCTCCCTGACTCACTGGCTACAAGGCATGCAGCAGGGCAGCATTATTGTGCTCGCCATCATCATGGGGCTGATGCTGGCCTTCGACATGGGCGGACCTGTTAATAAAGTGGCCTACGCTTTCATGCTGATTTGCGTGGCACAGGGCGTGTATACCGTGGTGGCGATTGCCGCCGTGGCTATCGCGACACCACCGCTGGGGCTGGGCTTTGCCACGCTGATTGGCCGTAAATACTATTCCACCGAAGAGCGCGAAGCGGGCAAAGCCGCCATGCTGATGGGCTGTGTCGGTATCACCGAAGGCGCCATACCTTTTGCCGCCGCTGATCCGTTGCGTGTCATTCCTTCCATCATGTTCGGTTCTGCTTGTGCGGCGGTGACTGCCGCCCTGGTTGGCGCGCAATGCTATGCCGGCTGGGGCGGGCTGATTGTACTGCCGGTCGTGCAGGGAAAACTGGGGTATATCGGCGCGCTGCTGGTCGGCATGGTTGTCACTGCACTGTGCGTCAACACGCTGAAATATCTGGCCGCCAAAAAGCAGTCGGCAAAAACGCGTCAGGAATCTGACCTTGATCTGGACTTCGAAATTAACTGAACCCAAAGGAAAACATCATGACTCACATTATTGCTGTCACCGCGTGCCCGTCCGGTGTTGCTCATACTTATATGGCGGCTGAAGCGATTGAACGTGCGGCAAAAGCTAAAGGCTGGGAATGCAAAGTTGAAACGCAGGGTTCAATCGGTCTGGAAAACGAACTGACGCCGGAAGATGTGGCGGCCGCCGACATCGTGATCCTGACCAAAGACATCGGTATCAAACAGGAAGAGCGTTTCAAAGGCAAAGTGACGGTGCGCGTGGCCATCAGCGATGCCGTAAAACGCGCAGATGCCATCATGGAAAAAATCGCAGCGCATCTCGCCAAAGCTGCTGTCACGGATTGATCCCAAGGAGAACGAGATGACTTCCCGCACAGAACGTCTTAAAGCCGCACTTTTCGCCAGCCCGCGTGAAATCTCGCTGGAACGTGCCCTGCTGTATACCGAAAGTCACCGCAGCACAGAAGGCGAACCCACGCTTTTGCGCCGCGCGAAAGCCACGGCATACATTCTGGATAACATTGAGATTGCCTTGCGTGAAGACGAGCTGATTGTCGGTAACCGTACGGTCAAACCACGTGCGGGGATCATCTCCCCTGAAATGGACCCCTGCTGGCTGCTGAAAGAGCTGGACACGTTTCCCACCCGTCCGCAGGACCGTTTCAACATTTCTGAGCAGGATACACAGATTTACCGCAGGCAGCTTTTCCCTTACTGGGAATCGCATTCGATGAAGGATTTCATTAACAGCCAGATGCCGGAAGAAGTGAAAGCGGCCACTCAGACGCAGATTTTCAGTATCAACCAGACTGACAAAGGTCAGGGGCACATCATTATCGATTATCCCCGTCTGCTGAATTCGGGCCTGGATAGCTTAGTTTCAGAACTTCAGCAACACGTTGCCGGCGCACCGGATAATGCCTTTTATCAGGCAGCGCTGATTACACTGCAGGCAGCACAGCGGCATATTTTGCGCTACGCCGCGCTGGCAGAAGAGTTAGCAGAAGCCTGTCAGGACGACTCAAGAAAACAAGAACTGGCGCGTATTGCCCGCATTTCGCGATATATTTCCGGCCATAAGCCGCAGGATTTCTATCAGGCCTGCCAGCTGTTCTGGTATATGAATATCATTTTGCAATACGAATCCAATGCCAGTTCGCTGTCCCTCGGGCGCTTCGATCAGTACATGCTGCCGTTCTATCAGCACTCGCTGTCCCACGGCGAATCCCCGGCGTTTCTTAAAGAACTGCTGGAAAGCCTGTGGGTGAAATGCAACGACATCGTTCTGCTGCGCTCGTCGTCCAGCGCACGTTACTTCGCCGGATTCCCGACGGGTTACACCATTTTACTCGGCGGTCTGACCGACACCGGACGCAGCGCCGTCAATGTGTTGTCGTTCCTGTGCCTGGATGCCTATCAGAGTATTTGTCTGCCACAGCCTAACCTTGGCGTGAGAGTCAATGAACTGATCGACCGCCCGTTCCTGCTGAAAACCGCCGAAACAATCCGCCTCGGCACCGGCATTCCACAAATCTTTAATGATGAAGTGGTGGTTCCGGCATTTCTCAATCGTGGCGTGCGCCTTGAGGATGCGCGGGATTATGCGGTAGTAGGCTGCGTGGAATTATCCATCCCTGGCAAAACCTACGGGCTGCATGATATTGCCATGTTTAACCTGTTGAAAGTCATGGAACTGACGCTGCATGAAAATGAAGGAAACACCGCGATTACTTATCCTGAGCTGGTGGAACAGATCCGCCGGAAAATCAGCCATTACGTCAGGCTGATGGCGCAGGGCAGCAATATCTGTGATATCGGCCACCGCGACTGGGCACCGGTTCCGCTGCTGTCCTCCTTTATTACAGGTTGTCTGGACAGCGGCAAAGACATTACCGCTGGCGGCGCACGTTATAATTTTTCCGGTGTTCAGGGTATCGGCATCGCCAACCTCAGCGATTCCCTGTATGCGCTGAAAGGCATGGTGTTTGATCAGCAACGCCTGACCTTTGATGAATTACTGGCTTCGCTGAAAGAGAATTTTGCCAGCGAGGAAGGCCGCGCCATTCGCGCCCGCCTGATCAACCGCTTTGAGAAGTATGGCAACGACATTGATGAAGTCGATTTGATCAGTGCAGATTTGCTGCGTTTTTACTGTAAGGAAGTCGAGCAGTATCGTAATCCACGCGGTGGTCAGTTTACGCCGGGTTCTTATACCGTTTCCGCACACGTACCTTTAGGTGCGGTAGTCGGTGCAACGCCGGATGGCCGTTTTGCCGGTGAACAACTGGCAGATGGCGGACTTTCGCCAATGTTGGGCCAGGATCATCAGGGACCAACGGCGGTATTGAAATCCGTCAGTAAACTCGACAATACACTGCTCTCCAACGGTACGCTGCTGAATGTGAAGTTCACGCCATCAACGCTTGAAGGCCAGCAGGGGCTGAATAAACTGGCCGATTTCCTCGGCGCGTTCACCCGTCTGAAGTTGCAGCATGTGCAGTTCAACGTGGTGAATGCTGAGCAGCTTCGTGAAGCGCAAAAACGTCCACAGGATTTTGCGGGGCTGGTCGTCAGGGTGGCGGGATACAGCGCGTTCTTTGTTGAGCTGTCAAAGGAGATCCAGGATGACATTATCGGCCGCACCGCGCACCAGCTCTGACCTGCGGATCCCTGTTATGGAAGCAACGGAAAGACGCGGGCGCATCTTCAACATTCAGCGTTTTTCACTCAATGATGGCCAGGGTATCCGTACCCTGGTTTTCTTCAAAGGTTGCCCCCACCGCTGTCCGTGGTGCGCCAACCCTGAATCGATGTCACCACGCATTCAGGTCATCAAAAGGCAGGCAAAATGCCTGAACTGCCGCACCTGTTTGCAGGATCCGAACGAATGTCCGAGTGGTGCAATGGAGTATGTCGGCGAAGATATTACGCTGCCGGACTTAATGACGCGCCTGCTCAAGGATGAGATTTTTTTCCGCTCGTCGGGCGGTGGTGTCACGCTTTCCGGCGGCGAAGTGCTGATGCAATACACATTTGCCGGTGAGTTGCTCAGGGAATTGCAGGCCTTAGGCATTCCGACAGCGATCGAAACGGCGGGCGATGCACCGCTGGGCCACCTGTTGGCGCTCGCCGATCACTGCGATCAGGTATTGTATGACTTCAAGATAATGGATCCCGCTCAGGCACGAGCAGTGCTCAATATGGATCAGCCGCGTGTGTTGCAGAATTTCACGGCGCTGGCACGACGCGGCGTTAAGCTGCTGCCCCGCCTGCCGTTGATCCCCGGTTTCACGTTAACACTTGAAAATATGCAACAAATTCTGGATTTCCTGCAGCCCTTCAATTTAACTGAAATCCATCTGCTGCCCTTTCACAAATACGGCGAAGCGAAGTATCCGTTACTGGATAAAGCGTATTCAATGTATAAGACGACGGCACCGGATGCCGCAGCTATTGCGCCGTTTTATGCGATGGCCGAAAAATACGGTTATACCGTGACGCTCGGTGGATAAATTTTCTTAATCAGGGGAAACACTATGTCGCTCAAACTGGTCGCAGTAACCGCCTGTATCAGCGGTGTGGCGCATACTTATATGGCGGCAGAAAAGCTGGAAAAACTGTGTCAGCACGAAAAATGGCCGGTAAAAGTTGAAACTCAGGGTGCTCTGGGCCTCGAAAATGCACTGTCAGAAACCGACATTGCTCAGGCCGATGTTGTGCTTTTAGTCACTGAAATTCAACTGGAAAACGGTGAGCGATTTGCGCACAGCCGTTGCGTCCAAACCGGCATCCACACCTTTTTACGCACGCCGGAGAAAGTGATGGCTGCCGTAAAGAAACTCGCCACCTCGCCTCAGGGAACGAAAATCGTTCTGCCCTGACGATTACGACGTCCTATTTTCCAACTGGCTACGGTATTGCCGCCGGTATTCTGACGGAGAACGCTCAGTGCTTTTCCTGAACTGGCGGCAAAAATAGTTACTGTCGACAAAGCCACAGGCGTGCGCCACTTCCCTCACTTTCATGTCGTAGCCTTTCAACAAGTTCTTCGCCTGTTCAAGGCGGACATAATTCAGGTATTCGTTCAGCCCGATACCGCCGCTTTTCTGGAATAAATGCGACAGGTAATTTGGCGAAATATAGAAAGCCTTAGCGACAGAATCACGGGTCAGCGGCTCGCGGTAATGTTCTTCGATATACTGGCGAACGGCCTCAAAAAGCGCCTGACTGCGCGAGGCAGTTTTCACAAAGGAACTGAACAAGTCCAGCGCGTGGCTCAACAACCCTTTCACCAGAAACTGCGCCGTAGTCTGATCGCTGCGGTGCCAGGCCAGTTCGTTTAATGCCTGCAACATAAACGCCCCCACGCGCGGCCCGCGCCTGCCCACATTGCCTTTTTCGCCGGACGTAAACTGCGCGCCATCCCAGTTCAGCAGACTAAAGCCCAGTTGCTGCTTGCCAAATAACAGAGTCAGCGTGCGTACCGGTTCCTGCCATTGCGGGCTGTTCCAGCCTTTAGCGGGAACGAACAACACATCGCCCGCCAGCATGCGGACATCCTGATTGTTCCCCTGTTCGTCCTCGCATTTCATCATCTGCTCCCCTTCCAGAATCAGTTCCAGCCGGGGGAAATCGACCTGATAGGACAGTTCAGGCACGGAATGCTGAGCACCGGCAAAATACACCTGGCGGATACCGTGCGGATGTTCAAGTACTGGCGTTAAAAGGGGACAAAGCAGATGGGTCATGGTCAGGCTACCTTTCAGCAGAATCACACCATGATAGCGAATCTGCGCCGGAGAAAGAAAAACAAGACCAAAATTTGCGGAAGAAGATGGAAATTCCGCCCCGCCAGGCGTTGCACATCCGGTGCAGCCTTCAGGCGGAAGGGTTCCACCTGTAAAGCGTCACGGGCATGTGTCACTTTCAGAGGGCGGACTGATGCGGCAATGGCACGGGGACGCAAAAAACTGAAATAAAAAGGGGGCACCGGAGTGCCCCAAACGTTTCAGCAACAACACAACGTAAATCTAGAGAGCGTTCACTCAGGCTTTCTCAGCACGCAGACGCCTGGCGGCTTTCACCATGTTTTCCAGCGACTCGCGGGTTTCCGGCCAGCCACGGGTTTTCAGGCCGCAGTCCGGGTTGACCCACAGGCGTTCTGCCGGAATACGATCTGCAGCTTTACGCAGCAGGTCTTCAATCCATTCCACACTGGGCACATTTGGCGAGTGAATGTCGTAAACGCCCGGCCCGATTTCGTTCGGGTATTCGAAGTCTTTAAACGATTCCAGCAAGTCCATATCGGAACGTGAGGTTTCGATAGTGATCACGTCAGCATCCAGTGCGGCAATGGAATCCATGATGTCGTTGAACTCGCAGTAACACATATGGGTATGGATCTGCGTGTCGTCACGGGCAATTGCGGCATTCAGTTTGAACGCATCCACCGCCCAGCGCAGGTACGCATTCCATTCAGACTGGCGCAATGGCAGGCCTTCCCGCAGTGCCGGTTCGTCAATCTGGATGATGCCGATACCGGCTTTTTCCAGATCTTCGACTTCATCACGCAGTGCCAGCGCGATTTGTTTGGCGATCGTTTCGCGGCTGACATCTTCACGCGGGAACGACCAGCACAGGATCGTAAGCGGGCCGGTCAGCATGCCTTTCACCGGTTTTTCGGTCAGAGACTGCGCGTACTTCGCCCACTCTACGGTGATCGCTTGCGGGCGGCTGACGTCGCCGATAATGACCGGAGGTTTCACACAACGTGAACCGTAGCTCTGTACCCAGCCGTTTTGCGTGAACACAAAACCGTCCAGATGTTCACCGAAGTATTCCACCATGTCATTACGTTCAGCTTCGCCGTGAACCAGCACGTCGATACCCAGACGTTCCTGTTCTTTGATGGCTTGCTTAATATGCTCACTGATACCGGTACGGTATTTAGTGTTATCCAGACGGCCTTGTTTAAAGTCCAGACGCAGGCCGCGGATTTCAGTGGTTTGCGGGAATGAACCGATGGTTGTGGTCGGCCATGCCGGCAGGTTGAAACGGGCACGCTGCGCTTTGGCGCGTTCGGTGTAAACATGCTGACGCTCAATATCCGCAGCAGTAATCGCGGCAACACGTTTACCGACGGCCGCATTGTTTACTCGGGTGGATTCACGACGGGCGCGGATTGGCGCGCTGTATTCCGCCAGTTTTTGCTGCGCTTCGGCGGTGGGATTGTTCAGGGCAGCGGTCAGCAACGCCAGTTCGGCACATTTTTGCAGGGCGAAGGCGAACCAGCTTTTCACTTCTTCATCCAGACGGCTTTCGACGCTTAAGTCGATCGGGCTGTGCAGCAGTGAACAGGAGCTGCCGATCCAGATTTTACGGTCTTCAACCAGTGGCTTCAGACGGTCAAACCAGGTACTGAGATCCGCGCGCCAGACGTTACGGCCATTGATGACCCCCAGAGAAATCAGCCAGTCTTTTGGTAGCGCGTTGATGACGGTTTGCAGATCGTCACGACCGGCGACGGCATCAATATGCAGACCCTGAACCGGTAACTGGCGAATGGTGTCGAGGTTGTGCCCGACGCTGTCGAAATAAGTGGTCAGCAGCAGTTTAGTTTTACTCTGTTCCAGCGCGGTGTAAGCCGGTTTGTACGCATCCAGCCATTCCTGCGGCAGTTCCAGAACCAGAGCCGGTTCGTCGATCTGTACCCATTCGATGTCGCGTTTTGCCAGTTCAGCCAGAACCTGCTGATAAACAGGCAGAATATCGTTGAGCAGGGAAAGACGGTCAAACTGTTCGCCCTTCACTTTGCCGAGCCAGAGATAAGTCAGCGGCCCCAGCAGAACAGGTTTCACTTTGTGGCCGAGCGCCAGCGCTTCGTCCACTTCTTCCAGCAGTTGTGTCCAGGCCAGTTTGAATTTCTGACCTTTCACGAACTCCGGCACCATGTAGTGATAGTTGGTGTTAAACCATTTGGTCATTTCCGCCGCGGCAGCCGGTTTACCGGTCGGCGCACGGCCACGGCCAAGGCGGAATAAAGTATCGAGATCAACAGAGCCATCGGCATTCTGATGACGGGCCGGTACGTTACCCAGCAACAGGCTGGTGGTCAATACGTGATCGTACCAGGCGAAATCGCCCACCGGCACCAAATCCACGCCTGCTTCAGCTTGTTGCTTCCAGTGACGGGCGCGCAGTTCACGTCCGGTTGCCAGCAGTTCTTCCTGAGTGGAATTGCCTGCCCAGTAGCTTTCTTGTGCTTTTTTAAGTTCACGACGCAGACCAACGCGTGGAAAACCCAGAGTGTGATTCAGTATCGTCATCTTTTAAATTCCTGTTTAGCCATCCAGATGTTTACACATCCATAATCCGCAGGTAGTGTATATTCCACAAGCGCAAATTATTCATGACACAGTGAAGGACTCTCATGATCGAACTGAAACACCTGCGAACGTTGCAAGCACTGCGCAACACCGGGTCACTGGCCGCAGCCGCCTCGCAGCTTCATCAGACCCAATCGGCCCTGTCGCACCAGTTCAGTGACCTTGAGCAACGCCTCGGTTTCAGATTGTTCGTGCGAAAAAGCCAGCCTCTGCGTTTTACCCCGCAGGGCGAAATCATGCTGAATCTGGCAGAACAGGTGCTGCCGCAAATTCAACAGGCATTGCAGGCATGCAATGAGCCGCACCAGACTTCACTGCGTATCGCGATTGAATGCCACAGTTGTATTCAGTGGCTGACGCCTGCACTGGATAACTTCCATCAGAACTGGCCGCAGGTGTTAATGGATTTCAAATCCGGCGTGACGTTCGACCCGCAGCCCGCCCTGCAACAGGGCGAGCTGGACATCGTATTAACCTCTGACATCCTGCCGCGCAGCGGTTTGCACTATTCCCCGATGTTCGATTTTGAAGTGCGTCTGGTGCTGGCACCGGATCATCCGCTGGCGACCAAAACGGTGATCACGCCGGAAGATCTCAGCACTGAAACGCTGATGATTTATCCGGTGCAACGCCAGCGTCTGGATATCTGGCGTCATTTCCTGCAACCGGCAGGCGTCAGCCCGTCACTGAAAAGTGTCGATAACACGTTGTTATTAATTCAGATGGTGTCGGCGAGAATGGGAATTGCAGCGTTACCGCACTGGGTAGTAGAGAGTTTTGAGCGCCAGGGTCTGGTGGTGACCAAAACCCTGGGCGATGGCTTATGGAGCCGCCTGTACGCCGCCGTACGTGACGGCGAACAGCGCCAGCCGGTGACGGAAGCCTTTATTCGTTCGGCGCGGCAGCACGCGTGCGATCATCTGCCGTTTGTGCGCGACGCGGCACGACCCAACGCCGGTGTACCCACAGTGAGGACATAATCACAGCGGCACCGATAATAAAGCTCGGCCAGTGCGGCTGCTGTTGCCAGATGGCCAGGTTAACCAGCAGCCCGGCCGGGACGTGAAAGTTGTTCATAATCCCCAGCGTTCCCGCATCGACCTGCGTCGCACCGTAGTTCCACATGAAATATCCCAGCCCTGAAGCGCCGATCCCCAGCCACACCAGAATGCCCCATTGCAGGTCAGTGGTCGGCAGTTTTTGCGGATTGCCCCACAGGAACCACGCCACCACCGCGCAAAGCAACGCGCCGATATAGAACCAGGAAAACGCCGTGTGCTGTGGCATCGGCCGGGTTTCCATCAGGCGTTTATAGCCCACCTGTCCGATGGCAAAACAGATATTCGCCGCCTGCACCAGTAATAAGCCAATAATGAAATGTTCGCTGATGTGGTCGTAACGGATAATCGCTGCACCCGCCACCGCCAGTAACGCACTGAGCGCATAACCGATGCGGATTTTGCGGCCACTGATCAGGTCATAAATCAGCGTGACGTACAGCGGCGTCATGACCGTAAACAGCAGGAATTCCGGCACAGACAGATACAGGTACGCCTCGAAGCTGATGAGATACATGATCCCGAGCTGCATTGCCCCCACCGCCATATACAACAGAATGGTCGTAAGCTGATGGCCTTTCCAGCGCAGGAACGGCAGGAAAACCAGCGCCGCCAGCCCTAAACGGACTAACACAGAAAATACGCTGTCGACCTGTCCGGCCAGATACACGCCAATCAGGCTGAAGGAAAAAGCCCACAAAATAGTGGTGATTATGAGTAAAGGCACGGCAATTGAGCCCTGTTGTCAGTGATAAGTGTGAAAGATGCACGATTGTAACGGAATGGGGAAAACCACGAAGTGCGAAGGTGGTTTACATCTGTTCAATTATAGAGCAAACGAGAGCAATACCACGCTTTGAGGGAAACGTGCGCTCAAATACCCCGTCCGGGGGCATGATGGCATACACTTAACGTATGACTGGAAACGGAGGATGAACTGATGAAATGTTTATATGGAATGCTCGCCGCGCTGCCGCTGCTGTTTGCGGTTCAGACCGCCAGTGCAGTCGAAAAGGTGCCGAACCCTAACGATCCGTTGCTGACCAATCCGTCGCAACAGCGCATGCAACAACAACAGCAAAACAATCAGCAAATGCAGAAACGTCAGCAGGAGCAGGATTTACGCACCAGCCAGCAACAACAGCAGCTCAAGCTGAAGTCGCAAATCCAGAGCAATCAGCAACGATTGCAGATCCAGCAGAATAATCAAACGCTGGGGCAGAAGCTGAATCAGACACCTTAATATTCCGGGAGGCACTCAGTGCCTCTTAAATTCCTCATCGCCGTAATGCTGTACTGACTATTTACCTCCGGTAATATCACCACCAGAAACAATAAAAATATCCCTCCCCTTGCATTTATTATTAATGCTTTTATTATTCCCGACCGATAAGAATAAAGTCTTTCTGCCCCTGAATCAGCGCGGCTAATAAAACAGGATCCGCACCTGAAGACGCATTAATAGTGTTTTATAAAATTAAAAGGGAAATTATTGCATGAAAGTTTCAACAGGGATTACCGTAGTTGCTGCCAGTTTATTATTATCCGCCTGTGCGACGACCCAATCTGAAAAGATCTCTGCCGCCAATGGCAGCACTATTGGCCTGTACTCAGGCTTTGCCTCGGCAGATATGAATAATAACCGCTCGCCTGATGTGTATTTGCGTGAAGTCACGCCCTCTTACACCGCTGCGGGCGTTGGACTTAATGTCCTGACTTCTGTGCTTGCCGGCGGTATCGCCGTGAATACCTTCAGTAAGGAAAACCTGAAAGGGTCTGAAATCAAAACCCTGCCTGAACCGACGAAAAACTATCTGACACCCCGGGCCAGGCCGCTCATCACAAACTGGCTGCAAAAAAATGGCAACGGCTATCAGTATAAAAACAATCTGAATATTGTGGCTGCACAGTGGTTACTGGTTTATAAAGACCTCTCCAGCGCCAACTCGGACTACGAGTTGCGTTACACCATTAAATTCTATAAAAAGCCTGAAGATGCGAATATGTTCTCCGCATGGGTTATTGCAGAATGTACGCCAACTGTCGTGACCGCCCCGCTTGCTGACTGGCAGGCAAATAACTATGCGCTGGTCACCAAAACCACAGAGAAATATATGGATTCCTGCCTGCTGGAACTGGATAACCAACTCCCGCGCCTGCTCAAACACTGAGTATTCTCAGCGGTAAAATAATTAAGGCGCGGGATCCGCGCCTTATTCCTGTCAGATAAAATCCGGCCCGATCACATCAATCTTATCGGTACAAATACAGTCCACGCCCCAGCCCAGCAATTCGCGGGCACGCGCCGGATTATTCACCGTGTACACCAGAATATGCAGCCCGGCGTCTTTGATGGCTTTAACGCGTTCTTCGTTAAGCAATTTGTGATTAAGATGCAGGGAAACGCATTCCAGTTCGTCAGTCAGCGCTTTCCAGTTTTCGTGCCATTCGTCGATCAGCAAGCCACGCGGTAATTCCGGTGCGGCTTTTTTGGCGGCAACCAGCGCGTCGAATTCAAACGAGGAAAGCAACGGCGGAACGGCCTGATCTTTCCACAACTCCCGGGCGGCCAGCGCGACGTCGGTGCCGGTTTTCTCATCGGTTCCGGTGGTGGGTTTGATCTCAATATTCACCATCATGTGATGGCGCGCACAGCGTTCGGCTACCTGCGCCAGCAGCGGTAATTTCTCGCCTTTAAAAGCGGCGCTGTACCAGTTACCGGCATCGAGCTTTTCGAGTTTTTCCCACGGCAATTCACCGGCCACGCCCCAGCCGTTGCTGGTGCGGTTCAGGGTATCGTCATGCAACAGGAAGATTTCCCCGCCTTGCGCCAGTTTGGCGTCAAATTCGATCATGGTGTGACCGTATCTGGCGCCCGTGTCGATGGCTGCCAGTGTATTTTCCGGTGCCAGTGCGCCGCCACCACGATGTGCCACAATGCGAGGATATGGCCAGGCTTTCATGTTTATTCCATCCGTAATCCGCTGTGAGTATCGAAAAAGTGTAACGCTTTCGCCGGGAAATCCAAGCGCAACAGCGAGCCTGCTGTCGGGAACACTTCATGGGATAAACGCACCACGACACCGCTGTCCGCCAGTTTGCCGTGCGCCAGATTATCCGCGCCCAGCAGTTCCAGCGTATTCAGCACCATCGGGATCCCCTTCTGCGAATCATCAGTCAGATGAATATGTTCAGGACGGATGCCCACTGTCAGTTCGCGGCCTCCCCATTCCGGGCGTGGAACCGGCAGCGGCAGTTCGAATCCGTCTTCCATTACCAGCGATGTACCGTCAGTGGTCAGCTGGCCCGGCAACAAATTCATGGCCGGAGAACCGATAAAGCTGGCGACAAACAGACTTGCCGGACGGCGGTAAACTTCAGACGGCGTACCGATTTGTTCGGCAATGCCTTTGTTCATCACGATCACACGTTCCGCCAGCGTCATGGCTTCGACCTGATCGTGCGTGACGTACAAACTGGTGGTACGCAAACGGCGGTGAAGCTGTTGCAGTTCAAGGCGCATCTGCACACGCAGTTTAGCGTCGAGATTGGACAGCGGTTCATCAAACAGGAATACCGCCGGTTCACGCACGATAGCGCGTCCCATCGCTACACGCTGACGCTGCCCGCCGGAAAGCTCACGCGGTTTGCGTTTCAGCAACGGGCCGAGTTCAAGAATACGGGCCGCTTCCTCGACGCGGGCGAGGATCTGCGCTTTACCGAAGCCGCGAATTTTCAGGCCATATGCCATGTTGTCGAACACGCTCATATGCGGATACAGCGCATAGTTCTGGAACACCATCGCAATACCGCGATCTTTCGGTTCCAGTTCGGTGACGCGCTGGTCGTTGATATAGATATCACCGGAGGTAGTGCGCTCCAGCCCGGCAACCATACGCAGCAGGGTGGATTTTCCGCAGCCCGACGGCCCGACCATCACGATGAATTCACCGTCGGCGACGTCCAGATCAATGCTCTGGATAATCTGGTTTTTGCCGTCGTAGGATTTGGTCACTGCCTGTAATTTCAAATTTGCCATTTCAGTTTACTTCTCACTGTCTACCAGACCGCGCACAAACCAGCGCTGCATCAGGAGCACCACCGCCAGCGGTGGCAATAAGGTCAGGATCATGGCCGCCATCACCTGATTCCATTGGGTCGAGCCGTCGCCGGAGGAAATCATGCTTTTAATCCCCGCCACCGCCGTGCCCATCGAGACATCGCTGGTGATCAGGATCGGCCACAAATATTGGTTCCAGCCATAGATGAAGGTAATGACGAACAGTGCCGCAAGATTGGTTTTCGACAGCGGCAGCACAATGTCCCAGAAGAAGCGCATCGCGCCCGCGCCGTCGATACGCGCCGCCTCCAGCAGCTCATCCGGTAAGGTCATAAAGAACTGGCGGAACAGGAAGGTGGCGGTCGCCGAGGCCATCAGCGGCAACGTCAGGCCGGTGTAACTGTCGAGCATATGCAGATTGGCGATCACCTGGACGGTCGGGAAAATACGCACTTCCACCGGCAGCATCAGCGTCATGAAAATCAGCCAGAAGAACAGGTTACGCAGCGGAAAGCGGAAGTAGACAATGGCGTAAGCCGAGAGCATCGACACCGAAATTTTACCGACGGTGATGACCATCGCCATGATGAAGCTGTTGATCAGCATCCGTCCGAATGCCGGACTGCTGTTACCCGCCCCCTGCGTCCAGATCGTGGTGATGTTTTCCCACAAGTGCGTGCCCGGGATCAGCGTCATCGGCACGTCAAAAATCTGTTTGTTGTCCAGCGACGCTGCCACAAACGCGACGTACAGCGGAAAGAGGATCACCAGCACGCCGAGCAGCAGCATGATGTGGCTGAAGATATCCAGCCCTCTGCGGTTTTCAATCATTGATAACGCACCTTACGCTCGACAAAGCGAAACTGAATGAACGTCAGGCCGCAAACCAGCAGCATCAGAATCACGGACTGGGCGGCAGAACTGGACAAGTCCAGACCGGAGAAACCTTCGCGATACACTTTGTAAATCAGGGTGGTGGTCGCCTGCATCGGGCCACCGGCCGTCGCAGCATCAATCACCGGGAAAGTATCGAAGAAGGCGTACACCAGATTGACCACCAGCAGGAAGAAACTGACCGGCGAAATCAGCGGCAATACCAGATTGAAGAAACGGCGAACCGGGCCTGCGCCATCGATAGCCGCTGCTTCCACCAGCGATTTAGGAATCGACTGCAACGCCGCCAGGAAGAACAGGAAGTTGTAGCTGACTTGCTTCCAGACCGATGCCAGTACCACCAGGAACATCGCCTGACCGCTGTTTTGCGCGTGGTTCCAGTTGTAGCCTATCGAGCCGAGGAAATGAGTAATCAGGCCCAGACCGGGGCTGAACAAGAACATCCACAAGACGGCGGCCACCGCAGGCGCAACGGCGTATGGCAGGATCATCAGCGTCTGATAAATCCGGCTGCCGCGCACAACGTGATCGACCAGCGCCGCGAAAAACAGCGAAACGGCCAGCCCGATAAATGCCACCATAAAACTGAATTTCAGCGTGGTGTAGAAAGAATCGAGATAGTACGAGTCCTGAAAAAGCTGCACGAAGTTAGTCAGACCGGCAAAGGTACTGGATAAGCCGAACGGATCCAGCGTCTGCACCGAATACCACAGCGCCTGACCGGCAGGCCACAGGAAGAATATCGCGGTGATTAACAGCTGCGGCAAAACCAGCGCGTAGGGCAACCAGCTGCAACCAAAACCGGGACGGTGTGAACTCATGATGGTTTACTCGTTGATATAAAAGACTCCCCGAAAGGGAGCAAACCAGGTTGGTTTTGAATTTGGCTTTTGGCTCCTCCCCCTGCGAAGGGGGAGGTTGGGAGGGGGTTTGGCAAGCGACTGAGTTGTCTTTAATACCCCACCCCAGCCCTCCCCTTCGCAGGGGAGGGAGCAAAACTGGATTACTTAGTAGAAGCTTCGAAGCGACGTAACAGTAAGTTCCCGCGCTGTACTGCAGTGTCTAACGCTTCTTTCGCCGTTTTCTTGCCGCTCCACACGCTTTCCAGCTCTTCATCCAGGATGGTACGGATCTGAGGCATGTTGCCCAGACGCAGACCTTTGGTGAACGGCAACGGTGGCTTGTTCAGCATCTGGCGGGTGGCGACGTCAGAACCCGGGTTCTTCTCGTAGAAGCCTTCTTTCCTGGTCAGCTCATACGCGGCAGTCGTCACCGGCAGATAACCGGTTTTCTGATGCCATTCGGCTGCGATTTCCGGCGTGGTCAGGAATTGCAGGAATTCGGCAACGCCTTTGTAGGTGTCTTTGTCTTTGCCGTTCATCACCCACAGGCTTGCACCGCCGATGATGGCGTTTTGCGGTGCGCCTTTGATGTCTGCGTCGTAAGGCATCATGCCTACGCCGTAGTTGAATTTAGAATACTGACGGATGTCAGCCAGTGAACCGGAAGACGCGGTAGTCATCGCGCAATCGCCGTTATAGAACTTGGCGGTGGATTCGTCTTTACGACCAAAATAGGTGAAATCACCTTTCTTGTTCATATCTTCAAGCATCTGGATGTGTTTGATTTGCTCGGGTTTGTTGAATTCCAGAACCGCATCGGTGCCATCGAAGCCGTTGTTTTTGGTGGCGATTGGCAGACCGTGCCAGGCACTGAAGTTCTCAATCTGGATCCAACCCTGCCAGCCGCTGGCGTAACCACATTTCATGCCCGCTTCACGCAATTTCTCGGTGTACGCAGCCATATCCTGCCAGGTTTTCGGCGGCTGATCCGGGTTCAGACCGGCTTTCTTAAAGGCATCTTTGTTGTAATACAGCACCGGTGTGGAGCTGTTGAAAGGCTGGGACAGCAGACGGCCTTTGGAATCGGAGTAATAACCGGAAACGGTCGGCACGAACTGGGAAACGTCTTCTTTAATGCCTGCATCGCTGAACACTTCGTAAACCGGTTTGATGGCTTTGCTGGCCATCATGGTCGCGGTGCCCACTTCGTAAACCTGCAAAATCGCAGGCGCATTACCGGTGCGGTACGCGGCAATACCGGCCGCCAGGCTTTCGTCGTATTTGCCTTTGTAGACAGGCATGATTTTGACATCAGGGTGCGTCTGGTTAAAACGGTCCGCCAGCGAGTTCACTTCTTTGCCTAATTCGCCGTCCATAGAGTGCCAGAAAGGGATTTCTGTCACAGCGAAAGCATTGGCGCTGAAAGCCAGCGTCAGCGCGGTGCCAATGACCGTTTTTTTGAGGTTGATGAACATGCCTGTCTCCTGAATTCTGCTGGTGTGCTGCAAGTGCAGCCTGAAGTAAGCCGGGTAGAGTCGGGAGGTAAAATGACACGGAAAAATGACAATAAGGTTACGGGAAAGTTAAGCGGGGATGACAGACAGATGGCAGAAAATGAGGTTCATGCCGGTTAAACGTTAGGAAAAACCGTCCGCAGGACGGCTTATCTTATTAGATTTATGCTACGGTGCGTTCATTCCAACTGTCTTTAAATATTATGTTCCCATCGACATATTTCCATTGAATTGACTCATAGCGCATTTCAATATTTTCCAGATGCGTTCCTGTTCCCGAACCGGGATGAAGGCTAGGAGTAATTCCGGTGATCTTCACATTTTCCATGCGAATGTTGAAATACTCTGCTTCTACACCCGCGTCTAATATGTGATACATCTTAAACTCAGCAGATTTAAGCGTAATTCCCTGACTAATCGTACGGTAAAGTATTGGCGTCGTGCGATCAAATTCCTTTTGAAATAATATCGGTGTATGAATACGCGTACCTGTCAATTTTCCAGTATTTCTATCCGTCGGAACTGTCAGGTGGTGTGAAAGTGACTTCACTTCAATAGAACCCACACGCCCGTGAACATTACAACTTCCGATAACAGGAGAACCATTTTCATCCGTTAACCACAAATAAGCAGGATTAGACATTTTTATTTCCTTAATTTAATGTTTCGGCTTTTTTTTCCTATAGCCTTCTATTTTTCCGATGCACTTTGATACACAGAAGAAACAAACCAGCCATCCTGCGGCATAAACGAATTTCATAGGCCACACAACTGGCAGCATAAGGCTTCCGATTAACCCGCCAACAAAAAGCACAGATTCAAAAAAATCCCATACGTTGACGACGGCAAATATCACCCATTTCGCTGCGCCTTTTGCGACAACAAGAAGCGGTTTATTGTGTGACATGCAGTTTTCGCCCTACAGCATCGATTATCCTGTCAAACGCAGGCTGTCCGCGCGTAGCACCTATGTGCACCGCATCGATGAACGGCTTAACAGCGGGTTCAAAAAGAAAGTAGGTAAGGTCATAATCATGGGGTCGAAGGAGCCAGTAAATCTCCGGTGCTTCGATGGCAAGGCTTTCTGATTTTCTTATTGAGCGCTCACTCATTCCCCCTATAAGCAAAATCATCGTCACCCTGCCAATCCAGTTTTTGGCACTTTGTGCACCGATAAATGACACTCTCGCCAGCACAGCAGCACCAATCACCGCAATAAGTTTCGCGGTAAGTAAACGCCCGGCAATCGAGGATGCCACGCCACGATAGACATTATTTTGTTTGGTCACTGAAGCATATTTATCGAATTCTTTAAATATGATCTCTACCGCATTTGTTATATGCTTGTAATTGAGTATGTCATTATGTATTGCTTCAGCCATGCGAAAACGCTGTGTCTGATGTGCAAAACGGGAATCTGTATCAAAATATCCTATGGCCAGGTAACCCATATCTAAAGGAACGGTAAGCGCTCCATTTATTAATCCGGTAATTGTGGCTGGGGACATGATGATATCTGAAATTCTATTTGCAACATCGTCTATATCACTTGAAACGTTATTGATATCTGCCACGATAAACCTCCCTGATTTCGTGTTGACATGACCTTAATACAATAAGGGTTAAATGACCAAGTGTTATAAATTCAATTTTTTTTATTAAATGTGCGGTATACCGTGGAATATCAGGGAGCAATATGAATGAGGTACTGTACCTGCCAGCAACTGCCCCTGGCTGTCTGGCAGATAGAGGTTTACCTTCAGACGCCCCTGGTTTTTCTGGTACCAGAGCGATGACTCAAAAAATAAGGCGCATCGGGTTAACAATGCGCCTCAGGGAATACGAAAAAAGAGGGATTACAGGGCGCGTTTCAAACGGGCGACTGCCTCGTACATTTGCTCTTCGGTCGCGGTGGCGAATGACAGACGGAAGGTGGAGTGATCCGGATTATCGGCATAGAAGAATTCACCCGGGACAAACACCACGCCCTGCTCCAGCGTCTTTTTCATCCAGTCAGCGCAGTTACGCGGCTCGCGGAAACGCGCCCACAGGAACATGCCGCCTTTCGGATATTCAAACGTCAGCACATCGCCCAGCTCGCGTTCCAGCAGTCCGGCCATGATCTGGCATTTATTTTTATACGCCGCACGGATGGTTTCGATCTGCTTCGGCAGACGACCCAGACCGAGATAATATTCCGCAATGGTCTGCGACAGCGCGCTGGCATGCAGATCTGCGGCCTGTTTGATGATGGCGACTTTATGCAGCAACCAGTCTGGCATAATGACCCAGCCCAGACGCAGGCCCGGCGCCAGAATTTTGGAAAACGTTGAGGTATAGATGATGTTATCCGCGTGACCAAACATCGCTTTCGACAGCTCAAACAGCGTCGGCTGGCGTTCGTCGGTGAAACGCAGTTCGCCGTACGGGTCATCTTCGACAATCAGGAATTCGTGCTGTGCTGCCAGTTTCACCAGTTGCTCACGACGGGCACGGCTCAGGGTTACGCCGCTCGGGTTTCCGAACGTTGGCACCAGATACACGCCTTTAATCTTCTGCGTTTTTAGGCGTTCCGCCAGCTCATCAACAATCATGCCGTCGCCATCAGAACCGACGGACAGCAGTTTAGCTTCAGCCAGTTCCAGGGTTTGTAACGCCGCCAGATAGGTCGGGCGCTCCACCACGAAAACATCATCGGGGTTCACCACGGCGCGCATCACCAAGTCCAGCGCCTGCTGGGAGCCTGCAGTGACCACGATATCTTCAGGCTGCGCAACCACACCACGCTCCTGACAAAGCTCAGCAATACGCTCACGCAGCGTATAACTGCCTTCGGTCAGACCATACTGGAATGCATGTTCCGGCTGTTCAGTAATGGCCAGCTGTGTGGCTTCACGCAGGCCGTCGAAATCAAAAAGCGCCGAAGAAGGAATACCACCCGCCAGCGAAATAACGCCTTCCATCTTGCTATGTTTCAGCAATTCCCGGATGGCTGAACTTTTAAGCCTGACCATACGGGCGGCGAGTAAACCTTCTGTGTTCATGACATGTTCCTGATGATGTGCAAAGTTATACGAATGTAAGAGATGTTAATTTATAGACAAAATAAAAACCGCAAAGCGCTTGCCGTGCGGTTTGTTAGATTTAACACAGATTTTTAAAATCCGATGCCAATTTATGCGCCAAGATAGGCCGCACGCACCGCTTCGTTCGCCAGCAATGCCGCACCGGTATCTTCCAGCACCACATGACCATTCTCCAGAACGTAACCACGATCAGCGAGTTTCAGCGCCTGATTGGCGTTTTGCTCGACCAGGAAGATGGTCATTCCTTCTTCGCGCAATTGCTGGATAGTATCGAAAATCTGCTGGATGATGATGGGCGCCAGCCCCAGCGACGGCTCATCGAGCAGCAGCAAACGTGGCTGGCTCATCAGCGCACGGCCAATCGCCAGCATCTGTTGCTCACCGCCGGACATGGTGCCTGACCGCTGCACACGACGCTCTTTCAGGCGCGGGAACAACGTAAACACGCGCTCCAGCCGTTCCTGATACTGATCGCGTGTGGCAAAGAAACCGCCCATCGCCAGATTCTCTTCCACCGTCATGCGTGAGAACACGCGGCGGCCTTCCGGCACAATCGCGATATCGCCACGCATGATTTTGGCGGTCTGCCACTGCGTGATGTCTTTCCCTTCGAAAATAATCGAGCCATTCGTCGCACGTGGTTCGCCACATAAACTGCCAAGTAGTGTGGTTTTACCCGCGCCGTTCGCGCCGATCAGCGTGACGATTTCCCCTTTATTAATACTCAGGCTGACTTCATGCAGCGCCTGAATTTTGCCGTAATGGGCGGATACCTGATTAAATGACAACATCTTGTTCTGTCCCTTAGCCTTCGCCCATTAACCTTCGCCTAAATAGGCGCGGATCACGTCAGGATTATTACGAATTTCAGCCGGTGTGCCTTGTGCCAGCGGCGTGCCCTGATTCACTACGTAGATGCGGTCGGAAATACCCATTACCAGTTTCATGTCGTGCTCAATCAGCAGAACAGACACGTTGTGCTGGTTACGCAATTCGGCAATCAGCTGGTTCAGCTCTTCGGTTTCACGCGGGTTAAGACCGGCAGCCGGTTCGTCGAGCATCAGGATTTCAGGACGCGTCACCATGCAGCGGACAATTTCCAGACGGCGTTGCTGGCCGTAAGCCAGATTACCCGCCTGACGGTTTGCCAGCTCGAGCAATCCGACACGTTCCAGCCAGTCAGCAGCGCGATCCAAAGCATCGGCTTCAGCGCGACGAAAGCCCGGCGTTTTGAACAGCCCAGCCAGCACGCCGCTTTTCAGGTGCTGATGCTGCGCGACCAGCAGGTTTTCGATCACCGTCATTTCACGGAACAGACGCACGTGCTGGAAAGTACGTACCACGCCCATGCGGGCAATTTTCTGCCCCGGTAAACCTTCCAGATGCTGATCACGCAGTTTAATGGTGCCGCCGCTCGGTTTGTAGAAACCGGTCAGGCAGTTAAATACCGTGGTTTTACCGGCACCGTTCGGGCCGATCAGCGAAACAATTTCGCCCTGATTGAGGTTCAGCGCCACATTGTTGACCGCCAGCAGGCCGCCAAAACGCATCATCAACCCTTCAACCGCTAACAGAGGTTGCGTACTCATGCCTTTTCCCCCTGATCCGCGATTTGTTGCTTAGACAGCTTCAGTTTCAGTTGCGGGCGCTTCATCGGCAGTAAGCCCTGCGGACGCCAGATCATCATCAGCACCATTAATGCGCCGAGCAGCAACATGCTGTACTCGTTGAGATCACGCATCAGTTCGCGGGAAACCACCAGCAAAATAGCCGCCAGAATGACTGCAAACTGCGAGCCCATCCCGCCGAGCACGACGATAGCCAGCACGAAGGCGGATTCCGCAAAGGTGAAGGATTCCGGGCTGACAAAGCCCTGACGCGCCGCAAACAGCGTACCGGCAAAACCGGCAAACGCAGCGCTGATGGTGAACGCGGTCAGTTTGATGCGGGTCGGGTTCAGGCCCAGTGAACGGCAGGCAATTTCATCTTCACGCAAGGCTTCCCATGCACGGCCGAGCGGCATACGTAGCAAACGGTTGATGATGAACAATGTGGCGAGCACCAGCAACAGCGCCACCATGTACAGGAAAATAATGCGGTCGCTGGGATCATACGTAACATTAAAGAAGTTGCTGAAGGTATCCCAGCCGCCGTCGCGCGGCGTACGGCTGAATTCCAGCCCGAACAGCGTGGGTTTCGGGATCTGGCTGATGCCGTTCGGTCCGCCGGTCAGTTCGGTATTATTGAGCAGCAGGATGCGGACGATTTCCCCAAAACCCAGCGTCACAATCGCCAGATAGTCACCACGCAGCCGCAGAACCGGGAATCCGAGCAGGAAACCAAACGCCGCCGATACCAGACCAGCCAGCGGTAAGGCTTCCCAGAATCCGATGCCGTAATAGTGATTGAGCAGCGCGTAGGTGTAAGCGCCGATGGCATAAAAGCCACCGTAACCCAGCACCAGCAGGCCGGACAATCCGACCACCACGTTCAGACCGAGGCCGAGCATTATGTAGATGAGCGTCAGCGTGGCGATATCCACCGTGCCGCGCGAGACGATAAACGGCCAGGCGATAGCGGCGATAATCAGCACCAGCGCCAGCAGTTTTTGTTTCGGCGTCGAGCCATCAAAGCTCGGCAAAACCCAGCCCGGACCCGAGACCTTTTTCAGGCCGCTGCTGACCATCGGGCGGAATAGCTGGAATACGAACACGATGGCGCAGCCGATGGCAATCCACGTCCAGCGCACTTCACCGGCGCCGTTGACCACCAGTTTTGTGCCGTCGAGGCTCAGCTGCAATCCCATGATGAATGCGGCCAGCACCAGCAGGACGAAAGCGGAGACCAGCGCATTTAACAGATTCAGGCGCTTCATACTTTCTCAACCTCCGGACGACCCAGAATACCGGTCGGCAGCACCAGCAACACGACGATCAGCAGTGCAAAGGAAACCACGTCTTTGTATTCGGTGCTCAGATACGCTGAGGTCAGCGCTTCAGCCACGCCCAGAATCAGGCCGCCGATCATCGCCCCCGGAATACTGCCGATCCCACCAAGAACCGCGGCGGTGAAAGCTTTCATACCGGCCATGAAGCCGATATACGGATTGATTACGCCGTAGAACTGGCCGAGCAGAACGCCCGCTACGGCCGCCATTAACGCGCCAATGACGAAGGTTAGCGAAATCACGCGGTCAGTGCTGATCCCCAGCAGGCTGGCCATTTTGAGGTCTTCGGCGCAGGCACGACAGGCACGGCCCATACGCGAATAACGGATGAACAGCGTCAGCGCCAGCATCGCGACAAACGTGACGACCCAGATAATCAGCTGCATGGTGCTGATGGTCGCCGCAAAGCCGTTGGTTTCACCCAGTTTCCACTGACCGGTCACCAGACTCGGTAAGGCGAGATCGCGTGAGCCCTGCGTGAGGCTGACGTAGTTTTGCAGAAAAATTGACATCCCGATGGCAGAAATCAGTGCAATCAACCGCTTGGAGTTACGCACCGGCTTATACGCCACGCGTTCAATACTCCAGCCATAGGCACTGGAAATTACAATCGCGGCGATAAAACCGGCACCGATCAGCAACCAGCTGGCGTCGATACCCATCATCATCAGGGCGGCGATAACAATAAAGGAGACATAACTGCCGATCATATACACCTCGCCGTGGGCGAAGTTGATCATGCCGATAATGCCGTAAACCATGGTGTAACCAATGGCGATCAGCGCATAAGTACTGCCCAACGTGACACCGTTGAACATCTGCTGAATGAAATAGAGGAACTGCTCTGACATACCCTATCCTTATTAATCAAGGGTTTGATAACTTGTGCTACTCCTCCCCCTGCGAAGGGGGAGGTTGGGAGGGGGTTTTGCAAACAACGCCGTTGCCATTACTACCCCACCCCAGCCCTCCCCTTCGCAGGGGAGGGAGCGGAGAACCACTTTGGTGCGGTTTTATTTGATTGGGGTAGACGTGCCGTCTTTATGCCACTCGAAAATACCGAATTCGAATCCTTTCAGGTCACCTTTTGCATCCCAGCTCAGCGGGCCCATCACGGTATCCACTGGCGCTGATTTCAGGTTTTTGGCGATATCTGCCGGTTCCATGCTGCCGCTGCGTTCCATACCGGTAGTCAGCGCCTGCAATGCGGCGTAAGTCGTCCAGACGAACGGACCGGTTGGATCCAGTTTCTTGGCTTTCAGGGCATCCACAATTGGCTGGTTAGCCGGTACCTGATCATAACGTTTTGGCAGGGTCACCAGCATGCCTTCAGAAGCATCACCGGCAATGTTAGACAGTGAGGAGTTGCCCACACCTTCCGGGCCCATGAATTTAGCTGCCAGACCGGCTTGTTTTGACTGACGCAGGATCTGCCCCATTTCCGGGTAATAGCCGCCGAAATAAACGAAATCGACGTTTTCTTTCTTCAGACGCGCCACCAGTGTGGAGAAGTCTTTGTCGCCTGCGGTCACGCCTTCAAACAGGACAACGTTGCCGCCGCCTTTTTTCAGCGCATCCTGTACAGAACGGGCCAGGCCTTCACCGTATTGCTGTTTATCATGCACCACGGCGATACGTTTTGGTTTGATAGTGTCGAGGATGTATTTCGCTGCGGTCGGGCCTTGATCAGAATCCAGGCCAGTAGTGCGCATCACCATTTTATAACCACGGGTGGTCAGGTCAGCGTTAGTCGCCGCCGGGGTGATCATCAGCACGCCTTCATCTTCATAGATGTCGGAAGCGGGCTGAGTGGAAGAAGAACACAGGTGACCGATCACGTAACGAATACCGTCGTTGATCACTTTGTTGGCAACCGCAACGGCTTGTTTCGGATCACAGGCATCGTCATATTCCACGCCAACCAGTTTGTCGCCCTTCACGCCGCCTTTGGCATTGATATCAGCGATCGCTTGTTTTGCCCCCGTAAACTCCATGTCACCGTACTGGGCGACCGGACCTGACATAGCACCGACAATGGCGACTTTGATGTCTTTTGCGAACGCCGCCTGACTCATTGCTAATGCAATACACCCTGCCAGCCAGATCTTACCCTTTGTTACTTTCATCCGATTACCCCGTTCATGTGTGTGTTGTGGTTTGCTCTTTGTTGCCTGTTCAAAACATCATCACTTAGGAAATTTAGTATAAGTAATAACGAGTTACCGGCTTATTTCGTCTTATTTTCGAATAAGACTTTATAATTCATATCATTAAACAGGAATTTTCTTCTGCAAATCAAATAGCACAATCAGAAATATGAGGTGTAAACAGAATTTTATTTGGCTGAAAAGGCGGTGTAGATTTAAACAATCAGTCGTTAACACTGGCTTTATTGATTAAAGCCAACATTTATCGCTTATGCAGAGATCACTAAAAAACTTTTCGACCTGTTACTGTACAAAAAAAGTTACGCCCGATTTCTAGTGGATTCCGCTACACTGACGCTCCCTTTTTCTGACCTTGCGCATCATGAAATTAACTATCCAAAAACTGACGTCGCTCAGCGTGCAGGACCTGATCGACCTGGCAAAAATCTGGCCGGAGCAAACTGAAAGTGACTGGCAAGCCAGCCTGCAAAATAACCGCGCGCTGTTCGCTGCGGTGTTTAATGAACGCATTCTGGGCGCAGTGAAAATCAGGCTCGACGGTAATCGGGCTGAACTGAGTGATTTGCTGGTGCGCGAAGTCACGCGCCGTCGCGGTGTCGGATTGTATCTGATGGAAGATGTGCAGGCGCAACTGCCGCAGGTGGAAAGCTGGACGATGAAAGCGGATCCGGAGCCCGTGCTGGATGCATTTATGCTAGCGTGCGGTTTTGTACGTGAAGGCAATGTCTGGAAAAAATCCTGAGCACAGCCTGCCCGCGCGGATTTTCAGTCATAAAAAAAGCGACCCGAAGGTCGCTTTTTCGTTTTGTGTTGCGGGGATCAGGCTTCGATCGCCATACGCAGTTTTTTCATCGCGTTCTTTTCCAGCTGACGAACACGTTCTGCAGACACACCGTATTTATCGGCAAGCTCCTGCAGGGTCGATTTGTTTTCGTCGTCTAACCAGCGGGCACGAATGATATCCTGACTGCGTTCGTCCAGACCTTCCATTGCAGAGGAAAGTTTGTCGGTGGCGTCCTGATCCCAGTTATCTTCTTCGATAGTTTCTGCAAAGTCAGAACTCTTGTCTTGCAGATACAGCATCGGTGCCATCGCTGCGCCGTCGCGTGGTTCATCATCCGGCGTCGGATCAAACGTCATGTCCTGTGCGGCCATGCGTGATTCCATTTCCAGCACATCTTTGCTCGTCACACCCAGTTCGCGGGCGACGTGCTCGACTTCGTCGTGGCTGAACCAGCCCAGACGCTGTTTGTTCTTACGCAGGTTGAAGAACAGCTTACGCTGCGCTTTGGTGGTAGCGACTTTCACGATGCGCCAGTTACGCAGCACATATTCGTGAATTTCCGCTTTGATCCAATGCACGGCAAAGGATACCAGACGGACACCGACTTCCGGATTAAAACGGCGAACCGCTTTCATCAGGCCGATATTCCCTTCCTGGATAAGGTCTGCCTGAGGCAAACCGTAGCCTGAATAGTTGCGGGCAATGTGAGCAACAAAGCGCAGGTGAGACAGGATCAGCTCTTTCGCTGCTTCCAGATCACCGTTGTAATGCAGCCGTTCAGCCAGCGCCCGTTCTTCCTCTGCGGTGAGCATAGGATAGGCATTGGCCGCCCGAACATAGGCTTCCAGGCTACCTTGGGGTACTAATGCTAAAGTGCGCATTTCTTTGGTCATTAAAGCCTCTCATGTATGACGTAATGCAGGTTTTATACCACGTTGCTGCGGGATGATACCGCGACATTGCTGGCCTTAAAGGCGACAACAAAGCAACGCCGAGCCCTTCATATTCGCTGCTCTACGACCACGAATTTTACATAAAGTTCACGGAAAGATTCAACAGTCTGAAGACTGTAAGTGACAGACTGACTATTGGATAGTGAATTTGTGCCATTACGGGGAAAGCAGGAAAATGATGTGGCGGGCTGACCTGAAACAGCTTCCCCCTGAGACACAATTACTGAGCCGCAGGGGGACATTATAGCAAATTATCACTACTGTGGTGTAAATCGCCGTAAATGTTGAACCGTCGCCAGCCAGGCGGCAATCCAGCCAATCATCGCGGAAACGATCAGCAGTAACAGGCTTTCGTCCCAGCCCAGACCATGCAGGTCAAAGGTGGTGCCGAAGACCTGCGCAACCTGCGTCACCACGCTCTCAAGCCGCAACACCAGCACTTCCGAGAGGATGAGTGATAACAATGCACCGGTGAAACCGAGCATCGCGCCACCGTTGAGGAACGGCCGCAAAATAAAGCCATCGGTCGCGCCAATCAGTTTCATCACGTTAATGGTATCGCGGCGGCTGAAGATGCTCAGTCGCACACTGTTACCAATAACGAGGAAGACGGCGATCACCATCAGAATGCCGATCATCGCCGCAATCTGCCCGACCAGACCGGTCAGCGCCGCAAGACGGGCAAACCAACTGTCGTCCATCCGCACTTCATCCACGCCATGCACAGCCGCCACGCGGTCGCGCAAGGTGCTGAGTGTCGCAGAGTCCTGGAAATTCATTTTAGGCGTGATGATCGCCACCGCTGGCAACGGGTTTTGCTCCAGCATATCCATTGCGCCGCCAAAGCCTGACCAGTTGCGGAATTCACCCATCGCCTCTTCACGGGAAAGATAATTAACTTTATCCACGCCCGCTTCGGTTTTCAGGGTTTTGACCACGTTTTCTGCGGCGTCATCATCCAGCGCTTTATCGAGATAAACGGTCAGTTGTGGCGTCGGATACCACTGCTCCGCCGCCGTACTGACGTTTTTCCACACCAGATAACACACGCTCGGCAGCGTCAGGGAAATGGCGATTACCATCACCGTCAGCAGCGTCGCCAGCGGCTGACGCAGCATGTCAGCCAGCGCGTTCATCCAGGCATAGCGCCACTGTTCGCGCCAGCCGCCCTGCAACGCTTTGCTTTTTGCGGCACGGGCGCTTTTTGCGGTTTTAGCCGGATTCGGACTGTTCGCCATTAGTACACCCCTCCCGACATACGCCCCTGACTCAGCGTCAGCGTGCGGTAATTACGACGGGCAATCAGACCCACATCATGCGTCGCCATCAGCACGGTAACGCCGACGCGGTTAAATTCTTCGAACAGACGCAAAATGCCTTCCGACAATTCGCCATCGAGGTTACCGGTCGGTTCATCCGCCAGCAGCACTGCGGGCTTGTTCACCACCGCACGGGCAATGCCCACACGCTGTTGTTCACCGCCGGAAAGCTGTATTGGCAGATTCTTGGCTTTATCCAGTAATCCGACTTTATCCAGCGCAGCCGACACGCGGCGGCGGATATCTTCACTGCTTGCACCGGAAATGATCAGCGGCATCGCCACGTTGTCATACACGGTACGATCCATCAGCAGGTGGTGATCCTGAAAGATCATGCCGATCTGACGACGCAGGAACGGCACTTCGCTGGATTTCAGGCGGCTGATATCATGACCGCCAAACAAAATGTGTCCTGCACTCGGACGCTCTATGCCGCAAATCAGCTTCAGCAGGGTACTTTTACCCGCGCCAGAGTGTCCGGTCAGAAATGCCATTTCTGCTTGCTGGATATGAAAATTGACGCCCTGAAGCGCCTGTCGTCCGCCCAGATAAGCTTTACTGACCTGTTCAAAGCGAATCATCCGTATTAATCCTCTCGGGCAAAAAGTGCCTCAATAAAATCGTCTGCCTTAAACGGCCTTAAATCTTCGATACCTTCACCGACACCAATGTAGCGGATCGGAATGCTGAACTGATCGGCGATGGCAAAGATCACGCCGCCTTTCGCAGTGCCATCCAGTTTAGTCAGCGTTATCCCGGTCAGCCCGACGGCTTCGTTGAATAATTTGGCCTGACTCACTGCGTTCTGGCCGGTACTGGCGTCGAGCGTCAGCATCACTTCATGCGGTGCGTCTTCGTCGAGCTTCTTCATCACACGGACGATTTTCTTCAGCTCTTCCATCAGGTGCGTTTTGTTTTGCAAACGCCCGGCGGTATCAGCAATCAGCACGTCGATATTGCGGGCTTTCGCCGCCTGAATGGCATCGAAGATAACCGACGCGGAATCGGCACCGGTGTGCTGCGCAATCACCGGGATCTTGTTACGCTGACCCCAGACTTGCAACTGTTCAACGGCTGCGGCACGGAAGGTGTCGCCTGCTGCCAGCATCACAGATTTACCCTGTGCTTCAAACTGGCGCGCCATTTTACCGATGGTGGTGGTTTTACCGACGCCGTTTACGCCAACCATCAGAATGACATACGGGGTTTTCCCGCTGACATCCAGTGGCTCGTCAACTTTCGCCAGTATTTCGGACATTTCTTCCTTAAGCTTGCCGTACAGCGCATCTGCGTCTTTCAGTTGCTTACGCGAGGCATGTTCAGTCAGTGAAGTAATGATTTTTCGGGTGGTTTCGACGCCAACGTCGGCGATCAGCAGCTGTTCTTCCAGCTCCTCAAACAGATCGTCGTCGATTTTCTTACCACGGAACAGACCAACGAAACCGGAGCCGAGATTCTGCTTGGTTTTGACCAGGCTGCGTTTCAGACGGGCGAAGAACCCTTCTTTGGTCGGGCGTTCCTGCTCGGTTTCACCGGCGGGCAGCACCACAATCGGATCCAGCGCCACAGGTAAGGGTTCTTCCACAGCGACAGAATCATCAATCGAATCAATGGCGTCCTGACGCAGATCTTCGGCAATTTCTTCTGCCGATTCAACAAATTCGTCTTCAGCGATATCTTCAACAACGGCAGGCTGCGCGGCAACCTGCTCAGTGATGTGAACAATTTCTTCTGCCAGTTCAGCGGCGGCCTGCTCGCGAACCGGTTCAGGTTTGTCTTCCGGCTCAGGCTCTGTCAGCGGTTCGGGTACAATTTCCGGTTCCGGCTCAACAAATGGCTCGGGTTCAATTTCAGGCTCAGGTTGAACGTGTGCGGCCGGTTCAGTTTCAGGTTCTGCTTCAACTTCAGGTTCTGCAACAGCCTCGCGAGCTACCGGGACTGCCGGTTCTTCCGTCAGTTGTTCTTCGACAACCGGCTGTTCTTCGCGTGTTTCTTCCTTCTGCTGCTCTTCTTCCTGACGGCCACGACCGAACCAGGAGAAGAAACCGCGTTTTTTATCTTTTGCCATTTTACAACTTCACTCCTCGCCGTTAATGACTGGCGAACGGATTATTAATAGGGTTATGGTCAGGCAGTCTATCACTTTCCCCTGCGGGCAACACGCCCGCGTATTGAATTCCGCTGGTTTTTCAATCGACAATGTTAAACATTTGCCCATTGCCCGCACACCGGTAGAATAGCCCTCCAAACGATAGGCAACGAAGCCCGACGGCTTTGGATGACACAAGCGAACTATGGCAAAGAAACCCAACACGCCCGCCGCAGGCCAGATCCGAATTATTGGCGGACAATGGCGCGGACGCAAACTTCCGGTCCCCCACAGCCCGGGGCTGCGTCCGACCACCGATCGCGTGCGCGAAACGCTGTTTAACTGGCTTGCGCCAGTTTTACAGGGCGCACATTGTCTGGACTGTTTTGCAGGCAGCGGCGCACTCGGTCTGGAAGCCTTGTCCCGCTATGCGGCCAGCGCGACATTGCTGGAGTTTGAGCGCCCGGTTGCGCAACAGTTAGAGAAAAACCTGGCGCTGCTAAACGCCAGTGATGCGAAAGTATTTAACGTCAATGCCCTGAACTGGCTGGCAAAAGCCGGAAGCGCCTTTGATGTGGTTTTCCTCGATCCGCCTTTCCGCAAAGGCATTCTGCAAGACACCCTGAACCTGCTGGAGCAAAACCAGTGGCTGGCCGATGAAGCCTGGATTTATGTCGAAACAGAAGCCGAACATGACACGCTGGATGTGCCTGCCCGCTGGCGCTTACACCGTGAGAAAGTCGCCGGACAAGTTGCTTATCGTCTTTATCATCGCGATGTGACGCCTGAAACCGGCTCACCAGAACAGGAGCAGTAAGATGTTGATCAATATTGGTCGGTTGTTGATGTTATGTATTTGGGCGTTTCTGGCGTTTAACCTGATCCACCCGTTCCCGAAGCCGATCAAATACTTTTTAGACGTGGCAATTGTCTTCATGTTCTTTATGCATGGCCTGCAGGTGATGCTGCTTAAAGCCACGCAGGGCAAGGAAAAGGACACCATCGGGCCGTGGCTGCAAACCCGCATCTTCCTGTTCGGCGTCTTCGAACTGATGGCGTGGCAGAAAAAACAGCCTCCGTTGCCAGCCAAAAAGTAATCCCCGCTTTTACGGCGCGCCCTGCGCCGTAAATTCCCCCTATCCTAAACCAACATTCATCAGACCCGCCGTTACGGGGATTTCTGATTGTCGCCGCCATGCTCTCTCTCCTACACTGAAAGCAAGTTCAGGAAAACAGGATGTGTTTTCCCGCAAGCAGACCCTGACATCGGTTTTATGTTCTGTTCTGAAATATAAAAGGATAAACAATGAGTTGGCCATTCCTCGCTGTATTTTTCTCTGGCTGGTTGTTCGTTGACGCCAGCTATCGTGGCCCGCGCTGGCAGCGCTGGGTCTTTAAACCCGTCACCTTACTATTACTGCTGTTGCTGGCCTGGCAGGCGCCGACACTCAACGTTTACAGCTATCTGATCTTACTGGGTCTGGCGGCGACACTGGTGGCAGACAGCCTGTTACTGCTGCCTGAAGAACGCTTCATGTACGCCATCGGTGCCTTCTTCCTGTCGCATCTGCTGTATACGCTGAGTTTCGCCAGCCAGATGACCATCACCTTCTTCTGGCCGCTGCCGCTGACGTTACTGATCATCGGGGCGATACTTCTCGCAGTGATCTGGACACGGCTGGCGGAGCTGCGATGGCCAGTGACCACTTACATCGCCATGACCCTGCTGATGGTCTGGCTGGCTGGCGAACAGTATTTTGCCCGCAGTACCGACATGGCGTTTTCGCTGTTCTGCGGCGCAGCGCTGTTACTGCTGGGGAATATTTTCTGGCTGCTCAGCCGATACCGCTTCACCTTTCGCGCCGCCGACGCGCTGGTTGCCGCCTGTTATTTCGGCGGGCACTTCCTGATAGTCCGGTCGTTATACCTGTAATATCCCACAGCGGAACCGTTCTGGTTCCGCTGATAAAATACTTGTTGACCTTAGAGCCGACTCCAACGTTTACACTGGGGGTAATTCCACTCGGTTTCGAACCGGAGGCTTTATGATCCCACTGCAAAAAAACAACACCTGTCGCTGCGGATGTCAGGGCAAACATACCCCTGCACTGCGTATCAACAAAATTGGCGCTATTGCGCAGCCCGGCACACATCCGGCTGGCTGCTGTAGCGAAAACCCCCCGCTGGCGGTTTCCGCCTGCTCCACCACTGACAGCTGCTGTGCGCCAAAAACAGGTGAGCACTCACATACATCGGACGATGGCAACGCCGAAGGTTCGCCGGGCGAAGACGAACCCGCCTCACCGCTTTCCGGCAGTCAGCAATACAGCTGGAAAGTACAAGGTATGGACTGCCCTGCCTGTGCCCGAAAAATTGAAAAAGCCGTTTCAGGTATTGATGGTATCAGCCACGCTAAAGTGCTGTTCGCTACTGAAAAGCTGGTGATTGATGCAGGTTTTGATATCACCCAACACGTGCAAAATGCCGTTACCGCCGCAGGTTTTACCCTGCAATCGCTCGACAAACCGCAGGAAAAACCCACCGCCGAACCTTCCCGTTTGCAGGAAGCGCTGCCGCTGATCGCTCTTTCGGTTCTGATGCTACTGAGCTGGGTGCTCGATCATTTCAACCCGCAGATGGGTAACATCGCGTTTATCGCCACGACACTGGTCGGGCTCTGGCCGGTACTGCGTCAGGCGATTCGCCAGACCCGCGCCGGTTCGCCATTCGCCATCGAAACGCTGATGAGTATCGCCGCGATCGGCGCACTCTTTATCGGTGCGACAGCCGAAGCCGCCATGGTTCTGTTGCTGTTTATGGTGGGCGAACGCCTTGAGGCTTTTGCCTCCAGCCGGGCACGCAGCGGCGTAAAAGCGCTGATGGCGCTGATCCCGGATACCGCTGTCCGCATTGTGAATGGCAAATCTGAAACCGTGCCGGTCAGCAGCTTGCGTCCCGGCGATATCATTGAAATCGCGGCAGGTGCACGCCTGCCTGCCGACGCTGTTTTACAAAGCGCCGCCAGTTTCGACGAAAGCGCGCTGACCGGCGAATCAGTTCCGGTGGATCATCTGGCCGGTGAAAAAGTGCCTGCAGGCAGCCTGTGCGTTGACCGGCTGGCACGCCTCGAAGTGGCTTCCGCGCCGGGCAACAGCGCCATTGACCGCATCCTGCAACTGATTGAAGAAGCCGATGAACGCCGTGCGCCGATCGAGCGTTTCCTCGATACTTTCAGCCGCTATTACACGCCGGTCATTATGCTGATGTCGTTGCTGGTGATTATCGTGCCGCCACTGGCGATGGGGCTATCGTGGGAAACCTGGATTTACCGCGGGCTGACGCTGCTGCTGATTGGCTGTCCTTGTGCGCTGGTGATTTCGACGCCAGCAGCGATTACGTCCGGGCTGGCAGCGGCCACGCGTCAGGGTGCATTGATCAAAGGCGGTGCAGCGCTGGAACAGCTGGCGCTGATTCAAACCGTTGCCCTGGATAAAACCGGTACGCTGACCGAAGGCAAACCTGAAGTTACCGACGTTTTACTGCTGAACGGGGCCAGCGAAGGCGAAGTACTAAGTCTGGCATCAGCGGTGGAAGAAGGTTCGCATCACCCGCTGGCGCAGGCGATTTTGGCCCGTGCAAAAACCAGTAATCCGCTACCGCTCACGGCGCAGGATCGCCGCGCGCTGGCCGGTTCCGGCGTGGAAGGCCTCGTTTCAGGCCGCAAAATTCAGGTGCTGGCACCGAAAAGTGTGGCTGAAAACAGCCTGACAACTGAAACCCTTGCGCAAATTACTGACTGGGAATCCAGCGGAAAAACCGTGGTGGTGGTGTTGCAGGAAGAAAACGCGATCGGGCTGATTGCCATGCAGGATCGTCTGCGGGATGACGCGGCCGAGGCATTGCAGAAACTCAAAGCGCTCGGCGTGTCGGCGGTCATGCTGACCGGCGACAATCCGCGGGCGGCGAAAACCATCGCTGACCGGCTCGGCATTGATTTCCGTGCGGGCTTACTGCCTGCGGATAAAGTCTCAGCGGTCACCGCGCTGAATGCACTGAAACCGGTAGCCATGGTCGGTGACGGCATTAACGATGCGCCCGCCATGAAAGCCGCGACTATCGGTATTGCGATGGGAAGCGGAACGGACGTCGCGCTGGAAACGGCGGATGCGGCACTGACGCATAACCGCCTGAGCGGGCTGGCGCAGATGATCAGCCTTTCGCGTGCTACACGGGCGAATATCCGTCAGAACATCACGATTGCGCTGGGGCTGAAAGCGATTTTCCTGGTCACCACGTTGATGGGATTGACCGGATTGTGGCTGGCGGTGCTGGCGGATTCCGGCGCAACGGCGCTGGTGACCGCCAATGCGTTAAGGCTGTTGCGCAATAAATCGAAATAAACAACACGGGCTGAGCCATCAGCCCTGTTTTTCGACTAAACCTTTGCACAATAAATAGCGATACGGCTGAGTTTCGGTATCCGAGGCCAGCAGCGTATGTTCCATAAAACGGCAGAAACCGGGAATATCGCGGGTCGTTGCCGGATCATCAGCGATGATCAATAACGTTTCGCCGTCTTGCATGGTGCGTACCGCTTTACGAACCATCATCACTGGCTCCGGGCAACGCAGACCCAACGCATCAAGCTGATGGTCAGGATTGATAAAGGGGTCGGTCATTTCGTGTCTCAACATCTACATACGTGAATGGGCGGTTGTTTGGCAAAGGCGGATAGTTTAACCCGCTGGTTTTCTGGCGCAACAAACACGGCTCATTGCGCTAAAATTAACCGGTAGATCTGTTGCGCAAACGGTGCGCAAACAGGTACTATGCGCGCCGCACGCCATTACGGGTGCGAAAGTAAAAATTTTCTTGGGTTCCCTCACCCCAATTTATTCATAAAAAAAGGTCACATATATGTACTCTTTTACTGCTCAGCAGCGGTTTTCCGCGCTGATATGGCTTTCGCTATTCCACATCGCCATCATCACCTCCAGTAACTATCTGGTTCAGTTACCCGTTTCCATTTTTGGTTTCCATACCACCTGGGGCGCGTTCACTTTCCCGTTTATTTTTCTGGCTACCGATCTGACCGTCCGTATATTTGGCGCGCCGCTCGCACGACGGATTATACTTTCCGTGATGGTGCCTGCACTGGCCATTTCCTATGTCATCTCGGCGTTATTCTTTGAAGCGCAATGGCAAGGCGTGGAAGCGCTCAGCAGCCTGAATATCATGGTCGCGCGTATCGCCACCGCCAGTTTTATGGCGTATGTGCTGGGGCAAATTCTTGACGTTCATGTGTTTAACCGCCTGCGCCAGAACCGCCGCTGGTGGATAGCACCGGTCGCCTCGATGTTCCTCGGCAATATCAGCGATACCCTGTCCTTCTTCTTTATCGCTTTCTACAAAAGCAGCGATGCCTTTATGGCACAGCACTGGGTAGAAATAGCGATGGTGGATTACACCTTCAAGGTGCTGATCTGCCTGGTGTTCTTCCTGCCGATGTACGGCATGCTGCTGAATATGCTGCTTAAGCGTTTATCAGCACAAGGAAACAACCCGCATTCCGCTATCAGTGCGCACTAAACCGGGTCGCCGGGAAGACACAAATCGCGCCATAATCTGACTTGCATTTGTGGCCTGAATAGGTTGCCATAAAGGCTGTTAAGTCAACATGTAAGCCTGGTGAACAGGCCACTTAAGGAAGCCCGATGCGTAATATCGCGAAAATGATGGGAATGGCAGTACTGATCGCCGGTCTGGCTGCGTGTGACGGTAAGTCGACCGATGCACCTGCCGCAGATAAAGGCGCACCAGCGGCCGCAGCCACGGCAGCCACCACGCCGGTCAGCCTGCTGGACGGCAAAGTCACCTTCTCCCTGCCGCAGGGAATGAGCGACCAGAGCGGTAAACTGGGCACACAGGCAAATAATATGCACGTGTATGCAGACAGCACCGGGCAGAAAGCGGTGATTGTCATTTTGGGTGATAACACCCCGGAATCACTGGACGTTCTGGCGGGTCGTTTACAGGATCAGCAAAAAGCGCGCGATACCAATCTGCAAGTCGTCACCAATAAATCTATTCAGGTCAACGGCCAGACATTGCAGCAGTACGACAGCGTGATCACTTCTGCAGGTCAGAAAGCCTATTCGTCTATCGTTTTGGGCAAGGTCGACAGCCATCTGCTGACCCTGCAAATTACTCTGCCTGCTGATAATCAGCAGCAGGCGCAGACCGATGCGGAAGCCATTATCAGCACACTGAAAATTCAATAATTTCAGACCGTGTGAAAATATCAGGCGGAGCTCAGGCTCCGCTTTTTTTTTGTATTATGCCATGACTCGACCTTACCAATCCGCCTCATTTATAAGGTGAAAATATATCGTTATATTATTTACAATGAAGTACAGTGGTATATAACAGAGAGTAACTGATAGTATTACTATATATTTTAACCAGCACATATCATAAAATGGAATAATTAACTTAAGGAATAAGTTATGTACCATAGTGATTTTATTATTAATAAGTTGGCGAATGATGAAATACTTGCAAAAAAGTTGGATGCAGCGGTTACCGGAGTTAAGGAGCAGATTCTCGATCAATCTCACAGAATTCAGGATGGCGCAACAAGGCTAGTGTATTACACTTCATGTTTTACGGAGAATTATCAAGATGTTTGCGCAAAGCTGAAACGAGAAGATGTTCGATTCCTTGAGTCTTTACAGCAGTTAATTAAAGACAGAAGGATCATATCTGACATGATACAGATTTATGTCGAATCACTTATTAAAAATAGAAACCAAAGCCAACTACACTATATCCAGCGCACCTTAATGAAAGCAAGCGTAAATATATCAACGAGTTCTCTGACGACACAATCATTTGCATTAGGCATAACAACGTCCATTTGCCTTGGATTCAATATTCATACCAGCTTCAGCCAGAAAATTGGGAAGGTGTCCGCACTTGCCGCTACCGGAATAGGCTTTTACGGATACGTACAGGAAGCTGCAGAGAGTGCGGAACGTTTGCAGGTTCTGAGTCCTGCATATTACTACGCGTTATATATGCGAAAATTAGAAATGATGTATTTTTTAGTTGAGCCTCTTTTTATGAAAGCTCACTCCTTTAGCACGAATCTTACATCAGATGATGAAGTCGCCAAAACAATAATTGATATGGTAAGGTGAACATCATGATTAATTTTTTAAAGCGATGGTTTAAACATCAACTGTCTTATTTTTTCTGGACTTACATTCCATTAATTACAACTGTGATCTTCGGTGTATTTATGGTGAGTTTTTTTCCTGATATCGCGATACAGTCAATTGCGGCGTTTTTCCTGCTGATGCTAGTTTTTGTTTTTTTATTCTCACGGTAAATTTCATGCACTCGGATTATATAAGGATATAAAATATGTCAAACCCAGCTCACATTTGGTTAACTGATGAAAATGGCTCGCCTATTGTTGGGGGATGTCTTATACCCGCCAGGCTCGGTTCCATTGAGTTAAAATCATTATCACACAATGTTAACATTCCTGTTGATCAGCACATGGGAAAATTAACAGGAACAAGAATTCATTCACCGATTATTATGCAAAAAGAGTTTGACCAAACCACACCGCTTCTTTTCCGGGCATTATGTGAAGGCCGCACACTGCAATCCGCAATAATAAAAATGTATCACATATTGGATGCGGGGATTGAAAGTGAATATTTCAATATTATTTTAGAAAACGTCAAAATCACATCTATTTCCCCCTATTTGCTTCCAAATGGAATGACAAGTACACATATAGAAAATATCGAATTACGTTATCAAGCCATAACTTGGAAAAATGTAGAAGGGAATATTATATACAAGGATACGTGGAATGAGCGCATGACAGCTTAGTGCCGAAAAGAATGTCTGACGATTTAGAATGAGTCTTTTGATATGTCACGAACCTGCCAGGCGGAGCTTAGTCTCCGCTTTTTTTGTTTCTTATTGTCACCCTCGCTCACAAAATCGCCTCCCTCTGTAATAAAAATGTAACATTTCCGTCATAAATCACAGTTCGTTTGTGCGCGAATGGCTAAAATGATGTTCGTTTTGGAACACATTGGCTCCGCCATTTCGTCCGTGGCTCATGATGAGTCCGCCCTGATTTATGCCATCGGAGGCATTTATGCTCAGTATCTTTAAACCCGCGCCCCACAAAGCTCCTGTTGATGAGGCTCACGTCGATCCGCTGTACCGCCGTCTCCGCTGGCAAATCTTCATGGGGATTTTCTTCGGTTATGCGGCCTACTATCTGGTGCGCAAAAACTTTGCGCTGGCCATGCCTTATCTGATTGATCAGGGCTTCTCCCGTGGAGACTTAGGGTTCGCACTGTCCGGGATTTCCATTGCTTATGGCATCTCAAAATTCATCATGGGTTCGGTGTCTGACCGTTCGAATCCGCGCGTATTTCTGCCCGCTGGTTTGATTCTGGCGGCGGCCGTGATGTTGTTTATGGGCTTCGTGCCGTGGGCAACCTCAAGCATTGCCATCATGTTTGTGTTGCTGTTCCTGTGCGGCTGGTTCCAGGGCATGGGCTGGCCGCCGTGCGGACGTACGATGGTGCACTGGTGGTCGCAGAAAGAACGCGGCGGCGTGGTGTCGGTGTGGAACTGTGCGCATAACGTCGGCGGCGGTATTCCTCCGCTGCTGTTCCTGCTCGGTATGGCGTGGTTTAACGACTGGCATGCAGCGCTGTATATGCCTGCCTTCGGCGCAATTCTGCTGGCGGTGTTTGCCTTCATGACCATGCGCGATACACCGCAATCCTGTGGTCTGCCGCCCATTGAAGAATACAAAAACGATTATCCGCCGGACTATGTGAAAGAGTCCGCCGAGCAGGAACTGACGGCGAAACAGATTTTCATGCAGTACATTTTGCCGAACAAATTGCTGTGGTATATCGCACTGGCTAACGTCTTTGTCTATCTGCTGCGTTACGGCATTCTCGACTGGTCACCAACGTATCTGAAAGAAGTGAAGCATTTCGCGCTGGATAAATCCTCGTGGGCGTATTTCCTTTATGAATACGCTGGCATTCCCGGCACGCTGCTGTGTGGCTGGATGTCGGACAAAGTTTTCAAAGGCAATCGTGGTGCCACCGGCGTGTTCTTCATGGTGCTGGTGACTATCGCTACCGTCGTTTACTGGCTGAATCCGGTCGGCAATCCGGGTATTGATATGGCCTGTATGATCACCATCGGTTTCCTGATTTACGGGCCGGTGATGCTGATTGGGTTACATGCGCTGGAACTGGCACCGAAGAAAGCAGCCGGCACCGCCGCAGGCTTTACCGGACTGTTTGGTTATCTGGGCGGCTCGGTCGCGGCCAGCGCCATTGTCGGTTATACCGTGGATTATTTTGGCTGGGACGGTGGCTTTATCGTGATGATCGCCGGTTGTGTGCTGGCTGTTCTGTTGCTGTTACTGACCATGCTGAGTGAAAACAAACACAAAGCGCAGCTGGCTAAAAACATCTGACTTTGATTTATCTTCGTCGTAAAGGCACTGGAAGGTGCCTTTTTTGTTTTTACGCGGCGTCGGGAAGGATGCGCCTGCCTGCTTCATCAAACAGTAAAACACTGGCAGCATTAAACCCGAACCTGAGCGGTGTGTTTTTAGCAAAGGAGAGCTGTTTCGACGATTTCATTTTCAGGATGTGCTCACCAACGCGCGCATATACCAGCGTGGAATCACCCTGCAATTCAGTGAAATCAACCAAAACTTCAAATGCATGATCCGTCACTTCATTCAGGCGCAACAGCTCAGGGCGGATGGCCAGCGACACCATTTGTCCATCCTGCGCCGCCGGGAATTTATCCTCCAGCGGGTACATCGGCTGGCCGTCAATACTCAGCTGGCGGCCGACGACTTGTGCCGGGATCACATTGATTTTCGGCGTACCGATAAAACCGGCGACGAACAGGCTGGCCGGGCAATTATACAGCTCAACCGGCGTGCCAATTTGCTCAATGTGACCTTTGTTAAGCACCACGATCCGGTCCGCCAGTGTCATGGCCTCGACCTGATCGTGGGTCACGTAAATCATGGTGTTTTTCAGACGGGCATGGAGCTGACTGATTTCCTGACGCATCTGCACACGCAGCGCGGCATCAAGGTTCGACAGCGGTTCATCAAACAAAAAAACTTTCGGCTGCTGAACAATGGAACGCCCGATAGCGACGCGCTGACGCTGTCCGCCGGAAAGATTTTGCGGTAACCGGTCGAGCATGTCGTCCAGCCGCAGGATCAGGGCCGCTTCGCTTATGCGTCGGGCAATTTCTTCCGGCGGCGTGCGGATATTTTTCAGACCAAATGCCAGATTCTGTCTGACGGTCATGTGCGGATAAAGCGCGTAGGACTGAAATACCATCGACAGACCGCGCTTCCCGGCGGGTAAATCCGTCACATCAGTTTTTTCAATGTGAATAGTCCCGTCGCTCAGCGCATCCAGCCCGGCAATCATGCGCAGTAACGTTGATTTCCCGCACCCTGACGGACCGACCAGTACCAAAAACTCACCGGAGTGGATCTCCAGAGACAAATCGGGGATCACGACAGTTTTGTCATAGTATTTTTTGATATTTTTGAGTGTTAAGCCTGACATAACGTTGTCCTTTAAAACAAAAAGATGAGCGGTTACGCCCCGGCAAGGGCGAGCAGTTTTCCGGTGATTTCAGTTAACAGCGCGGTGGATTGTCGGGTTTCGACGTTGAGGCGCAGGAGCGGCTCAGTATTGGAAGCGCGTAAATTAAACCGCCAGTTATCGAATTCCATACTCAGCCCGTCAGTCTGGCGGATACTTAGCGCCAGATGTTGGTAATGGTCGCGGACACGGCTGATGGCCTCAGCGGGCTGACTGACGGAGATATTGATTTCACCGGATACCGGGAAAAGGGCTTTACGGGCAGCAATCAGTCCGGACATTTTCCGGCTGCACTGGCTGAGATGTTGTAGTACCAGCAAGGCCGGGATCATCCCGCTGTCGCAGTAACCAAAATCGCGGAAATAGTGATGGGCGCTCATTTCACCGCCGTAAATAGCGTTTTCACTGCGCATTCTTTCTTTGATGAAGGCATGGCCGGTTTTGGTTTCGATGGCGATACCGTGTCTGGCGCTGACAATGTCGCGGGTATTCCAGACCAGACGCGGATCATGAAGGATTTTTTCGCCGGACGAGCGTTGCAAAAACAGTTCAGCCAGCAATCCCACAATGTAATACGCCTCAACGTATTCACCCTGTTCATCAAAGATGAAGCAACGGTCAAAATCACCGTCCCAGGCAATGCCCAAATCCGCCTGATGTTCACGCACCGCATCGCATGTCGCCAGTCGGTTTTCCGGCAACATCGGGTTGGGAATACCGTGGGGGAAAGTGCCGTCCGGCTCATGGTGAATTTTTATTAGCGTAAGGGGAATACCGCGTGCCAGAAAGGCGTGTTCCAGCGCATCCAGCGTCGGGCCAGCCGCACCGTTTCCTGCGTTAACCACCACCCGCAGAGGCCGTCCGAACGGTAACGTTAAATAGCTAAGCAGATGATCCAGATAAGCGCGGCGGTTTGAAAGCTGCTGATACGAACCGGGCTGCGCCACCGCCGAAAACAGATGATTTTCGGCCAGCGCCTGAATATCGTGTAAACCGTTTTCGCTGCTGACAGGTCTTGCATCCCGTCCTACCAGCTTCATACCGTTATAATTGTCCGGATTATGGCTGGCGGTGATCTGAATTCCGCCATCAGCCTGCAGGGAACGGGTGGCAAAATACACCTCTTCGCTGCCGGTCATACCAATATCAATCACGCCGCAGCCCTGATCCATCAGTCCGCGCGCAACGGCCTGCTTGAGAGCCGGTGATGTCAGGCGAATATCACTGCCCAGCACCACCCGTTTTGGGCGATAAAAATGCGCAAATGCACAACCGATACGGTAAGCAATATCCTCGTTTAATTCGCTGCCCAAAACACCGCGTATATCGTAAGCTTTAAAACACGTTAATAAGGCCATATTTCATCCTGAAAATAGACATAAGTACTTGCGTCTTTATGGCCCCACCGGGAATCAGGTAGAACCACGTATAATTAACGTAAACTCAAGGTCGAAGTGAATATTATTTTTCCCCTCCAGCAGCAAGGCCGCGGCTATCTCACCTTTTCTGACCGGATCCTGGGCAATGGTAGTGAGCCCGATTTCATTCTCTGGCCGGGGAATATTATCAAATCCGGTAATCGCGATATTTTGCGGAACACGTAACCCGGCCTGCCGGCAATAATTAATCGCACCTTGCGCAAAGCGGTCAGACAGGCAAATAAACGCGGTTATTCCCGGATTTATTTTAAGTAATTCCTGCGCGGCTATTTCGCCAAACATCTCGTGATGGCTTGTTTCACAAAGAAAGCAATTATCGAGTTCGATATTCCATTCGCGGAAAGTCTCCACACAAGATTTCACCCGGGTGATCATAACGTCATTATCGCCTGAAATATCCTGACTCAATGGCACGACACCCTTACGCCCCTGCAGTGAAGGAAATGAAATAATGCCGAATTCACGGTGTCCTTTTTCCAGCAGGTGCAGGCAAATTTCCCTCATCGCCCGGTAGTTATCAATGGAGACACTGCTGTGCGGGGGAATTTTAAAATCCGTGGTCACCACAGGCAGATTTTTTGACAATGCCTTAGCGATAATCTGGTCATTATTGTGTGTCGCATTAAGGATATAGCCATCTACCGCAGTGTTAATCACACTGGCCCGCGCACCCTGTCCGTTATGCAACGGGATCAGGATGATGCTGACACCTTTCCGGTCACATTCACCCGCTATGCCCTGCATGAGCTGCACGTCATGGCTGTCAGTAAAAACATAACTCAGCGTGTCATTGAAGATAATGCCAATTGCGTCCGACCTGCCGGTACGTAATGCGCGCCCGATATTATCAGGGCCGTAGAAATTAACGGAATGCGCATAATCAATTATTCGCTTTCTTAAGGATTCAGATAACTTTCCCGGATTATTAAATGCATTCGACACCGTCGTATGCGTCACCCCTAATTCACGGGCAATTGACTTTAAGGTTATCTTACTCAGTTTACACACTCCTGAATACTTTGAATAAATGAAATCCCCCGTCTGAAAAATCCTTAATTCGCCAATATATACTCACAGAAAACAGGCTATTGCAATGAATATATAAAATAAAGTTTAACGTTAAACAAAATCATTTCTGTGACCGTAATAACGTTTACTGATTGTATGTCCATGCTAGCGTTTAAAATAGAAGTCCACTCATAAAAATATAATATAAATAACTATTAAATATAATGATGAATTATTAATAACAACCTAATGGAAATAGGATACAGCATGAAAATAATGAAACTGGCTGCACTTGCAGGTATCACGTTATTTCTTTCGGGCTGCGGGCCTGAGGAGAAAGATCAAACCAGCATTAAAATGTGGATAGCGCCTAATGTTACTCAGGAAGTGTATTGGGGCGAGGTGGTAAAAGAATGGAACAGTAATCCGGCCAACAGGAAGGTGGAATTCACGCCAATACCGGCTGCGGGGAGTTCTGAAGAAGCCATTATGAATGCGCTGGCATCAGGCACCGAGCCCGATATATCCACCAATATTTTTATCGGCTTCGCGAAACAGTTATCTGAACTTAAACAACTCAATGACTACGCCAAAATGCCCGGTTTTCAGGAACTGGTTGAAACCCGACATATGGGGAAAGCCATGGCATCATGGCAGTTCGAAGGGCAGCAAAATGTTATCCCGATTTATATCAGCCCGGTCGTGTACTGGTGGCGCAGCGATCTGCTGGCTGAGCAAGGTTTTGATCATGTGCCGACCACCTATGATGAGATTTACACGCTGTCAGAACGGATAACGCAAAACCAGAAAGGTTACAGTCTGCAAATCACCAGCGGCAAAAACTGGTGGGATCGCTGGTTTGACTTTATTCCGCTGTATTACGCTGCCTCTCAGGGCAGCCCGTATATTCAGGATCACAAATCCAGCTTTGATAACGAAGCCGGACAACAGACCCTCACCTTCCTCAACAAAATGTTTGCGAACAAATGGACCAGCTACGACTTCACCGCCGCAGACGATCCGCTGGCAGCGGGAACCGTGCTGGGCGCGGTACGTGGTCCATGGGATATCGACCGCTATCAGAAACAATTTCCCGAAGTGTTAAAAACCATCCGTATCGGCCCGATGCCGACACAAACCGGCGAACCCGGCGTTGCCACCATGGCCGACAGCAAAGGGATCGTGATGTTCAGTACGTCAAAAGTGCAGGCCGACGCCTGGAAGTTTATTCAATGGGTATACAGCGATCCTAAACATGACCGACGCTGGCTGGAACTCACCGGCATGCCGCCTGCCCGGGAAGATCTGCAAAGTAATCCGATTTTTGAAGAGTATCTGCAACAGCACGCATTGGTTAATGCGATCGCCTCCTACGTATCGAAAGCGGTTCCGCCAGCACCAGTCACTAAAACCGTTGAAGTCCAGCGGACGATGACGCAAATGATTGAAAAACTGGTGTTTAAAAATAGCCCGATACCCGAGGTGATTCAGGCGTCCTCACAAGAGATCGACAAAACGCTGGAGCAGTAAGTGATGATAAAAATGAAAGAGTCATCACTCGGAGGCCTTCTGGCCTCCACTTACCTCGGATATTCGCTGGTATTCTGGCTTTATCCTTTTCTCTGGCTGGCGGTGCTGAGCTTTACTGACTGGAAATTTATTGGCACACCGTCTTTTAACGGCGTGAAGAATATTATCGCCGTCATGCAGAATCCTTTATTCTGGACGGCGATGTATAACGTATTTAAATTTCTGGCTTACTATCTGCCCATTGTCCTGGTGTCTTCATTATTATTCGCGTTCGGGTTAAGAAAAATAAAATATGGCAAAGCGTTTGTTGCCCTGAGCTTCCTGCTCGCCAATGTTTCATCCGGCGTGGCGTATTCCATTGTATTTTCCAAACTGTTCAGTGAAACAGGACCGATAAATACGTTCCTGATGGACATGTTTGGCGTTAACGTCCCGTGGTTCACCCATCCGGATTTCGCCATGTTATCGATTGCCCTTATTATCACCTGGAAATTTGTCGGCTATTACGGCCTGATTTTTTATTCCGGGCTGATTACTATTCCCAAAGATATTTACGATGCCGCCGATCTCGATAAAACCACGGGCCTCGGAAAAATATGGCATATCACATTGCCCCTGATGAATGCCCAGATAGTCATGGTGCTGGTTCTCGCGATCACAGTAGCGTTCAGTATTTTCACCGAACCCTATCTCATCACCGGAGGCGGTCCGCTGAAAAGCACCACCACGCCAATGGTGGTGATGTATGAAGCCGCCTTCCGGCAGATGCAGCCAAGCTGGGCCGCTACCATGTCAATTATTGTCGCGCTGTTCAGTTTCACATTGATCTGGATATTGCGCCGGTGTCTGGAAAAGAAAATCGAGATCGTATGATGAAGACACAATCTGTGGAGACGGGAGCCGTCGCTCCTGTACAAAAATTTTTACTGAAACAAACAATCAGCTCCGTGGCGATCCACCTGCTGATGTTTGCGCTGGCCATCACCTGGTTATATCCGTATTTGTGGATGTTAATCGGTTCGTTTAAAAATACAGCCGATATTTATACGACATCTCTTTTTTCCGGCCCGCTGTCATTCGATAATTATATTTTCCTGTTTGATGGTACCGGTAAAGCGGAAAAACCCTTTCTGCGCACATTGTTTAACTCCATATTCATTACATTAACCATAACGGTATGCGTCACGCTGAGTTCCTGTTTAATTGGTTATGCGCTGGCAAAAATGGAATTTAAAGGCCGGGATATTTTCAAAAACCTGCTTATCCTGCAAATGGTTTTTCCGGCTTTCATGTTTATTATTCCGCATTTCGTGCTGATGCGTGAACTCGGCATGATTAATTCCTATGGCGCCCTTATTTTACCGTTTGTGATGAATGGCTGGGGGATTTTTATGATCTCGCAGAGTTTTAAAGGCACGCCAAATGACTATATTCATGCCGCAAGGTTAGATCATGCCGGTCTTATCAAAATATTGCTCCATGTCATGCTGCCCCTCAACAAATCGATTCTGGCTATCGTCGCGATTTTTACTTTTACCAGCGCCTGGGACAATTTCCTCTGGCCGCTGATTGTGATGCAGGATGCCAACAAAATGCCGCTTTCAGTGCTGCTGGCAACGTTCAGTAAATCCTATGGCATTTATGTCGGCCCGGTACTGGCGGGTTCGGTAGTGCAAACCTTACCAATCGTCGTTTTGTTTATCCTCTTCAGGAAGCATTTCCTGGAAGGGATGTCGCTTTCACTTAAATAACAGGCCTGAATGATGGACAACCTGAAAACATGGCAGGACCGGGTATTTTATCAGGTGTATTTACCCTCGTTCTGCGACGGTAATGCTGACGGATTAGGCGATTTCCCGGGGCTGGTTTCTAAACTGGATTATCTGGCTGAGCTGGGCATTGGCGGCATCTGGATCACCCCCTTTTATCCCTCTCCGCTGGTGGATAATGGTTACGACATCAGTGATCACTGCGCCGTCGATCCGCGCTTTGGCACAGTAGACCTTTTCGATGAACTGATTGCGGCCTGTCATCAGCGCGATATCTTGCTGGTCATCGACGTGGTGATTAACCACGTTTCGGACCAGCATCCGTGGTTTCAGGCGGCGCTCCGTCAGCCGGACAGTCCGTTCCGTGACTTCTTTTTCTTTCGTGAACAAACCAACAACTGGACCTCTTTCTTTGGCGGTTCAGCCTGGACGCAGGAACCCGGCGGGACGGCCAGTTACTACCATAAATTCTCGCCTCAACAGGTATGCCTGAACTGGTCCAATCCCGCCGTTGAGCATGAGATCAAAAAAATCTTCGATTTCTGGATAGCGCGCGGCGTCGACGGCTTCCGGTTTGACGTGATTAATTTTCTGACCACTGACGGTATCGGGGAAGATCATCCACCCGTTGAGGCAGGCGCAGAGCCCCCTCATGATAAAGATATCAATCAGCCCGGTGTGCTCAGCGTGGTGAATCGCCTGTGTCGCCATATCCGTGCGCAAGGTGAATTCCTGCTGATTGGCGAAGTGGGCAGTGATGAATTACCGGCAATGGCACCTTATCAGGGCACAGAGTTGCTGGACGTGGTGTTCAATTTCAACCTTGGCAGCCAGAAACGCTTCGATATTGCAGCGATCTTCGCCGAAATACAGGCAATGGAAAACACACTCTCCGGTTTACCGACACTGTTTTTCTCCAGCCATGATATGTCACGCATGATCAGCCGTTTCGGTGAATCACCCCGCGATATTCCCCGCGCTGTAGCCGTTTTTGCCCTGCAAATGACCGCCCGGGGTTTGCCTTTTATCTTCCAGGGAGAAGAAATCGGCATGACCGATTTTGTCCCGCAGAATTTGCAACAGATGCGGGATATTCAGGGAATCACGCACTATCACACCGCTATTTCACAGGGCATGCATGAGGAGCAAGCGCTTACTTACGCATTACCTTTCTGCCGCGATGCCTCCCGTTTACCTGTCCCGTGGACGCCAGCCGATGCCCGTGAAAGCCAGATTAACGTCGAAAATGAGAGTAAGTGCTCACAATCAATTTTGACCCGTTATAAGCAGTTGATCCACATAAGAAATACACACCCTTCTCTTCAGCGTGGCCACTATCAGTACCTCACGCTGTTTAAGCAATGCCTGATTTTCCGCCGCCAGCTGGGCGCGGAATGTCTGGAAGTGATGATCAATTTCGGTCCGCCTGTCGTCAACGTGGGCTATGCCGACGGCAATTCAGTCTTGTTTGGCACGGATGAACCGCTGCTGGAAAAAAACCAAATTCTTATCAAAAAGGTAAACCATGAAAATGCTCAGAAGTGAAAAAAATCCGCTGTTAACACCTGCTGACGTTGCACCTTCCCAGCCCGGCTGGAAGGTCGATTGTGTTTTTAACGCAGGTGTATGTTCGTATCAGGGTGAAACCCTGCTGTTGCTTCGTGTCGCGGAAAGCGTGATCTCAACGGATGCTAATTGTCTGGAAGTGCCGCTTCTGGTGAACCAGCAAAACGTCTGGCGGGCGGGCACGAAACGTTTTCGACGTGACGACCCGGCCTATGATTTCAGCGACCCGAGAATGATTGCGCTGAAAGCTGACCCTTCAGTGATCTGGCTGACCTCGATGTCGCATCTGCGGTTAGCGCGTAGTCAGAATGGCGAAGATTTTAGTGTTGATGCACAGCCCTTTTTGACCGCTGATACGCAATACGAACAATTTGGCTGTGAAGATCCGCGAATTACGCTGATCGATGGCGTTTACTACATCAACTATTCGGCCATTTCGCCGTATGGCATTTCCACCGCGCTGGCGACGACCACCGATTTTGTCACGGTAGAAAAACAAGGCGTGATTTTCTGCCCCGATAACCGCGATGTCTGCTTCTTCCCGGAAAAAATTAACGGCAAATATCAGGCGCTGACCCGTCCTTCACCCAAACATTTTGGTAAGCCGGAGATCTGGATGTGTGAATCACCGGACATGCTGCACTGGGGCAATCATCGCCATTTACTCGGCAGTGCTTCCGGCGACTGGGATGCGCTGAAGCTGGGTGGTGGCGCACCGCTGATGAAAACGACGCGCGGCTGGTTGCAGATTTATCACGGCGTGGATAAAGACCAGCGTTATTGCCTCGGCGCGATGCTGCTCGATCTGAATAATCCGTCCAACATCCTCTCCAGGTCTCCAGTGCCGCTGCTACAGCCTGAAGCGATATATGAGAAAGAAGGATTCTTTGGCAACGTGGTGTTCACCTGCGGCGCATTGCTGGAACAGGATTTGCTGAAAATTTACTACGGCGCAGCCGATGAATGTATCGGGCTGGCGACAATGCCGCTCGATGCCTTATGGGCGCATCTCGGATTGCCGCTGTGAGCAGGGTTGAAACATTACTCCGGCAATTTCGTACTCTGAAATTGCCGGTACCCGCCGGAGAAAAAATCCAGTTCTCCGGCGCAGGAGACGACGATGTTTATAACCTGACCGCTCCGTTTCAGTGCGGTGATACTTCGGTCATTGCGGCTCGTGTCGAGCCCAGAAACTCCGAGTTATCACAGGTAAAATTTTTTGCATTTGATGGCGTCCGCCAGTGCGAATTACTGCCCGACGCGCCGGTCTTCGCTCTACAGGATCCGTTTTTTGCCCGGATCGGCGGGGAGTTTATTTTTGGCGGGGTGAGTGTTGAACCGGCGGATGACACCATCGGGAGACTGCGCTGGAAAACCGTGCTGTACCGGGGGACCGATTTGTATTCCCTGCGCCCATTTTTTATCGGGCCTGAGGGCATGAAAGACATCCGTCCGGTGGGTTTACCGGACGGAAAAGTATTACTGTTTACCCGTCCGCAGGGTGAAACCGGCGGACGGGGTACCATCGGCTATATTCTGCTGGATTCACTGGAGGATCTGACCCTGGGCAAGATAGCTCAGGCGACATTGTTGCAGGGACAGGTCGCCGCCGAAGAATGGTGCGGCGTGAACGCAGCTTATGTTCTGGATGGCCACCAGATCGGTGTGCTGGGACATGTCGCCCGTTTCGATGCGCAGGGGCACCGGAACTATTACGCCTGCTCGTTCATTTTCAACTACCAGACGTATCACCGGACAGCGCTGAAAATCATCGCTGAACGCAACCAGTTCAAACCCGGAGCCGCCAAACGTGCTGATCTTGAAGACGTTATTTTCCCCGGCGGCCTTTGCATTACTGAGTCATCCGTGCCCCGGTTATATTGCGGAACCAGTGACTGTGAAGCGCAATGGATTGGAATTAATAATCCTTTCCTATAACGGAATAAGATAATTTACGGGTGAATTTCACTAAATCACTTATCAGCACGACTCCGAAATAAATTCACACGCCCTCAATACCATTAAAAAATTTGATTTATTTGTCGCCACGAAACATCATATTAAAATCTGTATCAAAACATTACTCCATTAATTATCCATGGGATAAATTTGTCTTGTGTAAATATTCATTCCTTAAATATATTCTGCCCATTTTAATGGCTGGCGTCATTACATCCGGCGTTGCGGCCCCCCTGAATCCGGCAGACCGAGACCTGATCCGTCAGGAACAACAGGAATTATTAAGGCAAAGCCAGCAACAACGTGATGATCTACAACGCAGTTTTTCTCCCGTTTCACCCATCGAATCACACATAGAAGAAAATAATGGCCCCTGCTTTTACATTCATAAAATATATATAAATAACGTAACTCTTCTTTCTGATAAAAAACAACGCGAGATTAATAAACCTCATCTTAACCAATGTATTGGGATGAACGGGATTGCGGAGATAACCCGTCAAATCTCTGACTGGTATATTCACCAGGGATATATAACCAGCCGGGCTTTTATCACCGAACAGGATTTATCTCAGGGCGAATTACATATTTCGGTACTGGAAGGACGTCTTGAGAAAATTACCCTCGAAGGCATGTCAGCGACACAATTAAGAATGGCTTTCCCGGGACTGGAAGGCGGCATTCTTAACCTGCGTGACATCGAACAGGGTATGGAGCAAATCAACCGGTTGCGCAACGATCCGGTGCAAATAGAGATCCTTCCGGGCAAGAAATCAGGCTATTCCATTGTCAATCTCACCGCCTCGCCGGAATTCCCGCTCAGTTTCTCACTTAACTTTGATAACAGCGGGCAGAAAAGTACCGGTACAGGGCAATCTGGCGGCTCACTGACGGCCAATAATGTGCTGGGTATTGCGGATAAATGGTTCGTCAGCGGCGGGCGCAGCAGCGATTTTTCATCTACGCATGACGCACAAAATGTTCAGGCCGGGCTAAGCATTCCCTACGGTTATAACCTGTTTGATTACAGCTATAGCTGGAGCAACTACCTCAGCACCATTGACAACAATGGCTTTGGCTGGGCATCGACCGGCGACAGCATCAGCCACCGTTTTACCACCTCGCGGGTGTTATTCCGCGATGGCGATATCAAAACCGGTGCCTCCATCGGACTGACACATCAGATCAGCAATAACTATCTCAATGATGTGTTGCTCGACAGCAGCAGTCGCAAGCTGACCAGCCTGCTGTTTGGCCTCAACCACACGCAAAAAATCTTCGGTGGCGTCGCAACTTTCAACCCCACTTTCAGCCATGGCGTGTCCTGGCTGGGTGCGGAAGACGATAACGGCAAAAATGATAATTTGCCGAAAGCCGGATTTAAAAAATGGAGCCTGAACGGCAGCTTTCAGTTGCCGGTGGCTGAAGATTTATGGTGGCTGACCAGCGTCTACGGTCAGTGGTCGCCGGACAGGCTATATGGCAGCGAGCGGCTGACCATCGGTGGCGAAAGCTCGGTACGCGGCTTTAAAGAGCAATATCTTTCCGGCGATAACGGCGGCTACTGGCGTAACGAGCTGAACTACAGACTGTTCACATTGCCGCTTATCGGCCAGGTCAGCAGCGTGGTCGCACTCGACGGTGGCTGGCTGCAAAAAGATAACAAAGACCCGTGGGCGTCCGGCACGTTGTGGGGAGCCGCTGTCGGGCTTTCTACCACAAATCGTCACTACTCCAGCCAGTTTACCGTGGGTACACCGTTGCGATATCCGGACTGGTTAGCGCCTGACCACCTCAGCATTTATTACCGCATCGCGTTTGTGATTTAAGGGAAAACGATTATGGATAATCATCAACAACCAATGTGTTTTGCTCAACGCATACTGAGTTATTTGATCTGTGGCTTGCTGGCAGGACAACCTGTTTTCCCGGTGTTTGCCGCACCGGCGCCTGCAAATAGTGCTACAGGTATCGATAAGGCCGGAAACGGTGTGCCGGTAGTGAATATCGCCACACCTAACGGAGCGGGGATTTCCCATAACCAGTTTCAAAATTACAACGTCGGTAAAGAGGGGCTGATCCTCAATAATGCCACCGGCCAGCTAAACCAGACGCAGTTAGGCGGGCTGATTCAGAACAACCCCAACCTGAAAGCAGGCCAGGAAGCGCGCGGCATTATTAACGAAGTGACGGGCGCGAACCGTTCACAACTGAACGGTTACACAGAAGTCGCAGGAAAAGCGGCCAACGTGATGGTTGCTAACCCGTATGGCATCACCTGTAACGGCTGCGGGTTTATCAATACACCGAACGCCACGCTCACCACGGGTAAACCGGTGTTCGATGCGAGTGGCAACTTACAATCCCTTGATGTCAAAAAAGGTTCCATCACCGTTGAAGGCCAGGGGTTGAATGCCAGCCAGTCGGATGCGTTGTCAATCATCTCGCGGGCCACCGAAGTGAATGCACAAATTCATGCTAACGCGCTGAATGTTATCGCCGGCGCTAACCGCGTGGATAAAAATGGCCGCGTAACGGCGATGGCCGGTGAAGGCGCAGCACCCGTGGTGGCGGTGGATACCGGCGCGCTCGGCGGCATGTACGCCAGTCGTATCCGCCTGATTTCCAGCGATAAAGGCGTGGGAGTTAACCTTGGCAACCTGAACGCCCGTCAGGGGGATATCACGCTGGATGCCAGCGGCAAACTCACCGTGCAAAACAGCCTTGCCAGCGGCAGCCTGAATGCCAGAGGGGAAAGCGTTACGCTGAGCGGTGAACATAAAGCCAGTGGCAGTATGAATGTCAGCGGGCAGGACATTGCACTTAACAACGGCACCTTTGCCAGCGACAACAATATCGTCCTGAACAGCGATGGCAAACTGACGTTAAGCAACAGCCGTTTGACTGCCGGAAACGACCTCAATCTCAACGTACAAGATTTAACACAGGATGGCCGCAGCAGCGTCAATACGGCGCGTGATATTTCAGCACAGGTGGCGGGGACGATAACAAATCAGGGCCAGCTGATAGCCGGTAATAACGCCGCCATAAGCAGCGCTTCCCTGTCCAACAGCGGTAAAATTGCTGCCAAAGGCACTACCTCGATAAGTGCCGTAAAAACACTGAGCAACGCAGCGGGTGGAGAAATTCTTTCTGATGAAGCGCTGGTTGTGTCTGCGGAAGATATCCGGCAAAACGGGACCTTATCAGGCAAAAAATCACTGGCGATAGAGAGCCGCTCACTGACCGCCGCAAAAGGTTCGCTTTCGACCAGCCTGGGCAATGTTTCACTGAAAACCGGTGAAGCAAGTCTGGGCGGGGATGTTATCGCCCACGGCGATCTTAGGGTGCAGGCCAATAAACTGACCAGCCAGCGTGACGCGCAGCTCCAGTCTGATGGTACGCTCACGCTGACAGCCACGGATGCCACGCTTTATGGCACTCAGGTGGCACAGGGTGCACTCACGCTTACGGCACAGAATCTGATTCATGGCGGCGTAACCACTGCGGCGAATCTCACGGTAAACAGCGGGCACTTTAATAACCTGAGTGAGGGTTTGTTTTTAAGTCAGGGGCATCTGGATATCAGCGGGAATACCGTTCTCAATGCCGGACAGGTAATGGGGAACAGCCTGTCACTGACGTCCGCTACATTCAGTAATGATGGCCTGTGGCAAGGAACTTCTGCGCTGCACATGACGGCAGATGAACTGCGCACAGGCAGCACCAGCCGCACGCTGACGGCAGGCTCACTGACCCTGGATGCAGGTTTACTCAATACCGCAGGCACCCTGCAGGGGCAAAATGTTGTTATCACCGCCCGTGACTGGACGAACACAGGTTCCCTGCTTGGGACGGATAAACTGGATGTTTCGCTTGCCAGCACACTGAGTAACGACGGTGACATCTTAAGCCAGGGCAACGCCAGCCTTGCCGCGCAAAACATCGCTAATCAGGGCTCGCTGCTGAGTGACGCAGATCTCACCCTGACGGGAGAGTCGCTTGATAACCGTGGCGCATTGCAGGGCAATAATCTGGTGATAAACGGCGCGTCGCTAAATAACAATGGCGACATCATCGGCGTCAACGGACTGGTAGTGGCGCTGACCGGAGCATTTATTCAGCAACAGGACAAAACGCTGTTAACAGGCGGAGCCCTGAGACTGAACGCGGCGACGGTCAATAATGCCGGGCAAATTCAGGGTACGGATATTGCACTGATCAGCGATTCTGTCGACAACAGCGGGCGTATTCAGGGGAACAATGACCTCGCATTCACCGGTAATCTGACCAACCGCGCTGCCGGTATTGTCCTGAGCCAGAACACCCTGAATCTCACCACGCCAAATCTCGTGAACTACGGCCTGATTCAGGGCGGCGGCACGACACGTATTGATGCCTCAGCGTCCGCACGTAACGACGGTAAAATCCTCTCCGGCGGTGAACTCACGTTTAACACGGCGAGCCTGACCAACAATAACTGGCTACAGGCCACATCTGTATTGCTGAATGCCGCTGCAATCGATAACTCAGGGACGGTGTTTAGCACCTCGAATCTGGCGGTTCATGCCGACCGGATTGAACACAGGGCCGCAGGTAAACTTTACAGCGGCGGTAACTTACTGCTGACCAGCGGCGTTTTCGAACAGTTGGGTCAGGTGGTTGCGCTGGGTAATTTAACCCTGAAATTAACCGGTGCTTTTACGGGTAAAAACGTGCTGGCGGCAGGCACCGTGCTGGATATCACCAGCAATGGCACGATAAACAATCAGGGCGTGATGCAAGGCCAGGCGGTGAATCTGACTACCGGAACGACGCTCACTAATAACGGACAAATCACCACCGGCAGCGGTGCAAGCATCCTCTCCGCAGGCAGTATTTCGATGAACACCACAGGCACATTACAGGCCGGTGGCGACGTGGTACTGAACAGCCGTGAGAATATTACGGTGGCCGGTTTTATCGGCACCGCGGGCTCACTGACCCTCAATGCCGCCAGCAGTATTCTCAATACCGCCCTGCTGTATGCGGGCAACAATATGTATCTGCTGGCCAATACCATCCGCAATAACCACGGCGATATTCTGGCCGGTAACAGCCTGTGGATGCAGCGCGATATGGCGGGCAATGCGAACGCCGAAGTGGTGAATACTTCGGGGAATATCGAGACAGTGAATGGGGATATTACGATAAATACCGGGCATTTAGTGAATGAGCGGGAAGGATTAGTTGCTCATGTCACCGAAGAAACAGATTTAGCCGGACAATACTCATGGCTTACGTCGATTGATGCAGATGTCCCGCTAAGCTATCTGGATAGTATCAATTACGATTATGGCTACTACCGCGCAGATACTGGCTGTGGTAATGGTTGTGCCGGGGCATATTGGTCTCGTCCTGCCCCTTATAGCAACAGCGCTGAATTACAGTTTGCCGTTTCCCGTTCACAGGTCATTGTCGAGAGCAATGGTTCACCCGTTGCGCATATCTCTTCTGGCCGCGATCTTCTGCTCCATGCGGATGTACTGGAGAATAATGCCAGTCATATTTTAGCGACTAACAATGCCATTCTTAGTGGTAATACGCTTAATAACCAGTCATGGATAGAAAGCATTGAAACTCATTATTTGTCATATGCTTATGGTGGAAGTGAGTACGCAACGGAGTCCAGCATAACCTCTCAGAACGGCACTGGGGGCATGAATTCAATCTATTTTGTCACTACAGGGGATATCCGAACAGAGAGTACTGACGGTGATATATTCCGCTCCGTCATCCAGGCTGGCGGCAACGTCATTGCCAATTTTACCCAGGACATCAGCAACACCACCACCACGGCGAATGCCGGGGGCACCAGCAACATCATCACTGCCCCGACGCTAAATACACTCAGCCAGCCTGATGGCGTTCAGCAGCAAGATCTCGCCAACGCAGATAGCGCGGACATCACCTCGCCGCAATGGTACGAGAGTCTCACCGATGCGGTTGCTCACATCGCCGGGGGCAACAGCTTGTATCCTCTGCCGTCGGATAATAACGGCTATTTTGTCCCTTCAACCGATGCGAACAGCCCGTATCTGATCACCACGAACCCGAAACTCGACGGGCTGGGGCAACTCGATCAAAGCCTGTTTGGCGACCTGTACGCATTAATGGGGATCCAACCCGGTACGGCTCCGCGTGAAACTAACAGCCAGTACACCGACCAGAATAAATTCCTCGGTTCGGCGTACTTCCTCGACAAACTTAACCTGCATCCGGAATACGATTATCGCTTCCTCGGTGATGCGGCATTCGATACGCGCTACGTCAGCAACTTTATGATCAACCAGACCGGCAGCCGCTATATCAGCGGCCTCGGTTCTGATCTCGAGCAGATGCAATACCTGATGGATAACGCGGCAGGTGCGCAGCAGTCGCTTGGACTGGCCTTTGGTGTAGCGCTGACGGCTACGCAAATCGCCGCGCTCGACAGCAGTATCTTGTGGTGGGAATCCGCCAGCATCAACGGCCAGACGGTAATGGTGCCAAAAGTGTATCTGTCACCAAAAGACGTGACGGTGAATAACGGCAGCGTGATTGCTGGCAATAATGTCGGACTTTCAGGCGGCAGTGTCACCAATAGCGGCAGCACCCTCGCCGCAAACAAAAACCTGTTTATCGGTAGTCAGAGCAGCATCAGCAACCTGAATGCTGGCCTGATGCAGGCAGGCAGTGCACTACAACTGGGCGCGCTGGGCGATATCAACAACATTGGATCCGCGATATCTGGCAAAACCGTCCAGCTTGAGAGCACAGGCGGCAGCATTAATAACATCACGCAAACCGAACAATGGCAGGCAGGCGGAACGGGCAGGCGCGGCGAGTCTGTCAGCTTCAGCGAGACACAAAGCGGCCCGATGGCGGGGATCATGGCTCAGGACGACATGATCCTGAGAGCCGGACAAGATATCAATATTACCGGCGCACTTGTGGCAGCAGGCGACGATCTGCTGATGCTGGCAGGCAATGATCTGAACCTGAATGCCATAGAAACCAGTCAGAGTGCCAGTCGTGGCAAAAGTGAAACCCACAGCACTGACAACGCCCGCACGACGATAACCGCAGGCGGCGATCTGACGCTGGTTGCCGGGCAGGATATCAACAGCCGGGCCGCAGGACTCGCCGCAGAAGGTGACGTGGCGATGCAGGCCGGTCGCGATGTGAATCTGATGGCGATAGAAACCACCGACGGCAGCAGCTACAAAGCGAAGAAAAAGGTCGAAATCAACGAATCGGTACGCCAGGACAGCACTGAAATCGTCAGCGGCGGCAACACCACAATCGTTGCCGGACGTGACGTCAACAGCAAAGCGGCACAGGTAATTGCCAGCGGCGATATCGGTATTGGCGCAGGCCGTGACATTAACCTCGAAACCGCCACTGAAAGTGATTACCACTTCAAAGAAGAAACCAAAACTAAAAAAGGGTTCATGAAAAAAACCACCACGCACACGGTGGAGGAAGACAGCGCAACCCGTGAAGCAGGCACCCTGCTCAGCGGCGATAACGTAACCCTCGTCGCCGGAAATGATTTGCTGGTGAAAGGCTCAGCGGTGGTCGGCGACGGCAATGTCAGCCTGAATGCGGGCAACAATATCGACATCGTGGCGGCGACCAACACCGACTCGACATACCGTCTCAAAGAGAAGAAAAAGAGCGGCATGTTCAGCGGCGGCGGCATTGGCGTCACCATTGGTACCAGTAAATCACGCTATGAAACGAACGATGAAGGTACCACGCAGAGCGAAAGCTTCAGCACCGTCGGCTCGACGGGCGGCAACGTCAGCATTAACGCCGGTGCCCAGGCCCATATCGGTGGCGCAGATATTATCGCCGGGAAGGATTTAAGCATTAAAGGCGACAGCGTGCTGATTGAACCGGGCCGTGATGCGCGCACCCACGATGAATCATTCGAGCAGAAACAGAGCGGGCTGACGATAGCGTTATCGGGTGCGGCAGGCAGTGCGGTAAACAGCGCGGTGTCGACGGCGCAGTCGGTGAGTGATGAAAGTGACGACCGGCTGGCGGCGCTGAAAATTGCACAAGGCGTGATGAGCGGCGTATCGACCGGTCAGGCGATGGAGCTGGCGCAGGCCACCACCGGCGATGCTTCCACGGCGTTTGGTATCAGCGCCTCGGTTGGCACGCAGTCGTCCAAATCCGAGAGCCACAGCGGACAGAATACCGCCACGGGCAGCACGCTGACGGCGGGTGATAATGTGTCGATAACCGCGACGGGCGGCGATATCACGGCCATCGGCAGCCAGATTAAAGCCGGGCTGGACGTGGCGCTGAACGCGGCAGACGACATCAGCCTGATTTCCTCACAGAACACGCTGTGGCTGGAAGGAGAAAACAGCAGCAGCGGCGGCGCAATAGGCATTGGCATCGGCATGGGCGAGAGCGGTGCCGGTATCAACATCTCCGCCAGCGGCAACGCCTCCAGAGGCAGCGAGTCGGGCAACGGCACGCAGCATAACGAAACCACCATCGACGCGGGCAACCGCATCAGCATTAACAGCGGCGACGACACAACGATTGCTGGTGCGCAGGTCAGCGGCAACAGCGTGATGGCGGATATCGGCGGCGACCTGACCATCAGCAGCCTGCAGGACAGCGACTATTACGACAGCAGCCAGAAGAGCATCAGCGGCGGTGCCAGCTTCTCATTCGGCACCATGACCGGTTCGGGCGGCATCAGTGCCGCTAATGACAAAATGGACAGCGACTACAACTCGGTCACTGAGCAGAGCGGTATTTTTGCCGGTGACGGCGGCTTTGATATCACGGTCGGCGGGCATACCCAGCTCGATGGCGCGGTAATTGCCAGCACAGGTTCGGCCGATAAAAACCACCTCGACACCGGTACGTTAGGCTTCAGCGACATCGGCAATAAAGCGGAATACAGCACCGAACATCAGGGCGCAGGCATCAGCACCGGCGGGACTGTTGCCGAGAACTTTATCGGCAATATGGCGAACGGCGTACTGGTGGGTGCAGGCGGTGAAGGTGAGGCATCCGGCACCACCAAAGCGGCGATTTCAGCAGGTACCATCAACATCCGCGATACCGAAAACCAGCAGCAGGACGTGGCGGATTTAAGCCGTGATGCGGAACATGCCAACCGCAGCATCAGCCCGATATTCGACAAGGAGAAAGAGCAGAAGCGGCTGGAGATTGCGCAGGCGCTGGGCGACGCAGGCAGTCAGGCGGCAGATATTGCACGGACGGCGGGCGAGATTAAAGGGCTGGAAAAAGCGAAAGCCGCGCATCCGGAACTGAGTGGCAAAGACCTGCTGGAGACAAAAGAGTACAAAGATACCCAGAAACAGTACGGTACCGGAAGTGATATCCAGCAAGGTATCAGCGCAGCGACGATGGCGCTTCAGGGGCTGGCGGGCGGCGATATGACTGCGGCACTGGCAGGCGGTGCGGCACCGTATCTGGCGGAGCAAATCAAGAAACAGGTCGGCGAAGATAACGTTGCCGCTAATGCCATCGCCCATGCGATTGTCGGCGGTGTGATCGCAGAGCTACAGGGGCGTGACGCCGCAGCGGGTGCAGCAGGCGCGGCCACCGGTGAGCTAATCGCACAGGTGCTTTATCCGGGCGTGAAACGCGAAGATCTGACGGAGAACGAAAAGCAGAAAATCGTGGCGCTGAGTACGTTAGCTGCGGGTCTGGCGGGTGGAATTGCAGGTGATGATACCGCGGGCGTTATTGCCGGTGCACAGGGTGGGAAGAATGCGACGGAATACAATCACTTTAATCTTCCCTCAGGGATGATGGATTATATTGATACAGCAGGCTCGTGGAATCAGTTTGCGGTAGATAATAATCTCTCGCCCGAGCAGACACAGGCCGGGCTGGATAAAATAGCGAAAGGGGATTTGCCGGAAGGGGCGAATATCACCAAAGCGATAGTCGAAGGCTATCAGGATGGCGTATTTATGGCCGGTGCGTTTTATCTTGGTCCGACAATAGCCATAGGAAAAGGCATTACCGGGGCGGTGATTGGTGGCGGTGCTAATTCTGCATTCCAGTATATGAATATGGCACCGGGCAGTGAGTTCAGTTATTACAGTGCAGCGGTTGCGGCAGGAGCAGGTTATCTGGCTCCGGGTTATAAAATCGGCGGAAATACGCTGATTAATATGGGCGGCGCATTTATGACGGATGGACCGAGTTTGTCTGGTCAGGGCGGAGCCATTGCAGGCTCTGTGTTCGGTGGGGGATTTGGGAAGTATACGCCAGTTTTAGTCGGTAAATTTGGAAATGAGTTACCTGGTTTTGCTTATGATATTAGTGGTTCATATATTTTTGAGTATGGAAATGATGCTACTAAAACGTTAATAAAAAAGATTGAGGATAAATAATGTCCTTAATAAATAAAGTTAATTATTTAATGTTGTTTATATATTCCATGGTGTTTTTTTCGGTACTTGGCATTGGATATAGAACTATCATTGCTCTTATATCTTTATGGGTTATTGGTGAATTTTCTTATGATTGGCATCAAGTCATTATTGGATTGAAGATGGCTGTTGTAGCTGGTTTTGCAGTCACTTTAGCTGCATTCATATTCAATAAAATCGAAGAATACAACACCCATAAAAAACCCCCAACCGATCCTAATGAATGACTTTCACAAACACATATCCCGGTTGCCTGCGCCGGGATATTTTCCCGCTCACTCAGCAAACCGGATCACCGCTATGAACAGCGACTACAACCCGGTGGTTGAGCAGTCCGGTATTTTTGCCGGTGACGGTGGCTTTGATATCACGGTGGGCGGGCATACCCAGCTAGATGGCGCGGTGAATGCCGCCATTGCAGCGGCGCAGGGCAAAGATGCAGCGGCGGGAGCCGCCGCAGGTGAACTGGCGGGTATGATAGCGCTGGACACTTACGGCAAACCCATCAGCGAACTGACGGAGCAGGAAAAACAAAAAGTGCTGGCCTTATCGACGCTGGCAGCGGGTCTGGCGGGTGGTTTAACCGGAGACAGCACGGCAGACGGTATGACAGGCGCGATAGCGGGGAACACCACAGTGAACAACAACCTGTTAGGCGGCGGTACGGAGGCAGGCCAGGAAGCATTTATCCGTCAGCACGGTATTGATATGGCAAGTTGTGCTGATGCACCGGGTTCGGCAAGTTGCCAGAAGGCGCAGAATGAGGCAAATGCAGTGGCAGGCGCAATGGCGACCGCAGGGCTGATTTATCTGCCTGGAGGAATGCAGATGACAGGTGCTATTGGCGGCAGTGCTAATGCAGCGATACAGTATGGCGTGAATGGTGAAATCAATCCTACAGATGTGTTGATAGCTACTTATGTGGGAGCATTTACGGCGAATACGGGACTGTGGGGAACTGTGGGTTGGAATGCAGCAGGTGGTGCGACATCAAGTTATCTGAAGGGAGATGATCCGTGGGCTGGAGGGGCTATAAGCGGCGGTGCTTCAGGCCTAGGTTATGGGATCGGTAAGTTTGCGCAGGGACCTCTGAACAAAATATTTAATCCAACTTGGAAAAACTATGAATGGGTTGATATGGGAATGGGCATATCAAAACCATTACCACCAAGTGCTATTCCTGGCATAGCGGGTAATACAGGAGCAGCAATTGCAACAGAAGGAACTGGTGCCATTATTAACGAGCAAATAAATAGTCTTAAGGAGAAAAAGTAATGAATGCGAAGACTGTATTTTCTTTATTTATTTTCAATATAATATGGATATTAATTCTTCTTTCTATGACTGTGATTATTTTTTTAATGCTTAGAACATTTGTATGGTTATCTTTTGGTGGGGATTTTCTTTTTTCACTGGAAGATATCCGAAGAGCTTATCGTATTAGTCTATTTGCTGGGCCTATTTGTGGGTCGGGTAGCTGGTTTATCTACTATCGTCATTACAGACATTACAAGTAAGTAAATCCTGACCAACAACGCTGGGATCGGATTAGACAGAAATGTTTATGAAAAACAGGGTATTAATTTTTAACATGGATATTTATATGAAAAGTAATTCGTTTTTTTTGATGATCGTGATTTTTCTTTCTGGATGTACTGTGGATATGAGCAGTTCTATGCCTGATTATCAGGGCAACGATACTTCTTTTATTCGTGTCGACAATAGTTTTCAACCAACACTTTTCAGGCTGGAAAAAATGTTACCTGCTGCGGAATGTATGAAATCAGAAGGTGTGTATGGACTTACATCAAAAGTAGCCGTGATGGGAATAAAAACCAGCTATTCAAAAAGAGTAACTGGGATCGCATCTCCGTCAACGCAATTCTCAAATCGGGGATATTTGGAATATACCATTCAAAGTGGGAAAGTATATAAAATATGGTGGCACTTTGATGAAAAAAGTATGTATGGCATAGATCTTGGTAGAACTTTTGAAAGATCATTTACGGCAGAAGATGGTCATAGTTATGAAATCCAAACAAAAGGTAATGATGTTGTTATCTATGATATTTCTGAAAGGAAAGAAGCAGATTATGTAAGCGTTAAAGAGTGCCAATATAAAAAAACAATGTTGGGGAAGAAAGAATATCTATGAAGTAATAATGATCCATCTTTATTTTCGTGGAGAACCGCACAATTTGCTGGCAGCCGTTGCAACTCAAAAGCCAGAGTTTCAGCACCGTCGGTTCGACGGGGGGAACGGCGCTGGCGCAGGCCACCACCGGCGATGCTTCCACGGCGTTTGGTATCAGCGCCTCGCTGGGGACGCAGTCGTCCAAATCCGAGAGCCACAGCGGACAGAATACCGCCACGGGCAGCACGCTGACGGCGGGTGATAACCTGTCAATAACCGCGACGGGCGGCGATATCACGACCATCGGCAGCCAGATTAAAGCCGGGCTGGACGTGGCGCTGAACGCGGCAGACGACATCAGCCTGATTTCCTCACAGAACACACAGTGGCTGGAAGGAGAAAACAGCAGCAGCGGCGGCGCAATAGGAATGGGCATCGGCATGGGCAAGGACGGTGCCGGAATTAACATCTCCGCCAGCGGCAACGCCTCCAGGGGCAGCGAGTCGGGCAACGGCACGCAGCATAACGAAACCACCATCGACGCAGGCAACCGCATCAGCATTAACAGCGGCGACGACACCACGATGGCCGGTGCACAGGTGAGCGGCAACAGCGTGGTAGCGGATATCGGCGGCGACCTGACCATCAGCAGCCTGCAGGACAGCGATTATTACGACAGCAGCCAGAAGAGCATCAGCGGCGGCGCCAGCTTCTCCTTCGGCACCATGACCGGTTCGGGCGGCATCAGTGCCGCTAATGACAAAATGGACAGCGACTACAACTCGGTCACTGAACAGTCCGGTATTTATGCCGGTGACGGCGGCTTTGATATCACGGTGGGCGGGCATACCCAGCTCGATGGCGCGGTGATTGCCAGCACAGGTTCGGCGGATAAAAACAGCCTCGACACCGGCACGTTAGGCTTCAGCGACATCGGCAATAAAGCGGAATACAGCACCGAACATCAGGGCACAGGCATCAGCACCGGCGGGACTGTTGCAGAGAACTTTATCGGCAATATGGCGAACGGCGTACTGGTGGGTGCAGGCGGTGAAGGTGAGGCATCCGGCACCACGAAAGCAGCGATTTCTGCGGGTGATATCACCATCCGCGACAAGGAAAACCAGCAGCAGGACGTGGCTGATTTAAGCCGTGATGCGGAACATGCCAACGGCAGCATCAGCCCGATATTTGATAAAGAAAAAGAGCAGAAGCGGCTGGAGATTGCGCAGGCGCTGGGCGACGTGGGCAGCCAGGCAATGGATATTGCACGGACGGCTGGCGAGATTAAAGGGCTGGAAAAAGCGAAAGCCGCGCATCCGGAACTGAGTGGCAAAGACCTGCTGGAGACAAAAGAGTACAAAGATACCCAGAAACAGTACGGTACCGGAAGTGATATCCAGCAAGGTATCAGCGCAGCGACGATGGCGCTTCAGGGGCTGGCGGGCGGCGATATGACTGCGGCACTGGCAGGCGGTGCGGCACCGTATCTGGCGGAGCAAATCAAGAAACAGGTCGGCGAAGATAACGTTGCCGCTAATGCCATCGCCCATGCGATTGTCGGCGGTGTGATCGCAGAGCTACAGGGGCGTGACGCCGCAGCGGGTGCAGCAGGCGCGGCCACCGGTGAGCTAATCGCACAGGTGCTTTATCCGGGCGTGAAACGCGAAGATCTGACGGAGAACGAAAAGCAGAAAATCGTGGCGCTGAGTACGTTAGCTGCGGGTCTGGCGGGTGGAATTGCAGGTGATGATACCGCGGGCGTTATTGCCGGTGCACAGGGTGGGAAGAATGCGACGGAATACAATCACTTTAATCTTCCCTCAGGGATGATGGATTATATTGATACAGCAGGCTCGTGGAATCAGTTTGCGGTAGATAATAATCTCTCGCCCGAGCAGACACAGGCCGGGCTGGATAAAATAGCGAAAGGGGATTTGCCGGAAGGGGCGAATATCACCAAAGCGATAGTCGAAGGCTATCAGGATGGCGTATTTATGGCCGGTGCGTTTTATCTTGGTCCGACAATAGCCATAGGAAAAGGCATTGCCGGTGCGGTGATTGGTGGAGGGGCTAATTCTGCATTCCAGTATATGAATATGGCACCGGGCAGTGAGTTCAGTTATTACAGTGCAGCGGTTGCGGCAGGAGCAGGTTATCTGGCTCCGGGTTATAAAATCGGTGGCAACACGCTTATTAATATGGGTGGTGCATTCATTACGGATGGACCGAGTTTGTCTGGTCAGGGCGGAGCCATTGCGGGTTCTGTGTTCGGCGGGGGATTTGGGAAATATGCGCCTGACTTGCTGGCACCATACATAGGGCAGTCTTATTCAGGTTTAATTGGTGACGCTGGCGGGGCATTTACCTTTGAAACGGTAAATGATGCATTTAAGAAAGCAACTCAAAAAGGAGATAAGTGATGTTGAAGAAAATGACTCCTTATATTTTTATATTGATATTTTTATACATTACAGGATCATTTTTTCTACTAGGATTACTGGCTCGAGGTGTCATTGGATTGATATATACAGCTTCATTAAATATATCGATAGAAGATGTTTTAAAAACTTTAAAAATGAGTGCAGTCGCTGGCATCATTCTGTCTGTTGGAGCTTTCGTCTTTAATCGAATAGATATCTACAACGCCAGTAAAAAGCTCCCAACCGAGCCTGATAAATGACTTTCACAAACGCATATCCCGGTTGCCTGCGCCGGGATATTTTCCCGCTCACTCAGCAAACCGGATCACCGCTATGGACAGCGACTACAACTCGGTCACTGAGCAGTCCGGTATTTATGCCGGTGACGGCGGCTTTGATATCACGGTGGGCGGGCATACGCAGCTCGATGGCGCGGTGCTTGCCAGCACAAGTTCGGCGGATAAAAACAGCCTCAACATCGGCACGTTAGGCTTCAGCGGCATCGGCAATAAAGCGGCAGATACAGATCCCAAAGCAGGACAACCGCCCTGCTTTGGTTCTACGACTTTGCTTCAAAACCGATTAGCTTTCTTCGGCCAGATACATCTTACGAAGGTAATGCGGTACCGCGTCGTCGGCGTTGGATCCGATGATTTCTGCATCCGGCATGGCGGCTTTCAGACGTGGCAATGAACCGCTCATCAGACAACCTTTACCGGCCATGCTCAGCATTTCAAGGTCATTCAGGCCATCACCAAAGGCGATGCAATCTTTCAGGGAATAGCCCATCAGCTTGGAAACATATTCCAGCGCATGCCCTTTCGATACACCGCCTGCCATCACTTCCAGACATACCGGCAGTGAGAAGCTGACATTCACACGGTCGCCCCAGCGCGCATTGATCGCTTCTTCCAGTGGCAACAGTTTTTCGTGATCTTCACAGGTGAAATACACTTTGCAGATACCGTCAGTTTCCAGCAGACCCGGTTCATACAGTTTGTATTTGAAAACGGATTCGCGGAAAAAATCATCCTGATCGGCGCGGTCACGGTTCATGTACCAGTCATCGTTGCGATAAACGTTGGTCAGAATATCCGGATTGTTATGCATGATGCCGAACAGGTCTCTGGCGATGTCTTCATCCAGATTGTGCGAGAAAATCAGGTCACCGTCGGTGTTATGCACGCGCGCACCGTTGGAGGTGATCATGTATGCACTGATTTCCAGATTGTCGCGCATCTGCGCTACATCGATATGGTGACGCCCGGTGGCGAACACGAAATGCACGTCGCGCTGGGTCAGCAATTTCAGCGTCTCTTTGGCGAACGGGCTCAGGGTATGATCAGGTGATAGCAGCGTGCCATCTAAATCGGAAGCAACAACATGGTACATAGCGTTAGGTTCTAACCTCTGATGGAGTTGTGCGCGGCGAACCGCGGATTAATGCTGTCGCGCAAAAAAGCGCATGATAGCGTCCAGCGCCTGTGCCCTCAGGTCGTCCCGTTCAAACAGGATCTCATGGCGCGCGCCTTCAATGACCAGCGGTTTTTCCCCTTCACAAGGGTGTCCCGCAACGGCCATGGCCTGACAAAAAGCAAGATGGGACCGGTTATCCACCACACGGTCTTCGCTCGCCTGCAATAACAGAACAGGGGTGGTGATTTTTTCGGCTTCTTTCAGGATATGCATCCCCGCCTCAATCCCTTCACGTACCCAATGATAGGTTGGCCCGCCGACCTGCAGCTCAGGGTAATCGGCATAAAAACGCAGATTACGGCGATAACGCTCACGGCTGTGTGTCAGGCGGTTGACCACAAACGGTAATGGCCGCCAGTGACCGGTGCCCAGCGCATAGCCGTCACGGCGTAGCGGACGATTCTCCGCCCAGTTGAGGATCCGGCGGGAAATCCAGCCCGGCATCGGCAAATAAATGCCGGTCATCGGCGCGAGTAACGCCGCTGCATCAAACTTGTCCGGATTTTTCGCCAGAAACAGCGCCAGGATCGCACCGCCCATGGAGTGTGCCAGCGCGAACTTTTTCGCGTACTGACGTGGGGCAATCTCCAGTTGATAAAAGCTTTCGAAATCCTCAACATAATCGTCAAAATGCTTAACGTGGCCACAATGCGGATCGTCGAGCATACGCCCGGAACGCCCCTGACCGCGGTGATCGACAATCATGACATCGTAGCCGCAATGGAATAAATCGTAGGCTACTTCAGGATATTTTACGTAGCTTTCTATACGACCCGGTGACACCACGATGACTTTATCATGCGCGGGGGAACAGAACCGGACATAGCGGATCGGGACATCGTCAACGCCGCTAAACTCGCCTTCTTCGCGCGTACGCCAGAAATCCAGCAAAGGTCCGGTCGCGAAGGCGGAAAACTCCTTCTCTCGTGTTAACCACTTCCCAAAATTCACAGGCATTCAATGATCCAAAGTCGTCAGGCAGGGAGGAGGAAAAGTGTTATTTGTGAGTTATAGCGCAATTATAAACAATGGCGTATTGTGCCATAAAACAACATAAAACGTATTCAGGGAGTCTCGCAATGACACTTGACTGGTGGTTAACCTACCTGCTCACCACTTCTATTTTAAGTTTATCCCCCGGCTCCGGTGCCATTAACACGATGAGTACGGGCATCAGCCACGGCTATCGCGGGGCGGTGGCGTCAATCGCCGGGTTACAACTCGGGTTATCCATCCACATCGTACTGGTCGGTATCGGGCTGGGCGCACTGATCTCATCATCGCTGATGGCCTTTGAAATTCTCAAATGGCTGGGTGCGGCGTACTTAATCTGGCTGGGTATTTGCCAGTGGCGTTCTGCCGGTGCGATTGATCTGAGCGCGCTCGCCAGCAGTATGCCGCGTCGCCGTTTATTCAAACGCGCCATCCTGGTGAACCTGACCAATCCAAAAAGCATTGTGTTTCTGGCCGCGTTATTCCCGCAGTTTATCATTGCGCACCAGCCTCAGGCTGCACAATACATGGTACTCGGCGTGACCACCGTCGTTGTCGATATTATTGTGATGATCGGTTACGCCACGCTGGCCACGCGCATCGCCGGCTGGGTGAAAGCCCCGAAACAAATGCAGTTGCTGAACCGCATTTTCGGCTCACTGTTTATGCTGGTGGGTGTGTTGCTGGCGAGTGCCAGAAAGGTTTAACGCCGCAAAATGCAAAAAGGGTTCGGCATCAACCGAACCCTTTTTCATGTGCAAAATGCGTTGATTAACGATTCACGATAAGCGCAACACCAAAGCCCGCAAACACCACGCCTGCCACGCCATCGATCCATTTTGCTAAACGCTGATATCCGCGACGCATTTTCGGCAGGGCAAAAACCAGCGCCACTAACGAGAACCAGGCCAGGGTTTCCACCACAATCAGCAGAAATATACCCAGACGCTCGCCACCGCTGACACTGTCGCCAACGAACATAGAGAACACGCTGCCGAAGTAAATAACAGCTTTAGGATTCGAAAGATTGGTCAGCAGCCCGCGCATAAACGTGCGGCCACGGGCAGGCAGCGTTACCGGAGTGTCGTCGCCGTTTTGTTTTTTAGCACGTGCTGATTTCATCAACTGCCAGCCCATCCAGCACAGATACAGGCCGCCGCCGACGGTGATGATCTGATGCAGCCAGGCCATTTTTTGCAGAATTAAATGTAATCCCATCAGCGCAACCGCTGCCCACACCAGTACGCCGAGCGTAATACCAATCACACCCATCATGGCTTCTTTACGCGACCGGCTGGCGGCGGTTTGTGAAACAAAGAAAAAGTCCGGCCCCGGACTCATCAGCGCGATCAGATGAACCATCGCAACCGTCAGGAATAGCATCAGCATGATTAACTCTCTGTGTTATGTGTAGGAAACAGAATTCTTATTCGTCGCCGTTATCGATGTGATCGCGGATCATCGCCATAAATGGCCTGCCGAATTTCTCCAGCTTACGCTGACCAACACCCGTGATGTCCAGCAAATCGCTCGCGCTGACGGGCAGATGTTCAGCCATTTCCAGCAGCGTCGTGTCGTTAAATACCACGTACGGCGGCACATTATTGTCATCCGCCAGTGACTTACGCAGTTTACGCAATTTAGCAAACAACTTACGATCGTAATTCCCGCCGTAAGTTTTCTGGCTGGCACTGCTTTTAATTTTCAGCGTCTGAATCCGCGGCACGGCCAACTGCAACGGGATTTCGCCCCGTAAAACCGGACGCGCCGATTCCGTCAGTTGTAACGCCGAGTGCATGGCAATATTTTGCGTAATCAGCCCGAGATGGATCAGTTGGCGAACCACGCTGGTCCAGTGTTCGTTGCTGTGTTCTTTGCCGATGCCATACACAGTCAGCTTGTCGTGGCCGTATTCGCGGATACGCTGGTTGTTCGAACCACGCAGCACTTCGACCACGTACCCTAAGCCAAAACGTTGTCCGACGCGCGCAACGACCGACAGCGCTTTCTGCGCATCCAGCAAACCGTCATAGCGTTTTGGCGGGTCAAGACACACATCGCAGTTACCGCAGGCGTTCTGTTTGCCTTCACCGAAGTAATTGAGCAGCACCAGACGGCGGCAGGTTTGCGCTTCCGCAAACGCATTCATGGCATTCAGCTTATGGCGTTCAACATCCTGTTGCGCGCCAGCCGGTTTCTCTTCCAGACAGCGGCGCAGCCAGGCCATATCAGCCGGATCGTAAAGCAGCACCGCTTCGGCAGGCAGGCCGTCACGCCCTGCCCGGCCCGTTTCCTGATAATAAGACTCGATGGTGCGTGGAATATCAAAGTGCACCACAAAACGCACGTTAGGTTTGTTGATGCCCATCCCGAAGGCGACAGTGGCGACCACAATTTGCAGGTCGTCGCGCTGGAAACCTTCCTGCACGCGGGCGCGGGTATCGTTATCCAGCCCGGCGTGATACGCGCCGACGCTCAGCCCGCGGCTTTGCAGACGGGCGGCTGTGTCTTCCACTTTGGCACGGCTGTTACAGTAAATAATGCCGCTTTTACCACGCTGATCCTGCACAAAACGAATCAACTGATCGAGCGGCTTAAATTTTTCCACCAGCGTGTAACGGATATTCGGGCGATCGAAACTGCTGACCTGAATCAGCGGATCGTTCAGCTCCAGCAGACGGACGATATCGTTACGCGTGGCCTCATCGGCGGTTGCGGTCAGGGCAATCACCGGCAGTTGCGGATAACGCAGTTTCAACTGGCCGAGCGCGCGATATTCCGGGCGGAAATCGTGGCCCCATTGGGAAATACAGTGAGCTTCATCGACGGCAAGCATCGCCGGATTCCACTGTTGCAGCTGCTCGAGGAAATCACCCATCATCAGGCGTTCCGGTGCGATATACAGCATTTTGATACGTCCCGCGCGGCAACCGGCCATGACGTCAAGCTGTTGCTCACGGGTTTGCGTTGAGTTCAGGCAGCCGGCTTCAACGCCTGCGGCCATCAGCTGGTCGACCTGATCTTTCATCAGCGAGATGAGCGGCGAAACAACCAGCGTCAGGCCGTCCATCACCAGAGCGGGAATTTGATAGCACAGCGATTTACCGCCGCCTGTTGGCATCACTACCAGACAATCCCGGCCAGAAAGGGCGGTATTGATGATAGTTTGCTGGCCTGGTCTGAATTGCTGATAGCCGAAGGTATCGCGTAATACCTGATGAGCCAGCTCTTCTTTGTTTATCACTGCCGCCGTAGACACTCAATTCCCCAACTGTTCAAACCACCCGGCTAAGCCCTAAAGCCGCCGGGGCTGTACTGCACCGACATAATATAACCTAAATAATTCCGGGTGCGGCCAACGCAACTGCAACCAGAAGTATGGCGCAATTACATGATGTCGTTAAGCATAATACCCACACCGATACGGGTCTGCTTATGGTTGTAGTCGATCAATGACTCGCCGTAGCCGCTAAATACCTGAGTATAGAAGCGAACCTGTTTGGAAATCGGGTAGCTCCAGCCAGTCGTCGCACCGCCGTAACCGGTATTCCAGTTGTAACGGCTTTCCACGCTGAACACGCTGTCACCCCACGCATAACCGACTTTCAGGCGGTAATAACCCATGTATTTGTTGATGTCCGGGTTATCGTCGTTTTCATCGCTTTCAGGGATGCGGTACCACGGTTTTAAATCCACCTGCCAGTTACCGTTTTGCGCCATGAAACGGGCATACACGCGGTTCCAGCTGCGGGACGTCGGATCTGAGCGGCCGTTAGACTGATGGCTGACACCATATTCTGCTTCGCGCAATGTCCAGCCGAGGAAATCGTAATCCGTTGCCCAGGCGAGGAAAAGCTGTGGCTCGTAGTTGGTCTCACGAAAAGGTGAAGACTCGCCGCTGTTGGAAAGCTGCCAGAATGATTTTTGCGTGTAAGACGCGCCGAGCACCGAATTATCACCCGCAATTCCACGCCACAACGGGAACGCCAGGCTGAGCTGGAACTCGACTTCATCATGACGTGCTTTATCTGCCCAGTCGTAAGACTGAATGGCTTTCTTGTTGATATTGCTGGTATCAGTGTAAATCAGGTAGTTTTGTTCGTAAGGATATAATGTGAACGGGTTGTCGTGCTCCTGCAACATATTCGCAATAATACTTCCGCGTACCGCAGGTTTATCATGCACTTCCTGCACAGTGGCCTCTGCGGCGTGTCCCAGCATTGGCATCGCCAGCATGGCGGCTCCGACAGCCCAATTTTTACGCATTATTCCTTACCCTCACCCTAAAGTTATCGACTGATTATTTTTGAAAATATGCCGTCTGCCCGGCCAACCACGCGCTGACTAAAATCCGGAAATCTCAAAGCAGGGCATTTTACACACAAATACATTTCTAGATGAGTACTGAATACATTTATCCTTCGCTGTGTAGAAATCCTTCCTGCCCGCACCTAAAATCAACACTTCGTTAACTTTTTCGGCGAACATACTGTCCACTCGTTTTCGTCAGGAATTTATTCATGTCTGCTTCATCTCTCAGCCACGAGGCTGCCCTGCAACTGATCGGCAATATTTTCGTTTACGATATGCCGTTTAACCGCGAACTGGGCCTCGAGCTGAAACGTCTCGACTGCGACTACGCAGAGTTAAAATTTACCAACCAGACAAAACTGGTGGGCAATGCCGCACAAAAAATCCTGCACGGCGGCGTAATTGCTGCGGTGCTGGATGTCGCCGCCGGTCTGGTCTGTGTGACCAGTTCACTGATCCGCCGCGACAAACCTGATCACCCGTTACTGGAAGCCGAAATGCGTCAGCGTTTATCCAAGATGGGCACCATCGATTTACGCGTTGATTACCTGCGTCCGGGCCGTGGCGAGTATTTTATTGCCTCCGCCAGCCTGATCCGTGCCGGGAACAAAGTCTCCGTGGCGCGCGTGGATTTACACAGCGACACGGGCATTCACATCGCGACCACTACGGCGACCTATATGGTGGGCTGAGATCAGGTAAACTCCGCTTCTTTCCTTACTCTTTTTTCAGGTACCCACATGGACGCACACCGTACCCGGCAAGGTGTTATTTTTGCCTTTATCGCCTATCTGATCTGGGGGATCGCGCCAGCGTATTTCAAGCTCATCAAACAGGTTCCGGCGGATGAAATTCTGACTCACCGGGTGATCTGGTCTTTCTTCTTTATGTTAGTGCTGCTCTCCGTCAGCCGCAGCTGGGGCGATGTCCGCCGGGTATTGGCACAACCGAAGAAAATCGGCATGTTACTGATTACCGCCCTGCTTGTCGGTGGGAACTGGCTGATTTTTATTTGGGCAATTAATCATAATCACATTCTGGAAGCCAGCCTCGGCTACTTTATCAATCCGCTGGTGAATGTGGTGCTTGGCATGCTGTTTTTGCGTGAACGATTCCGAAGTTTGCAATGGTTCGCCGTGGCGCTGGCTTTCGCCGGGGTGCTGGTGCAGGTGTGGGTATTTGGTTCCGTGCCGGTCATCGCCATCGGGCTGTCCCTGACATTCGCCTTCTATGGCCTGCTGCGTAAAAAAATAGGCGTAGATTCGCAAACCGGGATGCTGATTGAAACCCTCTGGTTGCTGCCGGTGGCCGGGATTTATCTGTTCTTTATTGCCCACAGCCAGACCAGCAATCTGGCAGCGAATCCGTGGTCTCTGGATTTATTGCTGATGGCGGCCGGGATTATCACCACCATTCCGCTACTGTTCTTTACCGCCGCCGCTGCCCGGCTGAAGCTCTCCACGCTGGGCTTTTTCCAGTATCTCGGGCCAACGCTGATGTTCCTGCTGGCCGTGGTGTTTTACGGTGAAACCGTCAACACCTCACAACTTATCACCTTCGGCTTTATCTGGGTGGGACTGCTGTGCTTTATCGGCGATGCGCTCTACACGCAGGGGCGTTTACGACGAGGAAGAAGCGGACACAGCACTGCGTGAGATAAAGCGCGCCATCGCGGGGCCGGTTGCCAGGATGGTGATCAGACGCAGCGTCTGCATCGCCATCACAAAACCTAAATCGGCGTGGCTGCCTGCCGCAATAATCGCCACGGTGTCCAGCCCGCCCGGGCTGGTCGCCAGATAAGCCGTCAGCATATCGACGTGCAAAAGTTTGGTCAGCACCCATGCCATGCCCCCGCAAATCAGCATCAGTCCGATAATCGAGGCAATCATCTGAGGCAGCGTGCGTAAGGCCAGTTTGAAAATCGGACGCGTAAAGCGCAGCCCGACACTCCAGCCAATCAGCGTGTACGCCATCGCCAGCAGCCATTCCGGCACTTCTAAGGTCACCGTTCCGGTGGAATGCAAAACCGCGCCGACAATGGCCGGAAGCAGCAGCGCGCCGGAAGGGATACGCAGGCGCGGCCCCAGCCAGACACCGGCTACTGCCAGAAATAGCGTGGCAAAGAAACGCCAGGTGAGCGGCGGAAACCAGACCACTGCCGCCGCCAGCGATGCGCTGTCGCCCATAGCCATACGCGCAACAAATGCGGCAGCCGTGGCAACAAACAACACGCGCAGATACTGCATAAACGCCACCAGACGGACATCCGCACCGAAATCACCGGCCATCGCGACCATGGCGCTGGCACCGCCGGGTGATGAACCCCACGCGCCGGTCGGGCCGGGTAACTGGCTAAAACGTACCAGCAACCAGCCGGAAAGTCCGCTGGCAAGCAGCGTCGCCACCAGCACCATCAGCACCAGCGGCCAGTCATTGAGTAACGGTGGCAGAATCGAGGGCGACAGACTTTGCGCGATCATACAGCCCAAAATGCCCTGCGATATTTTGAAGAACAGCGGATGAATACGCACGCTGGCACCCAATAAACCCATGACGACGCCGACAATCATCGGCCCGAGCAGGAGCGCAGCGGGAACGTGGAAGGTCTGAAAAATAATGCCCAGAATCAGTGAGGAAACGACGAGGATAAACCACTGCCCCGCCGGAACCATCCTTTCCATCAGCATGGTCGGTTATAACCAGTTTTTACGTTTGAAGTACAGGTAAGGCGCCAGCCCGGCGAGGATCATCAGCGCAATCGCGCCCGGATAACCGAATGACCATTTCAGTTCCGGCATGAATTCAAAGTTCATCCCGTAACTGGAAGCCACCAGCGTTGGCGGCAGGAACACCACCGAAACCACCGAGAAAATCTTAATAATGCGGTTCTGTTCGATGTTGATAAAACCCATCGCCGCCTGCATCAGGAAGTTAACTTTCTGGAACAGGGATTCGTTGTGCGGCAACAGGGATTCGATATCGCGTAATACTTCACGTGCCTGCTCAAGCTGACCTGCGGGTAAACGAGCCTTACGCACCAGGAAATTCAGCGCGCGCTGGGTATCCATCAGACATAAACGCACTTTCCAGCCGATATCTTCCAGTTCTGCCAGCGTGGAAAGTGCAGCATCGTATTCGTCGCCCTGATGCCCTTCCATGATCACGCGGCTGAGTTTTTCCAGATCACTGTAGATATTTTCAATTTCATCCGCCAGTTGCTCTATTTTAGTTTCGAACAAATCCAGCAGCAGTTCATAGGCGTTGCCGTCAACCAGCGTCTGGTTGCGGGCACGCATACGGTAGAGACGAAATGCCGGTAATTCGCGCTCACGCAGGGTATACAGACGACCTTCGCGCACGGTAAATGCCACGGTGCTGTTGCCGGCATGATCTTCGGCATCTTCATAGTAAAAGAAGGAGTGAATGTGCAGGCCGTCTTCATCTTCAAAGAAACGTGCAGAAGCTTCGATGTCGTCCAGTTCAGGACGTGTCGCCAGGCTTTGCCCTAATTCACTTTGAACGCGCTCACGCTCCAGCTCGTCAGGTTCGACCAAATCCACCCACAATGAGGTTTTGAGATCGTCTGACTCGTCCAGCTCTAAACGGGATAAGCGGCTGTTTTCTAATTTAAAAGCACTCAGCATGTGCCCGTTCTCCCAAAAATGACAGAAAGTGGACAACGCGTTGAAGCACAGAAAATCACGGGGTGAGAATTGTCACCGGCGTAATTCAGACCAAATTCAGATCTGACTCACAGCGACAGAACGGGGGTCGCTGACAACCACTAAGGCCATCAGCAAAGAGGAGGGCCTTAGAAGTGGTACCTAATGAACAGGTTATTGAGCCAGTATCTACTGGGTGTGTCCAAGGCGAAGTTCCTCATTGATAATAGTGCGCGCATGTTACGCCGGGAATAAAAAGACTGTCAACCGCGAACAAATCTATTCTGGCAACATTTATGCATAAATTTCAGGCTGGCCTGATAACCTTACCGGCTTATCGGAGGGTGCTTTTTTGGCTACACTCAATGCCCTGATCTCCCCTCACTTTTCAGATACCCAAAATGATTAAGCAGATAAACCAAGATACGTTATGCGACCTGATCACCAAGGCGGCGCATTCACCGCGACTGCGTCAAAATCTGAATATGCATCCGGCGCCTGAAGATGACGTTCAGCGTCTGGCCATCGCCATGGAACCCGGCACTTATGTGCGCATTCACCGCCATCCACACACCTGGGAAATGCTGACCGCCCTGCGTGGTCGCTTTCTGGTACTGATTTACGATAACAGCGGCGAAGTCACCGACCGCCTGTGGCTCGGCGCAGAAACCCGTCTGCTGGAAATCCCGGCCAATACCTGGCACAGCGTGCTATCTCTCGACGAAGGCGGCGTGATTTTTGAAGTGAAACACGGTGCGTATCAGCCAGTTCAGGAACAGGATTATCTGCCAGGCACCCCGCCGGAAGGCGAAGAAGGTGTCAAAGAAACGCTGGAATGGTATGCGAAAGCCGAAGTGGGTGAAACATTTAGCCTCTGACCTTTCGGCTCCTCCCCCTGCGAAGGGGGAGGATGGGAGGGGGTTTTACAGACAAAACAGGAGATTAAGCGCGCTTAAACGTTGGTTTTTGACCTTAATACCCCACCCCAACCCTCCCCTTCGCAGGGGAGGGAGTTAAAAATCAGACGGCTTCGAGGCGGGCGTAGGCGGCAACCAGCCACTTAATCCCTTCGCCCGGGAACGCCACTTGTAACCGGCTGTGTTCGCCGCTGCCTTCCATATTGACGATAGTACCTTCGCCGAATTTAGGATGCACAACGCGCTGGCCGAGTTTGAAGCCGGTGTCGCTGACGCTGGTTGGCGTGCCGACGCTGCGGTTGCTCATCGGGCGTGACACACTGGCGCGCATCCTGACTTCTTCGACACAATCTTCCGGCAGTTCGCCGACAAAACGTGACGGGCGATGAGACACTTCTTTGCCGTATAAACGGCGGGTTTCCGCGTAGGTCAGGGTCAATTTTTGCATAGCGCGGGTGACGCCGACATACGCCAGACGGCGTTCTTCTTCCAGACGTCCGCCTTCTTCCAGCGACATCTGGCTCGGGAACATGCCCTCTTCCATGCCGACGATAAACACCTGCGGGAACTCCAGCCCTTTCGCCGAGTGTAGTGTCATTAACTGCGTCGCATCCTGATTGGCATCCGCCTGCCCTTCGCCCGCTTCCAGCGCGGCATGGGACAGAAACGCCTGCAGCGGCATCAGATCTTCGTCTTCATCCTGATAGCTGAACTGGCGTGTTGCTGTCACCAGTTCCTCTAAGTTTTCGATTCGCGCCTGCCCTTTTTCGCCTTTTTCCTGCTCATACATGATGAACAGGCCGGAATCTTTAATCACCCGGTCAGTCTGCACGTGCAGCGGCATATCTGAGGTTTCATGCGCCAGTGCGTCAACCAGTTCGGTGAAGCGTTGCAGTGAAGATGCCGCACGACCTGCCAGCACTTTTTCCTGCAACAGCGCACGGGTGGCCTGCCACATGGTCATCTGACGATCACGTGCTGTCTGGCGCACCACATCCAGCGTGCGGTCGCCGATGCCGCGCGTCGGTGTGTTCACCACGCGCTCAAAAGCGGCATCGTCATTGCGGTTCGACATCAATCGCAGATACGCCAGCGCATCTTTGATTTCCTGACGGTCGAAGAACCGCTGACCGCCATAAATACGGTATGGCATCGCCATCTGCAATAAGGCTTCTTCCAGCACACGCGACTGGGCGTTGCTGCGGTAAAGAATGGCGCAATCTTTCAGCGCACCGCCGTTGTCCTGCCAGGTTTTGATGCGGTTAACCACAAAGCGCGATTCATCCAGTTCGTTGAACGCGCAATAGAGTGAAATCGGTTCGCCTTCGCCGTCCTCGGTCCACAGGTTTTTACCCATACGGCCATTGTTGTTTTCAATCAGTGAGTTGGCAGCTTTCAGGATGGTGCTGGTTGAACGGTAGTTCTGCTCCAGACGGATGGTTTGTGCATTCGGGAAATCTTTCAGGAAGCGCTGGATGTTTTCAACCTGCGCACCGCGCCAGCCGTAAATCGACTGGTCATCATCACCCACGATCATCACATTATTGTTGTCACCTGCCAGCAGGCGGATCCACGCGTACTGAATGCTGTTGGTGTCCTGGAATTCGTCCACCATCAGGTTGGTAAAACGTTCGCGGTAATGCTGCAAAATATGCGGCTTGTTCAGCCAGAGTTCGTGGGCGCGCAGCAACAGCTCGGCAAAATCCACCAGCCCGGCACGGTCACAAGCTTCCTGATAGGCCTGATAAATGCGTAACCAGGTCGCTTCAACGGGATTGTTGTAGGTTTCGACATGCTGCGGGCGCAGACCTTCGTCTTTTTTGCCGTTGATGTACCACATCGCCTGACGCGGGGGCCATTGTTTATCGTCGATGTTCAGGGCTTTGATCAGGCGTTTGATCAGACGTATCTGGTCATCACTGTCGAGGATCTGGAAATCCTGTGGCAAATTGGCGTCTAAATGGTGTGCACGCAGCAAACGGTGCGCGAGGCCGTGGAAGGTACCAATCCACATGCCGCCCTGACTGGTGCCGATCAGCTGGTCGATACGGTGGCGCATTTCTGCCGCCGCTTTATTGGTAAATGTGACGGCCATAATAGAATACGGCGAGCACTTTTCTACCGCCAGCAACCACGCTATGCGGTGAACCAGCACGCGGGTTTTGCCACTGCCTGCTCCGGCCAGCACCAACAGATTGCTGCGCGGCGCGGCCACGGCTTCACGTTGTTTTTCATTCAGGCTGTCGAGCAGGTCAGAAACGTCCATAGGCACCGTTTGTCAGATGAGAAAAGCACTCACGCGAAAATTATCGCCGCGAATGCATTTCCACTGTGAATTTATACAGAGTAATTTAAGAAGGGATTATAGCAATGCTGTCAGCGATGCCAACTGCGAAATCTCAATATGCGGTAACAGACGGGCATCGTTAATGTGCATCAGGTCGCCTTCGCGCAAATTAATCCAGCATGATTGCATCCCGCAACGCACCGCGCCCGCGACGTCTGTCGTCAGGTCATCGCCCACATGCAGAATGTTTTCCAGCGGGATATCCAGCTTCATCGACGTTTTTTTATACATGTCGGCGTAAGGTTTGGCACGGCCATGATCGCCCGCCCGCAACGTAAACTGGAAATATTGCGCCAGACCACAGGCGTGCGGATCGGCATTGCCGTTAGTGATAGCAACCAGCGGCCAGCGTTCGGCCAGCGCCGCCAGCGCGTCGTGATTTTCCTGCGGAACATAAATCCTGCTGCGCCACTTCGCGAAGGTTTCCATTGTGGCTTTGGTGCCCTGTTCAGCCTCACTGCGACTCAGACCCGCGCGGGTCATCGCCAGCAAAACCGCCTGACGGCGCCATTCGGTGACGTCGTGATAAATCTCCGCGTCCTGCGCCAGTAATTCTGCACGCATCAGGCGGACAGTATCCGGTGCCATATCCGTCAGCGCCGGATGGAAACCCTGCATGAATTTCAGCGTTTCGGTATCGGTACGGCGGATAACGTCGTAATTGTCATACAGCGTGTCGTCTAAATCGAAGGTGATCGCTTCAATGCGTTTCAGCGGACGATAGAACTTCATCAGGATTTTCCTCGTTTTGCGCGGGGATGCGCGGCGTCGTAAACCGTCGCCAAATGTTGAAAGTCGAGGTGGGTATAGATTTGGGTGGTGGACAGATTCGCGTGCCCCAGCAGTTCCTGTACCGCGCGCAGATCCCCGCTGGATTCCAGCACGTGCGTGGCAAAAGAATGTCGTAGTTTATGCGGATGAATATGGCTGTTAACGCCCTGTTTCACGCCCCATTCAGCAAACCGTTTTTGCACGTTGCGCGCAGAAATACGGCTGCCTTTGCTCGACAAAAACATCGCGTCATCCTGCGGATTAAAATCAGCGCGGCGTTCCAGCCAGTGTTCGAGCCAGGTGACAGCCGTTCGCCCGATCGGCACTTTGCGCTCTTTGCTGCCTTTACCCAACACGCGCACTTCGCCGGAGGCCATATCGATATGTTTGCAGTCGATACCCACCAGTTCCGAAAGACGCAGCCCGCCGCCATACATCACTTCCAGCATCGCGCGGTCACGCACGGAAAGCGGATCATTGAGATCGATGTCCAGCAGTTTATTCACTTCATCGACATCAAGATTTTTTGGCAAATGCTTGGGTGAACGCGGCGTGGAAATGCCTTTGGCAGGATTGGCGCTTAATACGCCCTGACGCATCAGCCAGTCAAGAAAGCTGCGCAGCGAAGACATGCGCAGCGCCAGACTGGATGGCCCCAAACCGGCGCGTTTACTGCGCGCCAGTAACATGCGGACTTTTGGCGCATCCAGTTGCTGCCAGTGGGAAATACCGATCTCGCCGGAGATGACGATCAGGGCTTCTAACTGGCGGCTGTAATTGGTGGTGGTAAGCGGACTGAGCTGGCGTTCAACATGCAGGTAACGCAGAAACGCCTCGACTGCAGGATAGAGAGGCGATTCGGTGTGATTCATACGCGTTCGATCCAGCGTTCCAGCAGGCCAGGTAACATTTTTGCCAGTTGGTTGAGTAGCACCGTGCCCATTCCTGGCTGATAATGCTGGGGATCACGGCTGCTGAAAATCAGCACGCCCAGCTCACCCTGTTCGCCCATCAGCGACAGTGCGACGGAACCCACGGCTTTCGCCTGCGGCAATAACAGCAGTAATTCCGGACCGTTCAGGCCGCCGAGATAATGCGGCGTTTCGCCCAGACGCTGGATGCGCATGGATTCAAACGCGCTGCGGCTCACCGCAAGATGAGTGAAATCTGATGGCGCGCCGATGCGCCAGCCTTCACTGAACAAGCGCACATTGGCGCCCGCCAGCCCCAGACTGCGTGCCCAGCGTTGCAGGCGGTTAAGCATATCCTGCAAACTGCTGGCCGCCGCAAGCGTGGCCTGAAGCTCGATCATCCGCCCGAACAACGCTTCGTTGACCGAAGCCTGCTCCATCAGCAATGTAATTTCTTCTTCAAGCTGGGCAATCTGATGACGCTGACGTCCGAGTTGCCATTCAACCAGCGAAATACTGCCTTTCACCGGATGCGGTACGTGCATCTGCTCGACGCTGCGCGCATTGCGAATAAAGAAATCCGGGTTTTGCAGCAGATATTGCATCACGCTGTCATCGTCGAGAGCTATTACCGGTTCAATCTGGTCATCAAGATTGTTCATAGATGAATAAATCCGTCGTAAACATGAGTGGCAGGTCCGGTCATATAAAGCGGATGACCCGGCCCTTTCCAGCGAATGTCGAGGCTGCCTCCCGGCAGTTCCACCTGAACTTCTTCTGCGAGTAAACCTTGCTGAATGCCAACCGCCACAGCCGCGCAGGCACCACTTCCGCATGCCTGTGTTTCACCGGCACCGCGCTCGTACACGCGCAATTTTACGCTTTCCGGGCTGAGGATCTGCATGAAACCGACGTTCACACGCTCAGGAAAACGGTCATGACTTTCCAGCATCGGTCCGAGAACCTCGACTTCTGCTGTCAGCACATCATCCACCTGTAATACGCAATGCGGGTTTCCCATCGACACCACACCGCAAAATACTGTGCGCTCTTCTGCACGCAGAATATAGGTCTTTTCCGGTTTCGCTGCACGGAAAGGCACCTGTTGCGGCTCGAAAACCGGCTCGCCCATGTTGACCTGCACTTCTTCATCTTCGGTGACAGTCAGCACCATGCGGCCGGTCTGCGTGCTGACGCGGATATCACGTTTGTTTGTCAGACCTTTAATGCGGACAAAGCGGGCAAAACAGCGCGCACCATTACCACACTGCGCGACTTCACTGCCGTCCGCGTTAAAAATACGGTAATGAAAGTCTAATTCGGGATCGTAAGGAGGTTCCACCACCAGTAACTGGTCAAAACCTACGCCACGGTGACGGTCAGACAAACGACGGATCAACTCGGGAGAAAAATAGACATTTTGAGTGACGGCATCAACGACCATAAAATCGTTACCCAGGCCGTGCATTTTGGAGAACTGCATAACTGACTCCGTTTACCGCTGGTCAAATCCAGTCGCGATGATCCTTTAAGAAGAGGGTTCTGCCAGCATGGCACGAAACCCCCGACAATTTGCTGGTCAATCTCTGGAGTTCGTCGTGAGGCTTTCTGGTGATACCCCTTTTTCCTGCGACGAACCATCGTTCGCCGTACCCGGAACATTGCTGGTTTTTTGCGTGGCTGATTTTTCCGGCGGTGGGAAATACAACGGCCCTTTAAGTCCGCAACCGGAGAGAGAAAAGAGTATTGTCGCGGCCAGAGACCAGCGTAAAGCGTTTTTCATTTTATGAATGCCCGTAATTCATGCGACCAAGCTCTCTATAATCGCAGGTGGATCATGAAAAGCAACAGGAATCGACAAAACCCCCGGGCACATTTTCAGGGTTTAAAGCGCAGGAAAGCCGGATAATCTGCCACATGTCCGTGATACGGACACCTTTTCTAATGCAACTGGAATTGCTGCTTCAGCCGCGAAGGTTCGACGTCGCTTTCAGGCAAGGTGGCGCAGGCGGCAGAGAGGGCATTGCTGCGAAAAGGGATCACCTGAATCCGGTCATCGAGCGACACAATTTGATAGAACTGCGGCAGGTTGAAGTTAATAAAGCTTGAGCCGTAGGTAAACCGGTCATGGGAAGACGAGTAGAACCGGCTGACATCGCGCACCAGATCCTCTTTGCTGCCTTCGCAGTGGTGATAGACCTCAACACGGTTGGATTCATCAAGAATGTAGATATTAAAGCCGATGTCATCCGAACTGTCTTCGAAGAAGAACTGAATGATCCCTTCGCTGGCGTAGCCGTCAATCACAGCGGGGAGATGCGCCTGATCGGTCTGCAATTTCACCGACAAACCGTGCAGTTTGTTGTTGGAAATCGCGCCATAGAATTCGATCGCATTCTCCAGCTTTTGCACAGAAACGCTGAGACGTTCAAAGAACAGTCCCCAGGTTTGCCCGGCAACACGCACGGCTTTGAAGCGCCCGGGTTCGAGTCGTTTGCTCGACAGGCGAAGCTCAATACATTCCGACACCAGTTGCTGAATCCGCGTACGGATAAGGCCGCGTAAATGCTGACTGTAGCAGAACACTTCTACCGATTCCGGCGGTGCAGCATCCTGATGCATTTTGCCCAGGATAGTTTTCAGCGCTTCAAGCACCGCCTGTTCACCGCTGAAATGCAGCGTACGCACTTCATTCCATGAGTTGCGATAGAGCAGGTCAATACTGCCGACCATGCATTGCTGATTCTGCCCGAAACTGAAAACATCCAGCTTACGGAAATCAAAATGCACCACCTGATTGCGGAAAGCTGCGGTCGGATCGTGTTCCAGATTAACGATAATCGCTAAGTGACGAATTTCGCACGGGCTGTACAACGCTTTTGGCGTCGGTGCCGCCAGGCGCAGCGGGAAGTTGTGCGAAACATCCGCCACCAGTTCGCGCAGTTTGGCGATATCACACAAGCTGCCGCTTTTAATATGCAGACGTGTCGTGGATGTCAGCAGACCGTTGAAATAGGCCCACGCCACCAGTTTATTCAGATAGCGGTTATATTCCAGCGGCTGGTGGCTGACGATAGATTCCATCGACGGCGACTGATTATACAGATACCAGCCGGTGCGGTTCGCCCGGCCAATCGGCACATGAATAAAGGTTAAATCGCTTTCTGACAGATCAGGTGAAATCTGCGGATTCACCAGCGTGACTTTGCCCGGCAGCGCTTCAAACGCGGCGTACAACTTACGGGTCAGCACGCCGATATCCTGCGGGCTGGCACTGACGCTTAAATTGTTGCGACGGGCAAAGCGGATCAGGTTGCGATAGCTTTGCATCATGGCATCGAGCAGTTCGTTATGCGCTTCGCGCACACGCTCGATTTTCCAGTTCGCCCGGTTATCCAGCATAGCCAGACGTTCTTCATCCCATCCCCATTCAGCCACAAGCTGACTGAGAATTTCACGACGCCAGCCGACCGATGCCCGTGCACGGGAGAGTTTTTCGCAGACTTTTAAATAGAAACAACGGCGGACTAAATCAAGGCGGGTGAAATCTTCAATCTGGGTGAGATAACGGGTCACGCGGTCGAGCATCATACAATAGGAATCAAGCCCGAAGCAGACGATCTCACCCTGATGCAGGCGTTGTTTAATATCCATCGCCAGCAATTGCGTTTTAGGGTATTCCCAGGAGTATGTTTCCAGCAGCAACGTTTTGAGCACCGCTTTATAAGGAGAATCGATACTTTTATACAACTGCCACAAACTCGCGCCGAAATACTCCTCCGCTGACAGCGTACTGAGGCCACCGAGATCGAGCCATTCGTTTGGCGTCAGTGCGCCCTGCGCATACAGCGAAAGCACATATTCGTCGTAATGCGCTTCTTCTTCACCCGGCACCATATTCCATAGAATACGCTTACCGGCCAGACGGACGGCGGTACGGTAGAACTCGTCGAGCAATAAGATGTGCTGCGTTGAACCACAGTCTTCACCACCCAGGCTGCCACTTTCATTGTGGCGGAAGCGGTTTTCGTCGATCAGGAAGAAGCTGACTTCTACGCCCAGCGAGGCCGCCCATTTTTCTAACAGGCTGCATTTTTGCTGTAAGCGGTTACGCTCTTCGTTATCGAGCCAGGACTGATGGCAGACCCAGATATCCAGATCAGAGCTTTGACTCTGGCCAATGGAAGAGGTGCTGCCCATGGAATACACGCCAGTGATAGGCAATTCACCTTTCACAAGAGGTTCGAGCGCGCTGCCCCATTTATCTTCAAGGTCAGTCAGGTAGGTTTGTTGGGATTCATCAGGCGTGAAAACACAGATACCATGCGGAACCTTACCTTCAAGGTATCCCGGCATCAGAGGGTGATGTTGATGTAAAAAGACAGGAAGCAGCTGGTAGACCTGTTGAAACGCAGGACCCATTGCTGCCAGTGCGCGATCTACTCGTAACTGATTGATCGCATCCAATCTTTGCTTCAATGTCTCGATGTAGAGGTACAAGACGTTTCGCCTGATTATGTGTCTGGAAAGAACCCCGTTCCAAATCCGTCATTTATCGTGATGCTTATGCTTTGAACAACCGCGATTGTGCAAATAGTTGACGAATAATTGCTGGAAACGTGATCAATTTAACACCTTGCTGTTTGACCGTAAAGAAAGTAACGCACCACAATTACTCTTCCGCTTCTCTGGATTTTACCGTCTGTTCCGAAACGGAACAAATCTCTTCAACACCCGTTAACCTTCTTTTACGAATGGCTTCTTACGCTGACAGCTTTCTATTGTCAGTGGTAGGATGGGCACAGAGACAGTTAAACGGTATCAAACATGTTAGACAAAATCATTCGAATTGCCACCCGCCAGAGCCCGCTGGCTTTGTGGCAGGCACAATATGTTCAAAGCCGGCTGATGGCCTGTCATCCCGGTTTGCAGGTGGAACTGGTTCCAATGGTGACCAAAGGCGATATCATTTTAGATACCCCGCTGGCCAAAGTGGGTGGCAAAGGTTTGTTCGTCAAAGAGCTTGAACTGGCGATGCTCGATGGCCGTGCGGATATCGCCGTGCATTCCATGAAAGACGTGCCGGTAGAGTTCCCGGAAGGTCTGGGACTGGTCACTATTTGTGAACGCGAAGACCCGCGCGATGCTTTCGTCTCCAATCAGTACGCCAGTCTGGCGGATTTGCCACAAGGCAGTATTGTCGGAACATCGAGCCTGCGCCGTCAGTGTCAGTTGCGTCAGAAACGTCCTGATCTGATGATCCGTGATCTGCGCGGCAATGTGGGCACCCGCTTATCCAAACTCGATAACGGTGAATACGATGCCATTATTCTGGCTGTCGCTGGCCTGAAACGTCTGGGTCTGGAAAACCGCATCACTTACGCACTGACACCGGAAGAGTGTCTGCCCGCTGTAGGACAAGGTGCCGTCGGTATCGAATGCCGCCTTGACGATCAAACTACCCGCGACTTGCTGGCACCACTGGCGCACCGTGAAACCACGTTACGTGTGCAAGCTGAACGGGCAATGAATATGCGTCTTGAAGGGGGATGTCAGGTGCCAATCGGCAGCTATGCCGAGCTGGAAGGTGACGAGCTCTGGCTTCGTGCGTTGGTCGGCGCACCGGATGGCAGCCAGATGGTGTGTGGAGAACGTCGCGGTCCGGCCGCTAACGCGCACCGCATGGGTGTCGACCTGGCAGAAGAGCTGCTCGCCAACGGCGCGCGCGAAATCCTGCATGAGGTCTATCAGGGGAACGTGCCTAAATGACCATTCTGGTCACCCGCCCCTCTCCGGCAGGAGAAGCACTGGTTAGCCGGCTGCGCGCTCTGGGGCGGGTTGCCTTCCATTCCCCGCTGATTGATTTTGCACCGGGGAACCAGCTCGCATCGCTTCCGAACCTGCTATCCTCATTAAATCAGCAAGATCTGGTGTTCGTGCTCTCGCAACATGCCGTCAGTTACGCTGACCGGGCTTTGCGCCAGTCCGCCACAAACTGGCCGGACACCGTGAATTATTTTGCCATTGGTCGCACCACTGGCCTGATTTTCCACCGGGTCAGCAGCCTGCCGGTTCTCTATCCTCAGGATGGCGAAACCAGCGAGACGTTATTGAATCTTCCGGCATTGCAACGCATACAGGGTAAAAAAGCGCTGATATTACGCGGTAATGGCGGACGGGAGCTGTTAGCCGAAACGCTGACAGAACGCGGTGTCGATGTCACCTACTGCGAATGTTATCAGCGCAGCCCGGTTTACTACGATGCCAGTGAACAGAGTGCACTCTGGCAACGGGCCGGAGTTGATACGCTGGTCGTGACCAGCGGAGAAATGCTGCAACAGTTGTACCAGTTAGTTCCTGATTACTATCGAAATTCATGGTTACTGCGCTGTAATCTGGTGGTGGTCAGTGAACGTTTGGCAGCCCTTGCACGCCAGCTTGGCTGGAGCGCAATTCGGGTTGCTGAGAATGCAGACAATGATGCGCTGATCCGCGCATTACAACTACCTGACTAAGGGATGTGCCAAAATGACGGAACAAAAAAATCCTTCCGCGCCGGATGAGAATGTTGTTGTCTCCCCAGCGGTTGAGAGCCCCCAGCCAGACGCTTCCGACCTGGACAAGACGCTGAAAACGTTGCAGAAAAAGCAACGCACCGTGCCGGTACTGGGTGCTATAGCAATTGTATTGGTGATCGCGCTTGGCGCCGGTCTCTATTATCACGGCCACCAGCAGTCGCTGGCGCAGGTTGCCTCAGATGAAGCGCTTTCTGAACAACTCGATGCGCTGCAAAAAACCCAGCAGCAGGACAAACAACAAATCGCTGATCTGCTCGCTCAGCAGCAAAAAACCCGGCAAGAGGCCGATCGTCAGCAGGCTTCGTTTGGTCGTCAGCTAAATGAGCTACAAGACAAAGTCGCCAGCATTTCCGGCAGCGATGCCAAAACCTGGTTACTGGCGCAGGCCGATTATCTGGTGAAACTCGCTGGCCGCAAATTGTGGAGCGATCAGGATGTCACCACCGCTGCCGCACTGCTGAAAAGCGCAGATGCCAGCCTGGCCGACATGAACGATCCGAGCCTGATTGACGTGCGCCGTGCGCTGAACGAAGACGTGGGCAGCCTTTCTGCCGTTGCGCAGGTCGATTTCGACGGCATCATTCTCAAGCTGAATCAGCTATCGAATCAGGTGGATAACCTGCGTCTGGCCGACAATGATACTGACGATTCCCCGATGGACAATGACAGTTCCAGCTTGTCCAGCTCTCTGACCGAATGGCGTCAGAACCTGACCAAAAGCTGGCACAACTTTATGGATGACTTCATCACCATTCGCCGCCGTGATAGCAGCGCAGAACCGCTCCTGGCACCGAATCAGGATGTGTACCTGCGCGAGAATATTCGCTCGCGTCTGCTGATTGCCGCACAAGCCGTTCCGCGTCATCAGGATGAAGTCTACAAACAGTCGCTGGAAAGCGTCTCAACCTGGGTTCGCGCCTACTTTGATACGTCCGATCCTTCGACCAAAGCGTTTCTTGAAGAACTGGACAATCTCAGCCAGCAATCTGTTTCGATGGACGTGCCGGAGGAGCTGAAAAGCCAGCCGATGCTGGAAAAACTGATGCAGACCCGCGTGCGTAACCTGCTTCAGCAGCCCGCCGCCGCCACGCAGGGGGAATAACACATGTTACGAGTTTTCGTGTTGTTCCTGATTGTGTTTGCCGGGATTATTGTCGGCCCGATTCTGGCCGGCCATCAGGGCTATGTCCTGATCCAAACCGACAATTACAATATTGAAACCAGCGTCACCGGTTTAGTCATCATGCTGATCGTGCTGATTGTGGTGCTGTTCTTGATTGAATGGATCCTGCGCCGCGTTCTGCGTACCGGTGCCCGTACCCGCGGCTGGTTTGCCGGGCGCAAAAGCTCTAAAGCGCGTAAGCAAACTCACGCAGCTATGCTCAAGCTGGCGGAAGGCGATCATCGTCAGATGGAGAAATTGCTGGCGCGCAATGCTGATCACGCCGAACAGCCGGTGGTGAACTATTTACTGGCAGCGGAAGCGGCGCAGCAGCGCGGCGACGATATCCGCACCAATCAGTATCTGGAGCGGGCGGCAGAAATCGCGGATATCGACCAGATGCCGGTCGATATCACCCGCGTACGTATCCAGCTGGCCAGAGGTGAAGTTCACGCAGCACGCCACGGCGTTGACCGTTTGCTGGGTCAGTCGCCACGTCATCCGGAAGTTTTACGTCTGGCAGAGCAGGCTTATCTTCTGACCGGCGCTTACGGTTCACTGCTGGAGATTTTACCGTCGATGGCGAAAGCCGATATTCATACCGACGATGAAATTCGTGTGCTTCAGGAGCAGGCTTATATCGGCATGATGAATCAGCTGATGGCTGAAGAAGGCAGCGAAGGCCTGAAGCGCTGGTGGAAAGATCAGAGCCGTAAAACCCGTCATGAAGTGGCCCTGCAGGTCGCAATGGCAACGCATCTGATTGAATGCAACGATCAGGATCTGGCACAGGAAGTGATCCTCGACGGGCTGAAACGCCAGTACGACGATCGGCTGGTCGCGCTGATGCCGAAGCTGCGTTCGGGTAATCCTGAGCAACTGGAAAAAACACTGCGTCAGTTGATCAAACAGAATGGCACAACGCCGCTGCTGAGCAGCACGCTAGGTCAGTTGCTGATGAAACACGGTGAATGGCAACAGGCGAGCGAAGCCTTCCGTGAGGCGCTGAAACAGCGTCCTGACGCGTATGATTACGCCTGGCTGGCTGATGCGCTGGACAAGCTGCATAAACCGGCAGAAGCAGCGGAGATGCGCCGTGAAGGGCTGATGCTAACCCTGAATAATTCGCAGCAACAGTAATAACCTTGCTGTCTGTAAAAGGCTCCTTCGGGAGCCTTTTTTATGTCGGTCGTAAATTTCAGACAAAAAAAACACTTGTCTGGAAGACAAGTGTCTAAAAACAATCAGGTCTAGGACAACAGATTTAGTGCCTCACTCAACGTTTTGCCTTCTGGATGATAGCGCTTGCGCGTTATCGGTCAGGATGACAATAGGCACTGTAAATTGGCTCTGCATCATTCCCAGGTTTATGAAGCCGGAGCAAACATAATAGGTGGAATGAGCATCTACGGCGAGAATATTGCAGGACGCGTGCCAATATGGCAAGAGTCCGTTTAAAATTTTTTATTTAACTGATAATTAACAGCTTTATTTTCACTAACTCTCAGCAGTCAATTTTTGGAAAGCCAGAGACTTCCCGTTAAACCGCCATTCTGTCGCCAGTGAGCGACGTGTGAATGTCAGCTTATGTGAAGCTTTATTTATCAATAAGATAAGTGTCTCCTGCAAGAGACAGGCATACAGCGGAATGTCGCAGATAAACAACAGGGTGAGTTGAGAAACTCCAGACGAAAAAAAACCTGCTTTAAAAAAGCAGGTTTCTTCGAATGTGGTCGGCGAGAGAGGATTCGAACCTCCGACCCACTGGTCCCAAACCAGTTGCGCTACCAAGCTGCGCTACTCGCCGATGTCGTGCATCTTACTACTTTCTGACGCTAACTGCATCATTTAAATGTATTTTGTGTGTGGTGCGAAGGGAGGGACTCGAACCCTCACATCCGAAGGACACTAACACCTGAAGCTAGCGCGTCTACCAATTCCGCCACCATCGCATGTCACAATCACAAAATCATTTTTAGAGTGGGGTGGCTAATGGGACTCGAACCCACGACAACTGGAATCACAATCCAGGGCTCTACCAACTGAGCTATAGCCACCATATCTCTAACTAACGTGAATTGTCTGACTTCAACATTCCACCGCAACTCTAGCGCATACTAAATGGTGCGCCCGACAGGATTCGAACCTGAGACCTCTGCCTCCGGAGGGCAGCGCTCTATCCAGCTGAGCTACGGGCGCTTAGCGCCGTTGCGGGTGGGGATACTACGGTTTTAACGCTTGGCTGTCTAGTGCTTTTTATCAGAAATATTGCGTTTGATTACGCTTTATCCAATACGCAGTAAAAGTAAGCATCTTGCCTTCCCCACCCGTGACTTACGACGTTATTTTGCTTTTTCTGCCGTCAGCGCAGCGCGCTTATGCATGCCGAGACCGAAGTATATCAGCGAGACTGCCGCGATAAAAATACCGCCGACCAGTAAAGAAACCCGCGTATCCGGATTAATCGCCATACCGACCAGCACACATGCCAGGAAAATCAGCGTCAGGTAGTTGGTATAAGGGAAGAGAACCGATTTAAACGGATGGTTTTTCAGTTTCTCTTTATGTGCATCACGGAAACGTAACTGGCTGATCAGCACCACAAACCACGGCACCATGCCCGGCAGTACGCTGGCGCTGTAGACATACACAAACACTTTCTCAGGATTCGGGATGATGTAGTTCAGGCACGAACCGACCAGCAGACACAAAATGGTGATGGCAATACCGTAAACCGGCACACCACTTTTCGAGACATTGCTCAGAAACGCAGGCAACTGCCGATTCTTAGACAGTGCATAAAGCATACGTCCGCAGCTGTACATACCGCTGTTACAGCCGGACAACGCCGCCGTCAGCACCACGAAGTTGATAATGCCAGCCGCCGAAGCAATGCCAATCTTCGCGAATGTCAGGACAAACGGGCTGCCGTGTGTGCCCATTTCGTTCCATGGGAAAATGGTGATGATGACGAAAATCGCACCGACGTAGAAAATCAGGATACGCCACAGGATATTGTTGATAGCGCGTTTGAGCGTAACCTGCGGATTCTTCGCTTCACCGGCGGTAATCCCCACCAGTTCCACGCCCTGATAGGACGCCACAACGATACACAGCGCAAACAGGAAACCTTTCCAGCCGCCTGCGAAGAAACCACCGTGCGCGGTCAGATTGGCAAAACCGACAGCTTCGCCGTGATTGCCAAAGCCGAAGAAGATTACCGCCAGCCCCACCACGATCATCACAATGATGGTAGTGATTTTGATCAGCGCAAACCAGAACTCCATTTCGCCATACAGTTTAACGGCGGCAAGGTTCGCGGCGGCTACAATCGCCACAGCCATCAGCGCGGGGATCCACTGTGGTAAATCCGGGAACCAGTATTGGGCGTATACTCCGATAGCGGTGATTTCAGAAATCCCCACTGCTATCCACATAAACCAGTAACTCCATGCGGTCAGGTAGCCGTAATATGGCCCAAGATATTTATGGGCGTAGACGGCGAACGAACCGGCAACGGGCTCCAGGTGCAGCATCTCGCCCATCGAGCGCATGATAAAGAAGACGAACACGCCCGCCAGAATATAGGCCAGCAATACTGACGGCCCGGCCCATTTCAGGGTACTGGCCGCGCCCATAAATAATCCAACCCCGATGGTGCCGCCGAGCGCTATCAGCTCAATATGTCTCGCTTCAAGCCCCCGGTGTAGCCCACCCTTTTCCTCTTGATTCGCCATAGTTCCTCAGTTTCTCTTTAATTGTGTTTGCCTTCCGGAATGACCGAAATGTTATTTTTATTTGTGATGATGCCCATATAGGGCGGAAAAACGGCGCTATGGTTCCGCATTTCAGCATGAGTTGCAAATCACAATTGAGAAAGATCCGCACGGGTAGACATGTCAGGGTGAAAACGACAGTAAACGATGGAGTGAAATGAGAGGTAAAACGCCGCGCTGAAGATCAGCCACGGCGCAAGTATTACAGACGACCGGTGTAGTAATAACGGATAAATTTAAGCAGTTTGAGCTGACGACGTAAACGGCTCGGCTGTAAAATCAACCGGTAGAGCCATTCCAGCCCCAGATTTTGCCAGATTTTAGGCGCACGTTTAACATGTCCGGTAAAGACGTCATAGGTTCCGCCGATGCCCATATAAAGCGCATCAGGATGCACAAGGCGGCAATCGCGCATCAGGATTTCCTGTTTTGGTGAACCCATTGCCACGGTCACGATAGCCGCGCCGCTGCTTTTCACCCTTTCGAACAATGCCTCGCGCTGTTCCGGCACAAAATAACCATTCTGGCTACCGACAATATTGACGTTCCACTTGGCGCGCAGCTTTTCTTCTGTCTGCGCCAGTACTTCCGGCTTACCGCCTATCAGAAAGACCGGTGTTCCTTCACGGCCTGCTCGCTCCATCAGCCCTTCCCAGAGGTCAGCACCCGCGATACGCGAGACGTGTGACTGCGGGTATTTACGCCGTATAGCCCGCACAATGCTGATCCCGTCAGGGTACTTAAATTCCGCGTGCTCGATCAGTGTACGCATTTCAGGATTGCTTTCGACCGTCAGCACTTTCTCTGCATTTATCGCCACCAGCGAACCGTTTTTCACCTGATGACCGGCAAAAAGATAATCGAGAAAATGCGCCATATTGCGAAAGCCCCAAAGGCGGATCCCACGGATGTCGTATTGCGGGATTTTATTCTCCAAATTCATCCATCTTCCTTACTGCCAAAGGCTCCATGAGGTTTTTCCTGACCGGCATTTTGGCACGTATCAGCCCGGCAGCGTCAAACATCCAGTACAACAGTTTTGCGACAATCAGGCAGGCGCCGAATACGACACAGAAAAACACCACCCGCGAGAAAAAGGAATCCACGCCTTCGCGGGCAAGTACGATCATATTGAACACAGCACCAAAGCAAAAACTTTGCAAAATGGCGGCCTTATAAATGTTGGTGTCGGCTTTGCCTTTTTCATAAAGCCAGTCGAACCATTTAATGATCATGCCCACAGCCACTGCGCCAAGCGGGATAAACCAAACGCCGCCCATCACAACCAGTGAGCCAATTAGCGTCGGCGAAATGGCCAGACCGGAATGGTTGTCGAGCACATCCCAGGTGAAATAGTTGGCCGTGTTGAGCACTACGCCCGGACGGTCATGCCACAGCCAGCCGGGGATAAAGACGTAGAAATCACGGACAATAGGCGCCAGCCCCTGAAAACTGATTTTGTCGTAATTTTGCAGCAACAGCCCCAGATTTTCCCATGGCGAGAACGTATCACGCGTCAGATAAAGGAACGTGTAAATCGCCTCAGGGCCGCTGACATTCAATCCGTAGCGTTTAAGTGCCAGCCAGAACATACCAACGATACCCAGTACGCCTGCCGCCGCCAGCATCCACAAACTAATCCAGCCGCGTACAATGCCGATAAACAAAAACAGTGCGAACGCGATGATAATATTCGCGCGCGTCCCGCCGACGATGATGTACGTCAGCAGGCCAAATGCGACGGTACTCACCAGGAAAAACAGCCAGCGCTGCGGATTGGGTTTGAGGAAGAACACCACCAGCATCGCCGGCAGGAAGAAATAGAAGAAGCGTTTAAGCGCAACTCCGGACACATCACTGGAAAAAATCTGGCTGTACGACTTGAGCTTAAACAGCAAAAAGCCGTTATGCGCAAAGAAAATAGAAACCGTCACCACCGCAATCAGCGCCAGCAACATCCAGGTGAGATGGGTTTCGACACGGTTCATCGTAAACAGCGGGCGGGACGGGCCTTCATGTTTCGCCCTGAGCCGCGTTTTATAGCTGACATAATAAATACCGTAAAAACAGGTTGCGGCCAGCATCGCCTGTAACAGGTTTTCAACCGGTACGACGTTGACATCGAACTGGAAAACCAGCAGACAGGTCAGCGGAAAACCAAAATAAAATGTCAGCAGATACAACAGCGAAAACAGGACGTTGAAGTTAAAACGTACGCGGCGGAATTCTTTATAAGTCAGCGTCAGAATGAACAACAGCGAGAACGCATAAACGACAGACAGGCCGCCAAGCTGTGCCATTGTCATGATGTTTCTCCTGCCGCCAGCAGTAATGCCTGTTGCCAGCCCGCGATGTAATTCGGGTTGAAGAAGGCGATATTCTCCCGATCCGTGTTCAGCAACTGACGGCGCGCTTCGGCCACGGTTCTGGCATCCAGCGCATCACCATAAAACAGTACCGGCAGATTTTGCTCCGCCAAATCCTGCCAGAACGGGTTCTGACGGCTGACCACAAACGGCACGCCGAACTGAATCAGCAAACACTGCGTCCCGATACCCTGCTGGCGGTCGAAAATAAAATACCCCAGCGAGCAACGGCGCAGCACATCAAGATAATCAGCAAAAGGCATCGAGCCAGTCATCACTTCAATGTTTTCGGGCGCAAACAGTTTCAACGCTTCACTGTGCACCTGGTCGATGTACGCATGATTATTGGCCGGATACCCCATCGGGATAATCACCCGGATATCCGCACCAAACTGCTGATGCAACGAACGCAGCGCTTCAATATGTCGGTTAGTGCGGTCACCGGAATTGCCGACCAGCACCGTCATCGGCCCTGTCGGTTCAGGCTGACCGGCTGGAAGCGTCAGTGACGGATCCATGCGCGTCGGAAAATACAGTAATGAGGACGGTACACGCGGATGTCGCTGATGGAAATAAATCAGATCGCCGCGGGTAGCGAAAACATGGCCGATACGTCCCTGTGCCAGACGACGCATCAGATAGAACAGACGGAATTTCAGACCACCTGCCGATTCATAAAGATCGGCACCCCAGATGTGCCAGCTGGCCTGTTGCGACTTAATTTTGCCGGTCAGCAGCGCCAGCCAGAGCGTCGGGTTGAACTGACCATGGAAGAAGAAGTGATGTGTGCGATCCTGGGCGCGGGAAATAACCGCATCGGCCAGCGATTTTTTGTCCGGATAAACACGAATATCCAGACGAGTGAATTCAGCAAATGCTGATGCATCCGCTGCCGCCACCATAAAATGATAAATCAGCTTTTCAGGCGCACATTCGGCCAGAACATCATTAAAAAAGCGCAGCACGGTGACATTATGGTGGGGAATGTCAGATCCCAAAACGTGAATCAGCGTTGTCATGCTCGTCTACGATAAATAACAAATACGGTACAGCACAGGGCGAAATAAACGACATACGTCGCCATATACGCTTGCGCGGCGCCAAGAGAACCCCGTATCGGGATCAACCAATGTGAAAAACCCGTCAGTAACGCAAACTGGCTGATTTCAGTCAGCACGTAAAAGCGCAGAGACGCTCTCGCAATCACCAGATAGCCAAAAACATACGAGCCGACTTTCAGTACGTCACCGACTAACTGCCAGGCAAACAAATCGCGCATTGCGATAAATTGTGTTGAAAACAGCAACCAGATGGCGAAGTCGCGCAGCAGCCAGACAGTAAAACTGACGGCCGCCACGGCGGGCAGAACAAATTTTAGCGACTTAACGATTTCACGCGAGACATCGCGTTTGTCAGTCATGCGCGATAACGTCGGCAATAAATACACGCTGAAAGAAGCGGTGATAAACTGCAAATAGGCATCAGAAATACTGCTGACGCCCTGCCAGATCCCCACATCCTTCCAGCTGTAATGCTCCGCCAGCAGATTTCGCATCATCACATACGCCACGGGCAACGTAACAGACGTGATCAGCGCCATCAGGGTAAATTTCCCCAAATGGCTGGCGATAAAGCGATCCCAGCCCGGTTTTAAGTAGGCCAGCGGAAAGGATTTTCGTCGCCACACCATGCCACCCGCAGGGAGTATTACCAGTGCAGGCACCAGCGCCAGCCCGGCCAGCGCGCCTTCATAGCCACCCAGTTTGAAACACAACAGATAGGCCAGTAAACCAATCAGACTGCCGCCAATCACGGCCAGCGCATTACCCATCGCATCACGATAACCTTTCAGGATGGCCTGAAAGTAGTTGGCGTAAGCAATGCCCATCTGGATAAAGGCCACGGCCCGGACAACGGCCTGATAGCGATCGTGCCCGAACAACCCGACACTGATGGGCCCGGCGGCCAGCAAAAAGATGGCGGCCAGCAGCGTCGAGAAACCCAAAATCAGCGAAGACGACGTGCCGAGTACGGCTTTAAGCCGCTCAGGATCCTGATGATATTCGGCAACGTATTTGGTAATACCATTGAAAATACCTGCACCGGACAGAACGCCAAGTACGGTTACGAGCTGGCGGAAATTGCCTGCCTGCCCCACGCCTTCAGGGCCGAAGGTTACGGCCAGCAATTTCACCACCAGCAACCCGGCACCAATTTTAATCAGCGTAGAACCGGCGGTCCAGACTGATGCTTTTGCCAGCGACATATCAGGCGAAATATTGCAGCATGGCCGCAATCACGACGCGCTGCGTGTCATCGGTCATGTTGTAAAACAACGGTAAACGCACCAGCCGCTCACTCTCTTTTGTCGTGAAACGATCGACACCCGCGAAACGACCAAAATTTTCGCCCGCCGGACAAGCATGCAGCGGGATGTAATGGAATACGGTGAGAATATCGGCCGCTTTCATGTGACGAATAAAGGCATCGCGGTCGTCGATATCGTTCAGGCGCACATAGAACATATGGGCGTTTTGCACACAATCTTGTGGAACCGAAGGCAACTGAATGCGGCCTGCATCGGCCAGATCCTGCAACACCTCATAATACTGATTCCAGATTGCCAGACGGCGCTGATTAATCTTTTCAGCCGCATCCAGATTTCCCCACAGATACGCAGCCTGCAAATCGGACATCAGATAACTGGAACCGATATCACGCCAGGTGTATTTATCCACCTGACCGCGGAAGAACTGGCTGCGGTTGGTGCCTTTTTCACGAATGATTTCAGCACGATCAATCAGGGCCGGATCATTAATCAGCGTGGCACCGCCTTCGCCGCCCGCCGTGTAATTCTTGGTTTCATGGAAACTGAAGCAACCGATATGGCCGATAGTGCCCAGCGCTTTGCCTTTGTAGGTCGACATCACGCCCTGCGCGGCATCTTCCACTACAAACAGATGATGTTTTTCGGCGAGTGCCATAATGGTGTCCATTTCACAGGCCACGCCCGCGTAATGCACCGGGACAATCACTTTCGTTTTCTCCGTGATAGCCGCTTCAATCAGGGTTTCATTAATATTCATGGTATCCGGGCGGACATCCACAAATACAATCTTCGCACCGCGCAAAACGAACGCATTGGCCGTCGAAACAAACGTGAAGCTCGGCATAATCACTTCGTCGCCGGGCTGAATATCCAGCAGCAACGCGGCCATTTCCAGCGAGGCCGTACAGGACGGCGTGAGCAAAACTTTCGGACAGTTGAAACGCTGTTCAAACCATTTCTGGCAGCGCAGGGTAAACCCGCCGTCACCGCACAGTTTGCCGCTGTTCATCGCCTCGCGCATGAAATCAATTTCAGTACCCGCAATCGGTGGCGCATTAAAAGGGATCATCGTTTCACCTGTACAACCAGTACGCCGTGCGGATAACTTTGCCACCGCTGGCGAGATAAAGATTTAAGGCCGCGATATTGCCGGTTTGCGTGGCCACATACATTCGCGACACGCCCTGTTCAGCACACCATTTTTTCGCAGCCGCCATTAACTTTTTGCCCGCTCCCTGCCCCTGATATTCAGGTCTGACAGCCAGCAGGCCAATTCTTGCTTCGTCTTGCGAAATACGACGCAAGGTGACAAAACCCAGCGCATTGCCCTGCTCGTCATCGGCCCAAAGACAAAGATGGTCGAACGTACCCAGCACCGCCTTTTCCGCCCACATCGCATAGAAACGGGCGCTGTCATCAGGCTGATACCAGGGCGCGCGAAAACGGCTGAGATGAAAAGCCTGACGGGCAATCGCGGTCACATCCGCAATATTGTCCGGTACCGCCAGACGCCCGGCCATCAGCGCATTATCTTGCGTCGTCACCGCGACACAAATGTCCGTTTCACCTTCTGCCAGCCGGAAACCCAGCGCAGAAAGTGCGTCCAGCGTGTGCGTTTGTGACGCATCCACTTTCGACTGCACCAGCGCATATTGTTCCAGCCTCTGCGGCGTGATTTCACCGGCAGAGGCCTCTGGCGTCAGACGCGCACTGTTGAGCTGGAAGAAATCACTCTCCCATTCGAGCGGGGCGATATTGCCGTGCAAAGGCAGGTTTATCGCCATACGCCTTTGGTATCCACAATCCATGACTGCCGGACCTGATCAGCAGGGATCGCTTTGAACGGCTTGTGATCGACTAACATCACCAGCAGATCGGCTTCTTCCAGCGCGCGATCAAGGGGATGTAACGTCACTTTGTCCGCCAGAGAAGCAGGAAGCTGATGCACATTAGGCTCAACCGCCCAGGTTTCTCCGGCGTGCCAGTCGGCAATCAGGTGCGTCACTTCCACTGCCGGGCTTTCACGGAGATCGTCAATATTCGGTTTAAACGCCAGACCAAAGCAGGCGATTTTGATGTCGGCTGCACGTTTGCCCGTGGTAGTCAGGCAATCTGCCAGTGCCGCTTTCACGCGCTCCACCACCCAGTGCGGTTTGCTGTCGTTCACTTCACGCGCCGTGCGGATAATTCTTGCCAGCTCAGGGTTTTGCGCAACAATGAACCACGGATCAACCGCAATACAATGCCCGCCCACACCCGGCCCCGGCTGCAAAATATTTACCCGCGGATGGCGGTTCGCCAGGCTGATCAGTTCCCAGACGTTAATGCCCTGCGCATCGCAAATCAGCGACAATTCGTTAGCAAAGGCAATGTTTACGTCACGGAAACTGTTTTCCGTCAGCTTGCACATTTCGGCAGTGCGGGAGTGGGTAATAACACATTCGCCTTCGAGAAAAATGTTATACAAATCGCTGGCACGCCGTGAACAAACTGATGTCATGCCGCCAATCACGCGGTCATTTTTAATCAGTTCAACCATCACCTGCCCTGGCAACACGCGCTCCGGGCAATAGGCAATATTGATATCGGATTGCTCACCGGCCTGCTGAGGGAAGCTCAGGTCAGGGCGGACTTCTGCCAGCCAGGCGGCCATTTGCTCTGTCGCACCCACTGGTGACGTGGATTCCAGAATGATCAGATCGCCTTTTTTCAGAACCGGCGCCAAAGAACGTGCCGCAGATTCGACGAATTTCATATCCGGTAAATGATCGCCCTTAAATGGCGTCGGGACAGCGATCAGGAAAGCATCCGCAGGTTCAGGCTGAGTCACTGCCCGCAAAAATCCCGCATCAACCGCCTGTCTGACCAGAAGGTCGAGATCGGGTTCAACAATGTGGATCGCACCGCGGTTAATCGTCTCCACGGCATGCTGATTGATATCAACACCCACCACCTTTTTCTGGCGTGAGGCAAAAGCGGCGGCGGTTGGCAGACCGATGTAGCCCAGTCCGATAACAGAGATAGTGTTAAAACTCATTGTGATACCCAATGATTTTTCAATGCGTCAAGAATGTGGCGGCAGGCATGCCCGTCGCCGTAAGGATTGTGCGCCCGGCTCATGCTGTTGTATTCGTTTTCATCGTTCAGCAGACGGTTCACTTCCTCGACTATTTTAGCGGGATTTGTACCCACCAGCCGGACTGTTCCGGCATCAACCGCTTCCGGACGTTCTGTGGTTTCACGCATCACCAGCACGGGCTTGCCCAGTGAAGGCGCTTCTTCCTGCACGCCACCGGAGTCGGTCAGAATCAGATAGGCTTTATCCATCAGATAAACGAACGGCAGATAATCCTGAGGGTCAATCAGCACGATATTGTCGATGCTTTGCAGAATGCGGTTCACCGGCTCGCTGACATTGGGGTTGAGATGCACCGGATAAACAATTTGTACATCAGGGTGCTTGCACGCAATTTCCGCCAGGGCCGAGCAAATCCGCTCAAAGCCTTCGCCAAAACTTTCACGGCGGTGGCCCGTCACCAAAATCAGCTTTTTGTTCGCATCAAGAAATGGATAGTTATCAGCCAGTTGCTGGGCCAGCGAGGCATCGCTGTTAAAGCGGTCGCGAACCCAGAGCAGTGCATCAATCACCGTATTTCCAGTGACAAAAATATTCTCTCCGGCAATATTTTCCCGCTGCAAATTGGCACTGGCATTCTCGGTGGGCGCAAAGTGCCATTTCGCCAGATGACCTGTTAACAGGCGATTGCCTTCTTCCGGCCACGGAGAAGACAGATCTCCGGTACGCAGGCCTGCTTCAACATGCCCGACGGGGATCTGGTGATAAAACGCCGCAAGGCTGGCGGATAACGTCGTGGTGGTATCACCATGAACCAGCACAATGTCAGGCCTGAACTCATCCAGAACAGGCTTAAGCCCGGTCAGGATCCGGCTGGTAATTTCTGTCAGACCCTGCCCTGGTTTCATGATGTTGAGATCATAATCCGGAGTAATTTCAAAGAGGCGCAATACTTGATCGAGCATTTCACGGTGTTGAGCCGTAACACAAACTTTAGATTCAAAAGCCGCATCCTGCGACAAAGCAAGCACCAGCGGGGCCATTTTGATGGCCTCCGGACGAGTGCCAAAAATCGTCAACACTTTCACAATGTGTTTCTCTTATTTTTACGGCGAGTCAGGGCAACGCCAGCCCCGATTAAACCACCGACAATGCCCCACATAATCATCAGTAATGCCCGGCGCGGGCTGTCACGTTTTACAGGTTCTTCAGGCGTTCTCAAATAACGATAAGTCTGGAATTTTGCCGTAAGCGTTGGCCCGACGTTGAGGGTCGACAGCATCGCACGGTTCTGATCGTAGTCCAGATCATACCCCGGACCGGATGCTTGCAGTAATTCAAGACGGGCCTTGAGCATGGGCACACCCAGCAGGAACATATCGGAATCCGGTAATTCTTCAGCGGGGGTGTCAGTCACACTTTTATGAATGTTTTGCTGCTGAGCAATCTTCAGTGCCTGCTCAGTATTATGCGTGGTGCGCTTGAAAATAGTCTGAGCAACTTCTTCCTGACGTTTGACCTGCGCTTTCATTGACTGCGTTCGTGCCGCCCACGCGCCTTCCAGTTCATCATACAGATGCTGTGCAGCACGCTGGCTGGCAAAATCGACATACTGGCGTAAAAGCTTATTAGCATCAGCGGCGTTTTCCGCAGTGAGTTTCACAATATCGTTCGGCACTTTCGGTACATCACGGGCAGTAAACTGAATGTCATTGATCATTTCATCCAGCAAAACGGCATCAGCACGCGCATCATTTTCCTGACGTTGCTTGTAATAAGGGCTATGCAGCCAGAAATCCCGGCGGGTGTCATAAGCCGCGAGTTGCATGACAAACTCGTTGTAGGCTTCATCAGAAATGGGTGGCCTGCTGGCGTCTGACTGCGGCGCGTTATGCACATCCAAATTGCGCAGAAACTGTGCCTGCGAGAAATAGGACGAAAGATTATTGACCGTCGGACGATCCGTGATCGCCGTGGAACTCCATTCCTGTTTCATCAGGTAAGACGAACCCAGGGCGATTAAGGCAAAGAGTATCGCCAGACCTGCAATCCAGAACTTTCCGTTCCATAAAGTGCAGCACAACCCACGGATATCAAGCTCGTTCTCGATGGCGTGTTCGTTCTGGTTTCTCATCATTTCTGGTTTATCCACAGCCAGTATGCCCTTGCTTAAAAGAGTGATTATTGATTAGAGGAACGGCGCAAACGTCTTTTAACCCGTTTAATAAACCGCGCCACGCGCCAGGCGTGCTTGATGCAAATGCCGTACACCAGGAAGGCAACGAAGAATAAAGCCAGCATTATCCATTCGGGAACAAAACTCAGATGTTCGCCCACCACGCCAATCCCCGCCAGAATGGCGGCAGCGACGGTAATTAAGACGAAAGCCTGGCGAGAAGTAAAACCTGCACGCATGATCAAATGATGAATGTGCTGACGATCCGCTGAGAACGGGCTCATTCCTTTGCGAAGGCGTCGGTACATGATGGCAACCATGTCCATCAGGGGAATAGCGATAAGCCAAAGTGCCGTCACCGGATTCATCGGATGAGATTCACCTTGCGTACTTTGCAGGAGGATCCAGATGACAGTAAACCCTATCAGCGTGCTGCCAGCGTCACCCATAAAGACTTTGTAACGGGGCCCTAAAACACCCAGATTGAGTAAAATATAGGGGATGATCGCGGCAATCATCGCGAAGCACCAGAACGCGAGTTCCATGTGTCCGCTGTCGTACATGATAATGCCTAACGAACCAAAGCTGACACAAGACAAGCCACCCAGTAAGCCATCAATACCGTCGACCATGTTGAAGGCATTAATAGCAGCCCAAACGGCAAACAGGGTGACAAGATAGCCAAACGGGCCTAATACCATTTCCCAGGGACCAATCAGATGTCCGAGGCTGCGAAGGGTGAGGTTAGCAAAACTCATCATCGCAACAGCGACCACAGCCTGAACCATCGCCCGGGTTTTGACACTGATATCGAAACGGTCATCCAGACCACCGACTAATACCAGTAGTCCGGCGCAGGCAAGGTAAAGATAGCCATGGGGGATGGTATAACTGGTGATCAGAAAGGCAAAGCAAACGCCAGCAAATACAGAGATCCCACCCACCAGTGGGATCAGTCCCTGGTGACGCTTACGAAAATTTGGCTTATCAACAAGTCCGATTTTATTCGCTACCTTCCGGGCAACGAATAAAAAGAGGAATGAAAATACGAAAACAACAGCTAGCTCAGTACTCATATTGAGTAAATTCACAGTTAAGAATTCTCTTCTGCAAAAATAAGGTGTGTGGAGTCGAAAGCATCATAAACCTCACAGCCTTAAATCATATCCTATGGTGGCAGTTATGGTTTTGTCTCGGGCAAGACCTTATCTGCTGCCATTTCTTGGGCAATCAACCGACAAAGTAAAGAAAGGGCACGTGGAAAACCATCAGCTATTATCCGAATAGTCTGACAATCTTCCCAAAGTAGCATTATGGTAGCCACCAAAAGCAAAAAACGCCACGACTGTGCGTGGCGTTGATCTGACGTTACACCAAATTACGAACGTTTCATCATGTCGAAGAAGTCGTCATTTGTCTTAGTCATTGCAAGCTTGTTGATGAGGAATTCCATCGCATCAATCTCACCCATCGGATGAATGATTTTACGCAGGATCCACATTTTTTGCAGTTCTTCAGAAGTGGTCAACAGCTCTTCTTTACGGGTACCAGAGCGGTTGTAGTCGATGGCAGGGAATACACGTTTTTCAGCGATTTTACGCGCCAGATGTAATTCCATGTTACCGGTACCTTTAAATTCTTCATAGATAACTTCATCCATTTTAGAACCGGTATCGACCAGCGCAGTAGCGATGATGGTCAGGCTGCCGCCCTCTTCCACGTTACGCGCAGCACCGAAGAAACGTTTTGGACGGTGCAAGGCGTTGGCGTCCACACCACCGGTCAGTACCTTGCCTGAAGCCGGTACCACGGTATTGTAAGCACGTGCCAGGCGGGTAATGGAGTCCAGCAGAATGATCACATCTTTCTTATGCTCAACCAGACGCTTCGCCTTCTCGATCACCATTTCGGCGACCTGAACGTGTCGGGATGCCGGTTCGTCAAAGGTGGAAGCGATAACTTCGCCTTTCACCAGACGCTGCATCTCGGTCACTTCTTCCGGACGTTCGTCAATCAGCAGAACCATCAGTACGCAATCAGGGTGGTTATACGCAATGCTGGTCGCGATGTTTTGCAGCAGCATGGTTTTACCGGCTTTCGGCGGCGCAACAATCAGACCACGTTGGCCACGGCCAATTGGAGACGCTAAGTCCAGTACGCGAGCGGTCAAATCTTCTGTTGAACCGTTACCCCGTTCCATACGCAGACGTGAATTTGCGTGCAGAGGGGTTAAGTTTTCAAACAGGATTTTGCTGCGGGCGTTTTCTGGTTTGTCGTAGTTAACTTCGTTAACTTTCAACAGGGCAAAATAACGTTCACCTTCTTTAGGTGGGCGGATTTTACCGGAAATGGTGTCGCCAGTACGAAGGTTGAAGCGGCGGATTTGGCTTGGAGATACGTAGATGTCGTCGGGGCCTGCGAGGTAGGAACTGTCTCCGGAGCGGAGGAAACCAAATCCATCCTGCAATATCTCCAGTACGCCATCACCGAAGATGTCTTCTCCGCTTTTCGCATGCTGCTTCAATATTGAAAAGATAATGTCTTGCTTGCGCATGCGGGCCTGGTTTTCCAGTCCCATATTTTCGCCGAGTGCAATCAGGTCAGAGACCGGCGTATTCTTTAATTCGGTAAGATTCATAATGGTGGGTTCTTAAACTCGGGGTATGTCTCGAACATCTGTCGTGAATGGGTATGGCAGGGTCATCCATGCCTGTTTATTGTATGACACTTAAATAACAGCCCGGAAATCCAGCCGCAGGTAGTCGCTCGCGGGCGATTCTTGAGGGATAATGCTGATATTGAAGGTGTCTTAAAGCCGATTTTGTCAAAACCGTTAGATGGTCAAGCACAGTGCCAGTTCAATTTAATTATTATTCAAAGAAACTTTATAGGCAGATGTTTTTGACACAACAGAGTAAAACGTAAGAATCAAACTACAGGTAAGCTCTATTTGCAGTAAGCGTAAACTTAGCACGCTTCTTGACAGGCGTCTAGCGGACAATGTGAAAAACACGACAGCCCGCTAAACACCTGGCTTGGGTCATCCCGACCGATTACAGATTAGCTGTTAAGAACTCTTTCAGCTGACCTTTCGACAGTGCGCCAACTTTAGTTGCTGCGACTTCGCCGCCTTTAAATAACAGCAGGGTAGGAATACCACGGATGCCGTATTTAGGTGCAGTACCTGGGTTTTCGTCGATATTCAGTTTCGCGATGGTCAGCTTGCCTTCGAACTCAGTGGCAATTTCATCCAGAATTGGAGCGATCATCTTACATGGTCCGCACCACTCTGCCCAAAAATCGACCAGCACCAGCCCTTCGGCTTTCAATACGTCGTTGTCGAAACTGTCATCGGTCAGGTGAATAATTTTATCGCTCATGTTTACTCCAAAGGATTATCTTTACCTTGTTGATGTAGCATTAACCAACATCAGGTTGACTTTATTTCACCGGATACGCTTTCGTAAAGCAATAGTTAGCTGATATTCTACCACACTATGAGCAAAACACACTTGACCGAACAGAAGTTTTCCGACTTCGCCCTGCACCCGCTGGCAGTAGAAGCCCTTGAAAAGAAAGGGTTCCATTACTGTACTCCTATTCAGGCATTGGCATTGCCAATCACGCTCGCTGGGCGTGATGTTGCAGGTCAGGCGCAAACCGGTACCGGCAAGACGCTGGCTTTTTTAGCGTCTACTTTCCATTATCTGCTTTCTCACCCTGCTGCGGAAGGTCGTCAGACTAACCAGCCGCGTGCCTTGATCATGGCACCTACGCGTGAACTCGCGGTGCAGATTCACTCCGACGCCGAAGCATTATCTGAATCTACCGGGCTGAAATTAGGTCTGGCGTATGGCGGCGACGGTTACGACAAACAGCTTAAAGTGCTGGAAAGCGGCGTGGACATCCTGATCGGAACCACCGGCCGTTTAATCGATTACACTAAACAGAACCACATCGACCTGGGCGCGATCCAGGTGGTGGTACTGGATGAAGCAGACCGTATGTTCGATCTGGGCTTCATCAAAGATATCCGCTGGTTGTTCCGCCGGATGCCTCCTGCTAATCAACGCCTGAACATGCTGTTCTCAGCAACGCTTTCCTATCGTGTGAAAGAACTGGCGTTCGAAAACATGAATAATGCCGAGTCGATTGAGATCGAACCGGAACAAAAAACGGGCCACCGTATTCAGGAAGAGCTGTTCTATCCTTCAAATGAAGAAAAAATGCGCCTGTTACAGACGCTGATTGAAGAAGAATGGCCGGATCGTTGCATTATTTTTGCAAACACCAAACACCGTTGTGAAGATGTCTGGGGCCATCTGGCTGCCGACGGACACCGCGTCGGTTTGCTGACCGGTGACGTCCCGCAGAAAAAACGCCTTCGCGTTCTGGAAGACTTCACTAAAGGCACGCTGGATATTCTGGTTGCGACCGACGTTGCTGCCCGTGGTTTGCACATTCCTGCCGTGACACACGTCTTTAACTATGACTTGCCTGACGACTGTGAAGACTACGTGCATCGCATTGGTCGTACCGGCCGTGCGGGTCTGAGTGGTCATTCCATCAGCCTGGCGTGTGAAGAATATGCCCTGAATCTGCCCGCGATTGAAACCTATACCGGCCACAGCATTCCGGTGAGTAAATACAACAGCGATGCGCTGTTAACTGATTTGCCTCCTGCAAAACGTCTTGCCCGCTCGCGCACCGGTAACGGCCCGCGCCGCAACAGTAATTCGTCTTCACGTCGCAGCAGTGCACCACGTAGCAACCGTAAACGTCCGGGCTGATAACCTATGTTAAGTTCCACCTCACTGTATGCAGCGATTGATCTGGGCTCTAACAGCTTTCACATGCTGGTTGTTCGTGAGGTGGCAGGCAGTATCCAGACCCTCGCCAGAATTAAGCGCAAAGTGCGTCTGGCAGCCGGTCTGGATAAACAAAACCTGCTTTCTCAGGAAGCGATGCAGCGTGGCTGGCAATGTCTGAAACTATTTTCTGAAAGATTGCAGGATATCCCGCGCGACCAAATTCGTGTGGTTGCCACCGCAACGCTGCGTCTTGCCAGCAATGCCGATGAGTTTCTGGGTAAAGCTCAGGCAATTCTCGGTTGCCCGATTCAGGTCATTACCGGTGAAGAAGAAGCACGTCTGATTTATCACGGCGTTGCTCACACCACGGGCGGGCCAGATAAACGTCTGGTGGTCGATATTGGTGGTGGCAGCACCGAACTGGTGACCGGCATTGGGGCTCAGGCCACCACGCTTTATAGCCTTTCGATGGGCTGCGTCACCTGGCTCGAGCAGTATTTTGCAGATCGAAATCTGGCAAAAGAAAACTTTGATCAGGCTGAACAGGCTGCGACCGACATGATCCTTCCTGTGGCACCTGAGCTGATTGCCAATGGCTGGCAGATTTGTGTCGGCGCTTCAGGTACCGTGCAAGCCTTGCAGGAAATCATGGTCGCTCAGGGCATGGATGAACGCATCACACTGCCTAAACTTCAGCAGCTCAAACAGCGCGCCATTCAGTGCGGCAAGCTGGAAGAACTGGAGATTGAAGGTCTGACCCTTGAACGTGCGCTGGTTTTCCCGAGCGGACTGTCTATTCTGATCGCCATTTTCAAAACGCTGAACATCGAGATGATGACACTGGCGGGTGGTGCACTGCGTGAAGGTCTGGTTTACGGCATGCTGCATTTGCCGATCGAGCAGGATATCCGTCAGCGTACGCTGCGTAATCTGCAACGCCGTTATCTGCTGGATAACGAGCAGGCCGAGCGTGTGGCGCAACTGGCCGAGAACTTTTCGCTGCAGGTGGCTCAGGAATGGAAGCTGGATGCCCGTGCCCGTGAACTGCTCAACAGTGCCTGCCTGATCCACGAAATTGGGCTGAGTGTCGATTTCAAGAAAGCACCGCATCACGCAGCCTATCTGATCCGTCATCTGGATTTACCGGGTTTCACGCCAGCACAGAAAAAACTGCTGGCGACGTTACTGCAAAACCAGAACAACATGCTCGATTTACCGTTGCTCAATGAGCAAAACGCCGTGCCGCCGCGTCAGGCACAACGTCTTTGTCGTATTCTGCGCCTGGCGATTATATTTGCCAGCCGTCGTCGCGACGACACACTGCCGGCTGTGCGTTTACGTGCTAATGATGATGAACTGAGTGTGATTGTGCCGCAGGGCTGGCTGGAACAGCATCCTTTGCGCGCTGAAGAATTAGAGCAGGAAAGCCACTGGCAAAGTTATGTCCACTGGCCGCTGTTTGTCGAAGAACAGTAATGAGCAGTTGTAAAACGTTAGAAAAGCAGAGACCTGATTCATCAGCCTCTGCTTTTTTAATGGCTCATGCTTAATGGCTAATTGCCGCCTTTCGCTTTCGCCAGTTGCTCGCGAATTTTCTCCAGATGGCTTTGCCCTTTCACCATGCGTTCCTGCGCACTTACCACTTTGCGTTCGCTTTCCCAGGCCAGGTCATCCTGCGGTAACTCCAGCAGGAAGCGGCTCGGTTCCGGACGGATCAGCTCGCCGTACTGACGGCGTTCGCGACAGAGTGTAAACGTCAGCTCTTTTTGTGCCCGGGTAATCCCCACATAAGCCAGACGCCGCTCTTCATCCACGTTGTCTTCATCGATACTGCTCTGATGCGGCAGCAAACCTTCTTCCATACCGACCAGATACACATACGGGAACTCCAGCCCTTTCGAAGCATGCAGCGTCATCAGCTGAACCTGGTCCAGCTCTTCGTCGTTCTCACCGCGTTCCATCATGTCACGCAGCGTGAAGCGGGTGACCACCTGCGTGAGCGTCATTGGCTCATCCAGATCGGTACCCTCAAGCATTTCCGTCATCCAGCTGAACAGCTGATTAACGTTTTTCATGCGCATTTCAGCCGCTTTCGGGCTTGGCGAGGTTTCAAACAGCCAGCTTTCATAGTCAACGCCGTGGATCAAATCCCGGACAGCCGCAACCGGCTCACGTTCGGCCAGCTCAGAGATATTGCCCATCCAGTGCGTGAAACGTTGCAGGGATTCCAGCCCGCGTCCGGTCAGAGACTGGCTCAGCCCCATATCAAAACTGGCTTTGAACAGCCCTTTGTTGCGCTGATTGGCCCACTCCCCCAGTTTCTGCAGGGTGGCCGCGCCGATTTCACGACGTGGCGTGTTAACGATGCGCAGGAATGCGCTGTCGTCGTCCGGATTGGTCAGCACACGCAAATAGGCCAGCAGATCTTTAATCTCCGGTCGGGAGAAGAAGGACGTGCCGCCGGAAATCCGGTACGGGATGCGGTTTTGCATCAGCATTTTTTCAAACAAACGCGACTGGTGGTTACCACGGTACAAAATCGCGTAATCGCCATAAGCGGTTTTGTTGATGAAATGATGAGCAATTAGCTCACCGACCACCCGCTCGGATTCATGATCTTCATTATTCGCCGTCACGACCTTCAGCGTTTCGCCATAAGCCAGTTCAGAGAACAAGCGCTTCTCGAACACATGCGGATTATTGGCAATCAGAATGTTGGCAGCTTTCAGAATACGCTGGGTGGAACGGTAATTTTGCTCAAGTTTGATGACCTGTAACTGCGGGAAGTCTTCTTTCAGCAGCACCAGGTTTTGCGGTCGAGCACCGCGCCAGGAGTAAATCGACTGGTCATCGTCACCAACAACGGTGAAACGTGCGCGGTTGCCAACCAGCAATTTCACCATCATGTACTGGCTGGTGTTAGTGTCCTGATATTCATCGACCAGCAGATAACGCAACTTGTTCTGCCAGCGTTCACGCACTTCTTCATTACTTTGCAGCAGTAACGTAGGCAACAGGATCAGGTCATCGAAGTCGAGAATATTACACGCGCGCATATGATCGTGATAAAGGCTGTAGCAGTGCGCAAAGATTTGATCACGTTCAGATCGCGCCAGCCCGGCGGCATGCGAAGGATCAACCAGATCGTTTTTCCAGTTGGAGATCGTGGAAACCAGCTGCTGCAATAATGTTTTATCGTTCTCCAGCCATTTTTCGCTCAGCTCTTTCAGCAGCGCCAGCTGGTCCTGATCATCAAATAAAGAGAAGTTAGATTTCATCCCCAGGGCAGCAAATTCGCGTTTGATGATTTCCAGCCCGAGCGTGTGGAACGTTGCAATAAGCAAGCCCCGCGCTTCTTTGCGACCGAGGGTTTGTGCAACACGCTCTTTCATTTCACGCGCGGCTTTATTGGTAAAGGTGACAGCCGCAATGTGACGTGCCTGATAGCCACATTCACGGATCAGGTGTGCGATTTTATTGGTAATTACACGGGTTTTACCGGAGCCAGCCCCCGCCAGAACCAGGCAGGGTCCGGTGACGAATTCGACGGCGTGTTGTTGGCTGGGGTTTAATCGCATGGCGTATTTTTGCTCACCTGATAGACAAGGACGGCGATTGTAGCAGAAACATCGCCTGAGATTGACAGGCTTTAAGGCGCAATTTGTGATGTATGGAATGCAGGCCGGATTCCCCCCGCAGTGTTTCAGATGTTACATTACGCCTCTGGAAACACTCTCGCAAAAAGGTCTTATCATGGCAAAAACTGCCGCAGCAATGCATATCCTGGTAAAGGAAGAAGCACAGGCACTTGATCTTCTGGAACAACTGAAGAACGGTGGCGATTTTGAGAAACTGGCTAAAAAACATTCCACCTGTCCGTCAGGCAAGAAAGGCGGCCATTTAGGTGAATTCAAGCAAGGCGCAATGGTGCCAGCTTTCGATAAAGTGGTTTTCTCTGCGCCGCTGATCGAGCCACAGGGCCCGCTGCACACTCAGTTCGGTTACCACATCATTAAGATTTTGTACCGCAACTAAGTTCTGCCTCAGACAGAACCAAAAGAAAGGGCACCGCATTTTCATGCAGTGCCCTTTTTATTTCTATTTCATACCTGAGGGTTAATGAATTAACTCGCTACAGCAATGCGTTTCATATCGGTCATATAGCCACGCAGGGTGCGGCCGATGGACTCAATCGGGTGATTGCGAATCGCTTCGTTAACATCGCGCAGCTGCGCGTTATCAACCTGAGTTTCGGCAACTGATTTGCCCAAATCGCCTGCCTGCAGAGTGGTCATGAACTCTTTCAGCAACGGTACGGCAGCGTTAGCGAACAGGTAGTTACCGTATTCAGCCGTATCGGAGATTACCACGTTCATTTCGTACAGACGCTTACGTGCAACGGTGTTGGCGATCAGCGGCAGTTCGTGCAGTGATTCGTAGTAAGCAGATTCTTCGATGATGCCGGAAGCTACCATGGTTTCGAAAGCCAGCTCAACACCGGCTTTCACCATCGCAATCATCACAACACCGTGGTCGAAGTATTCCTGCTCGGAGATTTTACCTTCGAACTGTGGCGCGTTTTCGAATGCGGTTGCGCCCGTCTCTTCACGCCACGTCAGCAGTTTCTTATCGTCGTTCGCCCAGTCAGCCATCATGCCGCTGGAGAATTCGCCAGAGATGATGTCGTCCATATGTTTCTGGAACAGCGGCGCCATGATCTCTTTCAGTTGTTCGGACAGCGCATAAGCACGCAGTTTCGCCGGGTTAGACAGTCTGTCCATCATCAGCGTGATGCCGCCTTGTTTCAGCGCTTCGGTGATGGTTTCCCAGCCGAACTGCAGCAGTTTTTCTGCGTAAGCTTCATCAACGCCGTCAGCAACCAGTTTGTCGAAGCACAGCAGAGAACCCGCCTGCAACATGCCGCACAGGATAGTCTGCTCGCCCATCAGGTCAGATTTCACTTCGGCAACGAAGGAAGATTGCAGAACACCTGCACGATGACCGCCGGTTGCTGCTGCCCAGGCTTTAGCGATCGCCATGCCTTCGCCTTTCGGGTCGTTTTCCGGGTGAACGGCGATCAGTGTTGGTACACCGAAACCACGTTTGTATTCTTCACGCACTTCGGTACCCGGGCATTTCGGCGCAACCATCACCACGGTGATGTCTTTACGGATTTGCTCGCCCACTTCAACGATGTTGAAACCGTGGGAATAGCCCAGTGTTGCGCCGTCTTTCATCAGAGGCTGAACCGCTTTTACTACTGCGCTGTGCTGTTTGTCTGGTGTCAGGTTGATAACCAGATCTGCCTGCGGGATCAGTTCTTCGTAGGTACCGACTTTAAAGCCGTTTTCGGTCGCTTTACGCCATGAAGCACGCTTCTCAGCAATCGCTTCTGCACGCAGGGTGTAGGACACATCCAGACCGGAATCACGCATGTTCAGCCCCTGGTTCAGGCCCTGTGCGCCACAGCCTACAATCACCACTTTTTTACCTTTGAGGTAGCTGGCTTCGTCCGCGAATTCATCGCGACCCATAAAGCGGCATTTGCCCAGTTGTGCCAGCTGCTGACGCAGGTTCAGTGTGTTGAAATAGTTAGCCATGTCTTGCTCCGTTCTATCGAGGTAAGTGCTGTTATTTTTTGTTTCACCGGTGAGCCGGTGAACGCCGTGAATTCACTATATGTCATGTGACACATTGCTTAAATTGATATATTACGAAGATGACGTTGCAAATTATGCAATATACTTAGCCTGTCATCTGTGAAACCAAAGAGCCGGATATTCTTTATGGACTTACGTGATCTGAAACTGTTTTTACATCTGGCGGAAAGTCGCCATTTTGGCCGTTCGTCGAAGGCGATGCATGTCAGCCCGTCCACGTTGTCACGCCAGATCCAGCGGCTGGAAGAAGAACTCGGCCAGCCGTTATTTCAGCGTGATAACCGCACCGTGCAACTGACCAGTGCCGGTGAACAACTCAAAAACTTTGCCCAGCAGACGCTGCTGCATTACCAGCAACTGCGCAGCGGGCTGGATCAGCATGGCCCGACGCTGAGCGGCGAACTGCACCTGTTCTGCTCGGTGACGGCCGCCTACAGCCATTTGCCGCCAATCCTTGACCGCTTCCGTGCGCAGCATCCGCTGGTCGAAATCAAACTCACCACCGGCGACGCTGCGGATGCGGTTGAAAAAGTCCAGTCCACCGAAGCGGATCTGGCGATTGCCGGACGTCCGGAAAGTTTGCCAGGCAGCGTCGATTTCACGCAGATCGGCGAAATCCCGATGATCCTGATTTCTCCTTCCCTGCCCTGCGCCGTCCGCACCCAGGTCAGTGAGCCGCATCCGGACTGGTCACAAATTCCCTTCATCCTGCCGGAACATGGCCCGGCGCGAAAACGCATTGACGTCTGGTTCAAACGCAACCGCCTGAGCAATCCGCTGATTTATGCCACGGTATCCGGCCACGAAGCCATTGTATCGATGGTCGCGCTCGGCTGCGGCATCGCGCTGATCCCGTCCGTAGTGGTCGATAACAGCCCGGAACCGGTGCGCAACCGTATTTCCATTCTGGATAACATCACGCTCGGCGCGCCGCTGGAACTGGGCGTCTGCGTGCAAAGAAAACGCCTTAGCGAGCCACTGATCGACGCGTTCTGGCAGTTGCTCTGAACGTTTACAGAATAAAAAAGGGGCACTTTTCAGATGCCCCGTTTAGTTTAGCCCGCCAGGAAGAAGCGGAACGCCGGATTATCACTTTCGTTGTGACAGTCATAACCCAGCGCCGACAGGTTCTGCTCGAACTCCGGCTCTTCCTCGTTCAGCTCAAACGCGGCCAGCACACGACCGAAATCGGTACCGTGACTGCGGTAATGGAACAGCGAAATATTCCAGTGCGTGCCCAGCGTATGCAGGAATTTCAGCAAAGCCCCCGGAGATTCCGGGAATTCAAAGCTGTAAAGCCGCTCGCGCAGAGGTTTGGTCGGACGCCCGCCCACCATGTAACGCACATGAAGTTTCGCCATTTCATCGTCGGACAGATCCACAACCTGATAACCGTCGTGATTCAGTTCGTCGATAATTTCCTGACGCTCAGCGTGACCGCGCGTCAGACGCACGCCCACAAAAATGCAGGCGTTGTCGGCATCGGCATAACGGTAGTTGAACTCTGTCACCGAACGGCCACCCAGCAACTGGCAAAACTTCAGGAAACTGCCTTTGCGCTCAGGAATGGTCACCGCCAGCAGCGCTTCGCGTTGCTCGCCCAGCTCACAGCGTTCCGACACATAACGCAGACCGTGGAAATTCACGTTCGCGCCGGAAAGCACATGCGCCAGTCGTTCGCCCTGAATATTGTGCTGCTGCACGTATTTCTTCAGTCCTGCCAGCGCCAGCGCACCGGAAGGTTCAGCAATCGCACGCACGTCTTCGAACAAGTCTTTCACCGCGGCACAAATTGAATCGCTGTCGACGGTGATGACGTCATCAAGATATTCGCGACACAAGCGGAACGTTTCGTTGCCGATACGTTTCACCGCCACGCCTTCTGCGAACAAACCCACACGCGCCAGGTCGACCGGTTCACCGGCGTCCATTGCCGCGCGCAGACAGGCAGAATCTTCAGCTTCAACACCGATGACCTGAATCTGCGGCATCAGTTGTTTGATCAGCACGGCGACACCAGCGGCCAGACCGCCACCGCCGACAGGCACGAATACGCGGTCGAGATGCGCATCCTGTTGCAGCAACTCCATGGCCAGCGTGCCCTGCCCGGCAATCACCGCCGGATGATCAAATGGCGGCACAAAAGTCATGCCCTGTTCCTGCGACAGCGTGATCGCTTTGGCTTTCGCCTCATCGAAATTCGCGCCATGCAGCAACACTTCACCGCCAAAGTTACGCACGGCATCCACTTTGATATCCGCTGTGGCAACCGGCATCACAATCAGAGATTTGATGCCTTTTTTGGTCGCCGACAATGCAACACCCTGCGCGTGATTTCCCGCGGACGCAGTGATAACGCCACGCGCAGCCTGTTCTTCCGTCAGGCTGGCGATCATCGAATAGGCACCGCGCAGTTTAAAACTGTGGACGGCCTGACGATCCTCCCTCTTCACCAGAATGGTGTTACCCAACCGGGAAGAGATCTTTTCCATGACCTGCAAAGGCGTAACCTGTGCGACTTCATAAACCGGCGCACGCAGCACGGCACGCAGGTATTCTGCGCCGCACGGCTGGTCGGGTAGAGGTTGTGATACCGCCATGACTGTCAGCCTCCCAGCTTAGACTTGTCGCGCACTGCGCCTTTATCGGCACTGGTCGCCAGCAATGCGTAAGCACGCAGCGCAAGTGAAACCACACGTTCGCGGTTTTTCGGCGTCCAGGCTTTGTCGCCACGTGCCAGTTCAGCTTCGTGACGCGCCGCCAGTTCTGCCGCAGGCACATCCAGCACCATGCTACGGTTCGGAATGTCGATATCGATGATGTCGCCATCTTCCACCAGTGCAATCAGGCCGCCGCTGCCCGCTTCCGGAGAAACGTGGCCGATAGACAGACCGGATGTGCCGCCGGAGAAACGACCATCGGTAATCAGCGCGCACTCTTTGCCGAGACCCATGGATTTCAGGTAAGTGGTCGGATACAGCATTTCCTGCATGCCCGGCCCGCCTTTCGGCCCTTCGTAACGAATCACAACAACGTCGCCGGAAACCACTTTGCCGCCAAGAATCGCTTCAACTGCGCTGTCCTGGCTTTCGTACACTTTTGCCGGACCACGGAAAGTCAGGTTGGATTTATCCACGCCCGCCGTTTTAACGATACTGCCCGCTTCGGCGATGTTGCCGTAAAGCACGGCCAGACCGCCGTCTTTGCTGAACGCATGCTCAAGAGAACGGATACAGCCTTCGGCGCGGTCGTCATCCAATGTGTCCCAGCGGCAATCCTGTGAGAACGCCTGCGTGGTGCGGATACCGGCCGGGCCCGCGCGGAACATTTTTTTCACGGCTTCGTCTTTGGTCAGCATGATGTCGTACTGATCCAGCGTCTGGTTCAGGGTCAGGCCGAGAATGTTTTTCACGTCGCGGTTCAGAAGATTGGCGCGATCCAGTTCACCCAGAATCGCCAGCACGCCACCGGCACGGTGAACGTCTTCCATGTGGTATTTCTGAGTGCTTGGCGCGACTTTACACAGGTGCGGGACTTTGCGTGACAAACGGTCGATGTCGGTCATGTCGAAGTCGATTTCGCCTTCCTGCGCGGCAGCCAGCAGGTGAAGAACGGTGTTAGTCGAGCCGCCCATCGCGATATCCAGGATCATGGCGTTTTCGAATGCCGCTTTGCTGGCGATGTTGCGCGGCAATGCGCTTTCATCGTCTTTTTCGTAATAACGTTTGGTCAGCTCAACGATGCGGCGACCGGCGTTAAGGAACAAATCGCGGCGATCGGCGTGAGTAGCCAGCAATGAACCGTTACCCGGCTGAGAAAGGCCCAGCGCTTCGGTCAGACAGTTCATGGAGTTGGCGGTAAACATACCGGAACAGGAGCCGCAGGTCGGACAGGCAGAACGTTCGATTTGTTCGCTGTCGGCATCACTGACGTTCGGGTTTGCGCCCTGAATCATCGCATCGACCAGGTCGAGTTTGATGATTTTGTCAGACAGTTTGGTTTTACCGGCTTCCATCGGACCACCGGAAACGAAGATCACCGGAATATTCAGGCGCAGTGACGCCATCAGCATTCCCGGGGTGATTTTGTCGCAGTTGGAAATACACACCATGGCATCAGCGCAGTGCGCGTTAACCATGTATTCCACCGAGTCAGCAATCAGTTCGCGTGAAGGCAATGAATACAGCATGCCGCCATGCCCCATGGCAATCCCGTCATCCACAGCGATAGTGTTGAATTCTTTCGCCACGCCGCCAGACGCTTCGATTTGCTCGGCAACCAGCTTACCCAAATCGCGCAGATGCACGTGGCCCGGCACGAACTGGGTGAATGAGTTGACGACGGCAATAATGGGCTTACCAAAATCGTTATCCGTCATGCCGGTAGCGCGCCATAATGCGCGGGCGCCAGCCATGTTGCGGCCGTGTGTCGTGGTGTGGGAACGGTACTTAGGCATGCTCTGTTCACTCCAAATCATTTCTGTTTAGCAGGCAGCGATATCGCCACCTGCTGAATTTCTTATTTACCCTGAATCATTCGGGTTGCACCAGGCAGCGAACGCGGAGGCGGCCTGAAGGATGACGGGTAAAATTATTGTGGGTTGATTGGATCCAGCCAACCCCATTTATCTTCGGTTTTGCCGGTGAACAGGCCGAAGAATGCATCCTGAATTTGTTTGGTCACCGGACCTCGTTTACCGATACCGACCTGAATGCCGTCAACGCTGCGCACCGGGGTGATTTCTGCAGCGGTACCGGACATGAAGACTTCGTCTGCCAGATACAGGGATTCACGGGACAGAACTTGCTCACGCACTTCAAGACCCAGGTCTTTTGCCAGTTTAATAATAGCGTCACGGGTGATACCTGGCAGGGCAGAAGAGGTAAATGGCGGTGTGAACAGAATGCCTTCTTTCACTTCAAACAGGTTTTCGCCAGCGCCTTCAGACACATAGCCGTGAATGTCCAGCGCGATACCTTCCTGATAACCGTGACGACGTGCTTCGCTGCCGACCAGCAGGGAGGACAGGTAGTTACCACCGGCTTTCGCAGCGGTTGGAATGGTGTTTGCAGCAACGCGGTTCCATGAAGACACCATCGCGTCGATACCCTGCTCCAGCGCTTCTTCACCCAGATACGCGCCCCACGGGAAGGCGGCGATGATCACATCAGTTTTGTAGCCGTCCGGCGGATTAACGCCCATACCCACATCGCCGACAAACACCAGCGGACGGATATACGCGCTGACCAGATTGTTTTTGCGCAGGGTTTCGCGGCAAGCTTCCATCAGCTCATCGACGCTCTGGGAAACAGGCATACGGTAAATTTTTGCGGAATCGCGCAGACGCTGCATATGTTCACGGTGACGGAATACGACCGGGCCTTTATGGGAGTCGTAGCAACGCACGCCTTCGAAAACGGAAGTGCCGTAATGCAGTGCGTGTGACATGACATGGACTTTAGCTTCTGCCCACGGAACCATCTCGCCGTTGAACCAAATGTAATCAGCTTTCTTCGTCATTCTCTCGTTCCTTTACTCACGCATTCGCGCGTATTTGTTGTGATGTATGTTGCTGGATCTCGACACAAGCGACATCCATAAGTTTGCGTAACTGTGAAGACAGTAAATCTACGGGCCGCTGACTGGCAACGGTCAATTCGATATTTATGTTTTCCGCATTGACCATCGGCGTCATGTTCATTGCGCACACCTGAAAACCACGGTGACGGACGACGCGTAATACGCGCTCTAACATTTCGGGGCGGAAGCGGGCCTGAATTGAGACGTTATGTTGCATCATGACATTTTCTCCAGCATGGTTTCGTTGCCTGCGCCCGGTGGAACCAGCGGCCAGACATTCTCATTTTCGTCGATGGAAACCTGGAGCAAATACGGACCTTCACTGTTGAAGAAAGCGTCCAGAGCGGCATCGACTTGATCTTTACGGTGGATACGCTGGCCGGGGATGTTGAATGCGCTGGCCAGCGTGACAAAATCGGGGTTATCGGAGAGGTTGGTTTCACTGAAGCGTCCGTCGAAGAACAATTCCTGCCACTGTCGAACCATCCCTAATCGCTGGTTATCCAGCAACAGGATTTTGACGGGCAACTGTTTTCGCTTGATGGTGCCCAGCTCCTGAACATTCATCATGAATGAACCGTCACCGGAAACGCAGATCACCATATCGTCGGGGCGGGCAACCTGTGCGCCGACGGCGGCAGGAACGCCGAAACCCATCGTGCCCAGACCGCTGGAGGTGATGAAGTTTTCCGGGCGAGTGAACTGCATATGTTGCGCGGTCCACATCTGATGCTGGCCGACGTCGGTGGTCACCACGGTATTGGCCGATTTACGGTCAGAGATTTGTTTCAGTAACAACGGCGCATAAATCGCTTCACCCGGATGATCGTAGCGCCATTCGCCCTGCGCTTTCAGCGTCATCACTTCATCACGCCAGGCGTTGATGTTCAGGGGTTGTTGCAGCGCCGGTAACAGCGCATTCAGATCACCCTGCAACGCCACATGCGCCCGGCGCAATTTGTTCAGCTCGGCCGGATCGATATCCATGTGGATAACCGCGGCGTCTGGCGCAAAAGTATTCAGCTTGCCGGTCACGCGGTCATCGAAACGCGCGCCGACGGCAATCAGCAAATCGCAGGACTGAACAGCCAGATTCGCCGCTTTGGTACCGTGCATGCCCAGCATACCCAGATAACATGGGTCGCTGGCATCCGGCGCCCCCAGACCTTTCAACGTTGCTACCGCAGGAATGCCTGTCGCAGTAATGAATTCGCGTAATGCCGGAACGGCCTGCGCGATACCGACACCGCCACCGACGTAAACCATCGGTTTTTGCGCGGCAGCGATCATGGCGCGGGCTTGTTGTAATTCAGCCGCAGGATGCGGAAAAGTTTCTTCAACCGCCACCAGATGCGGCGGTAATTCACCCACGGCCAGCTGGATATCTTTCGGAATGTCGATCAGAACCGGGCCCGGACGACCAGAGCTGGCGATGGCAAAGGCTTCCGCCATGATTTCCGGCAGCGCTTCCAGAGATTCAACCAGGAAGCTGTGTTTGGTGCAGGCCAGGGACAACCCTAAAACGTCGATTTCCTGGAAGGCATCGGTGCCGATGAAGGCAGAACCAACCTGCCCGGTGATGGCCACCAGCGGAACGGAGTCTAACAGCGCGTCGGCCAGACCGGTGATCAGGTTGGTCGCGCCAGGACCGGAAGTGGCGATACAGACGCCAACTTTTCCGGTAGAACGGGCATAGCCGATGGCGGCCATTGCAGCACCCTGCTCATGCCGGCACAACAGGTGTTCCACGCCGCCGTCATACAATGCATCGTATACCGGCATGATTGCCCCGCCAGGATAACCAAATACTGTATTTACACCCTGCGCACGCAACGCTTGTACTACCCATTGTGCTCCGTTCATCTTTATTCTCCTGCCTTTTTGCGACAAGTGCAGAATATTATGCTGTTGCTCATTTTCCGACCCCGCTTCTCTGTTCTCTGAAATTCCTGACCCAAAAAAAAAACCCCGGACCTTTCGGTGCGGGGTTTCTTTTCAGGTTCAGGCTTGTTTAATAAGCCTTTCTTCGTCCAAGTGCAGCCCCGCACGGTGGGATAATAATCACCACCACGCTAATCACGACTAGGCTAACTACGAGGAGAAGGGCTTTCATTTTTAGGTTTCTAAAATTCATATTGCGAACGATTGCCTACAGAGTTATCACAGTAAGATGATTAATGACAACATTTTTCTTGCGTTATTATTTGCAGTCCGTTGCAGAAACCATGAAAAATCATCTGAAAAATCAAAACTTAGCGTGATGATTTGCCGTTTGATTATTTATTGCTCCAGCAATCGCTTTTCCACGGGTATCCCGGCCAAATGCCACCAGAACAGAAATCAGAATGGCGACGGTACCGGCCACAATTGCCATCGCCAGTCCGTAGTTGTGTCCGTGGCTTTCGGCAATGTAAGCCTGAAGCGTCGCATTAACCGAAGCAATCAGATTACCGAGCTGGTAAACAAACCCCGGCAGAACCGCGCGCGTGTTAGCAGGCACCAGTTCGGTCAGATAAGTCGGCACGACGCCCCATGCGCCCTGCACCATAAACTGCATCAGGAACGCGCCCAGCCCCAGCATCCATGAACCGCCGGAGAAGGCCCATAATGGAATGACCGGCAGTGAAAGCAACGCGGCGATAATAATCGCTTTCTTACGACCAATTTTCTCAGACAGCGAACCAAAGAAGATCCCACCGATAATTGACGCAATGTTGTAGCTTATGGCGATTAAACTGACGGTATGTGCGTCAAAACCGTGCTGAACTTTCAGGAACGTCGGATAGAGATCTTGCGTACCGTGGCTGAAGAAATTAAAACCCGCCATCAGCACAACCAGATAAATACATAGCTTCCAGTTTTTCTTCAGCACCGGCATCAGTGCCGTGCTTTCGTTGCGTTCCCGCGCCGCCAGCCAGACCGGCGATTCCTGTACTTTGAACCAGATGAAAGGCAGCAGGAAAACCGGCACAGCACCAATCACAAACATGCCGCGCCAGCCGACCACATTAAACAGCAAACCATATACCACCGCCGCCAGCAGATAACCAAACGGATAACCCGCCTGAAAAATCCCCGACATCACGCCACGGGAACGGTCAGGTATGGTTTCCATCGCCAGAGAAGAAGCTACGCCCCAGACACCGCCCATCGCAATGCCGTAAATTACGCGAAGGATCAGGAAAACGGTCAGGGAAGGTGCCGCCGCAGTACACAGCTCGAAGAAAGAAAATAGCGCGATATTGACCATCAGCACCGGCTTGCGCCCGTACTTTTCCGCCGCACGCCCGAACAGCAACGCCCCAATCGGTCGCACGGCCAGCGTCAGCAGTATTGCCAGCGTGACCTGTTTGATATCTACCTGAAATGCCGATGCGATATCGCTGAGCAGGAAGACCAAAATGAAGAAATCGAAAGCGTCGAGAGTCCAGCTCAGAAAGCTGGCGATGGCAACGTTACGCTGCCGAGAAGTCCAACCAAACATGGGTGAGTCCCTATTTCGGAATAGCTGCAGGTAGTGCACTCACCAGGGCATTGCGGAAAATCCCTGGTCAGGCAGAGAGATGTTAATCAGTGTTCTCTATTTGTTTATTTATTGTTAAATACAGCAAGATTAAACACCCCTGCCGGTATTTGCGGCAACTTAATTAGTCCGCTAATTTGTTTCCAGAAACCTTAAACTGTTAAGGAGTATTGCTGTCGTTGCGAAGCAGTTCGCATCCCTTCATGTTAAGTCGGTGACTTGCAGATTATTTTCCCATCGCATTACGCATTGCAGCAAACTTCTTCCCGAAAGCGTTTCCAGCTCAGGCATGCTGCCGTCAGCAGAGCTCATAGAAAGGAAAAAGCATGTCATTAGCCGTGGTATATACCCGCGCATCGCTGGGGGTTCAGGCACCCGGTGTCTCGATCGAGGTCCATATCAGCAACGGATTACCGGCCCTGACACTGGTCGGTTTACCGGAAACCACCGTCAAGGAAGCCAGAGATCGGGTTCGCAGCGCCATCATCAACTGCGGGTTTACCTTTCCGGCCAAACGCATCACCGTCAATCTTGCACCCGCTGATTTACCCAAAGAAGGCGGCCGGTATGATTTGTCCATCGCGCTGGCGATTCTGGTGGCCTCAGAGCAGCTTCAGGGCGATAAGCTTGAGGAGTACGAGTTTCTGGGTGAGCTGGGCCTTTCCGGTGCGCTGCGCAGCGTAAATGGCGCGATTCCGGCGGCACTTGAGGCGCAAAAAGAAGGCCGGGTGTTGATCCTGCCGCAAAGTAATCAGACGGAAATGACGCTTCTTGATCCCGGTGTAGCGCAGGTGGCCGGGCACTTATTGCAGGTCTGCGCATTCCTTCAGGGCGAGGACAATTTGCCACCGATTGAATTTCCGGCGACGGCGCCTCCGCCCGAGTATCAACCTGACATTGCCGATATCATCGGACAGGAGCAATCAAAGCGCGCGCTCGAAGTGGCGGCAGCGGGAGGGCATAATTTATTGTTGATTGGGCCTCCTGGCACCGGAAAAACCATGCTGGCTAGCCGGTTGCCCGGTTTACTGCCGCCCATGAGTAACGAGGAAAAGCTGGAAACGGCCGCCATTGCCAGCCTGGTGTATAACCCCGAAGATGACGGCGAGTTTTCACGCATCCGCCCCTTTCGTGCACCGCATCACAGCACATCCATGAGCGCGCTGGTGGGAGGCGGGTCGTTACCCAGACCGGGAGAAATATCACTGGCACATAACGGCGTATTGTTTCTCGACGAACTGCCAGAATTTCAGCGCCAGGTTCTTGATGCCTTGCGCCAGCCAATGGAATCCGGCGAAATCACCATTTCCCGTGCACGGGCGAAAGTCCGCTATCCGGCAAGAGCGCAACTGATTGCAGCGATGAATCCCAGCCCGACCGGACACTATCAGGGCATTCATAACCGCACACCGCCACAGCAGGTTTTACGCTACCTGAGCCGGCTTTCCGGGCCATTTCTCGACAGATTCGATCTGTCGATTGAAGTCCCGCTCCTGCCGCCCGGCATTTTGAGCCAGCAAAACCATACGCCTGTGCTCAGGGAAAATAGTGTACAAGTACGGGAACGGGTACTGACCGCCAGAGAAATTCAGTTAAAACGCGCGGGAAAAGTCAACGCGCATCTGAGCAGTAGCGAAGTGGAGACGTACTGTGTGTTAACCAAAGCAGATGCTGAATTTCTGGAAGAAGTCCTGCACAAACTGGGATTATCGGTCAGAGCCTGGCATCGCATTCTGAAAGTCGCGAGAACATTGGCTGATTTGGGTGGCGAGGAATCGATTGAACGAAGACATATTGCTGAAGCACTGAGCTATCGCAGCATGGATAGGCTATTGTTAACTCTACATAAGAGCCTGGCATAAAAAAACGGGGCATCGCCCCGTTTCATTAGTCATCGCTTTCCGTGTAGTCTTCTACAGCGTCAGCCTGCGGTTTACCGCCAGACAACGTGTGGAATTTCTTCGGACGACGAGTGCGGACAATGTATTTGTTCCACACTTTTTCTGCATCCGTTACCGGTTCGCGCGTACCACGGCAAACCTCCAGGAACAGTTTTTCTTCGTCGGTAACGGGCTCACGTTTTCCCAGATCCAGCTCGTTAAAAGCAAAGCCGTAACGTTCTAGCATTTGCGCTTCTTTAATGGTGAAATCGCCATGCCGGGAGAACCCGCGAGGGTAATGTTTATTATCAAAAAAACGACTTGTCGTGGTGAAGCTTTCCGCCATCTGACACGCTCCTAATTCTCTCATGGTCGTGCTGTTATGGCGCGGAGTATTAGTTAGGCTTGACATTGTGTAAAACAAAACATTTAAATCTTAACGACAAAAAATATTGGAGATAGTTTTGGACACGGAATTACTGAAAACCTTTTTGGAGGTCAGTAGAACTCGCCACTTTGGTCGGGCGGCGGAATCCCTTTACCTGACTCAATCCGCTGTCAGCTTTCGTATCCGGCAACTGGAAACCCAACTTGGCGCCAATTTATTCACACGGCATCGCAATAACATCCGCTTAACGCCCGCAGGAGAACGTCTGCTGCCTTATGCAGAGAATCTTATGTCAACGTGGCAAATGGCGAAAAAAGAGGTTGTACGCTCGTTACAGCACACAGAATTGTCGATTGGTGCGACGGCGTCGCTCTGGGAAGCCTATCTGACCCCGTGGCTGCAGTCTCTTTACACCCAGCGTGGCACGCTTAGGCTTGAGGCGCGCATTGCACTGCGTCAGTCGCTGGTCAAACAATTGCATGAAAGACAACTGGATTTGCTGATCACCACCGAGCCACCAAAGATGGACGAGCTCTCAAGTCAGTTACTAGGTAATTTCTCGTTACGACTATTCTCATCGCAGAAAACGGTCAGAAGCGAACAATCACCGTATGTGAAGCTGGAATGGGGCGCTGATTTTCCTCAGCAGGAAAAACTGCAAAACAGCGATCAGGAACCGGTGTTAACCACAACCTCTGCACATCTGACGCGTCAGTTGCTGGAAAATACCGGCGGTTGTGCGTTCCTGCCTGCGCACTGGGCCAAAGAATATCCGCAACTGGCCGCACATGAAGATGTTCCGCCGGTGATCCGCCCGCTTTACGCCGTCTGGCTGCAAACCAGCGACCAGCAAGTGTTGATCCGTCAGTTACTCAAAACACCGCTGATCACTAATTTCTGATACCGTCCTGTTTCAGGACGGTTCTGGTCGCGGATGGCGCGCTCTTCTGGCTGTCCAGAAGCTGCCCATCCCTTTTTGCAATCCGATGAAGATAAACAACAAAACGCCCATCACGATTTTGGTCCACCACGAACTAAGCGTACCATCGAAAGTGATGTAGGTTTGGATCAGCCCCTGAATAAGCACACCAAACAAGCTGCCTAAAACCGTGCCTACGCCGCCACTCAGTAACGTCCCGCCAATCACAACAGAGGCGATAGCATCCAGTTCTACACCACTCGCCGCGAGTGCATAACCCGCAGAAGTGTAGAGCGAGAAAATGATGCCCGATAAGACCGCCAGCGTACTGGACAGCATGTAGATATAAATCGTGGTACGCCTTACCGGCACCCCCATCAGCGCAGCCGACACATTGCTGCCGCCAACGGCATAGACGTTGTTACCGAATCGCGTACGGTGAGCCAGAATAATCCCGCCAAGCACCACCAGCAACATAACCAGAGCCAGCAATGTGAAACGACCACCACCGGGCATTTTCCAGGCATAATTGGCGAGGAATTCATAAACCGGATGGTTAATCGGCAACGATTCTTCCGAAACAATAAAACTCATACCGCGCACAAAAAACATGCCCGCCAGCGTGATGATGAAAGCCGGCAGTTTCAACGTATCAATGATCCATCCCATCAGCGCACCAAACGTGGTGCCCATCAACAGCACGATGACAAAGGCATAGCCAGGCGCGATGCCATAAGCACCGATGAGTTTCGCCAGCAAAACACCGGTGAAAGCGATAACAGAACCCACTGACAGATCGATGCCGCCAGATAAGATGACAAATGTCATCCCGACGGCCACGATGCCGAGAAACGCGTTATCCGTCAGCAAATCAAAAAACACGCGTGTGGATGCAAAACCGGGGAACTGAGTGAAGCAATAGGCGTATCCGGCCAGGAAAACCACGATAGTAATCAGCAGGGGCAGATTTCTTTTGAGCATTATCCTTTCCTCCGGAACAGATTACTGAAAGAGACGCGGGGCGACTGAACTACCAGTACAGCGAGCACCACCAGAGCTTTCAGCACCAGGTTGAATTCCGGTTTGAAGCCGGAGAGCAGAATGCCGGTATTCATTCCCTGAATGATCAGTGCACCGACAACCGAAAGAAGCAGGTTAAAACGTCCACCCAGTAACGAGCCGCCGCCGATGACGACGGCAAGAATGGCATCAAGTTCCAGCCATAGTCCGGCATTATTGGCGTCCGCTCCGCGAATATCGGCCGTTATGATAACGCCCGCAACGGCCGCGCAAATCCCACAGATGACGTAAGTGGAGATCAGCACTAAACGGGCATTTACGCCGGCGTTATAAGCAGAACGGATATTGATGCCGACTGATTCGATGAACAGGCCAAGCGCTGTTTTCCGCGTCAGTGCCCAGACAAGAACCAGCATAGCGACGGCAATGATCACCGGCATTGGCAGATAGAACAAAGAACCACTGCCAAACTGCGATAGGCCATTGTGTTCAAACGTGACGATTTGCCCTTCCGTGATTAGCTGTGCGATGCCACGTCCGGCGACCATCAGCATCAGCGTGGCAACAATCGGCTGAATTTGCAGAACAGCGACCAAAAAGCCATTCCACAAACCGCATATTGCCCCCACCCCGACCGAGGCCAGCAGCACGATCATCAGCGGATATCCTTGCACCGTCATGGTCGCGGCTGTTGCACCGGCAATCGCCATGACCGCACCGACGGAAAGGTCGATGCCGCCGGTCGCGATAACCAGCGTCATCCCGAGAGCCAGCAAAGCGACAGGGGCACCACGGTTGAAAATATCCACCAGGCTGCCAAACAAGCGGCCATCCTGAATATGGATAGAGAAAAAGCCCGGGGCGACCAGGCTGTCTATGATTAATATTGCGACGAAAGCACCGATTTGCGTGGTGCCTTTTGGAAATACCCATCTTACTTTGCGCGGTTTTCCCGTCATTGGCAGGCTCCTGTTATTCATCACTATCTCCCCTCATTGCGCCGCAATGGCTTTCATAATGGCTGGCACGGAGATATCAGCCTGCTCAATTTCGGCAATATGACGACGGTCTCGTAAGACAACAATACGATCGGCATAACCCGCCAGTTCTTCCAGCTCAGAGGAAATGACCAGTAACGCCAGGCCTTCGTCACAAAGTTTTTCAATCAGACGGATGATTTCTGCATGGGCACCGACGTCAATCCCACGGGTAGGTTCATCGAGAATGAGGAAACGAGGATTGGTTGCAAGCCAGCGAGACAGCAATACTTTTTGCTGGTTACCACCGGAAAGATACTGAATTTCCTGCTCAGTGCCGGGTGTACGGATGCCAAGGAGTTTGATAAATTTTTCGGCGATCTGATGCTGCTCTTTCATGGGTAAAGGACGCAACCAGCCGCGCTGCGCCTGTAAGGCAAGGATGATATTTTCACGCACTGTAGCCGCGCCGATAATGCCATCGGTTTTACGATCTTCCGGGCAGTAACCAAATCCCAGTTTAGCCGCTTTTCTGGGCGTGCTGATGGCGACTTCTTTGCCATCGACACGTGCATTGCCGCTGTCATGCCCTTTAATGCCAAAAATCAGCTGAGCGGTTTCCGTCCGTCCTGATCCCAGTAAACCCGCCAGTCCGACGATTTCCCCCCGACGTACTTTCAGGTCAAAATGTTCGACCACACCTCGACGCCCATAGCCTTTGAAATCCACTAATGGCTCGCCCGTTACATTTCTATGTTCGGTGCGTTTGAGCAGGTTTTCATCAAAACTGTGTCCTAGCATCATCGGCACGAGATCGATACGCGGTAAATCCACCGTTCGTTCAGACCCCACACGCTTACCGTTTCGCAAAACGGTAATCCGGTCGCTGATCCGATAAACCTGATCGAGGAAATGGGTGACGAAAATCATCCCCACCCCTTTATTACGCAGTTGAACCAGAATATCGAGCAACATACTGACTTCTTTGGCATCAAGGCTGGCAGTGGGTTCATCAAGAATTAAAACCTGTGCAGACAGGTCAACAGCGCGGGCAATTGCCACGATTTGCTGAATCGCAATGGAGTAGGTTGAGAGTGGCTGGCTGACATCCAGATGCAGCCCATAGCCTTCCAGAAGGGCGTCGGCCTGTTGTTCCATCTTGCGCTGATTAACCAGCCCGAAACGGGTTGGCTCGCGCCCAATGAACAAGTTGGCAGCAACAGAGATATTTGGCAGGAGATTTACTTCCTGATATACCGTACCAATCCCCAGCGACTGGGCATCAGCAGTACTGATTGGCTCGATCGGTTTTCCGTTAAGAAAGACCTGGCCAGCAGAACGTTTATAGACACCGGTGAGGGCCTTAATCATTGTGGACTTACCGGCGCCGTTCTCACCTAAAAGGGCAACAATTTCACCGCGTTCGAGGGTAAAGTCGACATTTTCCAGCGCTTTTACGCCGGGGAATTCAACTGATAAGCCGCGTACTTCAAGCAGCGTTTCTGAACCAGGATTATCCGTCACGTCACTACTCCTGCTGCATTCGCTATAAGCGAAAAGGGAATAATTGTTACCGGCTTGCCCGTGAGACAAGCCGGTAAACCGGCTCAGTAACCCATGTTTTTCTTCATGTCATACTCTTTCTGAGCCATGTCCGGCAGGATCAACGCGGATTGAGTCTGAATGAATTTCTTCGGTTGCGTACCATCCTTTTTCATCGCAATCAGCGCATCAAATGCCGGGCCAGCCATGTTTGGTGTCAGCTCAACAGAAGCATTCGCTTCACCCGCCAGCATAGCTTTGTAGATATCAGGAACACCGTCGATAGAGACGATTTTGATCTGCGAACCCGGTTTCAGGCCAGCTTCTTTGATAGCCTGAATTGCACCGATCGCCATATCGTCGTTATGGGCGTAAACAGCACAAATGTTCTTACCGTTTTGCTCAGCCTTGATGAAGCTTTCCATTACTTCTTTGCCTTTACTGCGGGTGAAATCGCCGGACTGTGAGCGGATAATTTTGACGTTTGGTGCAGCTTTCAACGCATCTGCAAAGCCTTGTTTACGATTTAACGCCACACTGGCACCGACCGTACCCTGCAATTCGACAACATTACATGGTTTGCCAGCAGCGTCCTTCACCAGCCAGTCACCCGCCACTTTGCCCTCATATACGCTGTCAGAAGCGACTGCAGCAGTGTAAAGAGACGGATCACTGACCTCGATCGTACGGTCTAACAGGAACACAGGGATCTTAGCTTCTTTAGCTTCGGTCAGAACCGGAGCCCAGCCAGTAGCAACAACAGGAGCGATGAAAATGGCATCAACACCCTGTGCGATGAATGAACGTATTGCTTTGATTTGGTTCTCTTGTTTTTGCTGAGCATCAGATATTTTCAGTGTAATACCACGTTTTTCCGCTTCTGATTTAGAGACTTTGGTTTCCGCAGAACGCCACCCAGACTCAGAGCCGATCTGCGAAAAACCAACAACCAGCGGAGCCGCCTGAACTGCGCCACAAAATGCTGTTGCTACTGCTGCTGCCACAAATAAGCGTTTGTACATGTTTCTTTCCTCGCGTGTAGTCTGAGCTACTTTTTGTTATGACTCGTAGGGTACGGCCAGGACGTTTACCCGACATACGCATTCAGCCGCTACGACAGTTTTGTCGGAAAATGGATAAAAGAATGCGGTCAGGGTTTGATAGTCGTCATAAGACGATGATTAGGTTTAGTACATAGGGAAAATGGGAGCATGAGCGAGGTCACATACGGGGAGAACAATCAATTCGTGCATGTATTCAGCCAAAACATGACAAAAAAACAACTGGCAAAAGCGAAGATTTTGAGCCCATTGGTGCAAATAATCCCCAGAATAGTGGGGCTAAGGGGAAGAGGTTAAAAAAATAGAGAGGAGTTTCAGGAAATTGAGACGAAAAAAAACCCCTCGCTTTCGCGAAGGGTTTAAATATGGCAGGGGCGGAGAGACTCGAACTCGCGACACCCGGTTTTGGAGACCGGTGCTCTACCAACTGAGCTACGCCCCTAAATTACGCTTACTATTATGCCTGCTAATTTAGCAGGCATAATTTTTAATAATTGGCGGAACGGACGGGGCTCGAACCCGCGACCCCCTGCGTGACAGGCAGGTATTCTAACCAACTGAACTACCGCTCCACCGGTTCTTTCACACGTATCAGCAATCGTCTGATACCTGTTTG
>Ga0209784_100066_pt1 | contig 154427 bp, 145 predicted proteins | sample AraplaCvi_mLB_r2_2_FD_184284 | JGI IMG/M metagenome (GOLD analysis project Ga0209784, IMG submission 184284) | Arabidopsis root microbial communities from North Carolina, USA - plate scrape CL_Cvi_mLB_r2 (SPAdes) (version 2) | ecosystem: Host-associated > Plants > Roots > Endosphere | place...
GCTCGAGGTCGTGTGGCCGCAATGTCTGGCCATCTGCGTCATCGGCACCGTGCTGTTTGTCGCATCATTGACGCGCTTTCGCCAAACCATCAGCCAGATGGCATAAGGAGCCAACATGGATACACCCGCCAACGTGCCTCTCGCGCTCCAAAAGGCGCAGATCGCATTCGGGCTGCAGACGTTGGGTCTGCTCAAGACAACACGGCAGCACTGGTATGCACTGGGCGCCGAGCTGCTGGCACAGGACGTTGCCCGCACCGAGTCTGCGCTGGCCGATCTGCAAAGCGTCGAGGACTGGAACGCGTTTGCAGCACTGCTGCCCAACGCATTTTGGCAGGCCAGCCAGCGCACCATGGATGTGCTGCAAGGCGTGCTGCAGACGGCCATCTCGAACCAGTCGAGCTTGGTGGCGGATTACCAGCGCGTCATGCTGGAATGGCAACAGGCTTCCGTACGCGCGTTGAGCACGACCGGCAACGCCATGCCGGTCCATACAGCGCTGCAGGGCATGCTATCGGCTTGGGGCGTGCCGGGCGATGCATGGCTCCGCTCTGCAACCGAGCGCTCAAATCCTGTCCGTACGCCCGGCAAGGGCAACGGTCAGCTTCACAAAGCTTCCTGACGAACACACATGGGCCCCGATCATCTGCCTGTACCGCCGGCGTTGCTGCCGGCCGGCGATCTGAGTGTGGTGCGCAATCGCACCTTTGACGAAATTGCCATTGGCGACACGGCTGCCATTCTGCGCACGCTCACTGCCGAGGATATCCAGCTCTTCGCCGTGCTGTCGGGAGACGTCAACCCGCAGCACCTGGACCCTGAGTTTGCGGCGGCCACACGCTTTCATGGCGTGATTGCTCACGGCATGCTGGGCGGTGCGCTCATCTCCGCATTGCTCGGGACCCGCTTGCCGGGGCCGGGAACGATTTACCTTGGGCAGACGCTGCAGTTTCTCGCGCCGGTGCGCGTTGGCGACACCTTGACCATCCGCGTGACGGTGGTCAGCAAGGAGGAGGAAAGAAAGCGGATCAAGCTGGCATGCAGTTGCACAAACGACAGCGGCACGGTGGCCATCACGGGCGAGGCCGAGGTCATCGCGCCCACCGAGCGGATCGAGCGTCCGCGTACCACGCTGCCGGATGTGCGTATCACCACCGGCAGTGATGGCATCCATCGGCTGCTCGACCATGTGCGGCCTCTTGGTGCGATCCGGATGGCCGTTGTCCACCCGTGCGATGCGCTGAGCCTGTCTGCCGTGCTGGACGCGCGCGCCGAAGGCCTGATCGTGCCTTGCCTTGTCGCGCCGAAGGCCAAGCTGATGCGCGTAGCCGCCGAAGCCGGCCTTGACCTCAGTGGCATCGAGATCGAGGACGTGCCGCACAGCAGTGCCGCTGCAACCCGCGCAGTGGAGCTTGTGACGCAGGGCAGGGCAGAGGCGCTGATGAAAGGCAGCCTGCATACCGACGAGTTGATGGCGGCGGTGGTGCGCGAGGAGGCCGGGCTACGCACTAAACGTCGGATCAGCCATTGCTTCCTGATGCAGTCGCCCGCGTATCCGCGCCCGTTTATCGTGACGGATGCCGCCATCAATATCGCGCCGACCCTGGATCAAAAGGCTGACATCGTCCGCAACGCCATCGACCTGGCCCATGCAATCGGCGTTGAACGGCCTCGGGTAGCGATCCTTGCTGCGGTCGAGACGGTGAACCCGCGCATGCCTGCCACGCTCGATGCGGCCGCGCTATGCAAGATGGCGGACCGCGGCCAGATTGAGGGCGGAGTGCTGGACGGGCCACTGGCTTTCGACAATGCGGTGTCTGCCGCTGCCGCACGCATCAAAGGCATTGTTTCGGAAGTGGCAGGGCAGGCCGATGTGCTGGTGGTGCCCGATCTGGAAAGCGGCAACATGCTCGCCAAACAGTTGGAATACCTGGGAGGCGCAGCCAGCGCAGGCATTGTGCTCGGCGCCCGCGTGCCCATTGTTTTGACCAGCCGCGCCGACTCGCGCGAATCGCGCATCGCGTCGTGCGCCCTTGCCACGTTGCTGGCCCACCGCTACCGCAATCTACCGCCATGACCGATTGCATCGTCGTACTGAACTGCGGCTCGTCGAGCATCAAGTTTGCAATGTTCGATGCCACCTTGCGCCCATTGCCGCGTGTGCCCATGTGGAGCGGGAAAGTGGAGGGGATTGGCACTGATCACCCCACGGCGACGGAGGCTGGCACGCCGACACAGGGGCTAGCGCTAGACAGCGCGCAGCCGTATCACGCCGCGCTCATGCACATTCGCCGGCGTGTCGAACACAGGCTGGACGGCCGCCGCCTGATGGCCGTGGCGCATCGGGTGGTGCATGGCGGCTCCAAATATTTCGCGCCGGTACGCGTGAACGCCGATGTGCTGTCCGATCTGCGCAGCTACATTCCTCTGGCGCCGCTGCATCAGCCGTTTGCGTTAGAGGCCATCGAGGCGCTGCTGTCGGACTTGCCCGATGTGCCGCAAGTCGCGTGCTTCGATACCGCGTTCCACCGCACGCTGCCGCAGGTAGAGACGATGCTGCCGCTGCCGTACACGGCATGGGAGCGCGGTCTGCGTCGTTATGGCTTTCATGGGTTGTCGTACGAATACATGTCGATCGCTTTGCTGGAACGGCATGGCGACATCGCACTCGGGCGAACCATCGTCGCGCACCTAGGCAGTGGCGCCAGCCTGTGTGCAATGCACGGGCTGAAGAGCGCGGCCACAACGATGGGGTTCTCCGCCCTCGATGGCCTAATGATGGGGACGCGATGTGGCGCGCTTGATCCGGGTGCAGTGCTCTACATGATGGAAACGGAGCATCTTTCCCCCACGCAGGTTGGGCACGTGCTGTATCACGAATCGGGCCTGCTGGGGGTGTCAGGGCTGTCTTCCGACCCGCGCGACCTGATTGCGCACGAGGGTGACACCCCGCGCGCGCAAGCGGCGCTCGCGCTCTACGTGCGCCGGATCGTCCGCGAGATCGGCGCCCTGGTGGCCGTACTCGGCGGCCTGGATTTTCTGGTCTTCACGGCGGGTATTGGCGAGCACAACGCCGTACTGCGCGAGCGCATTGTGGGCGGACTTGGTTTCTTGGGCGCCAACCTTGATGACGAGGCCAACCAAGCGCACGCAGCAGTCATTTCCAGTTCAGCGAGCCGGATCCGCGTGGCAGTAGAGCCTACAAATGAGGAGTGGGTGGCAGCACGGCATGCCGTCAAGCTGTGCTCATAAGGTTTTTTGGGGAAATCGCCGAGTTCCAGGGCCCGCCGTCGTGTCGCTAGGATGCATCTATATTATTTTACATAACACAAATAGGTTGAGTCCTCGAATGGCTCAACGGTGCGGCTTCGGCGGGTGAGGGTGTCACAAAATTTGTGACACCGAGGCCCAGCGCAACGAGGAGGGTGACCAGGCCACTATGCGCCATCCTCGGCGAAAAAACTTCCCACAGGGACCGCTGGCCAGCTCTTTCAGCGCGGTCAGCGTCTGCTGCCATGATGATCGGCAGCGGGTTCTCCATGCCCAGCTCGAGGGCAACGCGCAGACATTGCTCGTTGTCCATGATTCGCAGGCCTTTCCGGTAATTGTTCACTGCGCTGTGCGACCAGCCCATGTGCTCGCAGAGTGCTTTGTCAGTCTTCAGGCCGTGTCGCTCGATCACGGCATCTAGGTACTTCACGCTTTTCATGGTCGACACCCCTCTTGTTAATCCACGGTCCGTGGATTAATCTACGGTCCGTGGATTCACGGAACGTGGATTTAGACGAAATATAACCGGTTAACCGGGCAGGGGGTAAACGATGTTGTCTAAGCGCGTCTGGGTCGAAGGGTTGGAGTCGGCTTGCCTGTTTCACGGTTCCTGTGAGCACTGGCGCATGCGAGGCGATGTTGTTGAGCGCGGGTACGAAATCCACTGTCGTGGCGGTTCGGTTGTGCGGTGGGAGGATGTTCCTTTTCTTTCCACGTTTCTTCTCGCTCGTCGCGCCGAGCAGCTCGCTGCTCAAACCGATGGCATTCCGTTCTGAGGGCGCACGCTGATGCGCCTCCGTCCCTCCCCAGCTCGTCATCTCGATCCTTCCAGCACTGCGTATGCAGTGCATGGCGCTTCCTCACGTAACGCCGTGGAGGAGGGCGCTCGTGCGCAGGAGGACGGAGCGTCAGCGACGGACGCGCGGCGCGCGGGCGCTTCCCCCCGTCCGGTAATACGGGGGGAAAGTGCTCAACGCAAGGCAGGCGCCATCGTGGACTGGCTTCGGTTCACGTTCTTGCCGGATGGCAGCGTCGGCGACGCGCTGGAGCAGTTGCGGAAGTACTTTCACCTGTGGTTTTCGATCCCTGTGACGATGAAGCCGAGCGTGCGTGGCTTCCGGGGTTATGAGTTCAGCCACGACCTGATGGCCTATGTCGATGGCGAGACGATTCGTCTCGGGATCGTCGCCATGGGCGGCGAGAGCGTCGGTGGCACGATGCTTGTAGACCTGTCAGGGCAGGGGTGCGTCGTCATCAATGATTGGGCGGCGGTGTACGCCACGATGCAGGATCTCGATGCGCGCATCACGCGCTGCGATCTGGCGCTGGACTTCTGCCAGGGTGAGGTCACGATTGACCAGGTGGAAGAGATGTATTTCGCCGGTGAGTTCAACGCCGGTGGTCGCATTCCCAAGTACCGCCGCGTTGAGAGTGGTGTAGCCAACGCGCAAGCGTCTGGCGGTCGTACGTTCGAGATTGGCCGTCGCGTCAACGGCAAGATGTTGCGGGCCTATGAGAAGGGTCGTCAGCTCGGTAAGCAGGACTCCGAATGGGTTCGCATCGAGATTGAGTTTGGCAACAAGGATCGCGTGATCCCGCACGAGATCGTGACGCAGCGCGACCGGTATTTCGCCGGTGCGTACAAGGCCCTGGAGGCCTTCATGGCGGCAGACCCGCAACGGGTGCCGACCGATCAGCGTGAGGCGCTTGAGAACCAGGACGAGATCGTCCGTGAGCGAAAGCTCGCCCACATGAAGCAGCAGTTCGGTCCCACCGTGGATTACGAGCTGCGCGCCACCAACGAAGATTTCGCCGCACTCGTCGTAGCGATCCGCCGTCAGGGCGTTCCGGCGCAGCTGCAAAAAACTGCCTTGGCTAGGCACGTGTATGGCACGCACGACCCTGTGCCGAAACCTGAGGAGTGAGCAATGGAACTGAAGGCGCGCGTCACCGTTCGCGGTGCGAAGACGTGGGTGGGAAACATGGATGGGAAGCAGCTGGACACCGGCACGATTTACGCCGATGTGGAGCTTCGCGGCGAGGGGTCGAAGGGCTGCTTCACGCAGGCGATCAAGTGCCAGGACTCCGAGGTGGTGAAGAAGATCATCAACAACCCGTTTCCGTTCCTTGCGGAGCTGAACATGGTTGTGACCAGCAACGGCAAGCAGGATGGCGATCAGCAGGTCTGCACGCAGATCGTTCCGTTGCAGCGCGTTGTTGAAGGCGAGAAGGCGAAGTGATGTTGCTCCGCCTCTTGGCCTGTCTCGGGTGTGTTCGAGCTGCTCGGCGGCTTGATCGGAAGCGCTTCGCGCAGAAGTACCTGGTTGCGATCAAGGGGCGGTGATGGCTCAGTGCGTGCAAATCGTCAGTGGTCAGTTGCAGCTGGATAGCGCTCCTGCAACGTCGTGCACGGGTTACCTGTTGCTGACTGCTGATGAGGTCACGCTGTTGCATGCGTTGCCGCCGCTGTCTGCTAGCGACGGTGCGCTGATTGGAAGCGCGATGCTCGGTCTATGGGCGCTCGCTTTCGTGTTTCGATCCGCAGTGCGGGTCATTTATCAACGTGAAGAGGAGTAGGGAAATGAAAGTGAATCTGATGAAGGTTGCTGCGGTCGCTGGCGCTGTTGGGGCTTCGGGTGCGGCGATGGCTGATACGACGGGCGTGGATGTTTCGTCGACTGTGTCGTTGCTGGGTACTGGTGTTGCCGCGATCGGCCTGATCGGTGCGGCCATTCTCGGTCTGGCTGGTGTGGTCGCGATCTACAACTGGGTTCGCAAGCCGATCAAGTGATGTTGCGGGGCATGTTCCCCGTGCCTGGCAAGACGCGGGGACTTCGGTCCCCGTTTTTATTGGAGCTGCACATGGAAGGCTACTTCGTTCTCATCGCGATAGCGGGTGCTGGATGGATTCTTTTCTCGTGAGGGTGGTGAGCTATGCCCTGGTCATTTTTCTTTCGTCCTGCGCGCATTTGGACCGTTCTCCGCCCGGTTCGTGTGCTACTGGCTTTAGCGCTTGTCTTTGGCCCGACGTTGGCTTTTAGCCAGTCGTCTTCGGACGGCTTTTTGTGGTCCGTTGATACTGGTTACGGTGGTCCCGGTACTGGTGCTAGCCCTCAATCGGCTTGCGATGCTGCTGTCGCTAATAACAATGCGTATTGGCATGCAACAGGTGATGGTGCTACTCATGCCGGTGGTGTAACTCAGATTTCTGGTGGGAACCCGCCGACTTACAGTTGTCCGATGATGCGTAGTGATGGTTCGACGGTTGGGACGTGGGTGGTTTCTCGCTCGTCGTCGTGTGCGTCTGGTTACACCATGCAGGCCGATGGGACGTGTAAGTCGAATACACCGCCGCCGCAGAATTGCTCCGATGCCTCGTTGATGAACAAATATCGCGGCGCTGGTTACACGACGTCGTCCACGCAAGGTAGTGCGCCTGATTACATTTGCATCAAGGGTTGCCAATACGATCCGGGTGGTGTGACTGTGACGTACCCGAATCCGAATTCGGTGACGGGGTACACGTCGGGTGGGCGAGCTGGTGCTTCAAGCGGTAAGTCATGTGACATGACCAACTGGCCGCAGATCACATTGGATGTCGATATGTCCAATGCAACGGATCTGAAGAAATTGCCGCCCTCTCCCGAAGTGTGCGCCGCTCAGGGGCGCTTCTACGGCCAGGTCAATGGTGTTGACGTGTGCTCGCCTGCCGTGCCTGGTGGCTCGGTTTCCACTAACAATGGTTCAACGACAACGCAGCCTGGTGGTACGGATGCCAGCGCCCCAGCTGGTACTCCACCTGATACCTCAACGTCTAGAACGACGTGTGATGGTCAGACCTGTACCACGACCACGATTGTGGTCGGTGGTGGTGGTCGGACTGTTGTGTGCGGGTCGATGCGGATCGCTGCCGCTAGTGCACCGTCTGCGAGCGGCCCCGCAACCAACGATACGTGTACAACCAGCACGTCACAGCCGCAACAGCAGTATTGCGCGCAGAACCCGAACGCCGTCCAGTGCAAGGACGACTCCGCTTCAGGTGGGGCTGATTGCAGTGCGGCTCCTAGCTGTTCTGGCGACGCGATCAGCTGCGCGATTCTTCAACAGCAGTGGAGTACTCGCTGTGAATTGCAGAGGCACGATGACTCTACGGATCTCGGTTCTAAGTTGGCCAACGGCCAGGATCCGATGGCAGGCCAGTTGCCTACGCCTGGTAAAGCTGACCAGGTTGATCTCAGCTCAAAGCTGTCGAACGTCGATGACATGGGTATTGCTGCTCAGTGTCTCGGGAACATCGATGTTCCCCTCTCTCTGCCTGGTGGTGCTTGGAGTCTTCACATCGATACGACGCCGTTGTGTGACATCGGCAAGCTGCTCGGTTATCTCAACATGCTGGGCACGTTGATGCTCTGCGCGTACATGCTCAAGGGGAGTTTCTAAATGCCTTTCGCCGCTCTGTTGGCTTCGGCCATTGTTGGTTTTCTCGCGCAGGCCTGCGTGTCTCTTGTGGGTCGTGTCCTGGTCGCGCTCGGTATCGGCTTCGTGATGTTCACGGGTGTTGACGCGATGATGAGTGGCATGAAGACGCTGTTCATGCAGTACGTCAACGGTATTGGTTCCATCTCGTCTGTGAGTGTCGTTGGCATCCTTGGCGTGTTGAAGGTGGGGACGTCCATGAACATGATCCTCACGACGTTGGGTATCCGTGCGTCGTTGTCTGGGTTGAGCGGTGGCTCGATCCGGAAGATGGTTCAGAAGTGAGGGCACCATGCTGACGCTTATCACTGGTCAACCTGGTAACGGCAAGAGCCTCTACACGATTGCGTTTGTTGAGGCGAAGCGCAAGGCTGAGAGCCGTCCGGTCTTCTACTTCGGCATTCCCGAGCTGTCTTTGCCTTGGACGATGTTGGAGGATCCAACGAAGTGGCATGAGTGCCCGGAAAAATCGATCATCGTCATCGACGAGGTGCAGAAGGTCATGCCGCCGAGGCCTTCCAGCTCGAAGCCGCCTGTTCATGTGTCTGAGCTTGAGACGCATCGTCATAAGGGTTTCGATCTGTTCTTCATGACGCAGGACCCGAGCCTGGTCGACAACCATTTGAAGAAGCTCGCCGGCGAGCACATTCATTTGATTCGCCAGTGGGGCCGGCAGAAGGCGGACCTGTACAAGATGCAGAAGGTGCAGGACCCGACCAACGCGAACCTCAAGCGCGCGTTGCACAGCACGTTCCCGTATCCAAAGCAGGTCTTCGATTGGTACAAGTCCGCTGATGCCCATACGCACAAGAAGAGCATCCCGTTCAAGTACTACCTGATGTACGCGCTGCCGGTGTTGGCGTTGGCTGCTGCTTGCTTTGGCGGCTGGAAGCTGTGGAAGATCTCGCATCCTGACCAGGTGAATCCGGTCGCTGCAGGTGCTGCACCCGGGTCAGTTCCTGGTCAGCCTTTCGCTCCTGGTGCACCAGCTGCTGCACAGCGTGGGCCGATGACGGCGAAGGAATATGTCGCGAGCTATCAGCCTCGCGTTGCTGGGTTGCAGTACACCGCGCCGGCCTACGACGACCTGACCAAGCCGTCTAGGGTGCCGGTGCCAGCTGCGTGCGTGCAGATCCGTGGTGGCTGTGAGTGTTGGACGCAGCAGGGGACGCACCTGGAGACGACGCAGCAGGTGTGTGACCAGGTGGTGAAGCGCGGATTCTTTGAGGCTTTCGACGCGGATGGTCGCGCGCCGAAGAACCAGGAGCGCGTGCAGGTCGTGCAGCAACCTGCTTCTGCACCTGTTGCACAGCCTCAGGAGGTCCGGATGGTGTTGGACGTCGCCAAGCCGCAGGAAAAGGCCCAGGAGCCTCGCAAACGCACGGTGATAGGGTCGGGTAGGGCTCGGCGTGTTGACGAGCTGGAGGCCTTCCCTGAGGGTTAGCGTCTAGCGTCGGGAGTGTCCGCGCCTTTGACCAGGCGGTAGAGGTGGGGCGTGGACAGGATCTCCGGCCGTTGTCGCACGGCTAGTGCGGCTGGCGGGACCGAGCAGCGGGTACGACTAGGAGCGTCGGAAAATGGTCGCGTGGATCCAAACACCCCATTCTCTGCAAGCCCGCTTTTCTCCCGCGGTTGTGGTCTAGGAGCAATTTTGTTGCGTGCCGGCGGTCGAAAATCGCCTACCTGGTCGCAGGCCTCAGCTCGATCGACCGCATGAAATTGCGTCGTTTGGATCTCGATACGCAATTTTCTTTCTTCAGCAGTGGTTGACTGCCATCTGCTCGTCAAGCGTCCGCAGGTTGTTCTTGATCATTTCCACCATGAATGCGCCGCCTGGCGAGTTCATGGTTTCCACCAGTGATGCGCGGCTTTTCGCGAGGCTTAGGCAGTTCGATTTCCGCTGTTCCTCGCGCTGTTGCTTCGCTGCTCGCTCGGCCGGTGTGCCGAACTCCATCGTTGCTTCCATCGCTCGATCACACGGCTTGTCGGTGATGACCGTTTTGCCGTTGATTTTGCACGTGTTCACTGTCTGTGCTGCGGCGGTGGGGATGGCGATGCAGACCAAGAGCGGTAGGATTGTGCGCATTTCGTCGCCTAGGCTGTTAGATCGACGCAACGATATCACGCAGGGGTTGAGTGTCCGAGATCGAGGTTCGGGCGCTGGCTAGGGAGATCAGGCATTTGTACTGGCATATCCGTACGCTGCGCCGTGGCATGCAGGACGCGGCTCGTCGCCGTTATTACAGGAAGATCGCTAAGAATAAAAAACGCCTGCTCGAGGCAGGCGTTTCAAAGAGGGAGGTGTTGGACTTGCTGATGTGTTGTCGGTCACGCGGGTGCCGGTTCTTGGCGTGCCTGGATTGCACGCAGCGCCTGTTGTAAGCGGGCCCAGAGTTTTTTGCGATTTAACATAACACAAATTATGCGAACCAAGCATGTTAGACCCAAAGAGTAATGTCGCATTACCGCTCCAACGCAAACATGGGCCGAAATTCGGTACTTTTTGACGGAACGCAGTGCCGTAATGACGGATTCGGGCGTCTCTGCCATTTGGTACCGGCTTTGCGTTGGCGAATTCTGCTGATTCGCATTAGATCCCTCGATTCCGTTAAGTGGGTCTCATGAGCTCCAGCTGTCGGCGTCCGCGCCGACGCTGCGTTAGCCAACGGAGTACAGCGCCTAGCGACTAATCGGCCCCGTGGAGTCAACATGGTGTTTGTAGGCCGCGATCCAATCGTGCGCCATCTCCCATTGGGCTTGCGCCAAGGGAATCTTGCGGGATGTTGGCCTGCGTTACGCGGATCAACGGCTTCCGGAGTCAGTCTGGGATTGGGGCACGGCCGCTCGACAGGTGCGATGGCGTTATAGGCACCGCTACCCCCTCAACGCCTCCCTTGCTTTTTCGTGCGTGCGCCGGATGGAAAATCAACACCGCCGCGCACGGCGCAACGAACAACCACAGATGTCGGACCTGATGCTCTTCGATGACCGGCGGCTTTGGCATCCCGAAATGCTCCCGCTTGTGGTTGCGTTACGAGACAGTATGGGAAAAGTTACATCCGAGAGCAAAACGAGGCCGCACCGTCCGACCAATCGAGGGTTGCAGACAAAGCGAATACGACCTAGATGCGCCGCAGCATCATGGTGTCGGGATCAACCCTTTCAATCGACAGCTCGTCACCGACCTTCCAACCCAACTGTTCAACTAGATCGCAAGGCAGCGGGACGATCAGATCACCGCTTCCGTCGGCAGCTTCGCCTCCAGCGACTCGCCAAACAGGTTGTGACCTCGCGCTCGGCAGATACTTGACCAGAATCTGCAGTAAGGCTGCATTGCTTTCCGGAAGCGTCAGCCAACCGGCACAATTGTCGTCGGAATATTCCGCCCAGGCCCGCACCCCCTCATCGTCAGTTGCTTTGAAACCGGCTTCCTGCATGCATAGCAGCATCCGGTCGACATCGTTGGTGAACTGCTTCCTGAGTTCCTGTCGTTCCCTGAAGGTCGGCTTCATGGCGCTAGCTCCGTTGTTCATGCCAATTGCGCGGTGGCGCAGCCCGTAACCGGGGGCTCCACCGATTATTCTGTCGCAAATGCGGCCCCGATCTGACGTGCGCGCTCGTTCGTTTTCCGAATTTTGTTCTCGTTTTTGTCGCAATTCTGTTCCCGATAGCGCTCCAACGTAATTCCGTGCACTGATGAGGCATGAATTGCTCAGATTGTTGGGGAGCCGGCACTTCCGCAATTCCGTGCATGCCTTCTTGCAAATCGGATTTTGCCAGCTCCGCGTGCGCGCATTGTCGCCGCACGCGCCCTGCGACCAAGTCTAGTCGACCAGTACACGCTTCATTTCACTTGCGCTGATCTTGTTTTGAGCGCGACAGTCTTGGCGCGTGCGCGTCGCCTAGTGGCCCCGTCCATTGCGATTCTTCTTACCGGGAGCGCCTCTATGAAAGTCACTGTGACTCAATGCAAAGACATGCTCAAAGCTACGTTTGCGGACGGCAACGAATTGACGGCCGGCGACCCCGTTGTGCTTGGCGCCCGCCTCAGGGATCTGGGCATCCAGCCGGTAGACGTGACGACGCCAGATTGGCGTGAGGGAGAGATATCGCACCACTTACCGGCAGCAACATCGCGCTGTTGATGGCTCTGCGCGGTCTGAAACTGATCGCAATGGATTGACTTGTGGTGGGCCGCACCATCGGATCAAGTGGCAACGTAGCTCTCCCCGCCGGTAATGCCGCAGCCATCCTGCGAGGTTGGCTGGCTCGCTAAAGGACTCCAAAGGTTGGGCCCGCGCTCGTCGGTCCCGAGCACTAGCCGCGTGAGCGGGCGTTAAACGCCACTTCGCTGTACGCGAAAATATTTCGCCAGCAGCGAATATTGTGCTATGCTGAAGGCTGGTTGGCGTTGAAGACAAAACCAGCGTAGTACCAGGACCTTTTATCGGGTCTGCGGAGGGGTAACTCTCCACACACTGCCCCGGACCGCGCGTTCTGGGCGCCCCCGCCCGCCGCCTGGTGCGGCGGGCGGAAACGGATAGGCAGGGGAAAAGTCGTCCCTCTTCGCTTTCTCATTACGTACTGGTCCCAAGGCAATCGTGCCGCGGGGTAATGAGGAGTACTTATGGTTAAAAAGACCATACCCAACCAGGGGCGACAGTCGGTTGAAGTGTCTTGGCGGCATAACTTGGGCAAGCTTCGGCGAGTCCTGACGAGTCGCAAGACGTTGTCACTTATGATGGGATGGCTGCGCATTGTAGTTTTGGTGTCGCGGCTGTTCGATCGCTGGTGACAAGGTGACAACGACTGACACCCCTGTCTAGTCCTTGTTTTGAATGGAGGTGTTCAAATGTTGCACAAAGCGCTACGCCACCTTCGCCGATACCACCAGATGACCCAGGAAGAACTAGCCAAGCGTCTGGAAATCTCCAACAACTATTTGTCGGAGATCGAATCTGGCAAGAAGGCCCATGCGATTACCGTTGATTTGCTGGGTCGATATGCGGCGGTATTTGACGTCCCCGTTTCGAGCTTAATGCTTTTCTCTGAACAACTAGACTCAAATCGTCGTAGCGAAAAGATCCGCGTTGCGATGGCGGCGAAAGTTCTCAAAGTCCTCGACTGGGTGGCTGCCGATGAAGAATCCGTTGCATAGACGCGAGAAGGCAGTGGGGCGTGCTCGTTTGCGGAAAAACAAATCAGCACGCTATCCCATTGAACGATCGCCGCTGTGGAAGCTGACAAGTACTCATCGGCTGGCTGCCTTGATCGATGTTCCCGTCGGGGAACTGGAAGCTATCTGTATGGCTCCCACATACAACAGATTCCTCGACCAGCCGAAGCCAGGCAAGGAGCCCCGTAATATTCAGGAGCCAACAGAGGCCACACTGCGTATTCACTATCGCCTCGTGAAGTATCTGGACTGCATTCAACGGCCAGAATTCTTGCACTCGGCGACGAAAAAGCGATCGCATATCACAAATGCGCGGGCTCATCTCGAAAGCGGAGGAGCCGTGGTTGCGATGGATATCCGAAAATTTTTTGAGAGCACGACCTACCATCACGTCAAGAGCTTCTTCCATAAGGACTTAGGGTGCTCTCTTGATGTTGCGCGGCTGTTGGCGACGGTTTGTACCGCGGACGGTCGCCTGCCGACGGGTAGTTGCATTAGTCCATTGCTTTCGTACTTCACGCATCGTCGCTTGTTTTCCGAAATTGAAGCGCTTTGCTTGGAAAAATGCGTAACGATGACGCTTTATGTTGATGATCTAACGCTGTCTGGAGTCTGTGCTACGAAGACACTCATGTTTCAAATCAAAGCGTTAATTCAACGACAAGGGCTTCAAACTCAATCAGCCAAAGACGCAGTCATCCGTCCAGGAAAACCCGCCATTATCACCGGCACGATTCGGCGGGATGGCACGTTGCGACTGCGGAATATGCATCACAATTCCATCGTGGCGATTCAAAATCGGATTGCACAGGGCGAGACCCGGCCTGGGAATGAGCTGCGTGGCCGAGTTGCTTCGGCACGGGCCATCGAGCCACCAGCAGCGGCGCGCCTTGAAGCTCGGCTGGACAAGATCATTCGAGGCCAGTCCTAGTTTGCTTAGAGAGTCCTTCGCTCAAACAGCCCCACCGCTAACGCGTCCCGAACGCAGTGTTGATCTGCCGGGCTCGCTTCACGTCGTCGCCGTGTAGATAGATTGAAGTCGTTGAGACGGACGCGTGCCGCAAGTTGTCCCGCACAGTGGTCAGTTCTGCGCCGCGCGCGAGGGCGTGGGTGGCGTGCGTATGCCGCATCCAATGCGGACTGGCCTTGCGTAGCTTCTCCGCCAGCACCGCATGATCGCTCTCGATGGTGTCGGCCGCCGTCTCAAAAAACCTTCTAACCACACTCCACAGCCGCGTCCCCGTGATCCCGCCGTCAGGATCCAACCCTAGCCCACCAATCAGCGGCGTCTTCGGATTCCAGCGCGCTCGCGTGACCGGTAGCCCGCGTTCCACCAGGTAGCGATCGAGCGCGTCGCGCGCCAGCGGTGGCAACGCCACCTTCCCGGCGCGACTGCCCTTCCCCACCAGGTTCAACCAGTGATCGCCCTGCCGGTCCGTTTCGATGTCAGCGAGCTTCGCAGAAACGAGTTCGCTCGCGCGCAGCCCCGTCGCATAACCAAGATCCAACACGAAGCGCAGCCGCTGCGCCGCCGGCGCCTCCCAACCATATGACCACTCCAGGCCGTCCGCGATGGTGCGCACCAGCGCCCATTCACCCTCGCTGAAAGCGTGCGAGGTATCGAGCGCTGTCGTTCGCCCACCTCCGCGCACCTTGATGCCCGCAAACGGATTGGCCAGCACGTAGCGCTGCTGAATCAACCAACGGAACATGGCCCCCAACACGGACAACGCGTAGGAGACCGAGCGCGCAGACAACCCGTCCGTGAACGGCCGCCATTCGGCAGAGGTGCGTGGACGCGCCGACCCGACCCAGCGCTCGCGCGGCGTCGGTCGGCGCAGGAAGCTGCGGTAGGCAATCGCGTCCTCGGTGGTGAGCGACGACAGCGGTCGACCGCGTTCGACGATCGCCCACAAGATCAGGCGCTCTGCCTCTTTTCGGTACGCCCTCTGGGTGGCGGGCGATTCGTGTAGGGACAGCCACGCCTGAACGGCCTCGTAGTCGTTGTCAGCGGTGAGCACGCAGGTCTGGCGCGGCGCACGGAATTGCCCCTGCGAGCCGTCAACCTCATTGGGCAGGCGCAATTGCTCCCACGGCACCACCACGCCGCGGACCTGCTCTGCGATGAGCGCCCGGGCACGCTCGGTCAATCGAGGGTGTTTGGCAAAGAATGCCTCGATGCGTCGCGCGCTGGCCTGCCCCAATCCGGGGATGACGGCCCACCAACGGCGCCGGCGCGGCACGCGGACCGTCAGATCGGCCAGGGTGTTGATGCCGGCGGCGCGCAGCGCGGCGACAGCACGAGCATCCAGCCACAGTTCCACATCATCGCTGATGAGCGGGGCTGGTAGCGGCAGCGTGCGGAGCAACTCGATCGTCTGGTCAGCTGCCCTCCCCTGTTTGGCACGTTCGGCCGCTTGCATCTCGAACAGCGCCGCGAGGTCTTCGCGCTGGCGTCGGCGTGCAAACGCGGCGAGCTGGCGCCGGATACGGCCGAGCACGCCGCGCGAGGACTGCCCTGGCGTCAGGCGCTCGCCCAGGTAGCGGTCAACGGCCTCGCGGGTTGACAAGCCGGCATGCCAGGCACGTAGTGCTGCCAGTTCGGCGGCATCGGGGAAATCCGGTGGGATGCCGACGGAAGGATCGACGGGAAGCAGACGCGTTTTCATGGAAGGCAGTTTAGTTCTTCCATACAGCTATTGCGATAAGAATAGTTATCGAAATAGCTTTGGTAGAAAGCTCTATGGACAGGGTGCGGGTGTCACCAAGGCTGCGGGCATTCTTTGGCACTGACTCACTCGTTCCTTGCGGAGTTGGTAGCCCTGCCCGACATCCTGCCCAGTTTTCGGATGTCTTCGAAATATGCTTGCCGGCATCCTATAAATCGCTATACGGCGAGATCTGTGGGTTCCAGATTGGGTAAATCTCGACACTTACAATCAGGCCTTCCAATTTTTGCGGCATCATTACTCGACCTTAAATTGCCCGATCGCTGAGACCAAAGCGACGGCTTGGTTTTGCAACGCGCTCGCTGCAGCGGCAGATTCCTCCACAAGCGCAGCGTTCTGCTGGACCATCCCATCGAGCTGCGCGACAGCGCGGTTCACCTCCTGGATGCCCGTCATCTGCTCAGTTGCTGAACGAGCGATATCGGAAACGATGGATTGGACGTGGACGACATTGGTTACAATTTCGCTCATCGTTTCGCCCGCCTGGCGCACCTGGGCAGCACCCGCCGCGACACTTGCAACCGTAGACTCCACCAACTGCTTGATTTCGCGCGCTGCTTGAGCGCTACGATGCGCCAGGCCGCGCACCTCCTGCGCAACGACGGCAAAACCGCGACCTTGCTCCCCGGCACGCGCGGCCTCAACAGCGGCGTTCAGGGCGAGGATATTCGTCTGGAAGGCTATGCCATCGATCACGCCGATGATCGTGCCGATTCTGTCGGAAGCTTCCTCGATCGTTGTCATTGTGCCAACCACGTTCGACATCGCTTCGCCCCCTTGCGAGGCGATCTGGGTCGCTGCCGACGATCGATCATCGGCCTCGCGCGCGGCTGCGCCAGACTGGACGACCGTGCCGGATATCTCGTCCATCGACGCGGCCGTCTGTTGCAGGTTCGCGGCAGCCGATTCCGTTCTGCAAGACAGATCGTGGCTTGCCGCTGCGATCTCGTTTGCAGCGGCACGTACGAGTTCGCTCGTTCCCCGAATCCCCAATATCACCGTTTGGAGTTTGGCGACGAACTGGTTGAAAGAGCGTGCAATGTCTGCCACTTCATCCTTGCCACCTTCTGACAAGCGCTGTGTCAAGTCGGCAGTGCCTGAACCAATCGCCGCCATTGCATGACAGACCTCTGCAAGGCGGCGAAACACCGTCGTGGTAATGGCAAAGCAGACGACGGTCGCGATACCTACGATGATGACGAGCGATATGAGCGAAGCGGTCAATAGCGAACGGATTCCAGCAGTCGCCTCTGACTTGTCGAGGTTGACCACAACGAGCCAATCCGTGCCCGCGACGGCCTGCGCGCGCGCGAGCTTTACCTTACCGTCCACCATTAGCTCCATCGGCACCTTGCCTGTACTGCCCGATGTCGTCGTGACCTTGGCAAGATCGGGCGCAATGTCGGCAACGGGCTTAAACCGCAGCTTGGAGTCGGGATGCGCGATCACGCGGCCGCTTTGGTCAATCAACACACCAAAACTCGCGGGCGTCGGATGAATCGACTTGACGTTTTCAACAACGCTATCCAATGCCACATCGCCTACCAGCACCGCCTTCAATACGCCACCGCGTATCACGGGAACGGCCAGCGCAACCAGCAACTGCCCGCTGGTGCTCACGTACGGAATGGCTACAGGTTTGCCGGCTTGCGCGGCTCCCTTGTACCAGGGGCGGCTAGTTGGATCGTAGCTGGCTGGAATGTTCGGCCAGTCGGTGAACTTTGCTGTGCGGTCAGGGTAGCCCACGCCTACGTCAAAGAACCCTCCTGCAACCGCGATCTGCTTGAGCATGGGTTCTGGGTTCGTTGTCAGCGCAGCGTCCTGCAGCGATGACACCATGAGTGTCTTTGCGGCGATCCAATCGCCGATCGCTTTGGCATGGTCGTCGGCGTAGGTGGTGAGATCGTGCGCGATTGCAGCCTCGTCGTTCGCCTTTGCAGTCGTGTAGTTCGCGACAGTGGTCGAGACGACGGAGAACGCTACAAGCGAAACGCAAGCGCAGACGACCCGTGCGCGGATGGATGACAGCATCGTATTGCCTATGCGGTGTGTGGCGGGCGTTCGAGCGCGCCTGAGAATGCATCGGACCGGTTCTGGGTGAGGAGAACGGTCGTGCATGTAGAAGCGCTATCCAAAGTCCGCGCTGTGACGCCAATCCTCACAGGGCGGCCGCGTCAATAGATTCGCTTTGCGAAATTGCGCCGCTGTTGCAAATAAAGGCCCCACCAATATCGGGGCCAACCCTCTTCTTACTGGTACACTTTTACTGGCCGTCGCATCGTTGCGTCATGCTACTGCCCCTGCTCCGCCGGTGAGCGGGTCGGGGCCGTCGACACGATGCGTCAGCACGTGGCGCAGAAACTCCCGGGTACGCGCCTCGCGTGGGGCACTCAGGACCTCCTTCGCACACCCTTCCTCGATGATGCGGCCCGCATGCAGGAAGCACACTCGATCGGCGACTTCACGCGCAAAGCCCATCTCGTGCGTGACGACGAGCATCGTCATGCCTTCGCGCGCAAGTGTGCGCATCACGCTCAGCACCTCGCCGACGAGTTCGGGATCGAGTGCCGAAGTCGGCTCATCGAACAGAATAGCTTTCGGCTTCATTGCCAACGAACGCGCGATCGCAACTCGCTGCTGCTGCCCACCCGAAAGCTGGTGCGGATATGCGTGCGCCTTTTCGCCGAGCCCGACCTTATGGAGCAGAGCAATAGCCTCGCTGCGGGCTTGATCGGGCGGCTCACGCTTGACGTGAACGGGGCCTTCCATCACGTTTTCCAAAGCCGTGCGATGCGGGAAAAGATTAAAGCGCTGAAACACCATGCCGACCTGGGTACGAAGCTGATTGATGTTTCGGCACCGTTGTTCCACAAGCTGATCCAGCAGCTTGATCTCCCCTGCATCGTAGGACTCAAGAGCGTTAATGCATCGAAGAAGCGTGGACTTTCCTGAGCCAGAGGCGCCAATCAGGCACACCACTTCGCCTTGCTGAACATTCAGCGAAATACCGTTGAGCACGCGCACGCCGCCAAAGCTCTTATGCAGATCTTTAATTTCGATCATGTCAACCTCACTTCACCTTGTGTTTTCCGAAGCGTCTCTCGAGATGCCTAGTCAATCCCATCAACGGGAGACTCAGTGCCAGATAGCCGATGGCCACAAGCGTGTAGACGGTCAGATTCTGAAAAGTCGCAGCGGCAATGAGTGAGCCTTCGCGCGTCATTTCCGCTACGGTAATGGTCGACGCAAGAGAGGAATCCTTGAGCATGGAAACCAAAGTGTTGCTATACGGTGGCAATGCAACCTTGATGGCTTGAGGCAAGATGACACGCGTCATCGTCTTGACTTTCCCCATCCCGAGCGACTGCGCCGCTTCGTATTGACCTTGATCGACTGACTCGATACCTGATCGAATGATCTCGGCAACGTATGTCGAATAGCCGAACGCGAGACCCACGATGCTCGCCTCCAGGGCATCCAGCCGCAGGTGAATGTCTGGGAAAACGAAATAGATGTAGAAGAGAAGCACGATCATCGGCAGACCACGGACGACGTTGATCAACGTAGCGACCGCACGCCTGACCGCGGCATACCGTGACATCTTCAGAAGTGCCCAGACCAGGCCCAGCGCAGTACTTAGCAGCAAACAGCTGACCGTGATGAAGACGCTAATCCCTGCCCCTTTGAGCAATATCGGGACAAACTCAACTACGTCACTCCAACGCATGATCTACCTTCAAATATTCGTTCTATTAATGGCGGCTCAAGACATGTACCGCAGTGACCGAGGTCGACCACCTCGCAGCTACTGCCGCACGTTCATGTCACTCCGTCTGTCTCCTAAAATCCAACGTACTGACCTGCGTTCCTCCTATGCTTGGCCACCCATTGCAGATGGCCGGCTCAAAAATACGTGCGCGCCGTAAGTCGCGCGCCAGTCCGATTCAATCCCCGAAGTTCCACTTTTTGAGTATCTTGTCGAGCGTGCCGTCAGCCTTGATTTTGCTCAGTCCACTGTTGATCTTGGCCAGCAAGGCGGTGTTCCCTTTCTTCACGCCAAATGCGATCGGCACCCTTCGCAGCGGCTGAAAACCGTCCACGACGCGAACGCCATCCAATCGGCCCGCGGCTTCCTGAGCCTTTAGGACCGGGTAATCGTTGAACGCAGCCGTGACGCGGCCCAGCGCAACGTCGCGAGCCATATCCGCGCCGTTGTTGTAGAGCTTGACCTCCTTGAAGATGCCGAGCTTGATGAGTTCGTCCGAGGTCTCTTCGCCAGCGCCCGCACCCACGACAGTGCCCTTCAGATCGTCGATCGTCCGATAGGTGTTCTTGTCGGTTGCGTTGACGATAATCCCTTTTCCGAACTGCGCCACAGGTTGGGAGAAGTCAATCACTTCTGCCCGCTTGGGGGTGGGCGTCATGCCGGCGACGATAAGGTCAATCTTGTCCGAGACCACTGACTGGATCAGTGCCGAAAATGGGATGACGTTAAAGGAAACGTCGAACCCTTCGCGCTTGCCGATTTCCCGGATCACATCAGGCATGACGCCCTGTATTTCGTGCGTCTTCAGATCGAGAAATGCATTCGGGATACTGGAAGGCGTCGTTCCCGCAGAAATCTTGACCGTGTCTGCCCGTACATGGCCCGCGCCAAGAGCCATTGAGATGGCAACGGCAGCAGTAATAAGAATGCGCCTAGCGAAGCCTTCATGCGTACCGGCACCCCGTTGCGACGTATAGAGATACATGACAGATCCTTAACGAAAGTTCTTCAGACAATCGCGGAAAAAGCACAAAGGCGATGCTTGATCACCCCCCACCCGCGATAGGAATCAGCAGGCAACAGCGCCCTGCTCAACAACAAAACAAGTGCAAACCGGATCAGTTGTGGAAAGCGGCGAAACGCATCGTCGGAAGTCGACGCACTGTGCGCGGCCCCGATATCGCCCCATGAAGACAGCCCTGTCCGAAGAACCACGACGATCACAACGCCGTTGACACCGCAAAGCTCTCATCATCTTTACTTCGCCTGCAATGCCCTCCACCAGACTCGAACGCAGCGAAGTCGCATAACCTCATGCGGCAAACTATAGAGAAGAATGTTTTTTTGGTGCTTAACATTCAATAAATTGTTCGTTAAATTCTAGTTAATGCTCAAGCTGCCAATGCAACGGAGTCCGCATGGTGAGCGCTCTTGCCGACAACAAGAGCGCCGGCGGCGGCAATCCGGGAGCGGCTTTGAGCCCGGCGAACCCATAACGACAGCCATCAACTGCATACGGTCCGACTTGGCGCTGCGTCGGCGCATTCGCCCTTACCGGGCAGGTGCTCAGGGGCGTCACCGCATGAAGTTGCCTGGGCATTCGATATCACTTAACGATCAATTTATCGGCCATTAAGCACAAGTTCGCGGCTCACTTCTATAGTGGCGCTTCCTCAAGCGCAAGAACGGTACAAAAAGCCGGTCGCGCAAAGTACCGCAAGGAGCCGCAGATGAATTTGGAGTCGTTGAACACGCCTGCCGCATTAATCGATGTCGCCCGCATGAACCGCAACATTGATCGGATGCAGCGCCGCATGAACGCGCTTGGCGTCACGTTTCGACCGCACGTCAAGACAACGAAATGCGAACAAGTGGTAAACGCACAGGTTGCCGCAGGCGCTCGCGGTATCACGGTCTCTACGCTGAAGGAGGCCGAGCAGTTCTTCGCAAGCGGAACCCGTGACATCGTCTATGCGGTCGGCATGGCTCCGGCCAAGCTTCCGCAGGCACTGGCGCTCAGGCGACAAGGCTGCGATCTCAAGATCGTCGCCGACAGCATCGCTTGCGCCGAAGCCATCGTTGCCTTTGGCAACGAACAAAAGGAACGATTCGAGGTTTGGATCGAGATCGACGTAGACGGCCATCGCTCGGGCATCGCGCCTGACGACGACGTACTCCTGTCTGTTGGAAGGACGCTGGCTGACGGCGGCATGCATCTGGGTGGCGTGCTCGCGCATGCGGGCTCCAGCTACGACTACGACACACACGATGCACTGGTCCGTGTGGCCGAACAAGAACGCTCTGGCTGCGTACGTGCGGCCGAACGCTTGCGCTCCGCAGGGCTTCCGTGTGAGATCGTGAGCATCGGGTCAACGCCGACTGCGCTGACCGCCGAACACCTGGAAGGTGTCACGGAAGTTCGCGCGGGCGTCTACGTCATGTTTGACCTCGTCATGCACAACGTGGGCGTCAATGACATCTCAGAGATCGCGTTGAGCGTACTGACGACCGTAATCGGACATCAGAGCGAGAAAGGCTGGGCCATTGTCGACGCGGGTTGGATGGCAATGAGCCGCGACCGCGGCACACAGAACCAAAAACACGATTTCGGCTACGGCATCGTCTGCCGCGAGAACGGCGAAGTTCTGGACGGGTACGTGATGAGTGCCGCGAACCAGGAGCACGGCATCATTTCACGGTCAGGCGCACCGGACCACGAGATCGAGCAGCGGCTTCCTATCGGGACGCGTCTGCGAATCCTCCCGAACCATGCGTGTGCGACAGGGGCGCAGCATCCCGCCTATCAAGCTGTCGACCCTGACGGCACTGTGCAAACCTGGCCACGCTTCTACGGTTGGTAAGGCGTTCTAAGCACCTGGCGTAGCAAACCGGGAACGCTAAAAAAGCCATTCATGGTTGTGAGATGCATACGCCAGAGAGGATGATGAACGACCAAAATCAACTCGATGCTGGGAACATCGTCGAGATCACCTCGCGAGCGCGCATTGCGCGCAGCGAGGTCGAGCGAAACCCTCATCGTAGTACACGAGCGTCCCACAATGGCATTCCTGTTTAAGTCCGAGGCTCGCCGGGGCGAGGTATGGCGCAAGCGCCTGCGGAGCGAGTTCCCGAGCCTTGAATTCCGTGTTTGGCCAGACGTAGGCGATCCGTCAGAAATCCAATACATCGCCTGCTGGGTTCCGCCCCCGGATCTGGGCGAAGCTTTCCCAAACCTTGAATTGGTGTTCTCCGTCGGTGCAGGTGTAGATCAGATCGACCTTAACCTTCTTCCGCCAGGCGTGAAGCTATTGCGCATGACCGAACCTGGCCTGGCGGCCGGGATGAACGAATACGCTACGCTGGCTGTATTGGCGGCGCACCGAAATTTGCCTACTTACCTCGATCTTCAGCGTGCTAGTGCTTGGAAGCAGTTGCCCGCCGTTGCGGCGAAGGATCGAAGGATTGGAGTCATGGGCCTTGGCGTGTTGGGAACAGGACTGCTCGAGAGTCTGAAGCCCTTCGGCTTCAAGCTTCGCGGATGGAGCCGCTCTTCGAAGCAGATTGAAGGCGTCACAACATTTACCGGGCCTGATGAACTACCGCAGTTTCTCTCTCAGACCGACATCCTCGTTTGCCTCCTCCCACTGACTGAAGATACACGCGGCATCCTCAATACGAGGACATTCGACGCACTGCCAAACGACTCCTGCTTGATCAACGTTGGCCGCGGAGGTCATCTGGTTGAGAAAGATCTTCTTGGCGCATTGGCATCAAATAAGCTGCGTTGCGCCATCCTGGACGTCACGTCTCCCGAACCACTGCCCGCTGATCACCCGTTTTGGTCACACCCGAAGATCATTCTGACGCCCCATGTCGCGAGCGTTACGGACGCCGAAGGCAGCGCGGACTTCGTGGCGACCAATCTTCGAAGGCATTTCGCCAAAGAAGCATTGGCGGGCGTCGTCGAGACGTCCCGCGGTTATTAAGTCTGTCTCGGCTGTTTTCCGAGCCAACCATGGAAGTTTGAAATGCTCAGAGTTGAAGAGGTATACGACACGCCGGAAGTTGTGGGTGAAGCAGATGTCGTCGTCATCGGCGCGGGAATTATCGGGACATCCGCCGCCTATGAGTTGGCACGACGCGGGGTATCCGTGGCGCTGCTAGACAAGGGCATCGTAGGGGCCGAACAGTCGGGGCGCAATTGGGGCTGGGTCCGCCAGCAGAACCGCGACATGTTCGAACTGCCGCTTGCCATGCGCAGCGTTCGCCGTTGGAGCGAATTGCGAGATGAACTCCAGATTGACCTGGGCTTTCGCCGTGACGGCATTCTGTATGCCTCAAATGACGCAAAGAGCATCGCTCGGTGGGACGCGTGGTGCAAGCGTGCTCGCGACATCGGGTTTATCAGCCACGTGCTCACTGCGGCGGAGGTGAACAGTCGTGTACCCGCAGGGGGCCCTCAGTATGCGGGAGGCGTCTGGTCTCCCGACGATGGGTGCGCTGAGCCTTCGCGCGCAGCGCCTGCCTTGGCGGAAGGCGCAAAGCGACGTGGCGCCCTGCTGTACCAGAACTGCGCGGTACGTGGCCTGGAGTTCAGCGCTGGACGCGTCAGCGGTGTATGGACTGAGCGCGGGCTGATCAAGGCGAGCACGGTGGTCTGCGCTGGTGGCGCGTGGAGCTCGCGCTTCTGCAAACGTCACGGCGTCGACCTCCCGGCGGTCAATGTCGTGGGCACCGTGATGCGTACATCCGTCGCTCCAGCCGTGATCAACGGTTGCTTCAGCGGCCCCGGGTTCGCGCTTCGCCGCCGCCTCGATGGTGCATACACGCTGGCGGTTCCAGGTTTCGGGCGCATCGACCTTGCGCCGCTTGGCGTGAAGCACGCCTTGAGGTACTACCGCAATTATCGAAACGATATCGGCAAGAAACTCAAGTACCGACTCTCTACGCCCTGGTTTGAGGGTCCAGAGGCCGGGGCAAGCTGGCAGTTCGATCAGGTGTCGCCATTCGAACGCTGCCGTGTGCTCGACCCGCGCCCCGATCTCGACTTCGTAAAAGTTGCCCTTGAGAACGTCAAACGGGCGATTCCGCAGTTGGCCGACTTGCAGGTAGTGCACACGTGGGCCGGCGCAATCGACACGACACCGGACCTCATTCCCATCATTTCTGATGTCGCCCAAATTCCCGGGTTCTACGTCGCGACCGGATTCAGCGGCCACGGTTTTGCGTTGGGCCCGGCAGCCGGCGAGCTTGTCGCGGACATGGTGACGGGCGCACAACCCATGATGGACATATCGCCGTATCGCTTGGGCCGTTTCAGCGATGGCACCACCGTCAAAGTCCCGGAAATGATGTGACAGCAACGTTGCTGTGCGTGGTCTGAGCGAAAGCTTGCGCTGCGCAACGGCGAGGTCCGCCATGGCGCGTGCGGCTCTCGCAGGAACCGCGTTACTCCCTCGCACCGCCAAAGCGGACGCGGTGGTGCCGCTCAACCGATTGATTACGGCGTTCCGCAATGACCGGTTCCCACCTTATTCAAAGCCATTTGCAGGAGTGTTGTTATGAGGTATGTCTCGACCCGGGGCGGCAGTGTCGACCGCCGGTTCTCAGAGATTTTGCTGGAAGGACTCGCGCCCGACGGCGGTTTGTATGTGCCCACGGCCTATCCCAAGATCGATGACGCTACGCTACGTCGCTGGCGGGGCCTGTCGTACGCCGAGCTCGCGTTCGAGATTCTCTCGCTGTATATCGACGACATTCCTGCCGACGCGCTTCACACCATCATCGCGAACACCTACACGCCGGAGATCTTCGGCTCGACGCAGATTACTCCACTTAGGAAGCTCGACGATTCGATCAGTCTGCTCAACCTGTCCAATGGCCCCACATTCGCCTTCAAGGACATGGCCATGCAGCTCCTGGGCAATCTGTTCGAAGCGGAGTTGGGGCGCCGGGGGGTACAGCTCAATATCCTTGGCGCCACATCGGGCGATACCGGCAGCGCGGCAGAGTACGCCATGCGAGGCAAGCGGAATGTCCGGGTGTTCATGTTGAGCCCGCATAGCCGCATGAGCCCATTCCAGCAGGCACAGATGTTCAGCCTGCAGGACGAGAACATCCACAACCTCGCCGTCGAAGGGAGTTTTGACACGTGTCAGGATATCGTCAAGGCAGTCTCCGCTGACCTGGGTTTCAAGCGGCAATACAGCATCGGCACGGTCAACTCCATCAACTGGGCACGTTTGCTGGCCCAGGTGGTTTATTACTTCGCTGGTTACTTCCAAGCGACGACTGACAACAGCGAGCGCGTCTCGTTCTGCGTTCCGTCAGGCAACTTCGGCAACATCTGCGCCGGCCATGTCGCCCGCATGATGGGGCTGCCGATCGAGAACCTGGTACTGGCAACCAATGAGAACGATGTGCTCGACGAGTTCTTCAAGACGGGTCGGTACCGTGTGCGCAACAGCCGCGAGACCATGGTCACCTCCAGCCCGTCGATGGATATCTCGAAGGCATCGAATTTCGAGCGTTTTGTCTTCGACCTGCTCGGCCGCGATGCGCAGCGCGTGGCGCAGATGTTTGGTACGGAGCTTCCACGGTACGGCCAGTTCGCGCTTGAAGAACACGCGTTCGCCCAGATTGCCTGCTATGGCTTTGTGTCAGGCAAGAGTACCCACGCAGACCGGCTGCAGACGATTTCCGGCACGTGGGAACACCATCGCATGATGATCGATCCGCACACCGCGGATGGCGTCAAGGTAGCGCGCGAGCACCTGCGCCTCGGCACGCGCACCATCGTGCTGGAGACTGCGCTGCCGCTGAAGTTTGACGAGATCGTGCGCCAGGCGACGGGTCAGGATGCCCCGCGCCCGCCTTCGGTGGCCGACCTGGAGCAGCGCCCGCGGCGCTGCCGGGTGATCGAGTCCTCCGCTGACAAGGTGATGGCATACATCGCCCAGCACTGCAATTCCTGAGCGTGCAGGGAGACTCATCATGGCTGTGTTTACGCCTGTCTCAGAGGAACAAGCGGCCGGCTTCATCGCGTCTCTGATACCGGGAAAGCTGACCTCGCTGCGCGGCATACCAAGCGGAATCGAAAACACCAACTATTTCGTTACGACCGGCGCCGGCGAATTCGTGCTGACCCTGTTCGAGCGGCTGCGCGAAGATGAACTGTCGTTCTATCTGAAGTTAATGCTTCACTTGGCCGGAAAGGGAATACCCGTTCCGGAGCCGAAAACCGATCACAACGGGCAGATTGTCTTCAGGCTGAACGGGAAACCGGCTTGCCTTGTGACGAGGCTGGAAGGGCAGCATTGCCCGGCACCTACGCTGCACCACTGCAAGCAAGTCGGTGAGATGCTGGCACGCATGCACCTGGCTGGTCAGGATTTTGGGCTGGAGCAGGCCCCTTCGCGCGGCTACGGGTGGTGGTTTCACGCCGCAGATCAGATCCTGCCGTTTCTCGACGGCAGCAAACGCGAAACGCTCCTCGATGAGTTGCGGTTCCAGCAGTCCCTAGCTAACGATCACCTGTACCAGACCTTGCCTCGTGGCCCAGTCCACGGCGACTTGTTTCGCGACAACGTGTTGTTCGCCGATGGAGCGACGCCGAATGACAAACCTGGCGCGCAGACGCTGTCGGGCTTCTTTGATTTCTACTTTGCTGGAACCGACGTATTCATCTTCGACGTAGCAGTGTGCCTGAACGACTGGTGCATCGATCATCCATCCGGAGCATTGCTGCCGTTGGTGCTCAACGCCTTTATCAAGGCGTACGAAGCGGTTCGGCCGTTGACTCCGCTGGAGCGCCGCCACTTGCCCGCTGCGCTCAGAGCGGCGGCCTTGCGATTCTGGCTTTCGCGCCTAATGGATCTGCATTTCCCCCGTGAATCGACACTGCTCCACGCGCACGATCCCGAGCACTTCTTCCGCGTGCTGTGTCATCACCGCTGTTCATCTCCTTTCTGACTCGGAACGAACGTTGATCCCATGACAAAACCTTATGCATTGTGCGAACTGCTTCGCACCGATAATTTCATCGACGGCCAGTGGGTTCCGGCAGCGAGCGGCAAACGCTTTCCCGTGACCGATCCTGCAACGGGCAATGTCATCACGGAAGTCGCCGACAGCGGCCCCAATGATGCCCGCACTGCAACCGACGCCGCCGCACGCGCCTTCCCTGGCTGGCGAGATACCTTGCCGAAGGACCGCGCCGCTGTGTTGCGTCGCTGGCACGCCCTCATCATCGAGCACACCGACTCGCTGGCTCGGCTCATCTCGCTAGAGCAGGGCAAACCGCTTGCGGAAGGTCGCGGTGAGGTGATGTACGGTGCATCCTACGTCGCTTGGTTTGCTGATGAGGCAACGCGCATCTACGGCGACATCATCCCCCAGCAGCAGCGCGGCAAACGCATGACCGCCGTGAAAGAGCCGGTGGGGATTGTCGCGGCAATCACGCCGTGGAACTTTCCGCTCGCGATGATTGCGCGCAAGATCGCGCCGGCACTCGCGGCGGGCTGCACGGTGGTCGGCAAGCCCGCGGAGGACACACCCCTCACCGCGCTGGCGTTGGTGCTCCTGGCGCACGAAGCTGGTGTTCCTCCTGGCGTGCTGAATATCATCACCGCGTCGCGCGACAGCGCAGTCGGCTCTGTCAAAGCGTGGTTGGATGACGGCCGCGTGCGCAAGATCACGTTCACTGGCTCTACACCGGTGGGCAAATATCTCGCGCAGGAGTCGGCTGGCACGTTGAAAAAGCTGTCGCTCGAACTGGGAGGCAATGCACCTTTCATCGTGTTCGAGGATGCCGACCTGGACGCTGCGGTGACGGGGCTCATGGCGGCCAAGTTCCGCAACGGCGGTCAGACATGCGTGTCGCCAAATCGCGTCTATGTACAAGCGCCGGTCTACGAGAAATTTGCCGACCTCCTGGCAACGCGCGTTGCCGCGCTGAAGGTTGCGCCAGCAACCGATCCGGACGCGCTGATCGGGCCCATGATCAATGCGCGCGCCGTCGAAAAGATCGAAAATCATGTCAAGGACGCAATAGACCAGGGTGCCCGGGTGCTCACTGGTGGCAAGCGGCTACCAGAGCTTGGCAAGAACTACTACGCGCCCACCGTGCTTGCTGACGCCGCGCCCTATATGCGGTTGAGCTGCGAGGAAACCTTCGGCCCCGTTGTGCCGCTGTTCCGTTTCGATGACGAAGCGCACGCGATCCACGCCGCCAACGACACACCGTTCGGGCTGGCGACCTATTTCTACAGCCAGGATCTCCGCCGCATAGAGCGTGTCGCACGTCTGCTGGAAGCGGGCCTCGTCGGCATCAACGAGGGCGTACTCTCGAGCGAAGCGGCACCCTTCGGCGGTGTGAAAGAGTCAGGCTACGGGCGTGAAGGGTCGAAGTATGGCCTCGATGATTACCTGTCGATCAAGTACCTGTGCCAGGGCAATCTCGAATGAAGGGCCGGATGTGCTCATCGCGGCCGACGTCTGCGGGGTGCAATGCGCTGGATGCAGGCCTCGAGCACATCCAGCGACTGTGTCAGCGCCTGGCTGTCCATATGCCCGTATCCAAGCAGGAAGCCGCCGGGGTCTGAGCCGAGCACGGTGAAATCGCGAACATCATTGAAGACGACGCCGCGGGAGCGCAATGCGGCTCGCAAATCCTGATCCCACGCAGGGTTCCGGCCCGAGATGACCACGTGCAGCCCGCCCTCGTCGCCACCCAATGTCATCACGTCGACGTAGGGCGCCAGCCGCTCGCGTATGGCGTTCCGCATGTCCCCATAGTGCCGCCGCACCCTGCGCAGGTGTCGATCCAGCTCTCCAGACACCAGCAGGGTTTCAACGACCTTCTGCACGGGCCACGACACATGTGCACGCTCGCGTTCAACAAGCGCAGCCAGCGCTGCTGCGGCGACTGGGGGGGCGACGATGAAGCCCAGCCGCAGCGACGGACTGACGGCCTTGGCGAATGTGTTCAGCAACAGCGTGCTTTCCGGCGCGTGGCTGAAAATCGGTGGATGGTTCGTGCCTGCGTAATGGAACTCGCAGTCGTATTCGTTCTCGACGATGAGCATCCGGTGCGCACGCGCAAGTTCGACGAGCACCCTGCGCCTCGGCCCCGATAGCCGCCCTCCCATTGGGTACTGATGCGCCGGTGTCACGTGGGCAAGAACAGGCACGGCGCCGTCTCCCGCAATCCGCTCTACCAGAACGCCTTCAGCATCAACTGGCACGTAGCGCAGCGATGCACCGCAGCGGAGGAACGCCGATGTCGAACCGGCGTAACCCGGGTCCTCGGTTGCGCACAGGTCACCCGGCTTGAGAAGTGCCTGCGCCGCAAGCTGCAGGGCATGACCTGTGCCGTGCGTCACGACAATCTGTTCCGCACCAACGTTGACGGACCGGTGTTCGCCCAGCCATTCCGCGATCGCGCGTCTAAGCCCCAGTTCTCCACGCGGATCACCATAGCTCTGGGGCGGCAAATGGCGCCCGGCTTCACGGCAGGCGTTGCGCCATACCTCAAGCGGCAGGGTTCGTGCATTGGCCTGCCCAGGCCGCCAGTCATGCCGGGCACCCTCCGGCCGTTCAGGCACCCTCCGCAGGTCCTCGCTTAGTGGCGCCAGCAGTAAAGGAGTCGAAGTCGGCTGTACCGCCGTGGCGGGGACAGAAGACACGCTGCTCGCCACGAAGGTGCCGTGACGTCCACGCCCCTCCAGGATGCCCTCAGCGATCAGTTCGTCGTATGCATCGACAACGCAGTTACGGGCCACCGTCAGCTGGGTCGCAAGATCGCGGCTCGGAGGTAGCCGGGTGCCAGCCGGCACCACATGGCTGGCGATCTTTTCGCGCAATTGCCGTGCAATCTGGCGGGAAACCGGGCCACCTGAAACCCGGTCCAGTTCGAGGGCGACAAGCGCGGGCAGCGGCTGTCTCGACGAGCGATTTGCAACCATAAACGCGCCAAATTGCTCCGGTTTTGGTTCTTAAAAATTCCGTGAGAATCGTCAGAATTGATGGACCAAAAGATATCACAGGATTGCCCATGCGCATCCGCATCATTACCGACGATTTCACCAGCGCGCTGGACGGAACAGCTTGCTTTGCCGAACGTGGCTGGAACACCGCAGTCCTCGTCCGACCCGACGGCTGCGATGCCGCTGAGGTCGTCAGCCTTGACACCGATTCGCGCGAAACGCCTCCTTCCAGCGGTCACGATGGCGTCACGCGCGCAGCAATGGCATGGCGCGATGCCGAGGTGCTAATGCTGCAATTCGACTCGACGCTGCGGGGCCGCCTGGCACATGACTGCGTGAGCGCGCTTGCCGCTTCCGGCAGGCGCAAGTTGCTGCTCGCGCCTGCGTTTCCGTCGGCCGGGCGCACGGTCGAAGCAGGACGGGTGCTAGTGGACGGCGTACTAGTCCACGAAACCGCATTCGGACGCGACCCTACGCTACCGGTGCGCGAGTCCAGCATCCCAACGCTGTTCCGAGCGCACGGCGTCAACGTGCAGATCGCGCGTGACGCAGCGCATGCCCGGGCGCTGCTGGATGTGCACGACGCGGTGGTCGTGGATGCGCGTACTGAAGCCGAACTGGATGCAATCGTTGCTCGGTTTGCCGGAGCACCTGATGTGCTCCTGGCCGGTTCAACAGGCTTGCTCCGCGGGCTCGCCCGTGTCCTGCCCAACTCGCGATGGGCACCGGCCGATCGCCGCAACGGCGGCAGCTCCGCAGGAGCGTCCGATGTGCCGCCGGCGCGCCATCCGTGGCTCGTCGTCGGCAGCATGAACCCGCGGTCTCGCAGACAACTCGCCGTCGCGCGAACGACATGCAAAGTGCACGTGCTGGCAACCAGCGGAGCGCGCCTGCCTATCGGCACTCCGCCACAGGCTGCACTGCGTGAGCTGGTACAGCAAGTGGCGGATGGCATTACCAGCGGTCAATGCGACGGGCTCGTCGTAACCGGCGGCGAAACCGCGCGCCGCATCATCGATGCGTTGCCGGCCGTATCGCTGCGCGTGTGTCGCGAGGTCATGCCTGGGGTGCCCCTGGCTGTGGTCCAAATCGCGGATCGCGCATTCCCCATGATCACAAAGGCAGGGGGCTTCGGAGACGACGAAGCCCTGCTGACCTGCATCCACTTACTGGCCGGGACAAAATCATGAAGCAGAAACTGATCGCTGTCACGATGGGCGATGCGGCCGGCATCGGGCCGGAAATCATCGTCAAGACGTTTGCCAATGTGGCGCTCTGCGTTGAGCAGCCCTCATTCGTGATCGGTGATGCAGGTGTGTTACGTCGACAGGCCGCCGCACTTAACGTCGAACTCGCCATACGCGAGGTCAACTCGATAGCAGAGGTTGTACCGCAGCCCGGCGTGCTGGAAGTCTTGCAAGTGCCTGGCGCGGACGCATTGCCAGAGAACCTGGCCGTCGGCGAGGTCAGTGCCGCTGCAGGACAGGCCGCATTCGATGCGATTCGTACCGGGATCGAGCTGGCAGTCCGGGGCGACATCGCAGGCATCTGTACGGCCCCAATCCACAAGGAAGCCCTTGCCGCGGCGCACGTGCCGTATCCCGGGCACACCGAAATGCTGGCGGACCTGTCGGGCACGCGTGACTACGCAATGATGCTCGTCAACCCGACGCTGCGCACGATTCTCGTGACGGTCCACTGCTCAATGCTGGACGCCATCGCAAAACTCTCCGTGGAGAGCGAACTGCGCATCATCCGCCTCGCGCACCGGGCCATGCGCGATCTCGGTATCAAACGCCCGCGCGTGGCGGTCGCCGGCTTGAATCCGCATGCGGGCGAAGGCGGCCTGTTCGGCCGCGAAGACCTCGACATCATCGCCCCCGCGATCCGGCTCGCGCAAGCCGCTGGCATCGATGCCAGCGGCCCGTGGCCCGGCGACACCGTATTCATGAACGCCAGCCGTGGTCGCTTCGACATCGTGGTTTCGCAGTATCACGACCAGGGTCTGATTCCCGTCAAGCTTGCAGGTGTCGAGGACGGCGTGAACATCACTGTCGGTCTGCCCTTCGTGCGCACGAGCCCCGACCATGGCACTGCCTTCGATATAGCGGGAAAGGGCATTGCCGACCCGGCCAGCCTGCAACTCGCCTTGCGCACCGCTCACCAGTTCGTTCGCCCGCAGGCGGACCACACATTTTCTACCGGAGCCTGATGTGTCCCACTTCATCCTGATGCTGACCGAAAACGACGCAACCGTCAGCGACGCGATTGCCACTTACGACAACCTGCGCGACAGCCCCCTGCGCTACGTCGGCTTCAAGGACGTCGGCCTGCCCATCACTGCACTGAAGGAGCTCTCGCAGCGAATCCGCGCGGATGGCCGCAAAGTGATGCTGGAAGTCGTCGCAACCAGCCGCGAGGCGGAACTGGAATCGATCACTGCCGCACTCGAGATCGGCGTGGACTACCTGCTGGGTGGGCGGCACGTTGAAGACGGGCTGTCGCTGCTGCGCGGGTCGTTGATTCAGTATTTTCCGTTTGCCGGCCACACGGTTGGCCATCCGACTGTGCTCCAGGGAACAATGGACGAGATCGTCGAGGACGCTCGTCGCATTGCGTCAATGCCCGGTGTACACGGCTTGGACCTGCTCGCGTATCGCTTTGCTGGGGAAGGCGATCCGGCCGACCTGACTAGGCGCGTGGTCGAGGCGGTCGGCGTGCCGGTCATTGCCGCAGGCAGTATCGACCGCGAAGCCCGCGTGAAGGCCATGATCCAAGCGAACACGTGGGGGTTCACTATTGGCAGCGCACTGTTCCAGGAAGCGTTTGTCGACCGCCGTCTGTCAGCGCAGATCAACACGATCTTCAATATCGAAGGTGTGACCGCGTGATGCCGATGCGTCGGTCAAGCACCGACGCTGGGTTGCCCCATAGACACCGGTCGGACTCATCAGGCAACGCCACGTACCTACGCTTAACACGCTCGCCCATCCGCCGGTAGCGAAGCCATGCCGGCGGACATGGCCCGGTAGGCAAGCAGCACCTCAGCTTTCGGCCGAATTCGATCAGTCGCGACCGTGCATTTCATTCTCCTCGAGGTTGTGTGTTTCCGTGCCCGGGTGATATCCCGGGCAGGACGCATGCACCCTGGAATCAGAGCCGCTACAGAAAGGGGCCACGCTTTCCTGTTGTATTCCACAACGATTAAGGACCACAAAATGAGAATCACGCAGTGTGCAATTGCATCGATGCTGCTTTGCGCCGCCGGGAGCAGCCTGGCGCAGAGTTCCGTCACGCTTTATGGGGTCATCGACACTTCCATTCGTTACACGACTAACCAGCCCAGTGCGAACGGGCCCAAGAGCCAGATCGCGCTGAGCGACGGCGCCTTCAATGGACCGCGATGGGGCCTGCGCGGCGCCGAAGATCTTGGTTCTGGAAACAAGGCCATCTTTACGCTTGAGAGTGGCTTCGGCAGCGATACAGGCAAGAGCGGTCAACAGGGTCAGTTGTTTGGCCGGCAAGCCTGGGTTGGTCTTTCGAGCAGCACCTTGGGCACGCTCAAGCTCGGGCGGCAATATGGCGCGACCTACTCGTTCGTCAGTGATGTGGACCCGATCGGCGTTGGCAACTATTCGGAGGACAGCTGGGAGAGCGGGCTGACGGGTCTGCGCTATGACAACACGCTGGACTACTCAAACCAGTGGGGTGGCTTCAAGGTGAACGGGCAATACTCGCTTGGGGAGCAAGCGGGCAATGCGAGTCGCGGGCGAACGATGCAGTTGGCGGCAACGTACGACGTTGGCGGTCTGAAGATCGGTGGCGCTGGCCAACAGTCTCGTGACGCAAACGGCAATGACCTTGTGCTGTGGACAGCGGGAGCGAAGTACACGTTCGGCGACATCACGCTGCACGGTTACTACATCGACTCTCGCCGTGATGCCGGCTTCGCCATCGGCGCAAGCGGAACCTCAACGCCGCTTGCCAATACCAGCATTGGCAGCAATGCCAATACCGTCTTGGGTGCCAACACGCAAACGTCGCGTCGCCACGATCGGCTCGGTGCAGTGGGCGTGACGTATCAGGCAACGCCCGCGATGCGGTTCATCGCCACCTACATGCGCGACAACGTCGGGGGCGTAGCGCAAGGCAACTCGGGCATTGTGCAGACAGGTTATCTGGTGGCGCTGTACAGCCTGTCCAAGCGCACGGATGTGTATGTTGAGGCCGACTACAGTCGCCTGAGCGCTGCATCCATCACCGATCCGAACAGTCCTCTGGGAACGTTTGGCGGGGCAAACAACCGCACGGGTGTAGGACTGGGGATGCGCACGCGCTTCTGACGTCCCCCAACCAGCATGATTGGTGCGCCGCCCTCTTAGACGAAGGTCGAGACGGCGGCGCTTCCTTTTGGTATTCGCAGGCAAGCGGATGCGGTGCCCTGCTCCACTTGAGAAAATGGCCGGTTCCATCGGCCTATTTCCGATGGAACCGTGTTGCTGATGCAATCAGAACGATGCAGTCGCCTTGATGGCGCGTTCGACATCCGCGCTGCAGACGTTGAGGTGCGTGACCCAGCGGATGCGGCGCATAGCTCCTTCTTCACCACGATAGACACCGCTTTTCACCTTGATGTCGCTCGCTTCAAGGTGAGAAAAAAAGTCGTCGGCAACAGTCGGATCGATGTCGGTGAAAAGGATATTGGTTTGCGCCGGATGCGCCTTGAAGCGGCCACGCAACCGTGCATTGCCCTCTGCGGCTTCTGCCAGCCCGCGCGACAGCATGGCCGCATTGGCATGGTCGTCGGCCAAGCGATGCACGTGGTGCTGCAACGCGTGCAATCCGGCCGCGGCGAGCAACCCGGCCTGACGCATGGAGCCGCCCAGCATCTTGCGCACGCGGGTCGCCTGGCGGATGAAATCGTGCGAGCCCAGCAGCAGCGATCCCACCGGCGCACCCAGCCCCTTCGAGAGGCACAACGATACCGAGTCGAAACCTTCGCAGAGCTCACGTGCACGCTGCAGCGGATCGTCGCCATTGGCGAGCGCCACCGCGGCGTTGCAGAGACGCGCGCCGTCGATGTGTGAGCGCAGTCCGTGACGCTTCGCCAGGGCAGCGACGTCGTGCATGTATTGCATGGGCAGTACCCTGCCGCCAAACGTGTTTTCAACCACGACGAGGCGCGTGCGAGCGAAATGCGGGTCGTCGGGTTTGATGGCGGCTTCGATGTCGTGCAGGGCGATGGTGCCGTCGGGCTGGTGTTCCAGCGGCTGCGGCTGAATGGAGCCGAGCACCGCCATACCGCCAGCTTCCCAGCGATTGGTATGCCACTGTTGGCCTACGATGGCTTCGTCGCCGCGTTGGCAATGCGTCATCATCGCGATCAGGTTAGTTTGCGTGCCGCTGGGCGCAAACAGTGCTGCTTCGAACCCAAGCATCGCGGCAGCGGTTTCCTGCAGAAGGTTAACAGTAGGGTCCTCACCTACCACGTCGTCACCGAGCGGCGCTTCCATCATTGCCTGTTTCATTGCAGGTGTGGGTAGGGTGACGGTGTCGCTGCGAAAGTCGCTCATAGGCTCCTCAACAATCAATCGTGAACTTGCCTCTCATCAGTGAAGAAACGACGGGTCGCCGGGCATCGCCGGAGACCCCGTCGCCAACACGAGGCGTCAACGGTGAGAGAAAAAAGTCACCGTTGGATACCTTTATTGCAGAATGACGTCCCGCGCCCAATGCGCGCAAGCGTCGCTTAAAAATCGGCGACCTTTCCCCACGCGGATCTGCCGAATCGGGCGGGCTGATACGGCTTCGGGTCCACGATTGGATTCGCACCGGTGGCCAGATCGGCCGCCAAGTGACCCGCGCCGGGGCCGATGCCAAAACCGTGACCGGAAAATCCGGCTGCGAGAATCAGTCCGGGGATGCCTGGCACCTCGCCAATGCCTGGAACACCGTCCGGTGTGCTGTCGACGAAACCAGCCCATGCATGCGTGACCTTCGCGTCGCGGAGCTGGGGTAGCAGCTTGACAGCACGCCGGTGCGTTTCCTTGATCGTCGCCGGGTCAGGCATCGGATCGAGAATACGCACCCGCTCCATGGGTGTAGGCGCATCAAGCCGCCACCGCTCCAGCGTCTCGTGGCCGCCGCGGATACCCTCCAATCCTCCGGGCAGAAGGCTGCGCCAGCGCTTGGCGAACATCGGCACGAACTGGGGGGCGAACCGCAAAAACTGCGGCGTCAGGTCCACGCGCGCGCGGCCACTGATGGCAAGGGCATAGCGGCCATCGTTCCGCCGTGTCACGGATACCCCTGCTGTAAACAGCGCGTCCGGCAAAGGATCGTCGACAGGAGATACGCTCAGGATGGATTGGCGTATCGATGCCTGAGGAAAACGGACGCCGAGTTGCCGGCAGAACGCCGACGCCCAGGCGCCACCAGCGAGCACAACGGTCTTGGTCTTGATGACCCCCGCTTCCGTAACGACGCCGCTGACGTGCCCGCCCTGCAGTTCGATACCGCGAGCTGCGCACTGCTGATTGACGCTGCCGCCAAGCTTCATGAGTGCCATTGCCACAGCGGGTGCGGCTTTCCCCGGGTCGGCCGTGCCGTCGGTAGGGGAGAAGACCCCGCCTTTCCAGGCCTTGCCGGTCGCCCGGCCGCGTTCGGCAGCCTGCCGGCCGTCAAGCATGTACGTTGTCACGCCCGCGCTCTTCGCAAACTCACCCCAACTCGCCCAACGTGCCAGTTCGTCGTCATCGTTGCTGAGATACAGCAGGCCGCAGCGATGAAAGCCGGCATCTTCGCCGGACTCGATGGAGAACTGTTCCCACAGATCAAGGCTTTTGCTTGCGAGAGGCAACTCGCGAGCATCACGGTTTTGTTGCCGACACCAGCCCCAGTTGCGGCTCGATTGCTCGGCGCCGATTCGTCCCTTCTCGACCAAGGCGACAGAAATTCCACGCTTGGCCATGTAGTAGGCAGCAAAGACACCGATGATGCCGCCGCCGATCACGACCACATCAGCGGCTGTCGGCAGCGTAGGGGAAGACTCTATGAAGCGAAGCGGAGGGGACATGACTATGCTCGTTCGATTGAGGCCTGGACGTTCTGTGTCACGTAGAACTTGGCCACGCGATCGCTGCTTTCCCACCCGATCGGTGCACCTTGCGGCACGAACAGCGCATCGCCGGCGCTCAGCGACAGCACGCTGCCGTCGGGCGAGGCGAACCGCACACCACCGGCAAGAAGCTGCATGAACTCGTTCTGACGATGCGGCCGAATGATTCGATGGTACGGCGTCGAATCCCACGTACCCGCGCGGTACTCCGTACCCTCGTCGGTGAAGACGTTGTCGCTGCGGCATTGCGGCGCCGGACCGAGGAGCACCTCCGCAGGTAGCGACGAAGACGGCTTGAAATCCGCATCGACGCGAAGCGGAAAAAGGCCCGGCAGCGCTGGTCCTTTGCTGGCGGTCGCACAGAATACGAACCGCGCGGGCGACTGCGCCTTGACGCGCAGCGCCGTACCTGCACCGATGACGGCCGCGCCTTGCGGGCCAAGTACCAGTGAGGCACCTCCGTCCACTTCAAGCGTCAGCTCACCCTCTACGACGACAATGGTTTCAATGTGAGGGAAGCTCTGTACGCCCAGCTCGCCCACAAAGCCAACTCGGCCGACGGCCATCGAGTCGGGCCCACTCCAGGCGATTTCGCGCCGCTGCGAGAACGGGTCATTCTCGCCAAAGGCTGCCTTGTGAAAGGGCGTGGAAAAAGGTGCGCCTCCGGCACGGTGCAGCACGATTGCTCCGGTCATTTTGCTCCTCCTATGTAGTGCATTGGTTTTGTGAATGCCCTGCACGGACCTGCCAGAACGCAGGCCCTTCACGGGCGAATTGTTGTTACATCGGGTGCCTGAGCGTCGGTGTGCGGGAGTCGAGCCCAATCACGAACTGACGCCTTCCTTCCCTATTCCTCGCGTGGTCCTTGGTGCTGAGGCGTGCCGAAGTAATGCTGCGCCAGAGCAACCCAATACCGCACACCGGCAGGAATGATGTCGTCGTTGAAGTCGTACTTCGGGTGGTGCAGGCCCGGCGCAGCGCATCCTGTCGAGGCATTGCCGATCAGCACGTATGTGCCCGGCCGCTCCTCCAGCATGAAACCGAAGTCTTCGGACGTCATGTTGGGCGGCACGTCGCGGTGCAGGCGTGCCTCACCAAACGTCTCCCGTATGACCGCCTCGCAAAGCGCTGTCTCGGCCGGCGTGTTGATGGTGGCCGGGTAGTACTGGAAGAAGGTGATCTCGATTTGTGCGCCATAAGCGGCGGCGAGCCCATTGCACATCTGCTCGATGTCACGTTGCAGCCGTTGCAGCAAGTCCGACGACAGTGTGCGGATCGTGCCGCGCAACTCGGCGCGGCTTGGGATGACGTTGTCCGTGTCGCCCGCGTTAAACATGCACACTGAGATTACTGCTGGATCAGCAGGGTCCTTGTGCCGCGCAGCGATGGTCTGACACTGCAAAACCATGGAGCACGCCAGCGGAATCGGATCGAGGCCAAGATGCGGCTGTGCGGCGTGGGCCCCCTTGCCCGTGACGGCGATTCTGAATCGCGAGCCGGCGGCCATGATGGCGCCGGTGCGCAATCCGAATTGTCCGGCCGGCAGCCCGGGCCAGTTGTGCATACCGAAGACCGCTTCTGTCGGGCATCGCTCGAACAGCCCATCGTCGATCATCTTGCGCGCGCCCGCCCCACCCTCCTCACCGGGCTGGAAGACAAAATGAACCGTACCAGGCAACTGCGGCATTTCTTTCAGGATGCGGGCCGCCCCCAGCAACATCACGGTATGCCCGTCGTGCCCGCAGGCATGCATGACACCTTCCTGGACCGACGTATGGGCAAACTCGTTCGCTTCCCGGATCGGCAAGGCATCCAGATCTGCACGGAGGACGATTCCCCGCTCCGGCGTGGTGCCCGGCAGGCTAGCTACCACGCCCGTGCCGCCCAAGCCGCGCACAACCGCATAGCCGAGATCCTCAAGCTCTCGCGCAACCACGTCTGCCGTTCGGTGTTCTTCAAAGCGCAGTTCGGGATGGGCATGCAGGTCGCGTCGCAGTTTCGCCCAGTGCGGATGATGCTGCCGTAGTAACGGCTCGAGGGTCTTGGGGGTTTCCAATCTCAACACCTGTGTCATGCAAGCTGCTTCACGTTTGCGCCATCACGGCGTCAGGCGTGGCCGTTGTTCTAATCGTAGAAGCCGAGGATGGACTTGACTTCCATGTACTCTTCCATGCCCTCGACGCCATACTCGCGGCCATTGCCCGATTGCTTGTAGCCGCCGAACGGCGCCTGCGGATCCCACGCCGGATAGTTCAGATGCACCTGACCTGACCGGATGCGCGCGGCCACGGCCCGCATCACCTCCTTGTCCCTGCCTTGCACGTGCGCACCCAGCCCGTAAACCGTATCGTTGGCGATGGTGATGGCTTCTTCGACCGTGTCGTAAGGAAGAATGGCGAGAACGGGCCCAAAGATCTCCTGCTGGGCGATCGTCATATCGGTGCGAACTTCGGAGAAGATGGTCGGTCGCGCATAGAAGCCCGCACTGATTCCCAATGGCCTGCCCGGTCCGCCCGTGAGGAGCTTTGCCTGCTCGTCGATGCCGGCTTCAATCATGTACTGCACGCGGTCAAACTGCGCACGGTTGGCGAGCGGACCATGCGTCGTGGCTTGGGTGAACGGATCTCCGACAACCATATGCTCCGTTGCGGCAACAGCCAGTGCCTCTACCTGGCGCAAGGCTGCGCGCGGCACGATCATGCGGGTCGGCGCACTGCAAGACTGCCCCATGTTCCGGAACGCCCCAGCCACGCCCATTGAGACAGCACGGGGCAGATCGGCATCGGGCAGCACAATGTTGGGTGATTTGCCGCCCAACTCCTGTGCCACGCGCTTCACGGTCAGCGCGGCCGCCTGTGCGACCAGCACGCCAGCGCGCGTCGAACCTGTGATTGACACCATGTCGACTTCAGGGTGCGAAGCGAGGGATGCACCGACTTCCGCACCACTGCCGCTCACGAGGTTAAAGACGCCGTCAGGAATGCCGGCATCCGCGATGAGCTCTGCGAAAAGCAACGCGCTCAGTGGCGACAACTCACTCGGCTTCAGGACGACGGTACAGCCGGCGGCTAATGCTGGGCCGACCTTCGCCGTGATCTGATAGATCGGCCAGTTCCAGGGCGTGATGAGTCCGCACACGCCAATGGGTTCTCGCGTGATCGCTGTGGTTCCACGCTGGGTCTGGAACGGATAACTCGCAAGGTTGTCACGCGCCACCCTGATATGTTCCGCCGCCAACGGCACGTGCGCGGCGCGCGCATAGCTGATCGGTGCACCCATTTCCGCTGCGAGTGCCGTGGCGAACAGTTCGGCCCGCTCCAGCAGCAAGGCATGGACGTTGTTCAGTAGCGCTGCGCGCTCCTGCGGCGAGGTCGCTGACCACGTTTTGAACGCGATGCGCGCGGCGTGCACCGCCCGATCGACATCATGCGCGTTGCCGAGCGGAATCTCGCAGAGCGCCGTTTCGGTAGACGGCGAAATGACAGCAATTCGATCAGTGCCCTGCGGCACAACCCATTCGCCGCCAATAAAGAACCGATCCAACCTCCCGGCTTGCGCCAGGTGATGTACAGGTGAACTCATCTCAGTGTGTCCATAAGTCGGTACCACGCGCCAACGAACGGCAAAAACCACGGCTTGCCAAAGTGGCCAGGTATGGCAGGCCAATCAAAGTCCTTCCACGGATTCAGATCGGCACGTCCGTCCATGATTTCAGCCATCAGCGTGCCCATCAGCGTGGCCATGTGGGTGCCGTGACCGCTATATCCCATCGAGTAGTAGATGCCTTCCCGCTGGCCTGCGCGCGGCAGCCGGTTGGCCGTCATATCGACCATGCCGCCCCAACAGTAGTCGATGCGCACACGGGCCAGTTCGGGAAACGCTGTGGCCATCTGCCGGTGCAGGATCAAACCGCTCTTCTCGTCCGAAGTCGGATTTGATGATGCGAACCGCGCGCGACCACCAAACAGCAGCCGATGGTCGGGCGTGACACGAAAGAAGTTGACGAAATTCTTGGTGTCGGTGGCCATCCGCGCGGTCGGCATCAACCGGGCCAGTTGGTCTTGCGGTAGAGGCTCCGTCACGATAATGAAGGCGCCGACAGGCACGATCCGGCGCCGGATCCAGCCGAATGGTCCAACTTGAGAAACCCCGCTGGCCAGCAATACCTGTTGCGCCCGAATTTGCCCGCGCGGGGTGCGCACCACGTATGCGTTGCTTGACGCCTTTTCTAAAGCCACGACCGGTGTATGCTCGAGAACGTGTGCCCCGCGCGCTTGCGCGGCGTTGGCAAGACCCCGCACGTAGCGCCCAACATGCATTCCGGCACTCTTCTCAAAAATCAGTCCACCGTGATAACGGTCTGAGCCGATCTCATCTCGAAGCGCGGCCTTCGTCACAATGCGTGTGTCGGGGTCAACGCTCACGGCCAGCAATGCCTGGCTTCGTGCGAGCTTGTCGAAGTGCTCTGGCTTGGCGGCGAGCTTGATCTTGCCGCGGCGGGCAAAATCGCAATCAATTGACTCCTCCCTGACCAGACGCTCGACCGTGTCGACGCCCGCATCGAACGCCAGGTACAACCGGTTGGCCAGCTCGGTGCCGATACGCTGCGACAGCGAAGCGTAGTCCTGCGCGAAGCCGTTGTTGCACATGCCACCATTGCGTCCTGACGCAGCCTGTCCTACGGTTCCCGCCTCGCACATAACGACGCGTGCGCCTTTTTTACTGAGCGCCAGTGCGGCCGCCGTGCCTGTGATACCGCCACCGACCACCACCACATCGCAGCTCGCGCTTGGTAGCTCAGTGGAATGGCTGACGAACGGCTCCGACGTATCAAGCCAGTAAGAACGAAGAAGCATCACAAGTCCCGCGCGTACAACCGGCAGGGATCTGCCTTGAAACTCCAGAGCCTTGGCTCACACCGATTCATTGGATCTCACCTACAACATCGCTTGGCTGATCACCGCATACAACTCGCAGCCCTGACCCGAAGAAACGCTGCTTGCACCGGGGGGAGCGTTACGAACCATCTTTGGGGTGGTGTCGACTCGCTTCAACCCTTGCGTGCCAAGCCAGTCGGTCAGGCTTGCCCTCGAGGGCACATCAATACGAACGAAATCGCCCGGCCGTCCTGTCAGCCAGTAACCGATCAGAGCCTTCGCAAGATGCTCTTCGCCGGAACGCGGTGCGACAACCGGCCCGATGACGTGGCCTCGACCGAAGCGGCGCAGCGTCGAAAATCCGACAATCTCACGGCCGCGTTCTAGCACGACACTTTCCCCCAGCTTGAACAGCGAAGACAGAATCCCGTGACGTTCGAAACCAGAAGCTCGTAAAGCCAGTTCGTTCAGAACAGGGAAGTCATCTGGCGTTGCCGGTCGCAACTGCTCACTGTCGAGTAGTCCGACCACGACGGGAGCGTCCACTTGGCCCTGATACTGGTTCAACCACCCGCATACGCGGAAACCCATCTTTTCGTAGACTGGCAGGCCCGCTGGCGTTGCATGGAGGAAGACGGTGCGTGGACCGAGTTCTTCGAGGAGGGTTTCCATCAACTTGCGGCCAATGCCACGTCCCTGATGCTCGGCGGACACGATGACGTGACCGATGGAGGCGCAGTCCGTCCCGAACTTCCAACACAGCGCCGTGCCAATGACGACACCGCGTTCTTCCGCTACAACACCCGTCGCACATTCGGCGGAGAACTCCCAATCTTCCTGCCTGTGCGCCCAGCCAAACTCCTTTGAAAGCGAATGCGCTGAGGGTATGTCGGCCGGAGCAAACGCTCGATATCGAAGATTCGTCGCGGAACAAGGAACGTTCACAACGCATTCCTGTTTCATTAAGCGCTCCTACCCAATGTTGCGGCCCTCCAGTCAGCGCGACCACCCTATGACGGCCGTGCCTCGAGCCAGAATTGCTATGCCAGTGCGACGGCTTCTACCTCAACTTGCAAACCGAAGTGAAGCGCCGGAACCGGTACGACTGCGCGAGCGGGCCTTGCGTCGCCGGCCCAGCGTGCGTAGATCTCGTTGAAGGTTGCCCAGTGCCCGACATCGACGATATAGACGCGGACTTGGGTGAGCTTCGTAACATCGCTGCCCGCACCAATGAGCGCCGCGGTCAGATTTGCCAGCACCTGCTCAACCTGAACTTCAAACGGCTTGTCCGTGAGCTTTGTACCGGCTGCGTCGATAGGCAGTTGACCCGAGACGAACACCAGCCCATTGGCGATCGAAACGTGGCTGTAGTGGCCTCCGGGAGATGCCATTCCGGAAGGATTCACTGTACGACGCGCTTGAGCGCCCGTGTCTTGCTGATCCATGGAAACCCTTGAAGGTAGAGGGATCGTCGCCAACCTCCGCGCCGACGTGCCCGAGAACCGTCTAAAAGAGCAGCCCCGCCACCAACCCTCAACGGGGTTGGATATCGATCGCTGCTGCCAAGCTCATGCGCCAAACTATAGAAAAATTTCTTTTTGTCGTGTTTAATATCCAATGAATACATCATTAATGAGGCTTTAATGCTCCAACTGGAAGACATGCAGTTGCTTCGCGCATTGGGGGTGTCACAGTCGCTCGCTGCGGCCGCGAGGTTGCTGGACCTGACGCCGCCCGCGGTCACAGTGCGCCTTCAGCGGATCGAAGAACGCATGGCATTGCGCCTTGCCACGCGGGCCGCGAGAGGCATTTCGCTGACGGATGAAGGCCAGCGTCTTGTTCAAGAGGCGATCGATATTCTGGAGAGGATCGAATCCATTCCGTCGCGCGTGTCCGGGGAGTCCAGCGGTGTCAGTGGCCATTTGCGCGTCGTGGCTCCGTTCGGATTCGGACGCGAATACGTAGGTCCACTGGTCCGTGACTTGCACCGCTCACATCCCAACCTCGCGATCTCGCTGATCCTCGTCGAAAGTCCGCTTGCAGCGGCCTCCGGCGCTGATGCAGTCGTATCCATCGGGCACGTCAAGGGGTCGTCATGGGTGGGCCACTTCCTGGCCCCCAACGACCGTATTCTTTGTGCGAGCCCCGCCCTTGCGCGCAGTCTGTCGAAGCTCAAGCATCCATCGGAACTGACACGGTATGACTACCTGACCCTTCGAGAAAATGACGAAGACGTGACTCGTCTGCGTTTCACTCAACACGATGCAGCGGGCAAACGCGTAAGCAAAGCGGTGACGGTTAGGTTGAACAGCTCGTTATCGTCGAACGACGGTACCGTGGTAAGGGATTGGGCGGTCGACGGCCTTGGAGTTATAGCCCGATCAGAGTGGGACAGCGCGCGGCTCATCACAGAGGGGAAACTGGCTAGGGTGTTACCTGCATGGCACCTTGATCCAGCTCCCGTCATGGCGCTGACGCCTACGCGGCAAGGGTTAACGATCCGACAACGTGTATTTCTCGAAGCAGCGAAACGGGCGTTCAGTCCGACTCCTTGGCGCAGGTGAGGAAACCGGTCTGAGCGGTCCTGTTCGACATGGAATTAACGCTGCATGAGCCCAAGCTCCGATGCCCCTAATAAGTAGGATACGGCGCGGTAAAGTGCACAAAAACGTCCCTAGCCCTTGGCCGCCGGCGACGATGCAGCCGACCACCATGGCCGCCAGATGATCTTCAGAGATTATGCTAAGCGTTGCAAGCTGAGCTGCTACCGAGGCCATCCACACGGACTGCTGCAAGTGAACGTCAGTACGGCCTGCGCCGAGCGGACTTATGCAACAATGTCGAGTGAGCGGCCACGATCGGTTACTCCTTGCACTGTCACTCCTGCCCATTGAACAGCTTTTCAATCGGATAATGGCTTTTGCCAATGGGCGACTTGATCACGATGTAACTGAAGTATTTGTCGATGTTGACGTCCTGCCTAAGCACGTCCTCGGCAATGCTATGGTAGTGGGCCACGCTGCGGGTCACGAACTTGAGTAGATAGTCGAAGCCGCCACTGACCAAGTGGCATTCGACAACCTCATCGATGTTGCGGACTGCTGCTTCGAACTTGGAGAAGTCTTCGCGACGATGGTCGGATAACGTCACCTGGGTAAAGACCACCTGCATGTCGCCGAGTTTCTCGAGCTGCAGTTGGGCACCATATCCTGTGATGTAGCCGGCCTTCTCCAGGCGCTTTACCCGGATCAAGCAGGGGCTGGCTGAGAGGCCAACTGCATCGGCCAGATCCACGTTCGTGATCCGGCCGTTGCGTTGAAGATGGCTAAGGATGCGGATATCGAGGCGGTCGAGTTTTAGCGCGCCATTCGTCATTGGTATCTGCCCTTCCCTATAGATCCTTCGATCCCAAATGCCGTATTGCCCGCAATCTCTGGTTCGATATGCTGGATTTGCCTGAGCGCGTGCTTATTATTTGACGGCGCGGCGCACCTCTGACTGATCGAGCACTTCATCCAGCGTCTTCTTTAAACGGTCGAACAGCAGCTCGAAGTCGGTCGCGGTATAGCACAGTGCCGGCGCAAAACCGAGGACGTTGTCGCCGAAGGCACGGAAGATTACGCGGTTGCGGTACGCCACGCTGGCGATGCGTTCGTGCAACTTGAGCGTGGGATCGAAACGTTCTTTGCTGGACTTATCAGCCACCAGTTCAAGCGCGCCCAGCAGGCCGCGGCTGCGTGCCTCCCCCACCAACGGATGCTCAAGTAGGTTGCGTAAGCCTTCCTCGAAATGCGGCGCTTGCATGATGCCGTTGGCGAGCAGACCGCCTTCAGTGTAGAGACGCAATACTTCGAGCCCGATGGCAGCGCTGACCGGATGCGCAGAATAGGTATGGCCATGACCGACCGGCACGCCGGCTGGCATACCGTCAGCGATGCCCGAGTAGACCTGATCCGACATCAGGACGGCGCCCATGGGCGCGTAACCGGCAGTCAATCCTTTTGCCACAACCATCAGGTCTGGCTCCACGCCTTCGTCCTCGCAAGCGAACATCGGGCCAGTACGTCCGAATCCGGTAATGACCTCATCGACGACGAACAGGATGTCCAGCTCGCGGCACGCATCGCGCATCGCTTTGAGCCAGCCCTTGGGCGGCACGATTACGCCACCGGAACCTTGAATCGGCTCGCAGAAGAAGGCTGCTACATTGTCTTGGCCTAGTTCACGCACCTTGGACCGCAGTGCCTCGACCGAAGTGCGAATGATTGTTTCCGGATCGGATCCGGCAGTGTTGCGGTACGGATAAGGCGACGGGATCTTGTGCTGGTTGGGCAGCGGCACATCGAAGTTGTGCTGGAACACCGGCAGCGCAGTCAAGCCTGCCCCTTGTGCAGATGAACCGTGGTAGCCGCGCTCGAGCGAGATGAACTGCTTCTTTTGCGAGCGGCCGGTCGAGTTGTAGTAGTGGGTGATGAAACGAATGGCGGAATCGTCCGCATCGGAGCCACCGAGCGTGAAATACACATGGCGCAGCGAGGACGGGGCCAGTTCGATCAGGCGCGCAGCAAGGCGGATTGCCGGCTCGGAGCCGAAGTGGAAGTAGCCGGTCGCATATGGCAGCTTGGCGAGTTGGTGTGCTGCGGCCTGGACCACGCTCTGCTGACCATAGCCGACATTGACGCACCACAGGCCGGAAAATGCATCCAGCAGTTCATTTCCTTGGGCGTCGCGAAGGTAGGCGCCGTGTCCCGATTCAAGAACCGTAACGCCCCGTTGCTCATGGGTGCGGTAGTTCACCAGAGGATGGATCAAGTGGTCGCGATCCAGCGCGATGAGCGAATTGGGTGAATTGGTTTGCATGGTGAGTCCGTATATGTGCTGTGTGCGACGGCTGAAGATCAACGATGTAGTCCAGCCCGTTGCGCACCCAGGAAAAGAGGCGGCGTCAAGTCAGACGCTTGGTTAATCAGTACGGAGCCATTCTAGCCAGCGGGATATCTTCTAAAGGCCTCTGAATTCACCCTACTTTTTCCTTGCGGTTAAAGATGAGAAAGCCTGGGAATGAACTGCCATTAGAGTCAGACACCCATTTGGTGGTCTCGTGAAAACGTTTGATGTCGCTCCAAACGGAAGGTGATTGGGGAGTGCCCTCTTGGCTCGAAGGAACCAAAAGGCAAGCCTGAATTGACTGATATCGCTGCGCAGGAAATGGAGAATGTGATGTGTTTGCTCACGACGCTCACGGCGTAGCCTCTATGGGCGCGCAAGATCGGCTCTCAGGCGGAACGGGGCGGCAACGAGTACGGGCGTGCCAACCGGCAAGGGGACTGGCGGTGCATCCGGACATGTCGGTAGATGCTTTTTCTCCCCACCAGGCGTCAAAGGCGCGGGGCGAAACGTAGCCGAGGGTGAGCTCCTTCAAACCTCTGGGGCAATCACACCATCTTGCCTTTGTGAGTGGCGATGGTTAACGACGGAATCGCTGACTGGTGCGTCATCAGTCTGGCTATGAAGGAGTACGCCCTGGGAGTTAAGGCGTGTGGGTGCCATCAAGAACAGGAAGCGGCGCTTCAGAGCGTAGGGCCGATATGTTGCCCAACACGTTCTTCGGACATTGAAGAAGGCAGATTACAAGGCCGGTGCAGACCCCACATTCTTCAGGACGTCAATATCCTGCTGCCGCCGCTGCACCTGCGCTCTAAGTTCGCGAGAATGTCTGCCAAAAAACAGTGTTCTCTGGTACCGCTTGCGGATATCTAGCGCTACCTTGGGTTCGCCGAACCCTGGACATCACTCGGAAACGAGAATAGCTCGGAAGTCGTTGACATTGGTGAGTGTCGGGCCAGTAACGAGGGCATCGCCGAGTGCTTCGAAGAAACTGTGGCCGTCGTTTTCCGCTAGGCTGTTTTGCGGATGCATCCCCTTTCTGTACGCCCGTTTCAGCGTGTCGGGAGTAATGAAGGCTCCTGCGATATCGCCGTTACCATCCACGCCGTCTGTGTCTGCGGCCAACGCAAAAATGCCGTCCCGTCCCTGCAGCGCGATGGCAAGCGAGAGCAGGAACTCCGTATTGCGCCCGCCCTGCCCGCTTCCGCGCACTGTGACCGTAGTTTCGCCACCGGAAAGCAGCAGGCACGGCGGGCGGAACGGCTGTCCATGGTCAGCGCAAAAATTCGCGATGCCTGCCATGACCTTGGCGACATCGCGCGACTCACCCTCGATAGCATCTCCGAGAAGATAGGCTTGCATGCCTGACGTCCGCGCAACCTGCGTCGCGGCCTCCAATGCTATGCGTGGATTGGCAATGATGGTGATCGTATTCCGCGCAAGGCGCGGATCACCCGGCTTGATGGATTCCCCGCCGGCGCGCAGCACACGGTCAACGTTGGGGGGAAGCGGAATCCCGTATTTGGTAGCAATAGCCAATGCGTCGGCGCAGGTCGTCGGGTCAGCAACGGTTGGGCCTGATGCGACATCCAGCGGATCGTCGCCAGGCACATCCGAAATCACCAAGGTCGCCACCCGCGCCGGATGGCAGGCGGCTGCGAGCCGGCCGCCCTTGATGGCGGACAAATGCCGCCGGACGCAATTGATTTCGGCAATCGATGCGCCGCTAACGAGCAGCGCCTTGCTGAGCGCCTGCTTGTCTTCCAAGCTGATGCCCGGCGCGGGCAACGTGAGCAGAGCCGAGCCCCCGCCGGAGATCAGGCAGATGACTAGATCATCTTCGGTCAGGCCCTGCACGAGGTCAAACACACGCTGGGTCGCGGCCAGCCCAGCTGAATCCGGAACCGGGTGAGCCGCTTCCACGATTTCGATCCGGCTGCATGGGGTTGCGTGCCCATACCGGGTGATCACAATCCCCTCGAGCGGCCCTTGCCAATGCATTTCAAGGGCGGTGGCCATCGCCGCCGAAGCTTTGCCCGCCCCTACCACGATTGTCCGGCCTGTGGGCGGTGGCGGCAAATGCTTCGGCAGGCAAAGTGCCGGTTGAGCGGCATCGACCGCCGCTTGGAACATGGACCGCAGCAGATGCCGGGCCTGGGCGTGTTTGAACTCTTGCATGTGGAAGCGGTAGGTGCGATTGCTAGAAGCTTCGCTTACGCTCGCGATGCCGCGATGTAGTCGCTCACGGCCTTTGTGACCTGCGCGGTCGTAGCCTTGCCGCCCAGATCTGGCGTTTGGACGCCGCTCGCAGTGGCGTGCTCGACGGCTTGCATGAGCAGTCTGGCCGCGCTGGTCTCGCCCAGATGTTCCAGCATCATCGCTGCGGTCCAGAAGGTGGCGATGGGGTTGGCAATGCCTTTGCCCGTGATGTCGAAAGCGGAGCCGTGGATCGGCTCGAACATCGACGGGAAGGTGCGTTCCGGGTTCAGGTTGGCCGTCGGCGCGATGCCCAAGCTGCCGGAAAGCGCCGCTGCGAGGTCAGACAGAATGTCTGCGTGCAGGTTGGTTGCCACAACTACGTCCAGCGTCTTCGGCTTCAGGACCATGCGGGTCGTTACAGCATCAACCAGTTCACGGTCTGTCTTCACATCTGGATATTCGGCTGCGACTTCGTAGAAAACTTCGTCCCACATGACCATGCCGAAGCGCTGCGCGTTGGACTTGGTCACAAGAGTGAGATGTTTGGCGGGACGGCCGCGCGCAAGCTCGAAAGCGAAACGATGGATGCGTTCGACGCCTGCTCGCGTGAAGATGGCCGTCTCCGTCGCAGTTTCGATCGGCAGGCCGCGGTGCGCACGGCCGCCGTGGCCTGCATATTCACCTTCGGAATTCTCTCGCACGATCACCCAGTCGATGTCCTCACCGTTCTTGAGCGGGCTCTTGACGCCTGGAAGAACACGTGCCGGCCGCACATTCGCGTACTGGTCGAAGCCTTGCGCGATCGGAAGACGCAATCCCCAGAGCGAAACGTGGTCCGGCACATCTTGGCTGCCGACAGCGCCGAAGAAGATTGCGTCGAAGGCCTTGAGCTTCTCGAGCCCGCCTTCAGGTATGTAGTGGCCGTGCTTCAGGTAGTACTGTGAGCTCCATGGAAAGTGTTCCACATCGAGCTTGAAGCCGCCGTCGCGCGCCGACAGCACCTCCAGAACTTCCAGTCCGGCGGCAATGACTTCGGTGCCGATGCCATCTGCGGGGATCGCGGCAATCTTGTGTAAGCGCATGAATTCTCCTGGTGTGTCTTGGTCAAGCATCCACCGGAAACACGCAAATGCGCGGCAGTGGACACTGTGTTGTCATCAAGTAAAAAGGACCTTGCCAGACGGCCGTGAGGGTCCAGCTGGAATACCGTCAAGCAGGGCGGCAGCGGCAATCGATGACGATTTCCCACTCGTTTCCGACTGCGGTGTTTTGCATTCCCAGCGCTAGTCCGACGCCAAACTTGCCCACGTGCATCTACGCTCTGGTTTTCTGCAGCAAGCCGCCGGGGAAGCAGGCTGAGCTGACCTCCGACGGGATGCCCGTCGCGCTCACATCTCAACATGGCGGCGGGCTTCGCGGCGCACCAGCCGCTCCCGCCCACTAGCGCTGCCGACAACCCGGTAAAGCCAGCCCCGACCACAACGATATCGGTACATCCCGAGAGCGGCCCTCCGGCGCCTGCTGTGAAGGGAGGCGCGGATCGCGCCGGCAGGATTACGATTTCATCCCAGCGTCCTGCCTAGATGCTTGCTGGGTGCATTCGCATCGAATTACAGGCCAACGAGGGCTGGCAGGCCGCCCAGGTTCTTGATTTCGTGGCTACCCCACACCGGCCAACTCGGCTCGTGGCCGCGCGCGACGAACACCCTGCTTTTGATGCCGATGTCATCCGCCGACAGGTGGTCGTAGCGATAACTTGACGACACGTGCAGGATGTCTTCCGGGCTACAGCCAAGTTGCTCGATCATGAATTCGAAGGCTTGCAGGCGCGGCTTGTAGGCTTGCGCCTGCTCCGCTGTGTAGACGCGGTAGAACGGAGCACCCAGCTTCTCGACGCTGTGGGGGATCAAATCGTTCATAGAGTTGGAAAGAATGACAAGTTTGTATTCCTTCGCCAACGTGGCCAGCGCATCCGGTACGTCCGGGTGCGGCTGCCAGGTCTTCACGGCTTCGTAAAACTTCAGGCCTTCGTTATCGTGACATTCGACTCCCCAGCGGCGGCAGGTACGCTCGACGGAGTTGCACAGGATCTCGTCGTACGGCCTGAAGTCGCCCATCACTTCATCCAGGCGATAGCGCGCAAAGTCCGTGGTGAACTGCTTCATCTCTTCAGGAGCGACACGGTCAGCGAAAAGCTCCTCCATTTTTTCCTTCATCTGGAAGTTAATCAGCGTCCCGTAACAATCGAAGGAAATGTATTTGGGCCTCAGGCTGGTAGTCATGATTCAGGTTCCTTTGCTTGACAAATGGTCAGATGTCCGACCAGAGCCGTGCTCGCGCACCGGCGTTCGAGAGCTTGCTTGATCAGTACGGCCCCATTCTATGCAGCGGCACATCCGATAGAATGGGTACGAATTCACACTACTTTTTCCCTGGATTCAAAAATGATTCACTCTCATGAACTCAGCTTTTTCGGGGAAATCGTCAAGCAAGGAAGCCTGTCGGCTGCGGCGCGCGAACTCGGCGTCACGCCGGCAGCGGTTAGCAAGCGGCTGTCAAAGATCGAGGAGAGCCTAGGCGTGTCACTGGTGCGCCGCACGACACGCCGGCTCAGCTTGACTGATGAAGGGGAGCTGTTCCTCGCCCACGCCCGCCGGATACTGACGGAACTCGAGGAAATGGAGCAGCAGGTGGCCCAGAACAGCCTGGCCCCCAAGGGCCTGCTGAGGGTAAATGCACCTCTGGGTTTTGGTCGTACTTACATCACCCCCATCGTTTCTCGCTTCGTCAAGCGCTATCCCGAAGTGGAGGTCCAGTTGCAACTGACAGACCATCCACTCAGTCTCGTCGACGACACCTTCGAAATCGGCATCCGCTTCGGCGAGATTCCGGATGCGCGTCTCATTGCACGGCGCATCGCGCCCAATCGCCGTCTCGTCTGCGCGGCGCCGTCCTACCTTAAGACGCATGGCGTGCCCAGGGTCCCGCATGACCTGGTCCATCACAACTGCATCGTGCTGCGACAGAACGAGTCGGCCTACGGCTTGTGGCGCTTCTCAAAGGGAAAAAAGACCGAGACCGTCAAGGTACGCGGAACGCTTTCCAGCAATGACGGTGAGGTGGCGCTCAATTGGGTGCTGGCCGGACATGGCTTGATGCTCAGAGCCGAGTGGGACACCGCAAAGTATGTCCGGACCGGTCGACTGGTGATTCTGCTGGAGGACTATGTGACGGAGCCGGCGGACATTTTCGCCGTCTATGCCGAGCGGCAGGGCCGATCTCCACGGGTGCGGGCTTTTACTGATTTTCTCGTGAATAGCTTTGCGCAAAGCGCGGGGAAATCGCAGGCGCCTGCGTTGAAGTGGTAAAGCGCCATCCGGTACCGAACGCCGACAGAAATGATGTCGCCATTGCGGTCGTTTTGCGGAGGATGCGGACGCGGGGCGACGCTCCCCCCTCGGGGCATTGCCGATCAGCGTATGCGTCGGGCTGCTCCTTCTACATGAATCCGAAGTGTTCAGATGTCATGTTCGATAGCATGTCGCGGATGAGACGAGCCTCGCGAACGTCTGCCGTATTGCCGCCTGCAAAACACGGCCGAAAACTCTCTCTCTCTGGTGGTTTAGTTCCTGTTCTGATCGCCGATAATGAAAGTACGCAGGGTGCTCAATGGTCCCTACTCTTGCGTCTCCTGCGTTTTATGACAGCTCATCAGGGGGGAGCGTCACGCCCGCGTGTGCAGGGCGTTTTTTTTTCGGTTCGCAGCAAACGTTTTGCGCGAATTGGTGAATCGAGATGCCTGCGGAGTAGCTCACAATATCCGCCCCGGCCGGTGCGGGTATGCCGATGCGTTGTCACGTGCGCCGCCAAAGGTGTCTTGTTCGGTTTTGCCTCGGGTAATCGACCAGCGACTGAAACCCGCCCTCTCTTCGGCCGTGCCCGCGAGGACATCGGCTGGAGAGGCCTCGGGCGCGCAACGTTTGCTGCGCGGGCAGTTATGTCGGACGTAAAATTGCAGGCCGCATGTGCTTTGGCAGGACAGGCACAGGTCTTCGCGGCCACGTCAACCGACGTGGCGCCGGCGGACCCATTTGCCATATGAAGCGCATCAGCAGGCGCCTCACAGCCGTTCCCCCTATTCTCGGCGCGATTCTTGGTGCCGCGACGTGCCGAAGTAATGCTGCGCCAGAGCAACCCAATACCGCACACCGGCAGGAATGATGTCGTCGTTGAAGTCGTACTTCGGGTGGTGCAGGCCCGGCGCAGCGCATCCTGTCGAGGCATTGCCGATCAGCACGTATGTGCCCGGCCGCTCCTCCAGCATGAAACCGAAGTCTTCGGACGTCATGTTGGGCGGCACGTCGCGGTGCAGGCGTGCCTCACCAAACGTCTCCCGTATGACCGCCTCGCAAAGCGCTGTCTCGGCCGGCGTGTTGATGGTGGCCGGGTAGTACTGGAAGAAGGTGATCTCGATTTGTGCGCCATAAGCGGCGGCGAGCCCATTGCACATCTGCTCGATGTCACGTTGCAGCCGTTGCAGCAAGTCCGACGACAGTGTGCGGATCGTGCCGCGCAACTCGGCGCGGCTTGGGATGACGTTGTCCGTGTCGCCCGCGTTAAACATGCACACTGAGATTACTGCTGGATCAGCAGGGTCCTTGTGCCGCGCAGCGATGGTCTGACACTGCAAAACCATGGAGCACGCCAGCGGAATCGGATCGAGGCCAAGATGCGGCTGTGCGGCGTGGGCCCCCTTGCCCGTGACGGCGATTCTGAATCGCGAGCCGGCGGCCATGATGGCGCCGGTGCGCAATCCGAATTGTCCGGCCGGCAGCCCGGGCCAGTTGTGCATACCGAAGACCGCTTCTGTCGGGCATCGCTCGAACAGCCCATCGTCGATCATCTTGCGCGCGCCCGCCCCACCCTCCTCACCGGGCTGGAAGACAAAATGAACCGTACCAGGCAACTGCGGCATTTCTTTCAGGATGCGGGCCGCCCCCAGCAACATCACGGTATGCCCGTCGTGCCCGCAGGCATGCATGACACCTTCCTGGACCGACGTATGGGCAAACTCGTTCGCTTCCCGGATCGGCAAGGCATCCAGATCTGCACGGAGGACGATTCCCCGCTCCGGCGTGGTGCCCGGCAGGCTAGCTACCACGCCCGTGCCGCCCAAGCCGCGCACAACCGCATAGCCGAGATCCTCAAGCTCTCGCGCAACCACGTCTGCCGTTCGGTGTTCTTCAAAGCGCAGTTCGGGATGGGCATGCAGGTCGCGTCGCAGTTTCGCCCAGTGCGGATGATGCTGCTGCAATAACGGCTCGAGGGACGTCGAGAATTGATTGGTCATGGGGCTAACCTAGCTGGCCTTGGCACACATATTTGGTGTGGAGGTAGTCGTCCAGCCCGTGAACGGAACCTTCCCGGCCGTAGCCGGATTCCTTCACGCCGCCAAACGGCGCGGCCTCGGCGGCCAGCGCGCCTTCGTTGATGCCGACGATGCCGGTCTCCAGCGCTTCTGCCACACGCCAGATGCGGCGCACGTCCTGGCTATAGAAGTAAGCGGCCAGCCCAAACGGCGTGTCGTTGGCAGCGGCAATCACCTCGTCTTCATCCGAAAAGCTCGTGAGTGGCGCCACGGGGCCGAAAGTCTCTTCGCACGCACAGGCCATGGTGGCGTCGGCACCGGTCAGGACCGTCGGCGCATAGTAGTTCGGGCCGAGGTGGGCGAGGCGCTCGCCACCTACCAGCACCTTGGCGCCCTTGACGACCGCGTCCTGCACGTGCCGATCGATTTTCTCGACGGCGCGGGCGTTGATCATGGGGCCGATTTGCGAGGCAAGATCGCTAGCCGGCCCCACTTTGAGCGCAGCGACACGTGCAGCCAGCTTGCTTGCAAACGCGTCGTGCACCGCTTTGTGCACGAATACGCGGTTCGGGGACACGCAAGTCTGCCCGCCGTTGCGGAACTTGGCCGCCATGAAGCCATCCACGGCGGCGTCGATGTCAGCATCTTCGAACACGATGAAGGGCGCATTACCGCCGAGTTCGAGCGAGAGCTTCTTGAGCGTGTCGGCACTGCGGCGCGCCAGATGCTTGCCGACCGGCGTGGACCCCGTGAACGTGATCTTGCGCACGCGGGCATCGTCCAGCCAAACATCCACGACTTCGGGCGTTCGCTCGCGCGAGGCGGTCACGATATTGAGCACGCCCGGCGGAACGCCGGCCTCTTGTGCCAGCCGCACCAGGGCCAGAGAAGTCAGAGGCGTATCTTCCGCGGGCTTGCAGACGACGGTGCAACCCACCGCGAGCGCTGGCGCGATCTTGCGCGCGATCATCGCCGCCGGAAAATTCCACGGTGTGACGGCCGCCACCACGCCCACCGGTTCCTTGAGCGCGAACATGCGCCTGCCCGGCACGGGTGCGGGAATGACTTCGCCGTTCATGCGCGTGGCTTCTTCGCCAAACCATTCGATATAACTCGCGGCGTAGGCCACTTCGCCCTTGCCTTCGGCAAGCGGCTTGCCCTGCTCCAGCGAGATCAGCTTGCCGAGATCATCCTGATGCGCGAGCACGAGATCGTTCCAGCGCTTGATGATCTGCGCGCGCTGTTTGGCGGGCACTTTGCGCCAGGCTGGGAAAGCCGCATGGGCGGCGTCCAATGCAGCACGCGCCTCGGTCGCCCCCGAATCGGGCACGCGGGCGATGACGTTGCCCGTGGCGGGATCGGTCACATCGAGCAGCGAGCCGGCTGCGGCGGCCCATTCGCCGGCGATGTAGTTGGCGTTGCGGATCAGGTCGGTGCGGGTCAGCGTGAGAGACATGGTTCAAATGGGTGGAATGTCGGCGATCAGGCGGCAGCAACCAAGGCGGCAATCGCCTCGCCCACCTGCGTGGTGTTGGCAGTGCCGCCCAGGTCTGGCGTGCGGGGGCCTTCCTTCAGCACGGTCTCGATGGCCGCGACAATGGCGTCGTGCGCAGCGCGGCCTGCCCCCTGCCCTTGCGTGAGGAAATCCAGCATCAGCGCGCCCGACCAGATCATCGCGATCGGGTTGGCGATGTTCTTGCCGTAGATGTCCGGCGCAGAGCCGTGCACCGGCTCGAACAGCGACGGAAACGTGCGATCGGGGTTCAGGTTGGCGGAAGGCGCCAGACCGATCGTGCCAGTCGTTGCGGGGCCGAGGTCGGACAGGATGTCGCCAAACAGGTTGGTGGCGGCCACCACGTCGAAGCGACCCGGCTGCAGCACGAAACGCGCGGTCAGGATGTCGATGTGCTGCTTGTCGAGCGTGACATCGGGGTAGCTTTGCGCGACTTCATCTGCGCGCTTGTCCCACCACGGCATGCTGATGGCAATGCCGTTGCTCTTGGTGGCGAGCGTCACGTGCTTGCGCTCGCGGCTCTGTGCGAGGTCGAAGGCGAACTTCAGCAGGCGCTCTGCGCCCTTGCGCGAATAGACCGATTCCTGGATGACGATTTCGCGGTCGGTGCCTTCGTACATGATGCCGCCGAGCGACGTGTATTCCCCTTCGGTGTTCTCGCGCACGACGTAGTAGTCGATGTCGCCGGGCTTGCGGTTGGCGAGCGGGCACGGCACGCCTTCGAACAAGCGCACGGGCCGCAGGTTGATGTATTGATCAAACTCGCGGCGGAACTTGAGCAGCGAACCCCACAGCGAGACGTGATCGGGCACGGTGGCCGGCCAGCCGACCGCGCCGAAGAAAATCGCATCCATGCCCTTGAGCTGCGCCTTCCAGTCATCCGGCATCATCTGGCCGTGTTGCTGGTAGTAGTCGCAGCTGGCCCATTCGATGGTGTGACACTCCAGATCGAAGCCAAAGCGCTCTGCCGCCGCCTGGATGACGCGCAAGCCTTCGGGCATGACTTCCTTGCCAATGCCGTCTCCGGGGATGATCGCGATGCGGAATGCGGGAATCATGTCGTTCCTTTTTTCTGTTAGACGGAGACCGCCACGGAATGAGCCGTGGTGCGATCCTGCTCGTCAAGCCAGCCCTGGCGCAGTTCGGGCACCGAGTTGGCAAGTTGCACGTAGTACGGATGGTGGGGGCCGCGATCGAAATCGGCACGTGCGACCTGCGTGAGCTTGCGGCCATGCTGCATGACGACGATTTCGTCGCACACCGCGCGCACGGTGTGCAGATCGTGACTGATGAAGAGATACGACACGCCCAGATCACGCCGCAGGTCGGCCATGAGGTCGAGCACCGCTGCACCCACGACAGTGTCCAGCGCGGAAGTCACCTCGTCGCAGAGGATCAGATCGGGCTCGGCCGCCAGGGCGCGCGCAAGGTTCACGCGCTGCTTCTGACCGCCCGAGAGACCGCCCGGCAGCCGTTGGGCCACGCTATGCGGCAAGCGCACGAGATCCAGCAGTTCGCGAATCCGCCGCTGCAACGCTTCGCCCTTCAGCCCCTTATAGAACTGCAACGGCCGCGCCAGAATGCGCTCGATGGTGTGCGACGGGTTGAGCGCCGTGTCGGCCATCTGGAAGACGATCTGGATGCGGCGCAGCTGCTCTGGCGTCCGATTGGCAAGCAACGGCTTAAGCTCCGTGCCCCTGAAGCTCATACCACCATGGCAGGGCGCAATCAATCCTGCAATGGCACGTGCCAGTGTTGTCTTACCCGAGCCCGATTCGCCGATCACGCCGATAGCTTGCCCGCGGTACAGCTTCAGATCGATGCCTTCGATGACACAGGTAATGGGTTTTCCCTTGGCACTGACGGGTCCGTAGCTCGCAGCCAAGGACCGCACATCTAGCAGCAATTCCCCCTCCCCGACGCGGTGATCCGCAAGGCGTGGCTTTGGTCTCGCTGCTGCTAGCAGACTCTTGGTGTAGTCGTGAGCGGGCTTGACGAGGATCTGCGCCGTTGAATTCAACTCCTGCATCTGGCCATCGCGCAATACCAAGATGTGATCGGCCATCTGTGCGACCACGGCCAGGTCATGGCTGACGTAGACGGCCGTCGCACGACGTTCGCGAACCACGCGGCGGAACGCGCGCAGTACTTCGATCTGCGTAGTGACATCCAGCGCAGTGGTCGGCTCGTCCAGGATAACGAGATCGGGGTCGGTGATCAGGGCCATGGCAGCCATGAGACGCTGCAACTGCCCCCCCGACACCTGGTGCGGATAGCGCTCACCGATGGTTTCCGGATTGGGTAGCGCCAGTTCACGAAACAACTCGACGGCTTTCGCTTCGGCCTCTGCGCGCGTCATCGTGCTATGGATGCGAGCGGGCTCCACCACCTGATCCAGGATCGTGCGCGACGGATTGAACGATGCCGCCGCGCTCTGCGCGATATATGACACCGTGCGCCCACGCAGCGCACGTTGTTCGGCCGGCGGCAGGTGAAGCACGTCGGACTCCCCGATGCGGACGCTACCACCACCAATCTCACAACCATGGCGAGCGTAGCCCATCAGCGCGAGCGCAGTGGTGGTCTTGCCGGAACCGGACTCTCCAATCAGGGCAAGCACCTCGCCAGGCTGGATTGAAAAGCTCACATGATCGACCAGCGTCTGATCTCCGGCGGTGACGTACAGGTCCTCGACGACAACGGATGCACCCATGTTCAACGCCCTCCGCGTTCGCGAGCAGTACGGCCCGGCAGGTTGTCGATCACGAGGTTGACAGCGATCGTCAGGCTGGCAATGGCCAGGGCGGGCACGATGACGGACGCACCGGCATCGGGAAGCGCACCGATGTTTTCACGCACCAGTGAGCCCCAGTCCGCATCGGGCGGCTGAATGCCCAGCCCCAAAAAGCTCAGACTTGCCAGCAACAGCACCACGTACACAAAGCGCAGGCCCAGGTCAGCAAGCATGGGACCCAGGATATTAGGCAGGATCTCGCGCAGCATGATGTACAGCGTGCCCTCGCCGCGTGTACGAGCCACCGTTACATAGTCGAGCGCGTTGATGTTGACGGCGAGCGACCGCGCAATGCGAAACGCACCTGGCACGTAGATAATCGCGGCGGTCACTACCAGCATCGTCACAGAAGAACCGAAGCCGGCGACCATGATGAGCGCGAACATCTTGCTCGGAATGGCTGTGAGCGTATCGAGTACGCGGCTCAACGTAGCATCGACGAGCCCGCCCACAGCGGCTGCGAACAGTGCCAGAGTCGTCCCCGTGCCGCTTGCCAGAACGGTCGCCACCAGAGCGACGCCCACCGTGTAGCGAGCGCCATCCACTACACGGACGAACATGTCGCGGCCGAGATAATCCGTGCCGAGCCAGTGCGCGGCGCTCATAGGACCGAAAACATCGCCGTTGCCGTCTCCGCTAGTAATCAAATGCGCCGGCAGCAGTGCGGGACCGATCACTGCAGCCAACAGCCAGAAAATCAACACGGCCAAGCCGACGAGTCCGGTGGCACCGAAACCGCTTAGCAGTCGCAGGATGCGATTGCGCTGTACTGGCACCGAAGCTTGGAGCACAGGGGAAGAAGGAGTGGATTCCATCGTCATACTCTTATTCATAAGTGGACCAGCTCTCCTCACCCGTGCCGCAGGCGCGGGTTAGCAACAATGCCCAACACATCGGCCGTGGTTACTAGGAGTAGGTAACCGCTACAAAAAATCATGGCGCAACCTTGCACCAGCGGCATGTCGCGCTGAGACACACCGTCAACCATCAGCTTTGCGATGCCCGGATAGTTGAAGATGGTCTCGATGATGATCACGCCACCCAGCAGGTACGACAATGACAATGCCACGGCATTGGCGATCGGTCCCACCGCATTTGGCAATGCATGGGCGAGCACTACACGCATTGGCGAAGCGCCTTTCAGACGCACCATTTCAACGTACGGCGCCTCGAGCTGATCGATGACTGCGGCGCGGCTCATTCGCATCATCTGCGCGACGATCACGCAGCAAAGCGTCAGCACAGGCATAGCAAAGGCTTGTAGCATCTGCCCGAGCGATTCGATGTCATTGACGTAGGACAGCGCCGGTAGCCAGCGCAACTTGACGGCAAACACCAACACAGCCAAGGTGGCCACCAGAAATTCCGGCACAGAGACCACGGCGACCGCCGCACTTGAGGCGATACGATCGAATCTCGAGCCGCGCCAAACAGCCGAAGCGATGCCTAATCCAAGGGCGATCGGTACCGAAAAGAGAGCGGTCACGCCCGCCAGCAGCAGCGAATTTGGCAAGCGGCTCGTTACCAATTCGGCCACGGGGAGCTGCGTTGTGGACGATTGCCCCATGTCTCCACGCACGATACCGCTGAGCCAACGGACGTAGCGTTGCGGCGCCGGTACGTTGAGCCCCATCTGCGCCCGCAACGCCGCCAGGGCCTCGGGCGTTGCCTCCTGACCCAGTTGCTCCTGCGCCGCGTCGCCAGGCAGCACGGCCGTGATCGAGAACACGATCACCGATACCGCCAGCAACGACAGGAGCGCCAGCGCAACGCGCCGCACCAACAGCCTTAAGATGATTTGATTCATAGCATTCGCCTCGACGCGATTCCCACGCCCTGTCAGGCATCTAGCCAGACGTTTTCGGCAAACGAGTAGCCCATCAGGCCACCCAGCGGAATGGGCGCGAGCCCCTTGAGCTTGGTCGTGTGCCCATCAATACTCGCCAGGAACATCGGTATACCGATGCCCGCCTCGTTGTGAATCATCGTTTGCATGTCGGCGTACATCTGCTTACGCTTGGCGACGTCCATCTCGGACCGGGCAGCAATGAGTAACTGGTCGAACTTCGGGCTCTTCCAGCGCGATTCGTTCCACGCCGCGTCGGACTTGAAGAACTGCGTGAGGATGGTGTCAGCGCTCGGGCGCGGATTGGCGTTACCGAAACCGATGGGGCTGTTGAGCCAGTGGTTCGACCAATAGCCGTCGGCAGGCATGCGCTTGATGTCGAGGTCCAACCCGATACGCTGGGCGGTCTGCTGCAGCACCAGAGCAATCTCCACCGAATACAAGGCCGCCGGCGAAGCCACCACTGGAATCTTGCCGGTCACCCCCGACTTCTGCAGGTGGAACTTCGCTTTCTCAATGTCGAACGGCCGTTGAGGCAGGTCCTTGAAGTAGAAGCGGTTGGTGGGGTCGATCGGTTGATCGTTGCCGATGACCGCGTGGTCGAGCGCGATAGTCTTCTTCATCTGCTCGCGGTCGAACAGATATTTCATGGCCGTCACGAAATCCGGGGTCGCGCCTGGCCCCATGTCTTTGCGCATGATCAGGTCGGTGTACTGACCCGATTGCGTCGTGAAGATCGCGTAGCCAGGCGTGCTCTTGACGCGTGCCACGGCGCGCGGGTTGATCGCCGCCACCAAGTCCATCCCGCCGGAGAGCAATGCGTTGACGCGCGCACTGTCATCGGCAATGCCAACAAACTCAATTTCGTCGAGGTACGGCTTGCCTGGTTTCCAGTAGCCCTCGTTGCGCACGACCACCGTTCGCACGCCAGGCTTGAATTCCTTGATCTTGTAAGGTCCGGTGCCAATGCCAGTGCTGAAGTCGGTGGTTCCTGCCTTGACGATGTGAAAGGCGAACGTACCAAGAATCACCGGCAGGTCGACATTTGGCGCGGTGAGAACCACTGTGACTTCGTTCGGGCCCGTGGCCTTCACGCTCTCGATCTGGTCGGCCAGCACCTTAGCTTTGGAAGCAGTGGCCGGATCTTTGTGGCGCATGATGGAATACACGACGTCCGCCGGCGACAATGCTTTTCCGTCGTGGAAGGTTACTCCCTTGCGCAGCGTGAGGACCCAGGTCTTGGCATCTGCGGTGTGAGACGCCTCCGCCAACGCCAGCCGCGGCGTCAACGTGCCATCCAGTGAAAACAGGCCGTTGTAGACCATGTTGCAGCGCGCATAGTCGCTTTGGTTCGACTGTTTGGCCGGGTCAAGCGTGTCGGTAGTTGCTGCAGTCGCTGCCGCCACGCGGATACGCCCTCCACGACGGGGAGTCTGCGCGTAAACATTCACGGCAGTCGCAGCCAGGCTGCCGGCGAGCGTGGCTTGCATGCCACCCGCCATGAGCATCTTCAACACGTCGCGGCGCGAGGCACCGCGCTTGAGCGACTCCATCACACGCAGGCTTTCGGCAGGGCCGACAAGGGCATCGAATTGGTTAGGGCTGTCGCTCATGTTGGGTCTCCTGTTGCATCTCACCAAGCTGCAAAATGTATTGTTTTAAGGGATAGGGATTGCGTCGGCTGCTATGCGAGCCGATCTTTCAAGCGGTAATACATGCCCACCGCCGGCAGGAACCAAGGCGGGCCAAAGTGGCCGAGAATGGCATTCCACTTCCGGTCTCGCCACGGGTTAGCGCTGGTGTCGCCAGCCATTACGGCGGCCATACATTCGCCCATGTGCACCGACATCTGTGTGCCGTGGCCGCTGTAGCCCATCGAATAGAAGAGACCGTCGCGCTCGCCCGCATGTGGCAGACGGTCTTGCGTCATGTCAACCAAGCCACCCCAGCAGTAGTCCAGGCGCACATCGTGCAACTGAGGAAAGGTCTCGATCAGGCCTGCGCGCAGGATTTCGCCGCTCACCGCATCCTGCTGCGGGCTTGACACCGCAAAGCGCGCGCGGCCACCAAACACCAGCCGGTGGTCTGGCGTAAGGCGGAAATAATGATGGATGTTCGCCACCGTCACATAGGTGCGGCGCGCGGCCAGCAGCGCGTGTGCACGCTCCGCACCCAGCGGTTCCGTGGTCACGATGAAGCTGCCGATTGGAACGATGCGCCTGCGCAGCCAGCCGAACGTGCCATAGCCGCCATGGCGAGAAGCGCCCGTGGCCAGCAACACCTGCTTGGCCTGCACGGTGCCCCGCGAGGTGTGAACGCGATGCACCTGGCCCTGCACGCGCTCGATACGCTGTACGCACGTGCGTGTATGAATCTGCGCCCCGTGCCGTTGTGCGGCCAACGCCAGGCCCTGCGCAAAGCGGCCCATGTGCATCTGGCCGCTGCGCTTGTACAGCAGGCCGCCATGAAAGCGCTCGCTCTGCACTTCGGCACGCACGCGGGCGGCATCGAGAATCTCGACATCGACGTCAACGCCATCACCGATCAGGCGATCGGCACTACGCCGCAGCACCTCCATCTGATACGGTTTGGTGGCGAGTTTCAGTTTGCCGTTGCGCTGGAAATCGCACGCGATGCCTTCTTCACGGACGATGCGTTCAACCGTGTCGACCGCCGCGTCATAGGCTTGATACCAGGTGCGCGCCCGCTCGACGCCCACCTTGGCGGCGAGCTCGGCATAGTCCGCAGCCAAGCCGTTGTTCACGTGGCCGCCGTTTCGCCCCGAAGCCTCGGGGGCCACCATCTCGCCCGCTTCCAGCACGACCACGCTGGCGCCACGCCGGGCCAACGCCAGCGCCGCCGACAACCCCGTGAAACCGCCGCCAACGATGGCCACGTCCGCCTGCGCCGGCAGGTCGTGGGCATCCAGTGCAAGCGCGGGCACCGAGTCGTTCCAGTATGAGTCGAGTTTTATGGAGGTCATGTGGGGGGTGGCGATGGAGACTCTGCTTAAAGGCCGACAACACCGGGTAGACCACCGATGTCCTGAATCTCGGTGTAACGGTACGCCGGGTTGCCCGGGCCGTGGCCGCGATTGACGAACACCTTGTTGACGATACCGAGATCGTCGGCCGACATCAGGTCGTAGCGCAGGCTGGACGACACGTGCAGTACGTCTTCCGGGTTGCAGCCCAGCGAATCGAACATGTATTCGAAGGCCTTGAGGCGCGGCTTGTAGGCCTGGGCCTGCTGCGCGGTGTACACGCGGTGGAACGGCGCGCCGAGCATCGCCACGTTCTTCTGGATCTGCGCGTCGTCTGCGTTGGACAGGATCACCAGCGGGATTTCCTTGGCGACCTTGGCAAGACCTGCCGGTACGTCGGCATGCGGGTCCCACGTCGGCACGGCGTCGTAGTAAGCCTGGCCGTCGGTATCGAAGTACTGGATCTTCCACTTCTTGCACAGGCGGCGCACGGCGTTCTTCAACACCACCTCGTACGGTTGCCAGTCGCCCAGCACCTCGTCGAAGCGGTAGGCCGTAAAGTCGGCAATGAACTGCTCCATCTGCTCGGCCGGAATACGATCGGCAAACAGCTCGCGCGTCATCTCGCCCATGCGAAACCGCGTGAGCGTGCCATAGCAGTCAAAGGTGATGTACTTGGGACGGAAAGTCATGATTTAAGGTCCTCAAAAGGTTCCGCGTTATGCGGTCTCTGCAGCATCGTTGTGTCAAAAACATTTAAGCACGCACGCTTGCACGCGTTATAGGGAATTGGGGCACGCGACTTAGGAAAGCTGCCGTTTCCGATGGCGTCTGCGGCATGCCATGCGGTCCGCACCGCAGGCGTGCCGGGCGCACCGGTAATGCGCCGCAACAAAATCGCTCGACACACTTTTGAAGCGCCAGCTGACCTCCACGACATGCCGGTCCACTTCCTTCTCGTGGTGATGGCCGCCAAGGGAGGGATGGCGAAGTCTAGGATGCACCGACGACGGTTGATCCCGAGCGTGCCCGCCGCGATGCTGCTCATGGTGCGTACGACGAGTGCGTTGTGTACGCCGGCGACGAGACCGTAGGGGTCGTGCGCTGTGAGTGCCAAGCGTTCCCCTTTTTCATCGAAGGTCTGCACCGCCAGCCGGCACTCGATGATTCCTTCATGCACAACGCGGTTATCGGCGTGTACTCCTTCGAGCAGCAGGGACCGAAAACAGGCACCGCGCGGACCGTCGAAACGATCGGCTTCAGCGTGGCGATGCCATACCAGATAGCGCCGGACGGAAGCGCAGCGCAACGTGCCGCGATACGTTCGGTTAATGCCTGAGCAATCAGCCGTTGTACGATGACGCGCCAGCCAGCCACGCACACCTGCCCGGCGTAGCAGTTGATGGCCCCCGCATCGATATCCGGCGCACCGAATACGCCGTAGGGTTCGGCCATCGGCATGCCAAGGTTGTCATACCGCGTGGACACGATGTCGCTGCGCGGCTTACCAGCACATTGAGCAAAGGAGCGCGGCGCTTCCGAGGTAAACGGCGCGTCCCTGCCAGCGGCGTCACATAGCGGGCGGGTTGCACAAACCGCTTCAAGCGGGGCTACGTGCACCCCGTCGGCGTCGGTCAAATCGGCCCAGCGGCGCAGCACACGGGGCGCCCCGCCGCTCGTGCGCCAGACGAGCCTAGCGCCTTCGATGGCAGCCTCTGCTGTTATAGCGTTGGCTTGTGGCAGTTCGGCATGCACCTCGCTGTCGGACGGATGTCGGCTGGTGGTGCGGCCGGCATCGCGCACAGGCTTGCCTCCGGCGAACTGGCCCAGCGGCACTCGCAGCGTCTGTGGGTAGGAAATCGGTATAGGCTTCAGCACAGGTTGACGGAGCGCCACAGCTCGACGCCGATATCGAAATGAGGTCATTGATGCTAGGCAGGAAGCCTCGGCATTTGTGTTTGTAACGCCCCGCTCTACCGCATCGAATTGCGAAACTGCCCCCCTCGGCGGACGATGCTTGCAAATTGCGGGCTAACCCCAATTCACTCTGGTCCGCCGGGCTGTTGTCGTCCAAGATGAGAGGGAATCGACCTCCCCTTCATCCGAAGGCTGTTTTGATGCTGACCCCACCCGTGCCTCACCAAAGCACCGCCCCCGACGGCGTTGTGCTCCGCCCAATGACCATCGATGACTTGGCTAAGGTACACGTCCTGTCGGAAGAGCAACGCTGGCCGCACCGCCCAGCCGACTGGGCACAGATGTTCGCGCATGCAGAGGGCATCGTTGCCGAGCGCGATGGCGAGATCATTGCCACCGCACAACGGTGGCGCTGGGGCCCGCGCCACGCCACCATCGGGCTCGTGATCGTGACCCAGGCATGCCAGGGGCGGCGCATCGGCCACCGCCTGATGAGTGCTCTACTCGATGGCTTGGACGGCTACACGGTCCTGCTGCATGCCACCGCCGAAGGGCGCGGCTTGTACGAGCGACTGGGTTTCGTTCGGACCGGAGAAATTCGGCAGCACCAGGGGATCGCTCAGCCCACCCCGCTGATCGCTCTGCCCGCGGGCTGGCGCTTGCGACCTGCCGGGCTCAATGAAGCCGCAGACTTGCGCCGGCTAGACGCCCAGGCACGCGGTATGCCGCGCGACGCGTTGATCGACGATCTACTCGCCAGCGCAGATGCCTGCGTCGTGCTGGACGACGACGGCGAGCCTCGCGGCTTCGCCGTGCTTCGCCGCTTTGGCCGCGGCCACGCCATCGGGCCGGTGGTCGCTCCAGATGCCGAGAGTGCCAAGGCGCTGATCGCTCATCTGGCTGGCATCAAAGCCGGCCACTTCACGCGAATCGACATCGATTTCGACAGCGGCTTGGCGGAATGGCTGGAGAGCATTGGCCTGCTGCGGGTGGAGGCACCTACCACCATGGTGCGCGGTGCACCGCTGACAACGCCACCCGGGGCACCTACGCTGTTTGCCATCGTGACCCAGGCCATGGGTTGAGCCTCGAACCATCCGCTGAACACGCCACCGTGACGACCACCTTCCTCTACAAGTCCGACCCTATCCGTGGCCAGCAATGGGCTGAGGTGTTCCGCCAACACGCGCCGGACATAGATTTCCGCATCTGGCCCGACATCGGCGATCCGCAACACGTGTGTTTTCTCGCGGCATGGGAGCCGCCGGCCGATATCGCGACGCTATTTCCGCGCCTGCAAGTACTGTTTTCTTCGGGCGCAGGGGTCGATCAATTCAACTTTGCAGCGCTGCCGCCCGCACTGCCTGTCGTGCGCATGGTGGAGCCGGGCATCGTGCGCGGCATGGTGGAGTACGTCACGCACGCTGTGCTGCATCTGCACCGCGACATGCCCGCTTACCAACGCCAGCAGCAGGCTGAACAGTGGCTCCCGCTCCCAGTGCGCCCCGCAGGCGAGCGCCGCGTTGGCGTGCTAGGCCTCGGCTCGCTCGGGCAGGCCGTGCTCGCGCAACTGCGGGCGTTCGGCTTCGATTGCGCAGGCTGGAGCCGCTCCCGTCGCGCCATCGAGGGCGTCCTCTGCTTTGCGGGCCAGGAAGAATTGGGCGCCTTCCTCGCGCGCACCGACATCCTGGTCTGCTTGGTGCCCCTTACCGATGCCACACGCGGCATGCTCAACGCCGCCTTGTTCGCCCAGCTGCCGCAAGGGGCAATGCTCGTGCACGTCGGCCGCGGCCCCCAGCTCGTGAGCGACGACCTCCTCGCCGCGCTCGACATCGGCCACCTCAGTGAGGCCATGTTGGACGTGACCGATCCCGAGCCACTACCCGCAGGACATGCGCTGTGGAAACACCCGCGCATTCACATCACCCCGCACATTGCCAGCATGACGCAGCCGCTTTCGGCTGCCGCCGCGGTAATCGACAACCTCCGTCGCTACGCGGCAGGTGAGCCCATGGTCGGCTTGGTGGATCGCACGCGCGGATATTGAAGTCACGCGCAATTCCGCACGCCGCACGATCTGCTGCGGTGGCCCGAACTACAGCAGCACACTGCGTTAAACCGCTGCAAAGCAGCACCAAGCCTTAGAGGCCTCGGCCTAATCTTGAGTCTAACGAATGCCCGTGTTTTGCATGAATGGACTCTGATATGACTCAGCTCTGCGATCTTCCCCAGCTTGCCTCGCTTAACGCCACCGACCGTGCGCATCTGATTCATCCCGTGGCCTCCTGGCGCGCGCATGAAGAGCGCGGCCCGACCGTTCTGACCTCAGGCCGTGGCGCATGGCTGACGGATGCCGAAGGTCACGAGCTGCTCGACGCATTTGCCGGACTCTGGTGTGTCAACGTCGGCTATGGCCAGGAAAGCGTGGTGCAGGCCGCCGCCGAACAGATGCGCCGTCTACCCTACGCCACGGGCTACTTTCATTTCAGCAGCGAACCCGCTATCCGCCTGGCTGAGAAGCTGGTGCACATCACGCCGCGCTCGCTCAATCACGTGTATCTGACGCTGGGCGGCTCGGAGGCGGTGGACGCAGCTGTGCGCTTCATCGTTCAGTACTTCAATGCGATCGGCAAACCGTCGAAGAAGCATTTCATCTCGCTGGAACGGGGGTATCACGGCTCGTCGTCTACGGGCGCCGGGCTGACGGCCCTGCCAGCGTTTCATCGCGGTTTTGACTTGCCGCTGCCGACGCAACATTACATCCCCTCCCCCAACCCGTACCGTGCACCGGACCCCTCAGACGCACAGGGCATCATCGCCGCGTCGGTGGCCGCATTGCAAGCCAAGGTGGCGGAACTGGGCGCTGACAATGTGGCGGCGTTCTTCTGCGAGCCGATCCAGGGCTCGGGCGGCGTAATCGTGCCGCCGCAGGGCTGGCTCAAGGCTATGCGCGAAGCCGCGCGCGAGCTGGACATCCTGTTCGTGGTGGACGAAGTCATCACCGGCTTTGGCCGCACCGGCCCCATGTTTGCCTGCGATGCCGAAGGCGTAGACCCCGACATCATGACGATGGCAAAGGGGCTCACGGCGGGCTATGTGCCGATGGGTGCGACGCTGATTTCCGACCAGATCTACGCGGGCATTGCCGACGGCGCGCCCGCCGGTGTGCCGATCGGCCACGGCGCGACGTATTCGGCGCACCCCGTGAGCGCGGCGGTGGCGCTGGAAGTGCTGCGTCTGTACGAAGAAGGCGGCATCCTCGCCAATGGCCAGCGCGGCGCGGCCAGTTTTGCGGCCGGACTGGATCGTTTGCTCGCTCACCCCCTTGTCGGCGACTCACGCCATCGTGGTTTGCTGGGTGCGCTAGAACTTGTGAGTGACAAGGCTACCAAGCGTGGCTTCGATGCATCACTCGATTTGCCCAATTTGATTGCCTCGGCTGCCTATGGCAACGGCCTCGTGTTCCGTGCGTTTGGTGACAACATCCTGGGCTTTGCACCGGCGCTGACCTACACAGAAGACGAATTCGCACAACTCTTCACGCGCCTGAAAAAGACGCTCGACGACGTGCTGGCCATACCGGCGGTGCGGGCCGCGATGGCTTAAGACGAGAAGCTACAACAAGCTGACACAAGAGACGCTGGCTGCCGCAGCATCGGATCTATCCTCCACGCGTTCGCCACCGCCATGACCGAAGCCCTCAAGATTGATCGCCTGGACCTTCGCATCCTCGCCCAACTGCAGAGGAACGGACGCATGACCAACGTGGACTTGGCTGACGCCGTGGGCCTGTCGCCCAGCCCGTGCCTGATCCGAGTCAAGCGCTTGGAGCAGGCTGGCTACATCTCCGGATACGGCGCCCACATCCGGCTGGAAAAACTGGGAGACACGCTCACGGTGTTCACCGAAGTCACGCTATCGGACCACCACCGCGAGACGTTCGTGCGCTTCGAGGCTGCCATACGTGAGGTGGATGAGGTGATCGAATGCCATCTCCTTTCCGGCGGCTACGACTATCTGCTGCGCTTCATCACTCGCGGCGTCAATCACTACCAAGAGGTGATTGAAGAGCTGTTGGAGCGCAATATCGGCATTGCGAAGTACTTCAGCTACATCGTCATCAAGTCGCCGTTCGTCAAGACGCACTGCCCGATCGAACGACTCTTTCCCAATCAACGCTGATGCCGATACCCCAAGCCTTCTACGCTCATCCCCATCGTTCCACAAATCGCGCTCGAGCCGTTCACCGCAATGTCGCGCCAGGTTCGAGCCCGGAACCGCATGACCGTTATCCGCACCCCCGGCGGCGTCAAGGCTTCCGTGCAGGATGACTGGTTAGTCACGGAACCGATCACACACGTTCCGAGCTCAAACTGAGCGCTCGGATTTTCCAGACAAACACTCCAACGATAGCCCGACGTAGGCAGTGCAACGGCAAGCCTTCTTCATGCCGCCATCAAAACCACCCTCATTAGATTGAGCGCTTTTGGCAACTGCCCGCGAGCGCCGCGTATTCTCGCCTAAATCAACATCGAAAGAACAAACCATGTCGAGTCTTCAGCAAACCGCAACCGCTTGTGCGATCCCTGCCTCATTCGTTGATATGCACCAATTCGCGCGAGACAAAAGCAAAGGCATTCCCATGCCGGCCTCGCCGGGTGATGACCGCTTCCTTGCCAGCCGCCGCGTTCTCGATTGGGCTCAAGGTCCGGTAACGGCGGGCGTCATCGAACTCGATTCCGACAGCGGTTCAGTTCAGTCGCTCCCCGCAGATGAATTCATCATCGTTCATGTAGGTAGCTTGACCATCTCGCAACAGGGCTTCCTTCTTACCCTCGAGCCTGGTCAGAGCACAGTCCTCAAGAAAGCCGCCGCATTCTCCTGGTCGACACAGGGTCCGGTGTCACTCATCTTCACGCGCTATAGCAACAGCCAAGCGGGAGATGGCGCCATCGTGCCGATCAAGGAAAACCCACAGTTGGAGCTAACCGGTACACCGCCGGCAGAACTGCTGCTCACACCGCCGCCGGTATGCCGCAACTACACCGACTATCGCTCGGCCGATGGCGAGTTCGTCTGCGGCACGTGGGATTCAACGCCTTATCACCGACGGGCGATGTTCTATCGCCACTTTGAACTGATGTACCTGTTGGAAGGCAGCGTAACGCTCATCGACGAAACCGACCGTGCGAGCACGTTCTCAAAGGGCGACATTTTCCTTGTTGAACAGACGGCTCGATGTACATGGGAAAGCCGCGAACATGTGGCGAAGGTCTACGTGATTTATCGACCCGCGCAGTAAGTCATACCGCGGTTCTGCCGGATTTGTCCTGGAAAGATGGAGCAGTCGCAAGTGAAAACGTTGTTGCTCAGCAAGCAAGAAGTCGCCGGCCTCATTTGCATGAGGGAAGTCATTGGCGCAGTGGAAGAGGCATACAAAGCCTTTAACAGCGATCAGGTGGTACAGCCCGACTATATCGGGATAGACCTCCACCCTCCGCGCGGGGAAATTGATTTCAAGCTCGGTTACTACAAAGGCGATGAAATCATCTCAATGAAGGCGTCTTCCGGCGGTTTTCCCAACAACCCCGCGACGTATGGCGTGCCGAGCGGCATGGGCACCATTCTGCTGTTTGACGCACGGACCTGTGCGCTGAGCTGCGTGATGGATGGAAGCTTGATCACCGGCCTCCGGACCGGGGCAGCCGGGGCTGTGTCCGTCAAGGCGCTGGCGAGGAGGGACGCCAAAACGATCGCATCGATCGGTACCGGCAATCAAGCGCGGATGCAAATCCGTGCCATCAGCGAGATCATGAACATTGACGTGATTCACGCATGGGACCACACCCCAGCATCGCTCGCGAAGTACAAGGCCGATATTGAAGACGAGTTCGGCATTCCTGTTGTGACCGCAGACTCGAAACAAGCCGCCGTTGAGCAAGCAGATATCTTGATTACGACAACCCGCGGCAAAGGCTCCTTAGTAGAAGCCGGTTGGGTCAAGCCTGGCACGCACATTGTTGCGATCGGAACGGACGCAGGAGGCAAGCAGGAACTGGATCCGGAGATATTCCGGAACGCTAAGGTAGTCGTTGATTCGATTCTGCAATGCAGTGAAAAGGGCGAAACCCAGCACCCGTTGCGCCACAACATCCTTACCAAAGGCGATATCCACGCAGAGATCGGCGAAGTCTTGCTTGGCACGAAGCCCGGACGAGAGAACGACGACGAGATCACGATCTTCGACTCCACAGGCATGGCCATTCAGGACAATACGACCTCGACAAGAATCTATCGGAATGCAATAGAGCGCAACGTTGGAACCTTCTTTGAGTTCATTCAATAGTGAGATTCTCAATGCGCAACTACCCTACCCTTCAGGACATACGGGAAGCCCAGGACCGACTGAGGCCTCACATCCGCCACACGCCGCTATTGCGCGCAGACAAAATCGAAAAAGCTGCAGGGTGTCAGCTCTATCTGAAGCCTGAGATGCTGCAGATTACTGGGGCTTTCAAGATTCGAGGCGCCTTGAACAAAGTGCTTTCTCTGCCAAGGCATGAAATCACCAACGGCATCATTGCAACGTCCTCGGGCAACCATGCACAGGGGCTTGCTTACGCTGCAAGGATGCTGGGCGTCAAAGCGTTTCTCGTGCTTCCGGTAACTACGCCAAAGATCAAGATCGAGAATACGAAGGCCCTAGGTGCGGAAGTCATTCTGTTCGATGGTGACACTGCTGCGAGATGGAAGAAGGTGTATGAAATTGCTCAAGAAAACCAATACGCAATGGTTCACGCGTTCGAAGACCCGTTGGTGATGGCCGGCCAGGGAACAATTGGCTGCGAAATACTGGAAGACTTGGAAGATGTGGACACGGTCATCATTCCCATGGGCGGTGGCGGCCTGATTTCGGGAATTGCGACCGCCCTCAAGGAAACGAAGCCATCGGTGCGCGTTATCGGTGCAGAGCCTGCATTGACGCCAAAGTACTACCACAGCCGGATCAATAAAGAGCGTACATCGCTTCCTTTGGGAAATACCATCGCGGATGGTTTAAGGATCAGCGTTCCAGGGCAAAACCCGTATCCGATCATTGAAAAATACGTGGATGAAATTGTTCTGGTTGACGACGAGCACATCATCGGGGGTATGCGCGCGCTCGCTAAGGACGCAAAGCTGATTGCTGAGCCCGCCGCCTCAATCGGTGTGGGTGCCTTGTTGGCCGGCTCGATCCAGGTTAAGCCGGACGAAAAAGTATGCGCGGTACTGAGTGGCGGAAACTGGGACCTGTCCGACCTTGCCGAGATATACCGCCTGGCGTGACGCCTGAGATCAAATCTGTCTCCTCGACCTCCGGGAGCTTGGCTCGCGGGCAGCAATGCCTGTGAGCCTTTTTTGATGAATGAACCCGACGGATATCCCCCAGGCACTGCGTCATTCTGGTCTGAAAGTGACCTTGCCAAGGCTGCGTATCCTGCAGCTATTTCATGAGCGAGAGACCAAGCACCTGTCGGCCGAGGAGATCTACCGCTCCTTGATGGACGAGAAAATCGACACGGCCCTTGCAACCGTTTACCGGGTGCTGATGCAGTTTGCAGAAACAGGTATCGTCATTCGCCATCATTTCGAGACGGGTGCGGCAGTGTTCGAGCTCAATGAAGGCGATCATCACGACCACCTGATCTGCACCACCTGCGGCAAGGTGGAAGAATTCGTTGATAGCGACATCGAACAGCGTCAGGAAAGCATCGCAAAGGAACGCGGCTTTGCGCTCCATAATCATTCCCTGTGTCTCTATGGACTGTGCGCGGACTGCAAGTCGACTCAACCGGGCGATCGACAAGATCGAAATATAAGGGAGACCAATATGGGCAGGCGGAAACTCGACAGCCATCCGCAGCATGGGGACATGGAACGACCGTACCGTCGATGACTTGAAGGCGGCGTCTCGCGCCGCGACGTCAACCACTTGCTGGCGGTCGGAGCACTGGAGGCCTCCATCGCGACGGTGTGCTGAGACATGCCGGCACCGTCCTCGGACACAAGGCGGCCTTGTACTGACGGGCCAGTCGCTCTGACCGTCACTATCTCGCCGTTTGGCATGCGCCCAGCAAGGAGGCTTCCCCTCGCCTCCCATCCCTTTCACCACGTCTGAGAGCGTAATTCTAGGCTGCCGCGGCAACAGAAAGCGCACGACCGCGGCGGACAAAGGCGGATCTGACCAAGCACCGCAGAACATCTCATGCATGTGCGAGATCGACAAGGAATCTGCTCGAGTCTCGCTGCAATAAAGCATCTCTGCGGCACTGATCTCCATAAACTTGTATTCGATCTGACACCCATCTTTCGTCTACATATAGGAGATCAATGAAATGGCATACAAACCGAAATTCATCAGCTTCGACTGCTACGGCACGCTCATCAACTTTGAAATGGGGCCGACTGCAAAACGAATTTTCGAAGATCGTGTTCCGGCGGAACGGATGCCAGCTTTCTTGGACAGTTTCCGGTTCTATCGCCTCGACGAAGTATTGGGCGAGTGGAAGCCTTTCTTTGACGTTGTTGAAAATTCCATTCGCCGCACATGCAAGACGCATGGCGTGGAATACCGTCCGTCCGATGCAGTCGCCTTGTACGACGCCGTCCCAACCTGGCAGCCTCATCCGAACGTCGTCGAGACGCTGGAGGCCATCGCCCCGCATGTGCCGCTGGTGATCCTGTCGAACTCCATGGTCGACCTGATTCCGCATAGCGTCGCCCACCTCAAGGCGCCCTTCCACGCCACATACACCGCCGAGGAAGCCCGTGCCTACAAGCCCCGGGCACAGATGTTCGAATACATGTTCGACCAGCTCGGCTGCGGCCCCGACCAGATGATGCACGTTTCGTCGAGCTTCCGTTATGACCTCATGACGGCGTCTGACCTGGGGTTCATGGCCAGGGCGTTCATCGATCGCGGTCACGAGCCGGTGTGCGACGGCTATGGCGTCAACAGGTTGACTGACATCCGCCAGCTTCCCGGCTTGCTTGGGCTTGGGTGCCTGCCCCAGACCGCCGCGACGAAACGAGCCGCATGATGGCGAAGGATCGCGCGATTGCGGCGGCGGCGCTGAGCACGGCGGCCCCGGCCCTTACCCCCGGCGAGATTGCGGCTCTGGTCAGTCGCCTCTACGGTGTCCATGGCAGCGTGAAGGCACTGGCCGGCGAGCGCGACCAGAACTGCTGCATCGAGACCTCGGACGGTACGCGGTACGTCGTCAAGATCAGCAATCCGTCCGAGTCGGTGTCGGTCGTCGACTTCCAGATTGCTGCGCTCGACCACATCGCCCGCGTTTCGCCGGACCTGCCGGTGCCACGCGTCGTGCGCACGCTTGACGGACGCACACGCGACACGGTCACCCTGGCCGACGGCGTGCAAACCACGGTGCGGATGCTGACCTATCTCGACGGCATCCAGATTCGGGAGACGCCCCGGACTGCTGCACAGCGCCGAGCAATGGGCACATTCCTCGCCAGGTTGAATCTCGCGTTGCGCGATTTCTCGCATCCAGCGGCGACGCACGATTTGCTCTGGAACGTCTCTGCGGCGCACCGGCTGACGGCCAAGTTCGATGCCATCGACGACGCCCCGCGGCGCGCACTCGCCGAGTCGTTCATGAAGCGCTTCACCGACCATGTGCTGCCGCGCCTGGCATCGGTCAGAGCACAGGTCATCCACAACGACTACCACCTCTACAACGTGCTCGTCGCCCCGGACGATCACGAGCGCATTCTCGGCATCATCGACTTCGGCGACATGCTGCAGGCGCCGCTGGTCGGCGAGGTGGGTACGGCGGCGGCCTTTCACATGACCGGCAACGCCGATCCGTTCGAGGGACCAGCGCAGTTCGTCGGCGCCTATCACGCGATTCTGCCGTTGACCGACGTCGAGCATGAAATCGTCGCCGACCTCATGGCCACGCGCCACCTCATCACCGCACTGATTTCAGAGTGGCGCGCCAAGCGTTATCCCGAGAACCGCGCGTACATCATGCGCCACAACCCCGCAGCCTGGGAGGCCCTGTCGCAGATGGCCGATCTTTCCCGCAACGAGATGCGCGATCGGCTACTGGCCGAAGTCCGCGAGGCACGCGAAGCACGCGAAGCACAACACGGATAAGGAAAAGGAAACACAATGACAAGCACCACTGACCTCAATATGGTCAACGCCTACATTCCCGGACGCGCTAATGTGCGGCCCGCCACTGCGGCGTTGATCGAACGGCGCGACGCGTTGCTCGGCCCCGCGTATCGACTGATGTACGAACATCCGCTTCACATCGTGCGAGGCGAAGGCGCGTGGCTCATCGATCCGGAAGGCCGCCGCTATCTCGACATCTACAACAACGTCGCATCGCTCGGGCATTGCCATCCGGCAGTGACGGAGGCGATATGCCGACAGGTGAAGACGCTCGCGACCAACACGCGCTATCTGCACGACACGATTCTCGAACTGGCCGAACGCCTGCTGGCGACCGTGCCCGAAACCGAGCTCGCCCATCTCATGTTGACCTGCACGGGCAGCGAGGCGAACGACGTTGCCTATCGCATCGCTCAGGTCCGCACCGGCGGCACCGGCGTAATCGTGACGGAAACCGCATATCACGGCTTTACCGACGCCGTGTCGAAGTTCTCGCCCTCGCTCGGCGCGACGGTCGATCTGGGCGCGCACGTTCGCCTCGTTCCAGCACCGCGCCTCTATCACGCCGACGGTGCCGACATCTCCGAGCGCTTTACGCGCGATGTCGAAGCGGCAATCGCCGATCTGAAGCGTCACGGCATCAAGCCGGCGGCATTGATTGTCGATTCCGTATTCACGAGCGACGGCATCCTGTCTGAACCGGCAGGTCTTCTGAAGGGCGCCGTCGACGCGATCAAACGGGCGGGTGGCCTGTTCATCGCCGACGAAGTCCAGCCCGGCTTCGGACGGACCGGTGAGCATATGTGGGGCTTCCAGCGCCACGGTGTCGTTCCGGACATCGTCACGATGGGCAAGCCGATGGGCAATGGGCAACCTGTCGCGGGACTGTTGGCCACCTCTGACGCGTTGGCGGAATTCGGCAAAAGCTCCAGATACTTCAACACGTTCGCAGGCAACGCCGTATCATGCGCAGCGGCGCTGGCGGTACTAGACACGATCGAGAAAGAAGACCTCGTACAGCATGCCGCCACGGTCGGGAAGATTCTGCGCGATGGCATCGCCGATCTGGCGAACCGGCACGAGGCCATTGGCGACGTGCGTGGCGTCGGCATGTTCGTCGGCGTGGAGCTTGTCTCAGACCGCGCATCGCGAGCACCGCACAGGGAGCTCACCACCCGAGTGGTCAATCGCATGCGCGACAATGGCGTGCTGCTCAGCGCCTGTGCAATGGGGCACAATGTACTCAAGATTCGACCGCCGCTGGTGCTGTCAGCGGAGCAAGCCGGCATCGTTATTGAAACGCTGGATGAAGCGCTATCTAGCGCGCGGTCGGAAGAACGGGGTAACCCGGACTGACACCGGTAGTGGTATCCGCTCATGCGATCTTCCGATTCCCTGGACCCCTTCGACATCAAGATTCTTGTGGCGCTTCAGCACGATGGACGCTGCTCGAATGTCGATCTTGCGGCGGCCATTGGCCTTAGTGAGAGCCCATGTCTGCTCCGTACGAAAAGGCTCCAGGAAATCGGTGTTATTCGTAGCTATCGCGCGGAGGTCGAACTCGAGAAGCTAGGCAACCACGTCATTGTGCTTTCCGAGCTGACGCTGAACAGCCATCGGCCCCACGACTTCCGTAGATTCGAAGCGGGGGCCGGCAAGTACGACGAAATCGTCGAGTGCTACAACGTCAGTGGTGGCTATGATTACCTTCTGAAAGTCGTGGTGCCCAGTATCGGGTATTTTCAAGCGCTCATGGAGCGACTGCTGAAAGATGATATCGGCATCGAGAAGTTTTCCAGCCGGATCGTATTGCGCAAGCCGCTTGAGCAGCGCGGATATCCGCTGACCATTATTGCAACTGGAAAGCCAAGCTGGGATTAAGTGTGACGCCAGGTGCATGAACACTTTGTCCCGGCAGTCACTTACCTCGTAGACTCAGCAACGGTTCGTTCGAGCACTAAGGACAGCTGTTCGGCCAGCGGCAGCGCTCGCAACGTTGCCCTGCCCTTGTTTCCAGCGTCAAGCACTTTCGTCTAGAGCAAAGCAAAAAAACGCGCGCAATCTGCGGTTTTGCACGATTTGTCGGTGCCAAGTGCGGGGCACGCGGCCGTACCATCTGGTCGGCATCGTCGCCAGCCCTCTACGCTTTATGATGCGCTCGTCCATCCGCACACGCGTTGTCTGCACCAGCATCGTTCTTGTCGCTCTCTCGATCGTCTGCAGCACACTCGCAAACTACTTCATCGCAAGAGCGAGTCTCAACGAGGCCATCGATCGCAACCTTGCCTCGATCACGGATAACCGCGCAGTCGCCATTGGCGAGTGGGTCGCCGGCAAGACTCGCATGGTTGCCTCGCTTCAGGATGCAGTCCTGACACCTGAATCGATGCCTTTCCTTGACCAGATTGCCGCTGCTGGCGATTTCTGGGATGTGGGTGTCGGCTATCCAGACAAGACTGCGAAGTTCACAGGTTGGCCGAACATTCCGTCCAGCTATGACCCGACTACGCGACCCTGGTACAGCGCTGCGCAACAAGCCGGCAAGACCGTCGCGACGCCCTATGTCAGCACCAGCGGGGCGTTGCTCGTTGCCTTGAGCGTACCGGTTATGCGCAACGGGGCGATGAAGGCCGTGGTCGTTGGGGATATCAAGCTAGACAGCGTGGTCGAGGGCATCAAATCGATTCATCCAACCCCCGCAAGTTTCGGCATGCTGGTGGATAACACCGGCCGCATCATCGCGCATCCAGATCTAAAGCTCCGGTTCAAAGCTGCGACTGAAATTGCCGCGGATTTCGCCCGCATCACAGCGGGTACCGCCAGCTTTGCCAGAGGTCCTTTCGAACTCACGGTCAATGGAGCGAAGAAGTTCGTGCGCGCCCAGCCGGTGCCAGGCACGGATTGGCAGGTCGTGGTTGCACTGGACAAGTCCGAGGCGACTGCGGGGCTGCGCTCGCTGATGATTGCGTCCCTGACGTGCCTGGTTATCGTGGTCTGCATTGCCTCCGTCATCGTTGCAGCCATGACCACGACGGCGTTCCGACGCCTGCGCACCGTGTGCGAGGCCATGGCTGCAATCGGCTCTGGCAATGGCGATCTGACCCAGCGTTTGCCCGAGCATGGGCGAGATGAAGTCGCAGATATCGCGCGATCCTTCAATCAGTTCGTCGAAAAGCTCCAAGGCGTCATGCTGCGCATCCGTGATAGCGGCGAGCTCGTGCGCGCTGCTTCCAACGAGATCGCGGCAGCAAGCCTGGATCTTTCTTCCCGCACGGAATCGGCAGCAGCGAATTTGCAGCAAACGGCCGCGTCGATGGACGAGATCTCGGGCACAGTGGACCGGTCGGCCGCCGCCGCGCGCGATGCCGATGAACGCTCCACAGCAGCCACCCGAATTGCGTCACGCGGGGGCGAAGTGGTGTCTGATGTGGTCGGCACCATGGCGAAAATCGAGGAGGCATCCGACCGCATCGGAGCCATCATCGGCGTGATAGACGGCATTGCCTTCCAGACCAATCTCCTGGCGCTCAACGCTGCGGTGGAAGCGGCACGCGCGGGCGAGCAAGGCCGCGGCTTCGCGGTCGTCGCGCAGGAAGTGCGCACCCTTGCGCAACGTAGCGCGCACGCTGCGCGCGAGATTAAACAGCTAGCCGAATCCACTGTCGAAAGCGTCACGGCGGGCTCGCTTCAGGTACGCCAGGCCGGCCAGACGATGACAGAGATCGTTGCTAACGCAGCCGCCGTGCAGGCCATCGTCTCGGAAATCGCCCGTGCAGCCAACGAACAGACCCAAGGCATCCAGGAGGTCAATCATGCCGTCATGCAGTTGGACGGAATGGTCCAGCAGAACGCGGCCCTTGTGGAGCAGTCTGCTGCCGCGTCCAGCGCGTTGCAGGAACAGGCAAATGCGCTGGCCGTCATGATCGGCCAGTTCAAGGTGGAGTGACGCGTCCAGCCGGATACAAGCTGGCCGTTCAAACATGGGCATCCAGCGCTGCTCGCACCGCCTCGGCACAGCATGCTGGCAGTACGCCATAAAACAGCAGCTTCGTGATGATCGACCATGTGTTTCGCGACAAGCGCATGGCCACTCTATGTTGCAATGACACCAGCCAAAGACCGACTCAATCGCTGCATCGCAGCGGAAAATCGCGGCGCCACCGCCATGAAACCCAATACGTACCGAATCGCATTTCCAGCCGCGTGCATGTTGCCCGGTCAGGGCACGCACATGCCTCCACTGCCCGTTTGCGGAGGACCGTTTTGATGAATTACGCCATCGTTGAGCGCCTGAGCAACGCAGGCCATCTGGACCGCATCTATGTGGACGGTGAGTGGGTTCGCCCCGTGGGCCAGGCACGGGCGCCCGTCGTCGATCCCTCGACGCAGGACATAGTGGCGGAGATTGCCCTGGGCAGCCGCCAAGACGTCGCAGCCGCCGTAGCCGCCGCCAACGCCGCTTTTGCCGGGTGGTCCGTCAGCTCGATAGAGCGCCGCGTGTCGCTCCTCGATCGAGTGCACGCCCTCATTCTCGAACGGGCCGAGGTGTTCGCCCAGGCAATTTCGCTGGAGATGGGGTCCGCCATCAACATGGCACGCAGCGCACAGGTACCGTCAGCGGCAGCGCACATCCGCGTGGCATGCGACAACCTGCGCCGGTATCCGTTTGTCTCGCACCGAGATGGCCTGAAGATCGCACGCGAACCGATCGGGGTGTGTGGCCTCATCACGCCATGGAATTGGCCGCTGTACCAGATTACTGCGAAGGTGGGCCCCGCACTGGCAGCCGGATGCACCGTCGTGCTGAAGCCGAGCGAGTTGTCACCGTTTAGCGCCCTGCTCTTCGCCCAGGTCATGCATGACGCCGGTGTACCGGCGGGCGTGTTCAATCTCGTCAACGGGGAAGGACCTGAGGTGGGTGCCGCGCTGGCGGAACACCCGAACGTGGACATGATCTCCATCACGGGCTCCACGCGTGCCGGCGTGCTGGTCGCGCAGGCCGCGGCAGTAACGGTCAAGCGTGTCGCGCAGGAACTCGGCGGCAAGTCGCCCAATATCGTGCTTCCGGATGCGGACCTTGCGCGCGCCGTGCCAGGAGGAATTACCGCGGCGTTCCGCAACGTCGGACAGTCGTGCAGCGCACCAACGCGCATGATCGTGCCGCGCGATCGTCTAGCCGAGGTAGAACGGATCGCTTGCGAGACAGTTTCCGGACTGGTGGTGGGCGACCCGCGCTCGGAACGGACCACGCATGGCCCGGTGGCGAACGCCGCCCAGTTCAATCGTGTGCAGGAGATGATTAGCGCCGGTATTGCCGAAGGCGCCCGGCTTGTCTGCGGCGGCCCCGGCAGGCCACCAGGCGTGGAACGTGGGTTCTACGTACGGCCGACGATCTTCTCCGACGTGCATCCGAAAATGCGCATCGCTCAGGAAGAGATCTTCGGCCCCGTGCTCTCGATCATTGCCTACGACAGCGTCGACGAAGCCGTGAAGATCGCCAACGACACCATCTACGGCCTGGGTTCCCATGTACAGGGGCAAGATCTCGCTGCGGCGCGCGCCGTTGCCGCACGCATCCGTGCCGGCCAGGTGCATATCAACTATCCGGCCTGGAATGCCCACGCGCCGTTTGGAGGCTACAAGCGCTCGGGCAACGGTCGGGAATACGGGATCGAAGGCCTGGAGGAGTATCTCGAAACGAAGGCCATCCTTGAACACGGTGACACACAGCCAGCATGAATGCTGCCTCGATACCGCACCGCAGGGCGGCGCTTCGACCGGCTGGCGTGCCGGGCGCAGACGTCAGGCTGCAACTGGCTACGGTGTTGCGCTACGAGGACATCTACACCGACGAACCAATGCATTACGACGCACACACACGACTTGCCCCCTCCCCCCGCATCGTTCGGTCATATCCAATGGACGAGTTCCTGTTCATGCCCAAGGGCGCGCACACTGGATGGCAGAGCACAGAGCGGGTCGCCAAGTTGGACGTTGAGCAATGCATGCAAGCCTAAAAATGCGAGGAAATCCATCCATGTCCCAGCCTTTGCGTCTCATTGAGACCTCCCCTCACTTGCCAGCGCATGCAGACGTCGTAGTGATTGGCGGCGGCATCATCGGCGTGTTTGCGGCCTACTACCTGGCCCAACGAGGCCTGTCGGTGACCGTCGTCGAAAAGGGTCGCATCGGCGCCGAACAGTCGAGTCGCAACTGGGGTTGGTGTCGTCAACAGAACCGCGACGCACGCGAGCTGCCGATGGCAACCCGGAGCCTCGAACTGTGGGAACGGTTTACTAAAGACACTGGGGAAGACACTGGCTTCCATCGGTGCGGTTTGCTGTACCTCAGCAACGACGACGACGAGATCGCACGCTGGGCCAAATGGCGCGACTTCGCCAGAACTGCCGGTGTGACGACACACATGTTGAGCGGCCGTGAGGCCAGCGAGCGCGGTCGAGATACCGGCCGAGCGTGGAAGGGCGGCGTGTTCTCACCCAGCGACGGTACGGCCGATCCAGCAAAGGCAGCGCCATCGGTAGCCGCTGCAATCATGAAGCTCGGCGGCATCGTGCAGCAAAATTGCGCCGCGCGAGGCATTGAGCTTGAGGGAGGGCGCGTCAGCGGCGTCGTCACAGAAGCCGGAACCATCAAGACCCGCACAGTGGTGTTCGCTGGCGGCGCCTGGGCATCCTCGTTCTGCCGCCAATTGGGCATTCGCTTTCCCCAAGCGACCGTGCGCCAGTCCATCGTGCGCGTGTCCGGGGTGGCTGACCACCTCCCTGACGCGCTGCATACCGCGCGCGTGTCGATTACCCGCCGCAGCGATGGCAGCTATAACCTGGCCATCAGCGGCCGCGGACGCGTGGATCCAACAGCGCAACTCCTGCGCTTCGCTCCGCAGTTTCTGCCGATGTTCGCCAAGCGCTGGCGGAACGTGTTTCCGGGCGGATTGGAAGGTATTCGTGCAGGCCACGAAACACTCGCGCGATGGCGATTGGATGCACCCACGCCCATGGAGCGGGTGCGCATACTGGATCCCAAGCCGGATGCGGCGGCTGTCAAGCAAACCTATCACCGTGCCGTCGAACTGATGCCCGCATTGGGCAAGACCGGCATCTCCAATGCCTGGGCGGGCTTCGTGGACAGCACGCCGGATGGTGTGCCCGGAATCGGCGAGGTGCCGGAGATTCCCGGTTTCATCCTGGCCGCGGGCTTCTCGGGGCACGGCTTCGGCATCGGCCCCGGCGCAGGCCACCTGATCGCCGACCTGGTGACCGGTGACACGCCAATCTTCGATCCGGGCCCCTACAACCCGGCGCGCTTCAAGCAATCGGCCTGGGGCAAGGTGGCCGATTTCTAGGGGCCGCCCAGTGTCTCGATTCCATCGTCAAGCCAGTGAGCTGACGCGGCTGATGCTCACTCAGCTATTCCTCAACGCGTGTGTCGCAGGCATGCGGATGACCATGTCGCTGCGCTTGGCACAAGGCGAGGAGGCGGTTGGATGCCTGATCGCGCTGTTTGCCCTGTCTCAGGTATTCCTCGCGCTGCCAGCGGGCCGTTACTGCGAGCGACATGGGGTCAAAGGGCCGATTCTCCGGTCGATAGCAGTGGCAGTCTGCGGCTGTGCCCTTGCGGCTGCATGGCCGATATTCCCAGTGTTGTGCGTGAGCGCAGTGCTCACAGGTGGTGCGGGAGGTGTCGCCATCATTGCGGTTCAGCGCCACACTCCACGCATCGCCAGCGGCCCGGCCGCACTCCAGAATGCGTTTTCCTGGCTCGCGATCGGTCTGGCCCTGTCCAACGTCCTGGGGCCGCTCGCAGCCGGTGTCGTCATCGATAGCGCCGGGTTTCGCGCCGCGTTCGTGGCGATGGCCACACTGCCGCTGCTTGCTTGGCTAGCTGTGCGAGGCGTGAGCGATCACGTGTCCATGGCACCGGAGGCGGCTATTCAACCGGGTGGTATCTCGAACCTCTGGCGGGACCTCGCGCTGCGGCGGCTCCTCATGGTTACGTGGTTGCTGGCATCGTGCTGGGACGTGCACACCTTCATAGTTCCATTACTGGGGCACGAGCGTGGTCTGCCGGCTGCAATGATCGGCAGCATCCTGGGTGCCTTTGGCATTGGCGCCGCTGCCGTACGACTACTAACACCGCTCGTGGGGGCGCGTCTGCGCGAATGGGCCGTGCTGGTCGGGGCTATGACCGCCACCGCCATCCTATTCGGGATATACCCGCTGATGTCTGCGCCGTTGGCTATGGGTGTGTGCTCCGCACTCCTCGGATTCACCCTTGGCAGCGTGCAGCCGATGGTCATGAGCCTCCTACATCGGGTAGCGCCCGAGCATCGCTATGGGGAAGCGGTCGCAATGCGAGTGATCGTGATCAATCTGTCGAGCGTCGGTATTCCCTTGGTCTCCGGCGTGGCAGGCACATTGATAGGCACTGCGGGCGTGTTCTGGACCGCAGGTGTCATGGTAGCTGCCGGCACCAGGCTAACGATCGGTCTTAGGAAGCACTGAGAAAGGTAAAGCAGCACCCATGATCCATTCCATCGCCTTCATTCATACCGTGGCGCTACTGATCGAGCGCTTTCGGCCGCGCTTTCTACGGGAGCTGCCTAACCAGCGCTGCTTCCATCTGCTGGACGAGGGCGTGCTGCAGGACCTGCTACGAGACGGACCTTCGCCCGCGATCACCCGGCGTATCGTGACACTCGCCATGCTTGCCGCCGACGCAGGTGCGGATCTGATCGTCTTCACCTGTTCTTCAACCTCTCCCGCCATCGACACGGCTCGAAAACTCGTGCCGGTGCCCATCGTGAAGATCGACGACGCGATGTACGCAGAAGTGGCACGCAGCCATGGACGCGTCGGCTTACTGTGTACGACACGCTCCACACTTGAACCGAGCCGCTCGTTGCTCGCCGAGCACGCCCTCGCTTCAGGTACCCGCGTGGAGTCGGAGTCCATTCTGGTCGATAGCGCATTCGACGCGCTGAGCGCAGGCAGACGCGAGGAGCACGATACCCTCGTGACAGAGTCCGCGCTGGCCCTAGCCCAGCGTACCGACCGGCTGGTGCTGGCGCAGGCGTCGCTTGCCCACCTTGTCGAACCACTGGCTCGGCGCACCGGCAAGCCCGTGTTTGCCAGCCCAGAATGGATGGTCCGAGATGTGGTGGCTCGCGTGGCTGCAGCAGCTTGATCAACGCTGCATACGTCATCGAGGATTTTCATGGGCGCGTCATCGAACAGAACTTTGGACCGCCCTCGTCCTAAACGGGGAACCGGGGCGAGTCAGCAAACAACAGGTGGTCACGTAACCGTCCTTTGCCGCGACGGCAAAGCAGTCGAGGAACGCTTGCTCCTCGCACATCACGGACAGGCTGGCGGAACGCGATTAAGCCGCGACCGTGCACTTCATTCTCCTCGAAGTTGTGTGATCCGTCCCGGATAGGTCCCGGGCCTGGAGCACGCACTCTGAAACCAGAGCCTCTACAAAAAGAGGCCACGCTTTCCTGTTGCATTCCACAACAACTAAGGGCCACAAAATGAGAATCACGCAGTGTGCAATTGCATCGATGCTGCTTTGCGCCGCCGGGAGTAGTCTGGCGCAGAGTTCCGTCACGCTTTATGGGGTCATCGACACTTCCATTCGTTACACGACTAACCAGCCCAGTGCGAACGGGCCCAAGAGCCAGATCGCGCTGAGCGACGGCGCCTTCAATGGACCGCGATGGGGCCTGCGCGGCGCCGAAGATCTTGGTTCTGGAAACAAGGGCATCTTTACGCTTGAGAGTGGCTTCGGCAGCGATACAGGCAAGAGCGGTCAACAGGGTCAGTTGTTTGGCCGCCAAGCTTGGGTTGGCCTGTCGAGCAGCACCTTGGGCACGCTCAAGCTCGGGCGGCAATATGGCGCGACCTACTCGTTCGTCAGTGATGTGGACCCGATCGGCGTTGGCAACTATTCGGAAGACAGCTGGGAGAGCGGGCTGACGGGTCTGCGCTATGACAACACGCTGGACTACTCAAACCAGTGGGGTGGCTTCAAGGTGAACGGGCAATACTCGCTCGGCGAGCAAGCGGGCAACGCTAGCCGTGGCCGAACGGTGCAGTTGGCGGCAACGTACGACGTTGGCGGACTGAAGATTGGTGGCTCTGGCCAACAGTCTCGTGACGCGAACGGCAACGACCTGATGCTGTGGACCGCGGGAGCAAAGTACACGTTCGGCGATATCACGCTGCACGGGTACTACGTTGACTCGCGTCGGGATGCCGGCTTTGCCATCGGCGCGAGCGGAACGTCAACGCCGCTTGCCAATACCAGCATTGGAGGTAACGCCAATACGGTGTTGGGCGCAAACACGCAAACGTCGCGCCGCCACGATCGCCTGGGCGTTGTGGGCGTGACCTATCAGGCAACGCCTGCGGTGCGGTTCATCGCCACCTACATGCGCGACAACGTCGAGGGTGTAGCGCAAGGCAACTCGGGCATTGTCCAGACGGGCTATTTGGTGGCGCTGTACAGCTTGTCCAAGCGCACGGACGTGTATGTTGAGGCTGACTACAGCCGCCTGAGCGCTGCATCCATCACCGATCCGAACAGTCCTCTGGGGACGTTTGGTGGGGCAAACAACCGCACGGGTGTAGGACTGGGGATGCGCACGCGCTTCTGACATCCGCGCATTAAAATGAACGGCTCGCCGACCCTCTTAGAGAAAGTTCAAGAGGGCGGCGAATCCATATCGACAATTCGACGGTTAGGAGGAATGGTGTCCCCTGATTGAGTCTCGCCAGTTCGCACCAGCGTCCCTGAAAGCGTCTCAGATCAACTGGCCTGACAGCAGCGCCCCCCCCGCAAGGACCAGCAAGAGCCTTCGAAGTCATGCTGGTACATACAACCACGCCCAACCCTTCCAGAATCTCCGCAGTGGTTCGCACCCGTAGCGCGTTGGCTTCCTGATCGGACACCACATCCTCCAGCCTTCTTTCCTGGTTTCCCATTTTCCCTCCCTTACCTGCTACGAGCACCGAAGCTGGCCTTTCAGAGGCGATCGCTGACAGAAGTCGACCGCGGCAACCATACGATGACCATCCGGCATTGCAGGCCGCGCTCTCTCGGCTCAGGAGCGGCAAGGTGTCATTGACTGACACCTACACCGCCCTCGGTGACACCGTATGGAAGGGAGTCGACGCCACTGCCAAGCAGCGCGCTGCCGAGGCTTGGACTAATGCCTATCGAGACGAACAGCAATAGCGTGGTTACGGCGCTTTGCAAGCTCGGCACCTACGGCGACTTATCGCCTTGCGGTTCATGCGGCGGGCGATTGAGGATCCGCTTCCTCTCTTTGGGGCGGGGAAAAAGTCCTTGCGTTCGCCGGATTGCTGATCCAGCCGACGGCATTTTTCCTGTCAGGTCGATGACCCACCCCCGAGGACAGCTGACATCGACCGGGGCCGCGCTATGCCTTCTTTTGACGCAGAGCCGATGAGGCCGACTGCTATTCAGATTCCGGCGCCCTATAGCTCGACAGTTCCCATGGTGGTGTGCCCTGCCATTTGCGATAGACGCCCATCAGTCTTTCTCGGCGGTATCCGTCGAAATCATGCTCATACATGCATCCATATGAGTCTTCGCCCTCAATCACCGGAATCTGCGCTAAGGACATCCATGCGCGGAACTCAGCCCGAAATGGTTCAGGGATATCGGCGAGGCGCACGTAGTGCGTTCTCTCCACCGTCACTCGTCCAATTTTCAGATTCCTCAGCACTTCCAGGTCAGCCTCCATGTCAGTAGGCCTTAGTTGCCCGCTCCGCTTTCCTGGTGCCCAATCAGTGCAGCGATGTACTTCAAGCTGAGAACGACAAACGGTTCGCCGCTCTGAGTCAGCACTTCAATTCTGCCGCCACTTACTCGCCGCAGTACAGTTGTGCAACGTGACCGAAGAATTGATGCTGGCGTACCGGCGACGTTCACTTGTGGCAAGCCGAGTTGGAAGGCGAGCAATTGAACCGCTTGATTGAATCTTTTCCTTGTGCGGAGCGCGACATCCGCAGGAACCTTGCGAGTTCTTAAGAACTTACTTGCCATTGCGCACCCCCAACGATACTCCCGCACAGCACCAACGCCGACGCTACCCAAAAGCTCGTCATATAGGTCGACGTGGTAGTCGGCAAGCACTCCGCCTGTCTCTTGCCCATGTTTGCGGTCGCGAGAACTTTACGACCGACCTCACGGCCACCAGGGAGCAGTTCAATGGTGACTCGTAGCATGCTCGATAGAAAAAACACCTGATAATCGCCATCCGCCGGCGGCGGTGGTCGGTAGAGTTTGGTGCAAGCAGGCACCCCCTGCAGTGGCCGCAGCAAAGTGCGGAGTTTGTGACACCAACTGCGTGCCTTGTTGTCTCAGATTCTTTCGAGATCGCTTTGCCGCCCTACCATGCGGCCCAAACCATCGTCCAGCCAGAATCGCTGGCAGGATCGGGCTGACCTCTATCGCACGAATAGATTGTTCCATCCTGCGACATGAAATAGAACCACGTCGCACCGGTACTCGCGTAGCGGAACAGCGCAACGATAGGCATGAGGCGGCACGACTGCTCCGCCGCCTCCGAGAAGTCCAACCAGTACACACAATGGTCGACATTTCCGAGTCGATCCAGGGAGTCAAGCAACTCACTGGCCGACGCGCACAGCCGGGCGCGGGCCCCAGCCTCGGCACCTGGTTGGTCGGCACCGCGGTCAATGAGAAAGCAGGTCGATTCTGTAGAAATCCCTACATAGCGCCATGCTTGGAATCGTTGCGCCGGATGTGGGCTCCTCAGCGAACGTTCTTCAAATCCATATTCCGTAAGCAGCATCTCTTGGTCTTAAGACAAGCAAGAGCAGTGTCGTCAGTCCTGGCCAAGATACCGGTGAGACCAAGCACCCGCTTTACTCCGCTATTTTGCTAATCATAGTATGTAGAATCATAGTGTGCAACGACGGACATTTGAGACATGCCCGTCGTCCCTCAGGAATGCCGCCTTGTCACTGTGTTTGCCGCCAACGTTCGGCGTCGGCGACTTGAGCTTGGGCTCTCTCAGGAGGAACTCGCAGAAATCGCCGGCATCCATCGAACGTATGTGGGTATGCTTGAGCGCGCCGAGAAGAACGTGACGATCTACAACATCGAGCGACTTGCGTTAGCCCTACGAGTTGAGGCGGCCACGCTCCTGCAGGAACACCGTCGATAGTCCGGTGGGCAACAAGGATGCTTTAGGCGCCTAAAGAAAGAACTGCCGATCCAGAAACGCATCCATCTCCGGCGCTGCCCTCGCTGCCAATCAGGACGAGCCAACGCCGCCGTGATTTTTGGCACAGCGACGTGAATCAGCAATTTCCGGACGGCATTCGAATGAACGACCACAACACGGCTTTCGGCAGAGTGCTCCGCGAGTTGCGGACAAGGAAGGGGTGGAGCCAATACAAGTTGGCTGACGCGTCGGGACTCGATCGGAGTTACATTTCGCTTCTCGAGCGCGGAGAACGCTCCCCAACCCTGGACTCGGTACTCCGTCTTGGCGATGTTCTTGATGCCACGCTTCCCGAAATTGCGAGGGCCATGGGAGAACTCATGCACGAAGAGCAGGCATAGGCGAGCCCTCGCTATGAGCAGGCGAGTCGATTTTCCTTCACCGACAGTTCCTCGAGGCTCTTGGGGGATCCAGACGGATACCATCGCTTTTAGGCTGCGGCCCATCATCTGCCTGAGGCCTTCGCCCTCTCGACCGCCTCGTTGACACAAGCGATCACGAACGCATCAAGATCGTCTCGGCCATGCGCAAGAATGCGTTCCAAGCAAGGTGTTTCCGGCATCACCATCACACCGTACCGATCTTCGCCACTTGCGCAGCTAGACCACACGATCGAGTCAGCCGGCGACACAAAGAAATCCTGGTAGTCGATATACCCCTGCCGCAGATAGCGTTGCGCTCGAAGTGCCGACATCGCATAGGTGCCCAAGACGATCACTCGACACGCGCCGCGCTGCAGTGTGTGTCCAACCAGCGCCGGCAGGAAAGCCTCTTCGCGTAGGCTCGCGCTATCGAGCCGAGTCGCCAAATCAAGGACGCAGGATTTCTCAAAGGAACATCTCACCAGAGCCAGCGCCAGAACATCTGGCGTCCACCGAACGCTCGGTGCTGCTCGGTCCATGACGAACGTCAACTGAAAACGCTCCGGCTCGCACCTCCCACCCTGCAGCACTTCGTTTTGAAGGCGCCGCAGGATCGCGCGGTATGTCTGCGCCGCAAATCTGCCCGTGAGGTAACCTTCTCGCCGGGGATGCGCGTGCCGCAATTGCGACTGCGCCGATCGGATATGCCACGTATGAATTCGGACAGGAAACGCTGCTTGCGTCGCACATCCAGCCGGATACGGAGCGATCTGTTCAATGGCGGCGAGCACCGTTGCTCGCATCTCGGCCTCTCGAATATGCCAAGACAGCCTGGCGGTCGCCTGGTTCAGGAAAGGCAATCGCTCGTGCGCCGCCCGCATCCACTGATGGAAGGGTGCGAACGCACGATCGACGGCCTGCGCATGCTGACGGAGCGCTCGGCATCCCTCCAGCTGAAACGGCGCGCCGGAAAATGGAGTGTGGCATGTCTTGCAGCGATAGCCGTGTCTGAACAGCGCGTCGGACGTCAGATAGGGCCCCATGGGCGTGCCACATGTCATGCACGCGTCCTCTATCCGAGAGCCATGTAGTGGACAAAGTCGCAGCGCAGCAAGCTGGAACCAAACCGCATGGAACCCGTCTTGCATGCAGATCGGACAGTATCGCAGGCACGGCGCCCACAGCAAGTGATGTAAATACTCGATGTGAGCACCCCAACCCTGTTCGGCCGGGCGCCAATCCCAGCCCAGGATTGCCTTCACATTCGCCGGGTTGATTCTTTCGGCCGTACGATACAAGTCCCGGGCACCTGCATCACTGGAGCTCCATTTGAGCGAATTCAACAGTGACGCAAGGTTGACTCCGGTAAATGCCTTCAAACGAAGCAGCACGCTGAATATGGATTCATCCTGGAGGGGTGGCCAATGCACTCCGGTCCCGAAAGATGGCGTCAATTGATGCCTCTTTGAGACGACTCGAATGGGCGTACTGATAACCCAGGCACGTTCGGGAAAAAGCACCATCCGCACAGCCATCCATCGATCTCTTCCGAAACCAACGGCACTTGGCAGCAATCTGGCGCTCGATGACCGTAGCGATGGGCGCACCAGATCATGGCCGCAGCCATCCCCAACTGATGCGCGCAGACAGCCAATCGCGGCGCTTCGCCCGATGGCTTTTCTATCGGTAAGCCAGACACAGGTAAGAGCGTCGTTGTCGCAGAAGACTGCCATGTCGCCGCCAACGCCTTAGCGAACTGAGCGTGTTGCCCATCTGGGGTCCTGGCGGCAGAATCCAGCCATCGACGAACTCGGCGTTCAACAACTGCGCGCACTAGCTGCAACTGTCGCTGTGCCTCCACCGGCTTGAAACCTCGAACACCTCGCTCGCAAGCTAAGCTAGAGCGCCATGTCAAGATCGACATCGACTTGAATAGCGGCCCCTCCATGCACGGCAACGCTGGGGCCATACAGGTGGCCGCGCTGTAGAGAAGCCGATCCTCGGGCTGCCATGGATGTTTTGGATTTAGGGGGGCGTCGTTCGCAAATAGATTCAAGAATCGTTGCTCACCGACCTTGCGCACCCAGTCGGCATAGGGACTGAGCTTGCGTCGAATCGACGTGAGTTGCCCCCGCAGTTCCTCCCGTGCCCCGTAGGCCATCGCAACCCCGGACCACGGCTTCTGACAGGCCGTACAACGATAGGGGGTTTTGAACAGCAATCGACTGCGCGTCGCTAGAAGAAAAGGCTCACCGCAGGCCTGACACGCTGCGACCATACTGCACCCATGAATCGGACACTGTTGAAGTGGCCAGATTTGGTGAAGTACGCAATGAAAGCCCGCCTCCATGCACAGGGGGCATATTCGCAGCTGTGATGAGCGAAGGTACCTGGCAACGACTGGCGCCAACATTGCGTTTGAAGAGAACTCACTCGCTCGTGTTGAGTTCTCGGCCCCGGTGCGTGGCCACGCGACGCTGACAGTGGTACGGAGTGCGCCACCCGCACGTTCGACATGACGAAGAAGGGCCTCGCTATCCCACCCGTACCACCATGCGAGAAACAGCGCGTGGGATAGTTCGGACTCAAACGGCAACGGCTCGCTCGTTTGCCGATACTCCTGAGTATTGGCCACTATGCGGGCCTATAAGAGTCGTCTCCATCGCCCTTTTTGCGCTGCGGAGAGGCTTGGTTGCTCTGAACACCGGCTTCACGAACGGCGGCAGACCAAAGCGCCTCGCTTGAGCTCGCTGCACTCGCCGGTGATCCTGGCGTGGCGGTGCTATCGGCCAAGAGCACCAAATAGCAACGCAAGGACGAGAACAAGACTTCCGCTGCAATTTCAGTCGCGCTATCGTCCCCTTGCACAAGACCGCACTGACTCAGCGCCTTCGTGAAGGCTGTTGCCTCGTTCTCTAAACGCCATCCATCGGCCCACTGTTTTGGAGCGAAAAACTGGGACCAAGACTCGGTCGATCCGGGAAGCATCTTGCCGTCGATGGTCCGAAAAATTTCCTTCACCTCCTCCCCCAACCGGATCCCTCGAAAAGTGCGCTTCACTCCAAAGAATCGCTTGACGAGGTCTTCTCGCTTGCCCAATTGCTCCAAGTTTTTGGTGAGATCGGGGTCCTGACCTACCGAAATGGTCAGAAGCCGAATACCCGCGAAGGACAAGCTGTTGTAGATATCTTTGAGGAACTGCAGCTCGTGCAGGCGCATGTTCTGCACTTCGTCCAGAAAAAGCACGATCCGCTCGCTCTCCTGTGCAAGCGCTGCGTCGATCAATGCGTGTTGGATGCGTTCACGCATACCGTACGCAGTGCCCTTCAGGCCTCCTCGGACAACGTCGGACCAGCTTGCCAAAAACTCTCTTGAGAACGACTGGCTTGTGTTTGTGCAACTGAGGATGAACACCGGGAGATGTGGAAACTCGACCGCCAAATAGTCTCGCAACACACCAATCGCCTTGGATTTTCCAAATCGAAACCGGCCGGGTATGCAGCAACTGTCCCCACCGGCCACCAGCCTGAACTTCACCTGCGCGTAAAACTCTCGGATGGGTGGCGTCTCAAGCACGGCGTAACTCAGCAGCGGATGACGCCAAAGCATCTCCGAACGATTGGTTGGTGAGGGTTCGGGTGGAGAGGGCTTCCTCTTCGGCGTGGGTGCGCGAGGACGGCCAGGTTTGTGAGGTCTGCTGGCCATGCTAGCCTCCCAAGGTCGGTGTCGAGCGCAGCCCGAATGGATCGGGGCATGCTGCTTGAGGAGCGGGATGCGTCGCAGGGTCGCCCTTGCGCACGTAGAACGGACTATCATCCAGCGGCTTGACGGGATCCTCCCCCCGGCGACGCCGGGTAGAGCGCTCGGCTGCCAAAGCCAGTGCGGTAGCGCGGCCCTTCTTGCCCTTGGGTTTTTGCGCCAGCTCACGGCTCTTGTCTGTGCGCCAGGCCTCGACCGGATCGTTGAACATTTCCTGCTCAACGGCAGGCACACCACGGTTGATGAGCTTGCGCCGTCGCCATGAAACGGCGCTCTTGCTCCACGTTCCCGTCGGCTTAAGCTCACCTAGATCCCTTCCGTTCTCACAGAGCACAGCGCGCGCCACACGCGCATCGCGCCGGTTGATATAGACCAACACGCGTCGCCCCACCAGATTCTGGGTCAATCGATTCGATACGTATCTGCAGCGATCCACCCTCACATAGGGACTTTCATGCTGGTCGCCGCCCCCGCGAATGACACGCGACTCCACATGATCGAGGAGATGGTTCTGCTTTTGGATAGCGAGCGGCAGGGGTTGGATGAAGCAACCGACCTGTGGCCGCTCCAGAGCAGCGCCTATTGCCTCAATGCGGCTGGATTTCTGATGACATTCGCTTCGCGATAGATTGAATTTCGCGATGGCCCCGTAGACGACCTCGACAATCTCGTCTACATCGACCTCGAGGTCCTGGGCTTTCGTCTCAGGCGCTTTGCGCCTGGGGTCGTCTGGGCCAGTCCCGTACGTTGTCGGCATCCGAGACAAGCCCAAACTGTCCAGCCGGCCAATCAGCCCTTCGATAAACTGGCGCACCCACCATTGATAGGCGGGGCCGAATTGAACGACACAGCCAACGGTGTCGATGACGTTGTTAACAAAGTCATGCGCCTTGTTGCACCACGCGTTGTCGACGCGCAGCAGGGAGAAGCCGTGCCATGCGATTTGCGGGAAGAAGTGGCGCAACAGAAATTTTCCGTCGGCGGTGTACCTCAAATGGTCGCGATAGATCTTGTCGTTGTCCGGATCGATGACGCTGCTGATCGCTTCTAATGGAGTGTCGACAGACGGCCCCGCCTCGAACTCAATACTGATACCCACAATGGCTTGCGATTCCTCATCGCCAACGACGCCGATGTACCAGCGCTGCACGGGCACGCACAAGGTCCGTCCGGACTGATTTTTTAGTCGCAGTACACATGCGGCCCCAGCAACCTGGTAGTCCATCTGGAGCATCGAGAGGGGACGCAGCGCTTGGATGAGCGCTCTTTTCGGATTGCCCGCCCCGGGCCCTCGCTCGTGAGCGTCAATTCGACTGAGCAAATCTTTCGAATACGTGAGCAACGCCTGGTAGGCTTCATTGCCTCGACAGAACGGCCAGTCCGCACCAGTCAGCCCATGCTCGCGCAATTGCTTCAGGAAGCGCTCTTGAAGTGCTCGAACGCCGTAGATGGTCGTCGCCGTACGACGTGGAGCAGAACGAATTTGTGTATCGAGCCAATCTCGTAGATCTTCATTTCGCTTCAACAATTGCCCTAGTGCACCGGAAGAGCCTCGCGATTTCATCGATCGACGCGGGTCGATTGGTGCTTTGCGGTTGTACCCGCCCAGCGGTGACTCCAACAGTGCAAAGAACCCATACTGGCGGCCGGCGGCATCCGTTCTCAAGCACCGTCGCCAGGCCCGACGTGTTGCTCGCAGACTCAGTCCGGTTTCAGTCTTGATCAACTCCCGGGGAGCATTGGCCGCATACAGCAGCACCGCCTGTTTACGGCGCAGATACCTTGCGCGAAGCGCTGTTGGCAGCGCTGAAGTATCTGGCTGGGGCCATAAAGCAATGGCAGGTCCATCACCATTCACCAGTGCCCTTGGACGTCCTCGCCTCGCCACTCGCTCGATCGCATCTCGGCGATCGGCCATACCGGCTGTAGATGGATCTACCGGCGTCCGGCACCCTTCTTTCCGAAGCGGCAATGGTTGAACGCTCAGCGCCGCGGTGCTTCGGCGGTCTTTCCAACGAATGATGCTCGAAGGAGAGATCAATTCGTCATCAAGCTCAGCTTCTGCCAATCCACTATGCAAAAGGCGAGCGACCGCCGCCAGCGTCAGACCTTGATCCGAAGAGTCGTCCAACAGCTCCCGCAACGTCAGGCATGAGTGAAGGTTCAACGCCTTGTGCAGACGTATCATCTCGACTGTCCAATCCGCGCCGCGAGCACACGTCATCCACCGGCAAAGTGCCAGCCAGTTGTCAAATCGAATCTGCCAAGCACCGAGCTCGCTCAATGCGACCGCTTCATAGGTATAGCCGCGAGGAAGCTGTGGTGTCGCGCTGACAGCCACTGGCTGTTCGGTCACCCGATACCAGATCTTTCGGCCGTCCGAGTAGTAAACCAGTGCATTAATGTTATCTTGCTGAATGCCCGCCTCGCTCATAAGCGTGGTCAACCGGTCGTAGTCAACTATGTAGTCGACCACGTCGGTGTCCGGCTCCAAGAAGGCGCATGCAAAGATTAGTGTGGCATCGCCCCATACGACTGACCGGCCTACCTTGGGGAGATCAACCACATTGATGTTGGCACTGCTATGCCCTCGCGCTGCGATTGCGGCCCAAACGGAGACTCGCTCGTCGGGCCGCCAAAACAGTTGAGCGGGTTCAATTCGTCTGTTCATGACGCACCTCTGTTGCATGCGTGCGAGACGAATACGCCCCTTGACTTGCGCCCAAATTCGGACAATAGTCAACACGTACGTTTCGGCTCGTACAGATAGGGAGTGAAAGCGGGAAGACTGGTGCAAACAGGCTTCCCGCTTTTTCTTACTTGGCTTCGATGCTGTGTCGGCTCAGCCTCCTCCAGCACTAACTGGGGAAAAGTACTTTAAAAGTCCCATCACAGGACCCCGTGTTCGATCGTGAAGATCATGTGTGGATGCGGCTTGATTCGAACTAAGAATCAAACCTGCAAGGGCTCCACAATCCCGGGTTATAGCTCCTCCTGCCAAATACGCAAGACACCGCACTCTTGCGATCGAATGCCTTAGCGAAAAATACGCGCGCAGCACCACAGCAGCTGCTGTCTAAAGTCTGCGGAGCTACTTTAGGTGTGCAGGGAGAGGATCGTCTTCGTCGCAAACACGGTGCGCCCACTGCAACCAAGCCTCAAGCGTCTCGCGAACCCAAGGCTCCAAAACACGTCGCCTTGCTTCAAGTTCCACAGCGGTGAGATAGGCTCGATGACGTTGAACCACAGCCCATCGCTCTGCTTCCGCATAGAAGGCTTCCCTTTTTGCTTGCCGAGTGGTTGCCTCATTCGTGTCCAGCCGATTTATCCACACCGCAGCAGCCCGACGAAGATTTGCCGCCGCTACGTTAAGCTGGCTTTCTAGCGAGGCATGGCTGCGGTCGTACAGACAAATTGATGTCGGTGTTTGGCCAGCAACACTAGCCCTTAGCGTGAGCCTGAGCAGTCCCATCTGCTCAATAGAACCTCGGCTTTTCGCGTGCGCCTTGGTCATTTCAGACAGTCGAAAGTGCATTGCAAAGGGGCCCTGCTGAAATATGGTCTTGCCGCCGTCCACGCGAACCTCAAACCCTCGTTCTCGCATGGCGCAAATGAACGCGTCGGCGCACAGCAGTGCACGCATCCGCAAGCTCTGCGTCGTGATCACCGAAAGATAGCCATCACCGGGTTCGATCAATCCGCCTCGGAGTCGTCGCCACGGCGGCGGGGCCCAACCATCTCCTTTTTCCAAGCGAGACCTGCTCCGCCCGCGGGTTTCGTCAATGTCATTGAGGCGAGCTTGAAGCTTGACTGCCAGCGCGCTAGTCAGGTTGCCATCAGGATCGACCTTGATCTGACGGTCCGCACGAAATTCCTCCGCCTCAATTGAGAGGAGAGTCTCTTTTATGCCGCGATCTGTCGGACGCCGTCGTCGATGTCGTTCCGGCCTGCTATGGACCGTAGTAGGGCCAGAGTGCTCAGGCAACGCCGGTGGTGGGTCAGCCCTACCAACTCTGAGTTTCGCCCAATATCCACGGCCGGGTGTGGGTACGTTTAGCGCTCTGCAAACCTTCTTGAGAGCCACATCGGAGATCCCATACTCCTTGCTGACAATGATCAGCGGATCCTTCCAAACCTTTTCATACAACGATCGACGCTCATACCGGATAGGACGATCCATGCAACTCCCCTTATCGGGTGATTCCCTAGCGCGACTCAATATAGACCTAGCTCGAGCGCAACTCGACAGACTTTAGGTACCCAGGTGGCGCTATCGAAATCGGCAGGTTTTCAATAGGTCCAGCCGTTCCGTTACCACAGAGCGTTAGCCCGGTGCAAATCGGCCATGGCATTGATGGAATCTCGACCTGAAAGAATGGAGGCCGGCGCGCCACAAAGGTCTTGTGCGAAACAATACGACCGGCTTTTACGTTGGAGCGGTGCATTTGAGCCAAATAGAAATGTCGTACCCCCCAGGCTAACCCAGGCATGCTGGCGGTTTCCCGTCTGTCCGAGACCGGAGACCGCCATGCCGAAGCCCGAGACCATCACCATGACGATGCGTGAACTGGACCGCTTCAAGGTGGTTCAAGCCGTTGCTGACCAAGGCTTGGCGATCTGGCGCGCGGCTGAGCGGCTGGGCTTGTCACGACGGCAAGTGGAGCGACGCGTTTGCGCCGGCGTTCATGGCGGACTTCAATGCGCGCTTTGCCAAGTTGCCGAGGAGCGACTTCGATGCCCACCGGCCGCTGCGTGGCGACGAGGACCTGGCGCGCATCTTCTGCTGGCGCGAATGGCGCAAGGTGTCGGCGAGCCTGACCCTGCAGTACGCCAAGGTGACGTATTTGTTGGAAGACCGGCCGGAGCACCGCAAGCTGGTGCACCGCTACCTCGAGGTGGCCGAATACCCGGATGGCACGATCGAGCTGTGGGCCGACGGCGCTTCCCTGCCCTACACCACCTATGACCGGCTGACGCAGATTGACCAGGGCGCGATCGTGGAGCACAAACGGTTGGGGCACGTGTTGGCGGTGGCGGCCGAACTGCAGGCGCAGCGCGATGATCGACGGCAGGTCGGCCCTCGCGCACGTTGGTGGGCGAGCCGCCGCAGCCCAAACGTCCGGCGCCGCAGACCAAGCGGCAGCGCTTGATCAACCGGCTGGACCTGGAGCGGGCCATGCAGCAAGTCGGGCCAGGCCAGCCCAGCAGCGGGCCAGCCACCAGCACCACCGCCCGACGAACCGCCCCCAGGAAGAATCGAACCGAGCACAAAGTGCACGCCCGTGCCGACATTTGAATTTGGCTGCGAGCACGACAACTAAAAACCGGCTGGACACATATCTGCGGGCCGGCACGTGTTAGACCGGAACTAATGACGTTCACAAGTCATGTTTGCTCGGACCGCAGCTTCTAACGGATCGATGGTTGGCCGATGCACTAGTTTCCGCAAAGAGATCACGACGGGCGCGCGCGTGGCGCGACAATCGCCGCCCACGTTCGCCCCACTCCCCTCCGCCATAGACCAAGCCGCGGCGCTTGACATGCATCAATGGCCGATCGTGCGTGGCCTCTACATTGACAGAGCGAGTATCCGCCGCACATCACACTCTAGGCCGCTCATCATGGCAAACAATCGACGTACCCTCATCGCAACAGCATCGACCGCGCTACTGTTCGCGTCGAGTTTTGTTGCCCTCGCCGCCGGTCCATCCAACGAAAAAAAGACATCGCCGCCGGCCGCGACGGCCACTCAGCAAAGCAATGCAGACTTTGACGCGCAGATCGCCCATCTGCGTGCCATCAGGGAACGCATGACACGGGCCAATACCCCGGAAGAACGACAAGCGCTCATGAGCGAGCGCATGCGGGTCATGCAAGACATGATGACCAGCGTGCGACAGACGGGCGCTATGCAACCGGCAGCAAGAAGGGGCCAAGCCACTCAGATGGCCACGTGTCGGGGCATGATGGAACGGAACACGGCCTTGATGCAGGAGATGATGCAAATGATGAAGGATGGTCAGGGCATGGGAATGGGCGTGGGCCGCGGAATGGGTCCCGGAATGGGTCCCGGTGTGGGCGGCATGATGCAGAAGTAGATGCGGGCGGGGTGCGTTCAACGCTGCTTTCGCACAACAATTCCAGTTGACCCTCCCTGCATGGGAGGGTTTATCGTTTCCTGAGCGTAAGAAACGCATGTTGCCGTTCAAGCAAGTGCATCTGGCAGCAGTCGAACTGATAGGAGCCGATGTCCATGGAAGAACACCGCCACGTCCACGCTGCTGAGCACGATCACACGCACTCGCATGGTGGCCACGCCGACCATCGCCATGACGGACACGGTGCAATGCACGAGCACGGCCGGGCCGTAACAGCAGCTGCCGGGCATGCTGACAAAGACCGGGCTGCGGCCGCTCCCGCCGAGTTTCAAGCGGGGACCGTCTACACATGCCCCATGCATCCGGAAATCCGGCAAGACCGTCCAGGCAATTGTCCGATCTGCGGTATGACTCTGGAACCGATCGTTCCGGACTTGGATGACAAAGAGAACCCCGAACTTAAAGACTTCCAGCAGCGCTTCTGGTGGACGCTTCCGCTCACCGTTGCCACGTTCGTCCTGGCGATGTTCGGACACCAATATGGCTGGATGAACGCCCCGCAGCAGAGCTGGGTCGAGCTGGCCCTCTCGACGCCCGTCGTGCTGTGGGCGGGCTATCCATTCTTCAAGCGATGCGTTCAATCCTTCATGCACCGCAGTCCAAATATGTGGACGCTCATTGGACTGGGTGCGGGCGCCGCGTATCTGTACAGCGTGATCGCGACCATCGCTCCGAACGCATTTCCTCAGACGTTCGCGGAGCATGGTCGCATCGGCGTCTACTTTGAAGCGGCGGCGGTCATCGTTTCGCTGACGCTGGTTGGTCAACTGCTGGAGTTGAAGGCGCGCTCCCAGACATCAGCCGCAATCAAATCGCTGCTCGGCCTTGCCCCCAAAACCGCACGGCGCCTCAACCCGGACGGCAGCGAAATGGACGTACCCCTGGACCACGTACACGTCGGCGACCGTCTGCGCGTGCGTCCTGGCGAGAAGGTTCCCACCGACGGTATCGTGATCGAAGGCTCAAGTTCCCTCGATGAATCGATGATTACTGGCGAGCCCATTCCTGTGACCAAGCGAGTGGGTGACCATGTGATCGGCGCCACGATGAACACCGCAGGAAGCCTGATCATCGAATCGGAGAAAGTGGGTTCTCAGACCGTCCTCTCGCAGATCGTTCAGTTGGTCGCCCAGGCTCAGCGCTCCAAGGCGCCCATGCAGCGCATGGCGGATCAGGTCGCGGGATTTTTCGTTGTTGGTGTGGTGGCGATTGCCCTGCTCACCCTCTTCGCGTGGGGGGTCTTTGGACCGCAGCCTAGCTGGGTGTATGGGCTCATCAACGCGGTTGCTGTGCTGATCATCGCGTGCCCATGCGCGTTGGGCCTCGCAACGCCAATGTCGATCATGGTGGCCAGCGGCAAGGGCGCCATGAACGGCATCTTGTTTCGCGACGCAGCCGCCATCGAGAATCTGCGCAAGGTCGACACGCTGGTGGTCGACAAGACGGGAACACTCACGCAAGGCAAGCCCGCTTTTGATCGCTGCTTGGGCGCCAACGGCTTCGATGAGTCGGAAGTGCTTCGCTTAGCGGCCAGTCTGGACCAGGGCAGCGAGCACCCATTGGCGGCGGCCGTTGTAGAGGCCGCCAGAGCGCGCGGATTGTTATTGCAGGCCGCCCAGAATTTCGAATCCAGCAGTGGCATCGGCGTGCGTGGGTCTGTCGCTGGCAAAAAGCTTGCACTTGGCAACACCGTGTTGATGGAGCAAGAGCACATTGACGCCGCCCCGCTGGCCCAGGCCGCGGACGAACTAAGAGCCCGGGGCGCCAGCGTCATGTACCTTGCCGCAGATGGGGCGCTTGCCGGTTTGCTTGCCGTGTCCGATCCAATCAAACCGACGACGGCCGAAGCGTTGGCGCAGCTCAAGGACAAGGGCATCCGCGTGGTCATGGCCACTGGCGACGGCACGGTAACGGCAAAGGCCGTCGCCCAATCGCTCGGCATCACCGAATTTCATGGCGAAGTCCGGCCCGCCGATAAATTGGCACTCGTGACGAGGCTTCAAAGCGAAGGCAGAATCGTTGCCATGGCCGGTGATGGGATCAACGATGCGCCCGCACTGGCGAAGGCCGATGTCGGCATCGCCATGGGCACGGGCACGGATGTCGCGATGAATAGCGCGCAAGTTACGCTCCTCAAGGGAGATTTGCGCGGCATCGCACGCGCACGCACACTGTCTGAGGCAACGATCGGCAACATGAAGCAGAACCTCGGCTTTGCGTTCGTCTACAACGCCTTGGGGGTGCCGCTTGCGGCCGGCGTTCTATACAGCACGACCGGCTTGCTGCTGTCTCCGATGATTGCGGCGCTCGCGATGAGCCTGAGCTCGGTTTCTGTCGTCTCCAATGCGCTGCGCCTGCGCCGCATAAACATCTGACTGCTTTGAAGCGCAAGCTCAACGCCCTGCCCTTGTCTATGTGTCTTTGGCAGCCGATGCAATTGACTCCGGCCGCCGCCAGCGCAGACGCTTCGTTTGCAGAAAGTAGCGCCAATCCAGTTTGGCGAACCCATAAACGAGGGCTAGAAACACGACCTGCGACACGATGAAGTACACCCCCATATACGCGCCGTCGATCTCCGTCTCCTCATCCAGATAGCGTGCACCCAACTGGGCAATGTGCGTCCAGGTCAGGTAGCTTATCCAACGGCCAACAAAGAACGGGAGCCCGATCAACCATAGCCGCATCCCAGTCAAGCCGTAGGCGATGAAGATGTAGTTGGACGGGAACGGGCTGAAGGCGTACGCGAGCATCAGCCCGACCGTCATGCCTTTGCGGTCTTCGAGCCAGGCGCGCGCCACATCGATGTTCTGACGATCCGCCTCGCGCATCCAGCGGTTACGGACAAGCGTGCAGGATAGCCGCGCCAGAACCAGGCGGCCGAGGGTTGCCGCGCAGGCGGCAACGCCCGCAAGAAGCACCGGGTTGGCATCAGGCCGTGAAAGGCCGATCCATGACATCACCATCCACGTCGGCGGTGCGAAGGCCGGCGTCACATTCAGCAGCAGGACGGTCGCGAACAATACGAGCAGGTTTGCCATGGCGCTCAAGCCTCTCCACCGAGCACATGGAACAGTTCGTCTTCTTGTGCGCAATGCAGCCGCACGACGGCATCGAGACCATAGAGCAAGCGTTGCAGCTCTTGCGTCACTGCGGCATCCGGTCCGTCAGAAGAAACATCCGCCACGATCCGGCCCAGCAGCTTCGTGATGCGGAATATCTCGCGATGCATGGCGCTCATTGCCGCCATCGGGTCATCTCCGCCAAGCAAGCGGGCGACGTCCGGATAGAGCTGGGTATCGTCGCGGCGCTCATGCGGCACCAGCACCTCTGCCAAGGACTGATTGAGCGATAGCAACGCGGTTTTTGCCGCGCAGCCTTCCATATGGGGAAGCGAGTCTGCGACCACGCGGATCCGGCTCAGAATGGGTTCCAGCTCCGCGTGTTCGGCCTTGAGGCGCTCGACGTCTGCAGAGACGAGTGAACCGGTTGCCTCGTTTTCTGTAGGCCGTAGCGCTCGCAACGCGCTGGCGATCGCCAACACATCGATGACCTCTTGCAGCAATGCGCCTGCCAATGGTGGCAGATAACCGAGCGCTGCGACAACCATGGCGGCCAACGACAGCGACATGCCGATCATCACGCTCTGCAGCGCGACGCTGCGTGTGCGGCGTGCTATCCGGACCGCATCAACGAGCCGATCCAGGCGGTCCACCAGCAAGACAATGTCTGCAGCTTCCGAAGACGCAGCTGCGCCGCGCGCGCCCATTGCCACGCCAATGTCCGCAGCAGCAAGCGCTGGTGCATCGTTGACGCCATCGCCAACCATGACCACCCGACCCGCGGTGCGTGCATTTCGAATCGCCGCGAGCTTGGCCGCCGGCGACAGGCCCGCATAGACCTCTGTCACCCCCAACACGGATGCGACGGATTCGGCAACGTCTTCCCGATCCCCGGTCAACATCGCTTGGCGTGTCATGCCCTCTTGACGCAAGAGTCGCAGCGCACGAGGCGCCTCAAGGCGCACGCGGTCCACCAACTGCAATGCGCCCGCCAGTTCACCGTCCACGCCGATAAAGACAGCCGACGCGCCGGCATAGCTCATGCGCTTGACGAACGCTTCCACCCAGCGCGGCACATCAGACGAATCCAAGACATAAGGCAACGAGCCGATGGAAACGACATGCCCTTCAACGCGGCCGCAAACGCCGGCTCCCGGACTCTCAACCACCGCACTTGGCAACTGCAGCGTCGCGCCCTGTTCGCGCGCGGCCTTGGCGACGGCTTCTGCCGTAACGTGATTCGACGCCTGGGCGAGTGAACCGGCCAAGCCCAGCACAACATCGGACGTGTACTGCGGTGCACACTCAACGTCGACCAGTCGTGCATATCCGCTGGTCAGCGTGCCCGTTTTGTCGAAGAACAGCGTGTCGGCCAACGCCAGCCGCTCCAGTGCGCCGCCGCCTTTGACCAGTACGCCTCGCTTGGCGCAACGCGACAGCCCCGAAACGATGGCGACAGGCACAGCCAGGATTAGCGGGCACGGCGTGGCCACGACAAGCACGGCAAGACAACGCGCCGGATCACCTGTGAGGATCCAGCTTGCCCCCGCCAGGAGAACGGCTATGCCCCCAAAGCTAAGTGCATACCGGTCAGCCAGCCTGACGGAGGGACTGCGCTCCGCCTGCGCTGCACTGACCAGCCGGACAACGCCCGCAAACGTGCTCTTCTCGGCCGACGCACTCGCAATCATTTCGAAAGCGGCGCCGACATTCAGCACGCCGCTGCAAATTGCATCGGCTTCCTGGCGATGGCGGGTGAGCGATTCTCCTGTCAACGTAGACTCATCAAGATCGGCGGGCTCGGACAAAGTACCGTCCACCGGCACGACTTCGCCGTGTCGCACCAGCAGCCGGTCACCCGCTTGCACCTTCTCCAGGCTGACTTGGTGCCACTGTCCGTCGTCGAAGCGATTGGCCCGCTTGGGCGCATGCCCCAGCAACGCAGTCATCTCGCGCTGCGCACGCGCCTGGGCAAAGTCCTCCAGCGTGCGGCCGCTCGCGAGCATCAACGCAATGACCGATGCGACCAGCACCTCGCCCGACAGGAGCGCAAAGGTGATCGACATCACCGCCAGAACATCCACCCCGGCCTGCCGCCGCATCAGTGACCGAACAATCGAGACGGCCAGGGCCAGCCAGTTCGGTATAACGCCAATCAGCCAGAGTTGCTGCGCGAGCACATCGGCACCGAGGTACCGCGCCCATAGCCCCGCCGCCAAGGTCAGCACCGACAATGCAAGCAATGCAACATTGGCGAGCAAGCGCGTGGCGTGCATCGTTGAGCCTCTTGTCGGCGCTGTTTCCATGTGGGCTAGATCATGCGGCGCAGCAGCCGATCCTTCAGGATGAACTCGTGCCAGAGCGCCGCAGCGGCATGCAGCCCGACCACGATATAAACGACCGTCGCGCCCGACTCATGAATTTCCTTGGCCAAGTGGGCCAACGACTTGTCCTGCGCCAACGCCAGCGTCAGATTCAGTCCGAATGGTTGAATCGGCTTGCCTGCCAAGGCCAGTGCCAGCAAGCCCAAAACGGGCATGCCGACCATCAGGACATAGAGCGCGCCGTGCGTGAGTCGCGCTGCAAGCTGCACCAGGGGTGAGCCCGGCACGGGAGGCGGCGCCTGCATGCCCACTCGGGCCAGCAGGCGCAACACCATCAGAGCGAACACGGAGAGCCCCGCTGTCTGATGGACCATAAACAGAGCGCCTCGCTCGGCGCTGCCTTTCGGGAAGAAATCCATGATCTCGATGGCCACGACGGCGATTAACACCGCCAGAACCACGAGCCAATGGAGCGAGCGCATGGTGAGGGAGTATTTCAGTTCGGATTGCATAGCGTTATCCAAAGCGTGTTGAGTGAAAGGTGAAGCCGCGGCAGATCAATCGTCAAAGTCCCACATCCGATGCAGATCGAGCTGCAGGCGGCTGTCTGCCTCCAGCAGGTCGACGCGTGCGAGCCGCTCGGCCAGCACGGACTCGGCCAGACTACGGCGTGCTGCCAGTAGCTCAGTCAAGCCCGACTCACCTGCACGATATGCGCGCGTTGCCCGGTCGGATGCGCTCCTTTGCACCGTAGCCGCTTCCATCTGCGCCTGCGCGCTCGTCCGTTTTCCTTGCAGGTTGCCGTAAAGGACATCGAATTCGGCACCCAGCCGACGCTCGGCACCCAGTCTGCGCCTTGCAGCAGTTTCCGCATCGGCAGCGGCCGCCGCAGCCGCTGAGCGGCGATGCGCCGAGCCGATCGGCATGGCAACGCTCACACCCATGATGCGCTCCGCACCGCCGCGCTCCACCGTAACAAACATGCCGACGGTCGGGTCAGGCCGGCGATCAAGATCGGCCCGCTTGGCCATATGCTGCGCCTGAGCCTCTTCTGCCATGGCAAGGCGATATTCGTGGCTGTCCTGGATGTACTGGGTACGTAATCGATCTGGTGGTTCTTGCGGCAATGCGGGCAGCGCTGGATCGGGGCCAAACGCGGGATGGCCAAGCCCCGGAAAGCGGGCTTGCAGTTCCGCCTGCGCGGTTTGTTCCGCTGCAGCGGCTGTCGCCAGCGCGGCTTGCGTGCGCGCCCGATCGGCCGCGGCCAGTTCGGCCTCCAGGCGTGAGGCATCGCCCAGTTGCACCCTCCGGGCAGTCAGCGCCGCCAGGTCAGCCGCCGCTTTGGCGTTCTCCTGCGCTGCGTAGCGTGCCTGTCCTGCGCGCACGGCACCAAACCAGAGGGCCAGAATCTGGCGCGATGCCTCATGACGTGCATCCTTGACGGCAAGCTGACCCGCCTCGGCGGCGGCATCGGCAAGCTGCCCATCGGCCTGCGCTTTGCCCCAAAGCCGCAATGGCCGCTCCACAGCGATCTGCCCTTCAGCATGGCGTTCGGAGGGATCGCGCACCTGGCGCCCTTGGCCAATTGCGCGCACGACGGTTTCCGCTGTGCCGGCGCGGATGCCCTCAGCCCGAGCCAGTACAGCATCGCGGCGGGCTTCTGCCGCCAGCACGTCGGGCGACTGTGCGACGGCCTCGCGCACTGCGCTCTCCGCCGGTAGATAGGCCGGCGAGATTTGCGCTTGCGCGGCGGCGCTGCAAAGCAGCATCGTGCTCGCTCCCGCCAATACGATGCGAAACAGATCCAACCTCATTGTGAATCTCCCTGCCCGGCGGCCGCACGCGGCCGAGGCAACCCAAAACGTTCAAACAGCAGGGGCAGAAGAAGCAGTGTCAGGGCGGTCGAAGAAATCAGCCCGCCCGATACCACGATCGCCAGCGGCCGCTGAATCTCTGACCCCGGCCCGCTGGCCAGCAGCAGCGGAATCATCCCCAGTGCGGTAATGCAGGCCGTCATCAGGACGGGCCGCAGCCGGTCTCGCACGCCATCGCGCACGGCTTCCGTCATGCTCAAACCTGACTCCAGCAGCGTGTTGAAGTGCGAAACCAGCACCACGCCGTTGAGCACCGCGATCCCGAGCAATGCGATAAAGCCAACGGAGGCCGGCACCGAGAGGTACTCGCCCGATATCCGCAGCGCCGCAATGCCCCCCACGAGCGCAAACGGAATGTTGGCGACCACCAGCACTGCCTGCCGCACCGAGCGGAACGTCAACATCAGCAGGAGAAAGATTGCGCACAGGGCCAATGGGACAACCAACGCAAGACGCGCTGCAGCGCGTTGCTGGTTCTCGAACTGTCCGCCCCACACCACCCGCAATCCTTTTGGCAACGTGCCAATACCGCTGACTGCCGCCTGGGCTTCCTGCACGAAACCCGCCAGGTCCCGACCATCAACATTGGCCTGGATCACGGCAAACCGGGCGCCGTCTTCGTGGTTGATGCGCACGGGCCCATCCACGCGTTCGATACGTGCCAGAGAGGTGAGCGGCCATGCTTTGCCGTCGGGTGCCGTTACCAGAAGGTTGGTCAGGTTTTCGGGCGCCTGCCGCAAGCCTGCTCCGCCACGCAAGATCAGCGGCGTGCGAACGATGCCCTCAGGCACCACGCCAATCCGGTCGCCCTCGATCAGGGCGCGCAGTTGCGCCTGGAGGGTGTCGCCGGAGAAGCCGGCCTGCCCGACCGCTGCGCGGTCCAGCGACACTTTCAGGTACTGCACACCACTGTTGCTGGGGGCAATTACCTCTGCCGCGCCCGGAATGGTGCGGACCTTGGCTGCAATGGCCTGCGCGGCTGCGTCGATGGCGGCAAGGTCGCTGCCAAACAGCTTGATGGCAACGTCACCACGTGTGCCGGTCAGCATCTCCGAGACACGCATCTCAATGGGCTGCGTGAAGCCGTAGATCACGCCCGGGAAGCGCTCCATTACGCGCCGGATCGCAATCGCGATGTCTTCCTTGCTGCCGCGCCACTGATCCTTGGGCTTGAGCACCAGGAAGGTATCGGTTTCATTCAGGCCCATCGGGTCAAGGCCAAGGTCATCCGAACCCGAGCGCGCGACGATCGAGCGTATTTCCGGCACCTCCTTGAGCAGCGCCTGCTGCACGCGTTGGTCCATGTCCAGCGAAGCCGTTAGCGAAACGGACGGTGCTTTCTGCAACTGCACGATCAGGTCGCCCTCGTCCATCGTGGGCATGAACGTCTTGCCGACCGACATGTACAACACCACGGCCAGCGCCAACGCCGCCCCGGCCAGGCCGAACACCATGCGGCGATGCGTGGTCGTCCACGCCTGGATTCGCGCAAAACCGCTCGCGACCTTTCGCATCAGCCAGGGCGGCTCATCTGCATGCGTAAGCAAGAGCAAAGAAGCGAGCGCCGGAACCACGGTAAAGGCAATCACCACGGACGAGGCCAGCGCCAGCACGATGGTCAGCGCCACAGGCCCGAAGAGCTTGCCCTCCAGACCTTGCAGTGACAGCAGCGGCAAGAACACGATGGCAATAATCGAAACGCCCGACAGCATCGGTACCGCCACCGTTGCGACTGCATGGCGGATGACCGCACCGCGCAGCGCGGGGTCTGTCTTGTGGTCTTGCGCGCGCGCCATGGCCGTCTCGATGTTCTCGACCACGACGACGGCTGCGTCCACGAGCATGCCCAGCGCAATGGCGAGCCCACCGAGGCTCATCAGGTTGGCAGTCAGACCCACATAGCGCATCAGAAGGAAGGTTGCCAGCATCGACAGCGGCAGTGTGGTCGCCACGACCAGGGCAGCCCGTACCCCGCCCAGGAACACGTACAAGGTGATGACGACCAGCACGCTGGCCTCAATCAGGGCGCGAACCACGGTGTTGGCCGCACGGGTTACCAGCTCGCCACGGTTGTAGAAGACGTGGGTCGACATGCCCTTTGGCAACTGGGGCCCTAGCGCGTCCAGCCGCTCCTGCACCGCCTCGACCAGCTTGCGGGCATCGCTGCCGCGCAGGCCCAGCACCAGCCCTTCAACCGCTTCACCGTTGCCGTCTTTGCTGACAGCGCCGTTGCGGGTGGCCTCGCCCAGCCGCACGGTCGCAACATCGCCAACCGTGACCGCAGGGGCGGAATTCGGGCTCTGCGCCGGCACCACGACAATCGCACGCAAATCGTCCAGCCCGCGTATGCCACCTTCCACGCGCACGACCCAGTGCTCGTCTCCGCGGTCCAGCCGCCCTGCCCCGTCGTTGCGATTGTTGGCGTCCAGCGCCTGACGCAGTTGCTCCAGGGTGACGGCGCGGGCTCGCAACCGGGCAGGGTCAGGCGTCACCTCGTAGCTGCGCACCTCGCCGCCGAGGGCGTTGACGTCGGCTACGCCTGCCACGGTGCGCAGCGCTGGCCGGATCACCCAGTCCAGCACGCGGCGCCGGTCGGCCAGGGAATAGCCATCGCCCTCCACCGTGAACATGAACATCTCGCCCAACGGCGTGGTGATGGGCGCCAGACCGCCCACGGCGGTCGATGGCAGATCGCGTGCCAAACCAGCCAGACGCTCCGACACCTGCTGGCGCGCCCAGTAGACGTCTACCCCCTCTTCAAAATCGACGGTCACGTCGCTGATGCCGTATTTGGACACCGAGCGCACGATCGTCTTGTGCGGCAGGCCGAGCAGCTCCTGCTCGATGGGCGTGGAGACCCGCTGCTCGACTTCCTCCGGGGTCATGCCCGGCACCTTCAACACGACCTTGACCTGCGTCGGCGAGATATCGGGAAACGCGTCGATCGGCAGGTTCAGATACGCCCACACGCCGGCCACAGCGAGCACGCCAGCCGCAATCAGCACCAGTACGCGCTGGCGCAAAGAGAACTCAATCAGGCGGGGCAACATCACTGCTCTCCCGCCAGCAAGCCCTTGAGCGCACCGACTCCTGTCACTGCCACGCGTGTACCGGCGGGCAGGTTGACACGAACGACGGCGATGGCGTCGTCTGTACTGGCGACTGCGACATCCTGGAAGCGGAAACCCTTGTCGGTTGCGACGAATAGGCCTGGCACGCCTCGCACATAGACCAACGCGGCCACAGGAACCCGCAGCAGGCCAGGAGCGTTTGCATTGGCCGCGCTGCGCAGCTTGAGCGTGACGTTGACGCTCTCCCCGGCACGCAGGTCTCCACGTCGCTCCAGCGATGCGCGAACACGCACACCTGCAGTGCCATCGCCGGAAGGCGCAACACCAATGACGGTGCCGCCGGCGCCGCGTTGTGCGATCTCGACGCGGTCGCCTGTGGCAGGCACCGGTATGTCGCGGCCAACGAGCAGGTCCAGCTCCAGCGCCGCCGGATCAACAATCCTGAAAAGCGGTGCCGCCGCGTCGACTCGCGCCCCCGGAACGGCGTTGACTTCGGAAACCACACCGCCACGGCTGGCAACCAATTGCGCCTCACCACCCACGCCGCTGAATGCAATGCCTGCGGAGGCCAGCTCTGCCTTGCGCGCCTTGACCATGGCACCGGCCTCAGTGGCCCGCGCCTGTGTTGCCTGCCAGCGGCTTGCAGCGATGATGCCGTCGTCGTACAGCGCCTTGTCGCGCGCGAGCGACTGCTGCGCGAGCCGCGCCTGCGAGTTGGCTTCCGTCAATGCGCGGCTGGTTTCGAAGAGCTGCGGGCTCAAAAAACCGGCCAGCGGCTGGCCTGCCCGGACGGTTTGCCCGACCGACACCAACACCCGGGGCACCATGCCCGCGTATGGGGCGGCTACCACATATTGCGCATCCGGCTTGAACACGACACGCGCATGCGTGCCGACCTCCAACCCTGAAGAAGCGGCGACCGGGCTGAAACGCACGCCGAGGGAGCGCGCCTGCTCAGCCGATAGCGGCACCACCTGGGCGCCTGCTTGGGCAGCGGCCTGCTCAAGGGGGAACGCGATCAGCGCAATACACGCACCGACCGCGATGATTCGTTTGAAAGACATGCCTGACTCCAATCCTCGGAGGCAACGCCACGGACGCCACCTCTGATTGCCGCGCATACGCGGGCGACCTCAAGATCAACCGTCGCCCAGCATTTCCATGCATTGCGAACGACAAGCTCTTACGGTGGAGGGCCAATGGAACGTGGAGTTGCTACCGCCGCGTAGCGTTAGGCGTGCGAAATGCGCCAAAAGACAGCGCTTCTGACACATTCATCATCGCCAATGCAGACGCTAAAGGCTTGTTGCAGGTCAACAAGTTGCAGAGCAACGCGCACACCGGCCGTCAACCGGGTACGGATCAGGATTGCAGCGGAGGTGCTTGGGCCGGAGGTGGCCGATTGATGCGATCGCGCCACCGCGCTCGAACGGGCGCGGGCCGGTAGGCGGGACGAAATACAGCGGCGCGAGCCAGCGCCGCAAGCAGGAGGAAGGTCAGCGCAGATACACCAGCTGCCGCGGCTGCCCAAAGAAATGCGCCAAGATCCGCCGGACCAATGGCAGGCTCGACATCCACCTCGAAGGGTTCCTGGCTCGTCAACGCCCAGTCATGAAGGCCAATGGCGACCGACTCCTCAATAGGAGGAAGATGAGCAAACGATACAGATTGGAAATGAGAATCAACCGCAGCAGGAAGTGCGGTGTGCACGTGCAGGCCAGATTGTTTCGGTGTTCCGAGATGGCCGTGCAGAAGCGGGCTTAGCAGTTGCATCAACACGATGGTCAACAACAGCATTGCCCGAAGCGAGTTGCTTGCGGTCGCACGTGGCATGTGTGGATTGTAAAGCAATGTGCCTTTCGTTTGGTGCTTGATGTCAACCACCCATCGGAGACAGACCGACCACAGCATGCGTCAACGCATATGCCGACGAATACTCCAGCTCGCCCGAGGCTTGTGCATGGATCGTGAACAGCGGTTGTCCGACGCTCACCTGATCGCGCAGTCGCACATGCATTTCCACCCCCGCGACTTGACGTATCGGTGCGCCCGCAAGTTTTGCGATGCGGGCAAGGTGACGGTTGTCGATGTTGGTGACGATGCCATTTTTCTCAGCAACGACGTCGCGGCGGAAAATGGCTTCTCCGGGGATGCGCAAGCCGCCTTGCGCCTCGCAAATCGCTTCGAACTTCCGCCATGCGGCACCGCTATCCAGCAGGCCGGTTGCCATGTCGAGCCCCGTTCCGGCAACCGCTGCGCCGCAGAACTCCAGCAATGCGCCGGCGAGCAATAACGACCGTTCCCGCAAGTCGAAGGGCGCCGTTGGCGAGCGCTGCAGTACGGCCAGAACGTCTCTTGCTTCCAGCGCAGGGCCGATCCCGCGGCCAACGGGCTGCGCGCCATCCGTGCGCACCATCAGCACCTGCACCCCGAACGCCTGGGCCACGCGCTTGAGCAGCATTTCAAGGCGCTCGAGGTCTTCGACACTGCGAACTTTGGCCGTCGGGCCAACAGGCACATCGATCAACACATGGGTGGACCCCGCTGCAATCTTTTTGGAAAGAATGGACGCCACCAGCTGTGCGTCGCTGTCGACATCGAGCGCTCTTTCCACCCGAATCAAGACGTCGTCCGCCGGGCTGAGGCTCAACGCCCCGCCCCACGCGAGCGATGCCCCAACCTGCCCTACGACGCTTCGCAGCTCGGCTGCGGTGAGGTTGACGCGGGTGAGCGTTTCCATCATGTCGGCGGTACCCGCTGGCGAGGTGATGGCGCGTGATGACGTTTTGGGCAGCAGCAGCCCCGCCGCCGCGCAGATGGCAACGATGATGGGGCTGGTGCGATTGCCGGGCAGACCGCCTACGCAATGCTTGTCTGCCACGACCGCTCGATCCCAATGCAGCCGCTCGCCCGAGTCGACCATGGCTTGCGTAAGGTCGATGGTTTCCTTGATGGTCATGCGGCCCGATGCGCAGGCACTCAGGAAGGCCGCGATATGGACGTCGGCATAGCGCTCGTTCGAGATGTCCGCAATGATCTCGTGCAACTGCCTGGCGTCCAGATGCCCACCGTAGATCTTGGCCCGCAAGGCGCGCAGCGACTCGAGCGACGGCGCATGCCTGACGCAGACCTCGTCCCCTGGGCGCGCCATCAACGCATCGACCGCGGCGGCTGAGAGGCTCACCTCATGCTTCTCTAGCAGCCCCGACCCGACCAGGTTCAGCGTGGCGATCGTCGATCGCTGCCCGATCTGGACTTCCACACGGGCCTGCGCTGTAAAGCCCTCCGACCGGCAGATCGCGCTGTCCGGGTGCATGTAGATGACGTGCTCTTGCCACGTGTCAATGCCAAGCGCCTTGAACTTGAGGCACCCCGGCGGCGCGACGGGTACGTCAGCCGAGGGCATGGAGATCGTGCTCATGACATGCGCGTCAGCCTGCAAAACGGAAGTGTCCGCTGTGTAGCGTGATCTCCTTGGAACCTGTTTGCTCGAACAGAATGCGTGCGACATCTTCGATATGACCGCGGTGCACTTTGAATGCACTGAGCAGATCGTCAGACTGGCAGGAGCGCGCGCCAAAATGGTCCTCAAGGGCCTCGGCCGTGATTGCATAGCTTGCGGAGCTGCCATCGACCGAAGCGCGGCATTGCAGACGCGGCCCTGCTGCGCAGTATGTAGGGTCGTCAGGCAGGAACCTGATCTGTTTCATGATGGCCTCCAGAGACGAAAGCGCCCTGATCAAACAAGCATCTGCTTGCTCGAAGCCAGGGGTAAATCAAACATGCGTGAAACGGCGTCGACCAGCGGCTCTGTGAGTGCAATCTGGTTCGAGGGATGGGGGATGGTGTCGCACGTGACGACATCCGTGCTGGCCGCGCAAAGCCGGCTGTAGGCGTCGGCGGCAAACACGGCGTGCACCCCAATGCAGACCGGCTGCGGTTTGCCGGCATGCTGCAGCAAGGCTGCCGCAGCGAGCATGGTGCGCCCCGTCGAGATAATGTCGTCCACCAGTACGGGCACGCACCGTGGTGGAATGTTTGGCAACTCCGCCATTTCCACGTGCCATGTGCTGTGTCGCGTCTTGGCCAACGCTGCCCATGGAGCCTGGCAAATGCCGGCCACATGCTCGACCCACTGCCTGCTTTCGTCGTCGGGCCCGATCAGGAACGGCGCCTGTACATGGGTCTGAATCCATGCGGCAATGGCAGGTGCGGCTTCCACGGCGACCGTCGGCATGCGATACACATTCGATAGATGCGAAATGCGATGCAGATGCGGATCCGCCGTAACAAGCCAGTCGAAGACCGGATTCAGCAGGGCGGCAAAGTGTTCTGCGGCGCGAATTTCGCCCGCATTGAAGACGACGTCCTGCCGCATATACGGCAGGTACGGGGCGATCAGGCCAACCCGGCGTGCCCCGCCCTCGCGTGCGGCAATCGCCAGCCAGAGCAGTGGCAGGAGTTTCTCGTCGGGATGATCGAGTGTGCAGACAATGGCAACTTCAGCGCCGTGCACGGGCGTGTAAAGCCGCACGTAGGATTCACCATCCGGAAAGTGGCTCACGGCGGCATGCCCCAACTCCGCGCTCAGCGGGATGGCAAGCCGCATGGCGGCGGCGTCGCAGCCCGGCATAGCAATCAGCACACGCTGCGGCTCCAGGGCAACGGCTGGTGCGGTCATGCCCCCTCCAGATCGTAGGACTCGCGGTACTCCGGCATGCGGACTGGCCACTGCAGTTCATGCTCGATGCGCTGGCGCAAGGCGTCGCTGGCGGCCGGTTCGCCATGCACGACGAAGGTCTGCCGTGGCGGACGCGTGAAGCCCCGTAACCAGCTCATCAGCTCATTGGCATCCGCGTGGGCGGACAGATTCTGAATCTGCTCAACCGAGGCTCGGATGGCAACCTCACGTCCGTGCACGCGTAGCGCCCGTTGACCGGCCAGCAGGGCGGCGCCTCGTGTGCCGGCCGCCTGGAAGCCTGACATCAGGATGGCGTTGCGCTTGCCGCCGCCAAAGCTCTTCAGGTGATGCAGCACCCGCCCGCCTGTTGCCATGCCGCTTGCCGCAAGAATGATCTTGGGCGCGCGATCGTTCCCCAGGTGCATCGACTGTTCAGGACTTTGCACAGGAATGGCCAACGCACAAGCGGCCTGGCAGTCGGCCGCTCCGATATGCAGATCGTCAACATGATGTGCAAACACCTCGGTCGCCAGCTCGGCCATCGGGCTGTCGAGATAGATCGGCACATGCGGAATTCGATGTTCTCGGATCAACACGTAGAGGCAATACAGAAGCTCTTGGGTACGCCCCACCGCAAAGGCAGGAATCAGCAGCGTGCCGCCCTGCCCGATCGTCCGTTGCACAACCTGCTGGAGTGCATCGAGCGGGTCGCCCTCCGGATGCACGCGATCGCCATAGGTGGATTCGACCAGCAAGGTATCGGCCTCCGCGATGGGCTCAGGTGGCCGCATCACGGGATCGACCTGCCGCCCCAGGTCGCCAGAGAAGACGATGCGGCGGCCCTCCGTCAACAACGTCGCCGTGGCCGCACCGATGATGTGCCCTGCCCGGTGGAACTCGGCTTCCACGCCATCGGTCACCGGAAAGCGCTCGCCGTAGTCGATGGGATGCAGGCGGCGTAATGCCCTGGCAGCGTCTTTTTCGTCATAAAGCGGCAATGCAGGATGATGACGCGAGAACCCCTGCGCATTCGCGTACTGGGCATCCTCCTGCGCGAGCCGGGCGCTGTCAGGTAGCAGGATGTTGCACAGTTCCGCCGTGCCTTTCGTGCAATAGACCTGGCCACGAAAGCCATTGCGGACCAGCAGCGGCAGATAGCCGCTGTGATCGATATGGGCATGCGTGAGCACGACCGCATCGATTTGGTGCGGGTTGACAGCGAGCTTGTCCCAGTTCCGCAGGCGCAATGACTTGTAGCCCTGAAAGAGCCCGCAGTCGACCATGACACGGCGCGTGCCGCTCTCAAGCACGTATTTCGAGCCGGTCACCGTGTCGGTCGCACCGAGAAATTGCAGCCGCATGCCTCGCTCCCCGATGCTCAGCGAATCGTGACGCGCTGCTGTGGTGACGCGTCCTTCTTGGGCAGCGTCAGATGCAGCAGTCCGTTCTCGTACGCCGCATCGACCTTGCTTTCATCAACCGCAGCATCCAGCGTAAACATGCGCTGCATGGTTCCGCTATAGCGCTCGCTGCGGATGACGCGTTCGCCTTCCTTCTCTTCGGAATTGCGTTCCACCTTGGCCGAGATCATGACGGTGCCGCGATCGACCGTTACTTCGATGTCTTCCTTCTTCACACCTGGGATTTCTGCGACAACGCTGTATGCCTTGTCGGACTCCGTCACGTCCACCTTGAACGGCAGCGCGCCATCCATACTCCCGCGGAACGAGCGCAGAAGCCCTTGGAAGATGTCGCCGACCGGCTCGATGGCGAACGGGTCATAACGCTTGAGCTGACTCATGACTGCCTCCTGATGATTGGCCCCAGGGGATCTTGGGGCCAGCAGATTCATCGTGGCACGACAGTGCCAGAGCGCTTTGCGGCAGATCAACGGCGGCGCACAGGAGCGCGGTGCGGGGGGCAGGAGATTCGTATCGAGCACACCGCTTCCGCGGTGTCGGCCGCCGTGTCAGGCTTTCCTGACATGGAAATCCGCAGCTCCGACAGCATTCTCAGCGCAGCCTGCATGACGCCTGCGAGTGCGCTGCCAATACTGGGGACACGCCAACAAGCAACGCAGCGTCTTGTCGAATCGCCCCCAGAACACGACAACGCCCAGCCAGTACAACGCGGAGCGCGCCATGAGCCAGAACGTTGAATGCATCGCCCAGTGGAATGACTCTCACGACCTCGCTGCTTTTGACACGCTGCTCCCTGTTGGTGCGCACCTTGTCGCAGAACGCGATGGATACGAACACCACGGCATCTATGTTGGCAACGGACAGGTGATTCACTACGCCGGCTTCTCTCGCCGCCAGCGCCGGGGGCCGGTGGAGCGCATTTCCATTAGCTGCTTTGCATGCGGTTTTGTAGTGACCATCCAGCGCGAAGGCCGCCCCTGTTACGACGGCGAAGAGGTCGCGCGCCGCGCGTGTTCGCGCCTCGGGGAGCGCAACTACCGGCTGTTGACCAACAATTGCGAGCACTTCTGTTCGTGGTGCCTGTTTGGAGAATGCCGCAGCGTGCAGGTGGAGGCGTGCCTGAGAAGCCCCGCGCGGGCTGCGCGCACGCTACTCAAGCTGATGGGGCTGGCACTTTGCGCCGAATGGCGGACCGCACGGCCTCTGCGACAGGCACGGGCCGCGTGACGCCGGAGAACACCATGCCCCAATACGACACCTCGTTGCGCGAGCTGATTGCCAAATGGTTCGGCCTGAACGACACACCGCATCTGCGAATCACGCGCCTGCATTGCCCCGGCGTTGATTGCGGCTGCGTGCGGGCAGAGCTGACGACATCTGTGCGCCCACTCGTCATCGTGTTCTTCCGGCATCAGGCCGGTTGCTGGAGACTGTTTCCGCCATCGCGCGCACGCCACCGATAGCGCCAATGCAGGCCTTTCTGCTGGAAGGCAACACTGACTTGCGGGCTGGTTGATCCGCATCAACCGGCTTTCCGGCCCACGCACGAATATCAAGGTTCGATCGGGACGTTGGTTGACGCGCGACCATGCGAAGGTGAAAAAGTGAAAGAGAGTTTGAAGCCGCAGCAGCAAAGGTTTTCGCTCTGGTACGCCGTCATCGTTGCGTTGAGCATGCTGGCGTTCCAAACGCTGTTCACGTCCGGGCAGGTCGACGCTCTCCCCTACAGCGACTTCAAGCTCCTCCTGCAAGCGGGCAAGATCAAGGACGTCGCCATTGGTGATCAGGACATCACCGGCACATTCTCGACGGAAGGTGCCGAGGCATTGCTGACGCCGCAGCAGATCGAGGTCATCCGACGCACGGGCAAGGCCGATCATCCTTTCCAGACGCTTCGCGTGAATGACCCAGCCCTTGTTCAGGAGCTGGAAGCGGCCAAGGTTCGCTTTGTCGGCCGCCCGGACAACAAATGGTTGAGCACGCTCCTGTCGTGGGTTGTGCCTGCGCTGCTGCTCTTCGCTGCCTGGAACTTTCTGATCCGGCGCATGGGCGGCTCCGCAGCCGGGAGGCTGATGGAGATCGGCAAGAGCAAGGCAAAGGTCTACATGCAGAAGGAAACCGGCGTGACCTTCGCCGACGTTGCCGGCATTGACGAAGCCAAGGAGGAGCTCTCGGAAATCGTGAGCTTTCTGAAAGAGCCACTGCGGTTTCAACTGCTGGGCGGCAGGATTCCCAAGGGCGTGTTGCTTGTGGGTGCGCCCGGTACGGGCAAGACCCTCCTTGCCAAGGCAGTTGCCGGTGAAGCAGCGGTGCCTTTCTTCAGCATGAGCGGGTCGGAGTTTGTCGAGATGTTCGTTGGCGTAGGCGCGGCGCGCGTGCGGGATTTGTTCAGTCAGGCCGAGTCCATGGCGCCGTGCATCATCTTCATCGATGAACTCGATGCATTGGGCAAGACGCGTGCGTTCAACCTGGTCGGCGGCAATGAAGAGCGCGAGCAGACGCTGAACCAGCTTCTGGTCGAGATGGACGGTTTTGACAGCAACAAGGGCGTCATCATCATGGCCGCGACGAACCGGCCCGAGATACTCGACCCCGCGCTGCTTCGTCCTGGACGGTTTGACCGCCATATCGCCCTCGATCGGCCGGACCTCAAGGGCCGGGAGCAGATCCTCAAGGTCCATGCCAGGAACGTCACGCTGGGCGCTGATGTCGACCTGCGCAAAATCGCTGCACGGACGCCGGGTTTTGCCGGCGCCGACCTGGCCAACCTTGTCAATGAGGCGGCGCTTCTTGCCGCTCGCGAAGGCAAATCCGCCGTGGAGACGGTCGACTTTGACCAAGCACTGGATCGCATCGTGGGCGGCCCCGAGAAGAAGAGCCGTGTGATGAATGCCAAGGAAAAAGAGACGATCGCCTTCCACGAGGCGGGGCATGCCATCGTGGCCGAGCACCGGCCCTTATCCGATCGCGTCTCGAAGGTTTCCATCATTCCAAGAGGTATCGCCGCCCTCGGCTACACACAACAGACGCCCACGGAGGACCGCTACCTCCTCAAGCACAGCGAATTGCTGGACCGGCTCGACGTGCTGCTGGGCGGTTACGTTGCCGAGCAGATCGTGTACCACGACGTATCGACTGGTGCGCAGAACGACTTGCAGCGCGCAACTGATATGGCGCGCCAGATGATCACTCAGTTCGGCATGAGCGAGCAGCTCGGTCTGGCCACCTACGAGCAGACACCCAACCCGCTGCTTGCCGGCGCCGGGTTGATGCAGCGCGAGCGCAAGGAATATAGCGAACACACAGCGCAGTTGATCGATGCGGAAGTCCGCAGGGTGCTGACCGATGCCAGCGCACGCGTGACCGCCACGCTGGAAGGCCAGCGCTCCAAGCTGGAAGCGCTGTCGCGCATGCTGCTAGAAAAAGAGGTGGTTGACCGCCACGACCTGGACATGATTCTGGCTGGCAACGTGACGCCAATGCCGCCTCCGAAGTCAGAAGCGGGCTCCCCCGCCAGCGCCCCGGCACCGCTGCCCGCGCAACAACCGCATTAGCGAAATGACACACGCAACGCATACCGCCGGACACGTGTGTTTATGGCAGGAGGTTTGATTCAGCCCAAATTGCGTTGCGCTGCAGGAAGTACTCTGGGAATTGTCCACCGCCGCTGCGGTGTAGATTCTGGTCTGCAGCAGGCCGGAGGAACTCGCCCTCATAGGAGTCAACATGAAACAACGCTCTCAATCCGAACGAGTGCGGCCGGCACGCTGGAGCCCATTTGCCGTGGAGCCGATCCACACCCGGTATCGGCAACCTGACAAGGCACCGGCTGCAAGTTGCTGCCCGGTTTGCGGTGCTGTCTACCTCAAGGGCCGCTGGTTGTGGCGTAGTCCTCCTCCCGGGGCCGCTTCCTTGATCTGCTCCGCATGCCAGCGGGCCGCCGACCAGATGCCTGCAGGGCGAATCCAACTGTCGGGGGACTTTGAGGCGGCCCATCGGGAAGAGATTCTGGCGCTCGCCCGCCACCGCGAGGCAGATCTGCGCGCGGATCATCCGATGGAGCGCATCATGGCTGTCGAGAGCACGAGCAGCGGCACCAACATCTTGACGACCGGGTTTCATCTGGCGCGCGATATCGGCCATGCAATTCACCATGCATTCCACGGACACCTGACGTTTGACTATGGCAATGCAGAAACCGAACTGCACGTGAAATGGAGCCGGTAGCACCTCAATCCGGCCCCGGCTGGCGCGTATCAAGACACTGAAACCTCTGCGTAGCGCTGCTCGATCTCGGCGGCGCTACCCAGTTCGGTACCGGCATGGGGCAACGCTGCAGCAGCTGCGGCCATACCGTATCGAAATGCTTCCCGCATCTGCGCATTCCGATTAAGCGCCCACACCATTCCGCCCACGAAGCTGTCGCCCGCCCCGATCGTACTGACGATTGACGTTGCGATGGCACCTGAGCGGACAACCTCTTCCTGTGTGACGAGCATCGCCCCGCCTGCGCCAAGGGTGAGCGCGATGGCATGCGCGTGCCCATTGCGGACAATCTCTTGAGCCGTCTGCATGCAATCCGCTTCCGTCTCCAACGCGCGCCCCGTCAGTTGTCGAAGCTCGTTCAGGCTGGGCTTGATCAGGTATGGTGCATGCGGCAACGCCGCGCGCAATGCCGGCCCCGAGGCATCCAGTACGACCCGGCAGCCATGAACCTTGGCTCTATCAATAACGCGTGCATAGAAATCTTCGGCGACCCCGAGCGGAAGGCTTCCGCTCAGCACGAGGTAGCGCGGCGCAGGTCGCAGCGCATCTAGGTAGTCCAGGCAGCGCTGCCATTCTGCTTCCGAGAGGACCGGCCCCGGCATTACGAACCGGAACTCACGGTGGCTGCACAGTTCCGTCACGGAAAAGTTCTCGCGTGTCTCCCCTTCGATCCCGAGGGCGACGAACGGCAGGCCCTCTGCCGACAGGAGACGTCCCAACCGCTCGGCCACCGGGCCGCCGGCAAGGTAAATGGCCAGGCACTCCCCGCCCAGACGATGAACAACGCGGGCGACGTTGATTCCACCGCCTCCAGGGTCACAGCGCGCCGGGGTGCAGCGCATCTTGTGTGTGTCAGTCAAGCGCTCCACCGATGTGGCGATATCGATTGCGGGATTGACCGTAAGCGTGACGATTTCCGGCATTGCACACCTCAAGGGGCTACGGCAGGCAGCATGACAAGGTCTGCGCACCTGCCCGCATCGACATGCTCCTTTGCACCGATGAATCCATGCTAGCCAACACCGCTCCGATGGCGTTGATCGGCATCACGCCGAGCGCACCGCGTCGGGAACAACGCCTCTGGCTCAAGCAGCTAACCACCTCGGGAAACACGCCCCATCAGAAGGGCGAGGCAAGCCAACCCGGAGACTTGCGTCAGGTCAACTCCGGCAATAACGAAGCGCCTACCCTGCAGTCATGTCAACCGGAGATCGTGATGCCACAGCCTACTGATGCAGCCTGTAATCTCGCCTGCGCCACCATGCGCGATGCCAGCCGCGCAGCCGAGCTCTTCGTCGATAGTCAGCTTCAGCTGGCACGCCTTCGCATCAAGATGGCGGAATCCGCGCTGGAGAATCTGTCCCAGCTGGAAGGTCAGTCGGACGCAGTCAAAGACTGGAGCGCACTGGCTTCTGCGCAGAGCGCCTACATGAAGCTCCAAGCCAACCAGAGCGCAAACGCAGTTCGCCAATGGGCCGACCTCCTCAATGACGCACAGCGCTCTTATATACGCCAGGCGACGGAGTGGAACGATCAGTTCCAACATCGCCCCGGAACGGCCGCGTCTCCCGCACAACTGCTGATCGCGTCCCTCGACTCTTGGCAGACGTTGGTCAACACCTTCAACGAGATAGCCGCGTCGGCTACGCAAGCCCGATCGCCGTCGCAACCACCAATGACATCCAAGAGCGCGCGCGGTGCGTGACGGCTGCCCTGGCAGATGGAAATGCGCGTGCAAAAAGCAACGCGCTACGCAGGCGTCGATCAAAGAGAGCTGTTTGATTGCTGTCAACGAGGGGCTCTGGCAGCCACCTATTCTTGAAAGAGTCATCGGGCAAGCACGTGATGGATGGAAACGGTCCGTGATCCAGCGGTTGCACTTGATTTGTTTGCAGGAGCACAAAATGCACAGAAAACTCATGATGACTCTGCTCGTCGTGGCGGCAGCTTCCACGTCGGCGTACGCACAAAGTAAGTCCGACACAGCACCGAACAGCGACGGCCAAAGAGCCGGCAAAGTGAATCCCTACACGGAGGGCGCCAAGCAGGCCAAGCCCGATCCGTACACAGAGGGATCGAGACGCGGCAAGTTCGATCCATACACAGAAGGCGCAAAGGGCAAGTTCGATCCATACACAGAAGGCGCAAAGGGCAAGCGCGACACCTATACGGATGGCGCCAAACAAGCCAAGCGCGATCCGTACACAGAAGGATCAAGACGCGGCAAGTTTGACCCGTACACGGAAGGTGCGAAAGGCAAGCGCGACACCTATACGGATGGCGCCAGACAAGCCAAACGCGATCCGTACACAGAAGGGTCGAGGAGTGGCAAGTTCGATCCGTACACGGAAGGTGCGAAGGGTAAGCGCGACACCTATACGGATGGCGGCAACCAGACGAAGTAGCGGCACCTGGCTTGGCCTTGTCGGACTCCGTCTGGGCGCGTAGCGGCCGTCGTCCTCAATACAGCAGATAGGCGGCCCGCTCGGAAAGAAAGACATCGGTCTGCGCGATGACGGTGTGCTCGATCGCGTCCAGCGACACACCATCCCGCAGCATTGCCCAGACCGTCTCTGACCCAACGGAGGTACGGATCGCCTCCAGCTTGAAACGCTCCGGATAGCGCACCGACAGTACCCGGGCCAGTGCCAAACCGATGCGGCCCGGACGCGTGAGCGCAGACGTCCGGTGGATCGCCACACCCGAGCACGAGCGGCCATGGTATGGCCCCTCCGCGGGAACAAAATGGACGGGCGTATAGGTGGCACCGGTATCCAGCGCATTGAGTTCTCGCGCGACCGCTGCACCGTCCATCCACGGTGCCCCCACCATGCCGAAGGGCGCCGACGTGCCCCTACCCACGCTGACACTTGCGCCCTCGATCAGCCCCACATCCGGATACCGCTCCAAGGCAGCGAAGTCACGCAGGTTTGGCGATGGCGGAACCCAACCCAGCCCGGTATTGGCAAAGCGCATTGCGCGGTCGTACTGCTCCATGGCTACGACATGCAGTGCTGCGCCGATGTGCAGCTGGTCGTTCAGCAACCTGGCAAGCTCGCCGATCGTCATGCCGTGCACAAGCGGCAGAGACACGTAGTTCGTCAATGAGCGGTTTGCCGTATCGGATACCGGCCCACCAACGAGATCACCGCCCATCGGGTTGGGACGGTCCAGCACCAGCACGGGGATGTGGGCCGTCGCTGCTGCCTCCAGCGTCGCCCCCAGGGTGGCAAGGTAGGTAAAGAAGCGTACGCCAGCGTCCTGGATGTCAAACACCAGGACGTCGATATCGGTCAGCGCGCTGCGTGGTATGTCCTTGCTGTTGCCGTAGAGGCTATGGACGACCACGTTGGAGCGTACGTCAATGGTGTCACCAAAGCGCGCATCGAGATCGGTGCCAATGCCATGCTCTGGCGCAAAGATGGCGCTCAACCGCACACCGGGTGCCTGATTGAGTACATCAATGGTGCGCCGTCCCTGGGCGTCGAAGCCACTGTGGTTCGTGACCAAGCCGACCCGCTTTCCGGCAAGCGGTGCGAAGCCGCTGGCCTCCAACACGTCGATACCGGGTCGTACGGAACCGACCGCCATGGGTAGGCGGCTTCCGGCACTGATCACCGCATCGGCCATGGTCGGGGCGCGCGCCGCGATCTGTTCACCGGAGAGCAACGGCGCAGTGCTCGATACCAGGTTCAGCGCAGCCTCACGCAACGGCATGGCGTTACCCCGCTCGGCCGGATACAGCCGGCTTGTAAGCACAATCACGAATCGTCGCGTGACCAAGTCGATCCATAAGCCGGTTCCGGTATAGCCCAGGTGCTGGAGAAGTCCGGCACGCGGTGCGCGATAGCGGTTGGGGATCAACGGCGCCTGGACTTCCCATCCCAGCGTGCGCGTCGCCTCCACTGCTGTCGAACCGTCCGGCGTCAACAGCTGGGCGACGCTGGCCGGTTGCAAGATACGGCGATCCCCCAAGCGGCCCCCATCAAGGAGCATCCTGGCGAACCTGGCGAGATCATCTGCCGTGGAGAACAGGCCCGCGTTGCCGGAGACACCACCCAGTGCCGCGGCCGCCGGATCATGCACTTTGCCGCGAAGCCATCGTCCGTTGCGAATGATGGTTGGCGCGATGCGGGGAATCGCCTTGTGGCTCGGCCGGAACGCCGTGTCGCGCATGCCAAGCGGTTGGAAAATGTTCTGCGCACACCATGCGTCAAGCCCGATCCCACTGACACGATGGACGACCTCACCCAAGGCGACATAGTTGAGATCGCTGTAGATGACACGATGCCCGGGCGCCGCAATCGGCGGCATGACCCCGATGGCGTGAAGCACCGTGGCGGGGCCCCGGAGTTCCGATTGGGCGGCCAGGCCTGGAGGCAGCCCCGAAGTGTGAGTGAGCAACTGCCGGATTGTGATGTGCGCCTTCCCTCCGTCTGCGAAGGGAGGCCAGTAACGGCTGGCCGGCGCGTCCAACTCCAAACGTCCGCGCTCGGCCAACTGCAGTACCGCCGTGGCCGTGGCCACTGCTTTGGTAAGGGATGCCAGATCGAAGATCGTGTCTTCCGTCATCGGCTCAGCGGCGGCTCCGTTGGATCGCTGACCCAACGCGACGCGTTCGCGCACCCCGCTGGCATCACCGATCGCTACGACCGCCCCGGCCACATTGCCGTCGGCAATCTGCGCGGCTACTACGGCTTCCAGATCGTGCATGGGCACAGGCGCACCCAGTGGCCCAAGCTCGTTGATGACGGGGGCGGCCCGCCCGCTTTGCATGCAGGCCAACAGCACCGCAGCCAATGTCGCGACTATCGCGGCAAATCGGCTCGATCGTACCGATTGCGCGCGTTCCATAGCATCCACCCGTTGGTTCCCTCCGCATCGGCAGCATCGACTTGGGCGCGAATCATCTCGGCATTGAACTCACGATGATCAAAGGCATAGTCCCGGAACGCCTGCAGCCATGGCCGGAACCTCGCCCCCGGCAAACCTGTGCGCCGCTTCGCTTCGGCCAGGGAGTGCGAGACGATCTCGCCGGGCTTCTCGGTGGGTTTTCTGACGCCCGGCAAGCCCCATGTGAAACCTGATGGATAGAGCATGGGCGAAATGTAGTCGACCACAGCGCCCAGTGTGTTGATCTGTTGGCCGATCGCCGTGTCGTCGGTGTTCCAGCACACGTAGCCGAAAATATCCGCCGCCAAGTAAATGTTGTATGGCCGCAGCCGCTCTCTCGCCTGCGCAAGAAAACCTGTCACGGCCGCAACCCGGTGTGCTTGCGTGTTGGCCTGATGGAACTGCAAGCCGTTGGCGTCCGGAAAACGCAGGTAGTCGAACTGGATTTCGTCGAATCCGAGTCTTGCCGCCTCTTCCGCCACGTCAAGCGTATTGGCCCAGGCGGCTTCGATACTTGGGTCGATCCATTGTTGATCTTCGCGATCGCGCCAGACCTCGCCATCGCGATCTCGCACGGCCCATTCCGGGTGCGCCAATGCCAGGCGGTCGTCCTTGAAGACGACAATGCGCGCAATCAGATACAGGCCACGTAGACGAAGTTGACGAATCAGGGCGGCAAACTGCTCGGTGCGGGCCGCACCGTTCTTCTGTACGGGCGTCACGCCCACTTCTGAACGGGCCGCACTCGGGTAAGGTGTGTCGCCGCGGTCGCCCTTCATGTCGATGACCAGCGCATTGATGGCCGTCTCGCCCTGTAGTGCAACGGCCGCATCACGCAAGGATCGATTGGATACGCCCTGTACCGACAGATAGACCGCCCGGGGCTTGATCTGCTTGAGCGCTATCCCAGTGGCGGGCTGTGCGCCGCCAAGCACCAGCTCGGCACGAGCATAGCCGGGGGCGCGGATGCTGACCGTCTTGCGTGCATCCACTGCCGCGTCCGGAATGGCGACCAGGCCAGCAGCATCGGTCGTTCCGCTCTCGCCCTGAACGAATGTGATTGCGCCTTCCACGGGCAGATGGGTCTGTGCGTCGACCACGCGAAGCTCGGCGGCGCCGGCAACCTGCGCGCAAGAGAGCCACGCCGCTGCAAGCCAGAGGCACAGACGGCTAGTCATGGTTGCCCCCAGTTGCATTGAGAATGTTCGTCATGCATCGCGCGCCACAACCATCGGTGATCAGGTATCGGGGCAGTGCCAAGGCCGGTTGAGACACTCGCAGTGGTTGCGCGTCCAGCGTGAAGGCGGCGGTGTAGCCCTCCTCCTGCGCGATGCGTTCCAGTTCAGGATCGTGGATGCCAAAAGGCCACGCCAGAAAATGCACCGGGACACCAATCTCTGTTTCGATGCGCACCTTTGCGCGGCGCAACTGATCATGGGCGAACTTGACGAAATCATCGGCGCTACGGTGCATTCGTTCCACGCGGAAGTTCGGATGCCAGTAAGTATGAGACTGCACGTCAAACTGGCCGGTGCGGCCCAACTCTCGTAACTGGAGCCAAGTCATCGCGTATGCGGCATTTGAGATGGCAGACGGGTACACAAATAGCGTCACAGGAATGCTCCGGCCGCGCAGCGCGGGCCACAACGTCTCGTACACGGACCGATGACCGTCATCCACGGTAATGGCGACAGCCTTCGCCGGCAGCGCATCTTGCTTGCCTTCGTGCCAGCGCAGGATGTCCGCGAGCGGAACGATGCGATAACCGGCCGCCTTGATCACACGCAGATGCGCTTCGAATGTCGGCATCCGAACCGTCATGCTGCTATCCACCGTCGATGCAAAGCGGTGATAGACGAGCACCACTACACTCGGCTGCACGGTGGGCATATCTGTGTTGGCGCTTGGGTACGCAATCATCAGAAGCGCGCAACACAACGAGAAGACCCAGGTTTTCATCAGCCGCAGCTCCGAAGGAGGATGGATGGCATGTCTCGCCTAACCCGCACAGCCTACGACTCGCGTGGTGTGCCGCGCAGCCAATGCCAGAGCAGCACCCCGCTGCCTGCCATGCCGCCCAGATGGGCAAAGTGCGCGACATCGACTTCGGTTCCGCTCACGCCGAGTGTCAGTTCCACGATCGCATAGAGCGTCGCAAACACCCACGCAGGCATCGGGATGGGTGGGATCAACGGCACGATCATGCGATTGGGAAACAGGACGGCATAAGCGAGAAGCAATCCGAACACGCCCCCGGAAGCGCCAATGACCGGCCCCGCCGGAAAAACGCTCAAGACCGTAAAAGCGATTTGCGCGAACGCCGCACTCAAGATGCTGGATAGATAAAGCAGCCAAGTCCGAGGCGCTCCCACGGCGCGTTCCACGTCGCGCCCGAACATGTAGAGGCCAAACATGTTGAGCGCCAGATGCGCGCCATTTGCGTGTAGGAAGGCGTATGTCAGCGGTTGCCACGGCATGAATCCGCTCCGCATGCCCTCTCCTGATATGCCGAGCGGCCAGAGCGCAAAGGCACGCAGCAACGCGTCTCCCGCAATGAGCTCTGCACCGAACACGGCCACGTTGATGAAGATGAGCAGCTTGATCATGAAAGCACCCCTGATCTCTGCCCACGATACGGCGGCGCGCGTGGGCCAGCTTGATCTCGCGCAAGCCGGTCCGACGGCGTGTCGTGGTTCCGCAAAGTCACAGGTTCCCTTGATGTGGCGCAAGGCCACGACACGGCCAGATGAAACGATGGACCCGCGTGCACGCAAGAGGATGCCTCGTGCCATTGGACGCTTCCTATCGGTCCCCCGTGGGCCAGGCCATCGCGCCAATCTGTCCCAAAGCAGGCCCGTGCGCTGCAGCACGAACTGTTCACCGCATCCTTGGATGAGCTGGCTCGTGTTGCGGCGGCACACCGTATAAGCGAACTGCGGTTGCTCGCCCCCCTCAACGGCATGGCGCGCGATCGCCGTTATGGTTTGGCAATCACCAAGCCATGTGCCGATGCATTGATGCATTACCTGCTGGCAAGCGGCCTAGTCGACCAACCCGTCGTTTCCGGCAAGCTACCGGCGAGGACGCGACACCGTGGGAAACCTTGGTCTGCTCATCACAGGAAGAAAACGCGCCCAGATCATTGAGCATCTCGTGCACTACAACGACGTCGCCACTCGACTATCTGCTGCGGCGGACGATGTGAGAACCGAACTGGCGCATCATCTGAGGTCGTCTGTATGTGCACCGCAACAAATCGCCTGCCGTGCCAATTGGCTTGATCCGTATCAAGGTGCCGGAAATCGTGCGATCAAGAATGAACGCATCGGTGTCAACACCGGCAACCCAACAACCGGAGCCTGACCATGAGCCTGCCAGTCGATATTTCGTTCCAGGGTATTCCGCATTCCAAGGCTGTCGAAGAAACGGTTGCCACCCTTGCAGACCGCTTGAAGCGTATTCGTGGCGATCTCATACGCTGCCGCGTCAGTCTTGCCGTGGGAGCCAAGCATCAACATCAGGGCAAGCCGTTCGACGTCCACGTCAACGTGCTCACCCCGCATGAGACGCATGTTTCGAGCAACAGCTCCAACGAGGACCCATATGTCGCACTTCGCGAGGCTTTCACGCACGTGGAACGCATGCTCGTCGAGGCCAACGACAAACGCGGATCACACTCTTGAGGCGTCGTGGTCGTGCGCATGCGCATGCGCTATTGCATGTGCAAGCCACCATTCACGGCAACGTTGGCACCGGTAACGTAGGCGGCGTCCTCGCCGCACAGAAATGCCACCAGGGCAGCCACTTCTTCCGGCCGGCCGAGACGGCCTACCGGGATTTGCGGAAGAATGCGCTCTTGCATGATCTCGCTGGGAATATCGCGCGTCATTCGCGTGGCGAGATAACCAGGCGAAATCGTGTTGACGGTCACGCCCTTTGACGCACACTCGAGTGCCAGCGCCTTGGTGAACCCGTGTATGCCGGCCTTGGCGGCCGCGTAGTTCGTCTGCCCGAACGCGCCCCGCGATCCATTGACCGACGAGATATTGATAATGCGGCCCCAACCGCGCTCGATCATGCCTTCGTACAGCGGCTTGGTCATGTTGAAGACGGAGTCGAGATCGGTGGCCAGCACGTTCCGCCAGGCATCCAACGTCATGCGCTTGAAGGTCATGTCCTGCGTGATGCCGGCGTTGTTCACGAGAATGTCGACGGGGCCTACCGTCGTGAGCACATCCGATGCGCATCGCTGGCAAGCGTCGTAGTCGGCCACATCCACTGCGAATGTCTGGAACAGACGTCCTTGGGCACGCTGTTCGGCCAGCCATGCGGTCACACGCGTATTGCGCAACGAATGCGTGACCACAACCCGATGCCCTTGGGCATGCAGACGGACGGCAATGGCTTCGCCCAGACCGCCCATACCACCGGTGATGAGCGCAATGCGATATGTTGTCATGATGGCCTCATCGCATCGTCGGGCGTGCGCCAGTGCGAGGGCAATCGCGCTTGCACAGCAGCCACTCGTCTGCTCCGGGTTCGATACGCAACCGGACAACGGCATCGACCGGCTGCGCGCCAGCGCGAATGCTCAGGGTCTGCATCACGCCCCGATACGCGGCCGTTATCTGATAACGCCCGCGCGGCAATCGCATATACAACAGCGGTCCTTCCGTGCGCACGCGCAAACGGAGCGTGCCGCGCTCGTCCGCAACCGACACGTCCACGTCCGATAACGCCTCGCCGGTTCTGGCCGACACCACGTTCAGCCGCACATTGAAACGACGTGCCATTGCGTGCATGGTGTCTCGCTCGTCGCTCCCCACACCGCCTGACACATAGGCGATCTCATTCTGGAAGCGAACCTCCGGGGCCGCCGCATCCGGTCCAGCTGCACCAGCGTGCGCGCTGGCGGCAAAAGCCAACGCGGCAAGAAGGCAGCGTGGCGAAAGACGACATGCCTTGCTCATCTCATACCTCATTGCTCTGCGGCCGGCTGACCGACCGTTTGTGCCAGTACTGGAACTTCGTCTTCATTGAGCGACAGGGCCTCTGCCAGAAGACACTGATTGAGCCAGCCGCGCACCACGCAGCCCAGCCCCGCCGAGGCACAGTAAAGTGATACGTTCTGCGAGATTGCCCCTGCCGCTACGCCGGCAAAGGTTTCGCGCACCGCTCCGGGCATCTGGTCTGCACGCGCATGGTTCACCACGTACACCAGATCCAGCGGCGCCTTGCCGACAAAGTCCTGATATCCGGTGAGGTTGCGCGCGTCCACGGCGTGCTTGAGCCGCAAACGATGCGCCACCGGCTCGTATTCGTAGACGCCCTCTGGCAGCGCGACGTAGATGTCGATTTCATTCAAGCCATGCGCTGACGGCGCGGTGCGCCCGCCCGTTTCTGGCCGGTTGATGCCGTTCGCCGCCCATAGCAATTCGCTCAGTTGCTGCAGAGACAGTGGCGTCGGCGCGAACTCGCGCACGCTTTTTCGCTTGATCAGCGCCGCGGTCAACGTGCCACCGCCATCCAATAGCGGCGGCGCCAGTGCAATGGCTGCCGGCGCAGCGTGGGACGCTGGTGGCGGCAACAGATACTGCACAGGGTCATAAGACAGGAGCATCGCCTCGCTCATGGCATCCACCTCACAAAACTGAAAATCCATCGAACGTGTGTCGCCGCCTAGGCTGAGATGATCACCTTCAGCGCATGTGTCTGCGCAGCATTGCGGAACGTGTCGTAGGCGGTGAGGATGTCATCGAGCTTGAACCGGTGCGTGATGAGCTGCCCAGGCATCAGCTTCCCCGCACGCACTGTTTTAAGGAGCATCGGTGTGCTGACCGTATCCACGAGCCTCGTGGTGATGGCGATGTTCTGGCTCCACAAGGTTTCCAGATGCAGATCTGCCTTGACGCCATGCACGCCAATGTTCGCAATCACCCCACCCGGCGCAACGAGCTGCTGGCAGAGTTCGAACGTCGCGGGCACGCCCACCGCCTCGATTGCACAATCGACTCCTACGCCCTCCGTCAGCCGCTTCACGGCGGCAACCGCGTCTTCATTGGAGACATCAATGCAGGCCGTTGCGCCCAGCCGGCCGGCCACCTCCAGCCGCGCCGCGTTCGTGTCGATCATGATGATCTGCGCGGGCGAGTAAAACTGCGCCGTCAGCAACGAAGCCAGCCCGATGGGGCCGGCACCGACAATCGCCACGCTGCTGCCGGGCTTCACGCGACCGTTGAGCACGCCGCATTCGAATCCGGTCGGAAAGATGTCGGACAGCATGACCAGCGCTTCTTCATCGACGCCTGGCGGCAGTTTGTAAAGGCTGGTCTCGGCGTGCGGAATCCTGACGTACTCAGCCTGCACGCCGTCGATGCGATTGCCCAGGATCCAGCCGCCCGTCTCGCAGTGCGAGTACATGCCGCACCGGCAGTTCGCACATTTGCCGCAAGACGAGATGCACGAGATCAGCACGTGGTCACCAGGCTGGAGCGATGTCACCGCCGCGCCCACTGACTCCACCACACCCACGCCCTCGTGGCCCAGCGTGCGCCCCGACTCGCATGTCGGCACGTCGCCCTTGATGATGTGCAGGTCGGTACCGCAAATGGTCGTCAACGTAACGCGCACTACCGCGTCGCCGGGCGCCTGCAATTCCGGTTTCGGCTTGTCGGCCAGAGTGATCTTGCCGGGCCCTTCGTAGACGAGTGCTTTCATGGCAATCACCAAAGAGGACGATGACTCCATGCTAGGCAACCGCCCTGCGCGGACGTTGATCTACGTCAGGGCGCATGGCGGCAACCGCGCGATATTGACCTCTTGTATCCGGAGGCGAAACTGCGTATGGCCGAACAAGCCACCACTATTCCATGCACGCAGCCAGCGGAAGCCTTGGTCACACGCATGCTTGAGGCGGCAGCGTATCCGCACCCCGCTGCCGATCTGCAGATGATCGAAACCCATCTGTCGTGGGTTTTCCTGGCGGGCGATTTTGCATACAAAGTGCGCAAGCCGATCAAGCTGGACTTCGTCGATTTTTCGACGCTCCGTGCGCGACAGATCGACTGCGAAGAGGAGTGCCGTCTCAACCGCCGCCTCGCCCCAGCGCTATACCTTGGCGTGGTGCCGATCTCGCACGATCCGGCCACGGATGCCATCCGCGTCAATGGACAAGGCGTGCCTTGTGAGTACGCGGTCCGCATGCGCCGCTTCGCCCAGCAAGACGTGCTGAGCACATTGGCCCATGATTCGCAGGTCCGCCCCGAAGAGATCGACGCGCTGGCCGACCTGATTGCAGACTTCCACGCAACCGCGCCTGTCGCCCGCGCCGGTTCAGACGCTGGAACACCTGCAAGCGTTCGGCGCACGCTTGAGGATTGCGCAGCGGGTGTCGTTGCCCTCAGCACGGACCCCCCGATTGCGGCGGCCACGATATCGCTGCTTCGTCAACACGCAAGTCGCCTCGAAGAGACGTTTGCGTCACGCCTGCGCTGCCAGCACATCCGCGAATGCCATGGTGATCTGCACCTGGGCAACATCGTCTTGATCAATGGCCAGCCGACGCCGTTCGACTGCCTTGAATTCTCGCCGTCGCTCCGGTGGATCGACACCATGTACGACACAGCCTTTCTGTTCATGGACTTGCTCGCAGCGGGCCTGCATGCGATGGCGTATCGCCTGATCAACCGTTATCTCGAACGATGTGGCGACTATGGCGGGTTGACAGTACTGCCTTTCTACGCATCGATGCGCGCACTCGTGCGCGCCCGCGTGCTGCTGGAACGCGCCCATCAGTTGGACGGAACGCCCGATCTGGCTGCCAAGCCGCGCGCCGAGGCACGCCGCATGCTCGACCTGTCTCGGGAGCTGCTCTGCCGAAACGACGCCTGCATTCTTCTCATGCATGGCCTTTCCGGCAGCGGAAAATCCACCCGCGCCGCACAGCTTGCCGAAGCAGAAGGGATGATCCGCGTGCGCTCCGATGTCGAACGCCAACGCGTCCAGCATGTCGCCGCCATAGATCGTTACCTGCCCCGTGCGGTCGAACGTACTTATCGGCGTCTGGCCGCCGTTTGCAAGGTGGGCGCGAGGTCTGGTTTTCCGATGATTGCGGACGCGACGTTCCTGGCCGAGCATCAACGCAGACGTTTCTTCTCGCTGGCCCGGCGGTTGAGGGTGGCCGTGGCCATCGTGGACTGCGTTGCCGACGTCGACAGGCTGCGTATGCGCATCCGCAAGCGCATGCGCGGTGGGCTCGACGCATCCGAGGCAGATCTGCACGTGCTGGAGGCCCAGATCGCCACACAACAGCCTCTCAGTGCGGACGAGCGGGCACATGTGATACCTGACGAGATGTCGAACGTGGTGCCTTACATCAAAGGCAAAGGGCAATGATTCTGCACGGCCTGGCTCAGGCAACCAAGTGCCACGAGACCTAGCACTGCGGCGATGGTGTTTCACGCGCGGCCGCCAGTTTGCGCCATATCAACGCACACAACTGCAGAGTGCCTACGCTGCAGATGGAAACCTTATTCGGCGGCCCCGTTCACCTGTCCGCCAAGACCCCACCGGAGATCACAATGCAACAACCTGCTGATATGGCATGCAACCTGGCATGCGTCGCCATGCGCGATATGAGCCGCACCGCCAGCTTCATGCTCGAGGCGCAGATCGACCTGGCCCATTTCCGCCTCAAGCTGGCAGAGGCTGCGCTGGAAGATCTGCGTGCGTTGGAACATGAGCTGAGTGGCACGCATGACTGGACATCGCTGGCCGCTGCGCAGAGCATCTTCATGAAGATGCAATCGAGCCACGGTGCTAACGCTCTGAAGACATGGGCCGATTTCACGAACAAGCTACAGGCGGCCTATTTGCGTCGACTGACTGAGTGGACTCAGCAAATGCAGCAACCTGAAGGACAGACCTCTTCCTCGCAGTTGTTTGCCGCATCATCCGATTCGCTGAAGGCCTTCTTTGACAGCTTCAACCACATGGCTCCGCCAGACTCCGAGGCGAAGAAGAACGGACTGGCCCGCCCAGCAAAGGGAAAAGCTGAACAGACCGCCTGATCGTCACACGCCTCGCCCGTATCGAGCACAAGACGACCGGCAGCCTCCAGCCGCCAGGCTGCCACCTCACTCCAGGAAACCCCATCCATGAATGCCGAGCCACTTTCTCTGAGCATGGATATCGTGGCGGACGACGCAGTGCTGGAAGGCACGTTGGACTGCCCCGGCAATGCAACCGGCCTGGTGATCTTTGCGCATGGCAGCGGCAGTTCGCGGCTCAGCCCGCGCAACCGGTATGTTGCCGATCAGCTTCATGCCGCCGGCTTGGGCACGCTGCTGTTCGATCTGTTGAGTGCCGAAGAGGCATCGCATGCCTCGTGCCGGTTCGACATCGACCTACTGGCGCGGCGTCTGCGTACAGCCACACGCGCGGTGGGCAGCATCGCCCGCGAACGCGGGTTACGCCTCGGGTATTTTGGCGCCAGCACCGGAGCCGCGGCCGCGATCCTGGCAGCGACCGAGTCGGACGACGCCTGCCCGATCGAGGCGGTCGTCAGCCGCGGCGGTCGGCCGGATCTTGCGGGCCCACGCGCACTGGACAAACTCGCCTGCCCGACCCTGCTGATCGTAGGTGCGGCTGATTCGGACGTTCTCGATCTCAACCGGCAAGCGCTGAGCCAGATGCGTTGTGAGAAAGCCCTTGAGACGGTGCCGCACGCAACACACCTTTTTGAAGAAGAGGGTGCCCTCGAACAGGTGGCTGAGCTGGCGCGGGCATGGTTCGTCCGCTATTTGAGCGCTGCCACCCAACCCCAACGACACGCGAGGTAGCCCCGTGCGATTCAAAGATCGATTAGATGCAGCGCGCATGCTGGCGCAGGCGCTGGAAAAGTATCGGGACATGCACCCGCTGGTGTTGGCCATCCCAAGGGGTGCGGTTCCAATGAGCGCACTCATCGCACACGCACTCGGCGGTCAGCTTGATGTGGTGCTGGTTCGCAAACTCGGCGCGCCGTTCAACCCTGAACTGGCTGTCGGCTCTGTAGAAGAAGGCGGCTGGACCTACTTCGCACCCTATGCGAGCCGCATTGGCGCGGACACGACATACCTCGAACAGGAAAGCGCTGAACAAATGGAAGTCATCCGTCGGCGCCGTGCGCTCTATACCCCAAATCGCGGTCCGTATGACGTAGAAGGACGCGTTGTGATCGTGGTCGACGATGGGCTGGCGACCGGGGCTTCCATGAAGGCGGCACTCCACGCCATACGGCAGCGTCATCCGCAACGCCTCATCTGCGCGGTTCCCGTGGCGGCGCCGGACAGCCTGGACGAAATCCGACCGCTTGCCGATGAGGTCGTCTGCCTCTACGCGCCGCAGGGCTTCCGGGCGGTCGGTTTGTATTACGCCGACTTTCCTCAGGTGGAAGACGCCGAAGTGCGTGCTGCGTTGGACGTGGCCCCGCAAAGCGAGCGCCAGGCTGGCTGACATGCCCGCTCAATCCAGACCGTATCTGCGCACGTACCAGGCTTTCATCACATAGGCACACAACCCGTAGGCCACTATGATCGCTGCCAGGCACGGCCAGTACGCTGCCGGCAGCGGTACGAAGCCAAACAGCGCCCCGACCGATGTCAACGGCATGGCGACACCCACGCAAGCAATGGCGATGCTGGTCAGCGCCAGAGCGGTACTTGCCCGACTTTGCACGAACGGCACCTTGGCTGTGCGGATGATATGGATGATGAGCGTTTGCGTGAGCAGCGATTCAACAAACCATCCGGACTGGAACAGCGCCGGATCCGCCCACGCGTGAAAGACGCCCAGCAGCAGCGCATAGGTCGCAAAATCAAACAACGAACTGACGGGCCCCATGTACAGCATGAACTTCAAGATGCTGCCGATCTCCCATCGTCGTGGTTTGACAAGGTAGTCCTCGTCTACATTGTCGGTCGGGATTGCGGTTTGCGAAAAGTCGTAGAGCAGGTTGTTGAGCAGAACCTGCACCGGTGCCATTGGCAGAAAGGGCAGAAACAGGCTTGCGCCCAGCACGCTGAACATGTTTCCGAAGTTCGAGCTGGCGCCCATCTTGATGTACTTGACGATGTTGCCGAACACCTTGCGCCCTTCCGTCACGCCCTCGCCCAGCACGGCCAGACTTTTCTCCAGCAGGATGATGTCGGCGGACTCCTTCGCAATATCGACCGCGCTATCCACGGAGATGCCGACATCCGCGGCTTTGAGCGCCGGCCCATCGTTAATGCCGTCGCCCATGAAGCCCACCACATGGCCCCGGCGGTGCAGTGCCTCGACAATGGCCGCCTTTTGCGCCGGCGATACCTTGGCGAACACCGACGCGCGCTCGGCTACCTCGGCCATCTGGTCAGGTGACATGGCGGCCAGCTCGGTGCCAAGCACCACCGGTTCCACGGCCAGCCCGACCTCGCGACAGATCTTGCGCGCAACAATGCCGTTGTCCCCGGTCAGGATCTTGACTGCCACGCCGCGGGCCTTCAATGCAGCAATGGCGGGGGCGGCCGTATCGCGCGGTGGGTCGAGAAAGGCGATGTACCCGAGCAACGTCAGCCCCGACTCGTCTGCGACGACGTACTGGTTTTGCTCGGGCGGCATCTCCTTGTATGCAACAGCCACGACACGGAAACCGTCAGCATTCAGGTTCTCCGCCAGTTGCCGCGTATCTTGGAGGTGGCTTGCCTCCAGCGGGCCAGCCTCGTCGCCGTTCACGTAACGCGCACTGACAGCCAGCACTTCTTCCACGGCACCCTTGCAGATCAGCACATGTTTGCCATCGTCCTGCGCCAGCACCACCGACATGCGCCGCCGCTCGAAGTCAAACGGCAGCTCATCGATCTTCTGGAAACGCGCATGTACATCCAGGCGCTGTTCCAGCTCCACGTGCTTGAGCACGGCCACGTCCAGCAGGTTCTTCAGGCCGGACTGATAGAAGCTGTTAAGAAACGCATACTCCAGTACTTCATCTGATTCTTCACCGCGCAAATCCAGGTGATGCTTGAGGATGATGCGGTCTTGTGTGAGCGTGCCGGTCTTGTCGGTGCACAGCACATCCATCGCACCGAAATTCTGGATGGCGTTGAGCCGCTTGACGATGACCTTCTTGCGCGACATGGCAATGGCGCCCTTGGCCAGATTGACCGTGACGATCATCGGCAGCATCTCGGGCGTCAGACCAACGGCCACGGCCACCGCAAACAACAGCGCCTCGAACCAGTTGCCCTTGGTCAGTCCATTGATGAGAAAGACCGTGGGCGCCATCACCAGGATCAGCGTCAGCATCAGCCAGGTGAACCGGGTAATGCCGCGATCAAAGCTGGTCTGCTCGCGTTGCCCGGCAATCAGGTTCGCCACATGACCAAAGGCGGTCCGGCGGCCAGTGGTCAGGACAACGCCCGTCGCGTAGCCGCTCACCACGGCGCTGCCCATGAAGCACAGATTAGGTCGATCGAAATCTGCCGCAGGTTGACTGTCGGAAGGTTCCGCATGCTTTTCCTGCGGCATAGCCTCACCAGTCAGGGCCGACTGGTTGACGAACACATCCTTCGCGCTGAGCAGCCGCAAGTCCGCCGGCACCATGTCGCCGGCGGAAAGCTGCACGATATCGCCCGGCACCAGTTGCTCGATCGGGATTTCCTGGCTTGCTTCGGCGCCGTCGAAACCGATGCGCCTTACCGTTGCCGTTGTATGCACCATGCGACGCAGTGCCTCCGCCGCTCGGTTGGAGCGATGCTCCTGCAGAAAGCCCAACACAACGCTCAGTACCACCATGACGGCAATCAGCACCGCCGCCCGTATATCGCCCAACACCGCCGAGACGCCCGCCAGCGAGATGAGCAGCACATTCAGCGGATTGACCGAGCGGCGCACCAGCTCACTCAGCACAGCCTCGTGATGGCCGTTGGCCACGCGGTTGAGCCCGTGTTCACGCAGGCGCTGTGCTGCGGCTTCCTGCGTCAGGCCGTGCGTCTGGGTCTGAAGCCGGCCCAGCACGTCCTGTGAGGCAAGCACCGACCACATCGAGAGATCGTCGGCGGGCAAATGCGGAGACAGCACGGGCATGATGCGCATGGGAAATTGCGTGCAAAGCACCTGGATGTGCAAACCATTAGAGCGCAGGACGCGCGCCGGGCTTTGACGCAACTCAACGCTCGTCGTCACCCCGGCGGTTGCTGTGCGTGTCCCGCCACCGGCGGTTCAATGCTGGCGCCACGCCAACCCCCGCCCAGCGCAAGGAACAGCGCCACGGTGTCTTGCAGCCGCTGTGCACGCACCTGCAGCGTGCCGAGCACGGCTTGCTGATACTGCAGGTCGGCACTCAGCACCTGCAGATAGTTAGCAACACCGGCACGGTAGTTCGCGTTGATCTCTTCCAGGGTGGCACTTGCGGCCGCCAGTGCGCGCAACTGTGCGTCAAGCTGCGCTGCATCGTGTTCAAGCGCCCGCAGCACATCGGCCACCTGTTCGAACGAAGAGAGCACCACCTGCCGATAGCCGGCATCGGCGGCCTGCAAAGCCTGCCGGGATGCGGAACGACGGAAATACAGGGTGCCGCCCTCAAACAGCGGGGCGGCAAGGCTTGCCCCCACGCTCCAGGCGCCGGCTTTTGCGCCAAACAGATCTGCGCTGCGACCGCTCATCCGGGCGTAGTCTGCGCTCAGGGTCAAACTGGGCAGCATCGCCGCCGTTGCAACACCCACCTCGGCGCTGGCTTGGTGCAGGCGTGCCTGTGCGGCCAGAACGTCGGGCCGCTGGCGCACCAGTTCAGAGGGCACCAGTCTGGGCAGGTCCGCCGGCAGTTGCAGCCCATTGAGCGCAACGTCTACGGGGTCTGTCTCCGAAGGAAATCGGCCGGCCAGCACCACCTGCAGATGCGCAGCCTGGTCACGCTTTTGCTCCAGCGGCGGCAGTGATGCCTCCAACGACGCCAATTGCGCAGCCAGGCTCAACTCGCTGGCATGCGCCGTGACGCCGGCTTCGACCTGCGCATGCGCAATCTCCACTTGCTCGCGCACCACGGAAATCAGGCGGCGCGTGGTGTCGATTTCCGCCCGATAGGCGGCATGGGCAATCACGGTGTTCACCAGATTGCCGGTCAGGGTGAGGTAGGCAGCGGCCACTACATACCTTTGCTCTTCCGCCTGCGCCGCCAGTGCTTCCACCGCACGCCGATTGCCGCCAAAGATATCGACCGCGTAACTGATGGATGCCCCCAGTGTCCACAGCGTAAAAAGGCTTGGCGCGCCGGTCTGCCCGAGCCTGGCGGGCACCGCTGCCTGACGTGACACATCGGCTGATCCAGCCACCTGCGGATAGAACACTCCAGCGCCAGCTCGCAACAAGTCTTGCGCGGCGCGCAGGTTTGCTTCTGCCTGCTGCAGGCTCGGGTTGGCCGTAGTGGCTGCTTCCATGGCCTGATCAAGCGCAGGACTGCCGAGGGCGTGCCACCAGTCTGCAGGCACTGTGGCAGCCGTGAAGCGCTGCGCAATGCCATCTGCAGAGGCAGCCTGGGCAGGATCGCCATCATGAAGATAGCGATCGACGCCGGGCGCAGGCGGTGCGTGAAAATCCGGTCCGACGGCACAGCCCGAAACCATCAGCGCTGCGGCCATCGCACACGCCACCGTTTTCACGACGCCCCCTGCAGATAGACGTCGACCAGCTGGCCGGGATAGACGGCGAGCTTGTCAGGCTGCTTGAAGCGAAAAAGCAACGGAAGCACGCGCACATCCACGCGTTCCGAGCGCAGGTCGGATAACTCGACCTTGGGCGACACGTAGGGCTGCACGCGCACAAACTCCAGCGGCACGCTGACATCGGTGCCGCGCACGAACATGCGTGCCTGTACCGAGCCCGGCGGAAGGCGGTGCACCAGAATCTCGTCCACATACACACGCACGGCCAGCTTGTTCTGACCGGTGCTCATCGTGACCAGGGGCACGTTGGCTCGCGTGTAGGCGTCATAGGTACCCTGCGGCGATACATAGCCACCCATCGCCGTGTTGACGGACATGACAACACCGTCCATCGGCGCCCGCACGGCATATTTTTCGAGCAGCGCCGCTGCCGCTGCCGCACCCTTCTGCAAGGCATCGCGCTGTTTCTGCAGCGTACGGATGTCGTAGCTCCAGGCGCCGGCGCGCGTCAGGTCGTACTGACGTTGCGCAACAGCAAGATTGCCGTGCGCCACCCGTACCGCGTTGGCAGCGTTGTCCATTGCATCGCGACTGACGGCCTTGGGGTTGAGCCGGGCAGCCGCCTCAAGCTTATCCAACTGATCCTGCACGGTGCGCAAACCGGCATCTGCGGCGCTCACCTGTGCACGGGTGACCTCCAGCGCTTCCTTACGCGGTTGGGCCAGCAGCGCGTTCAACTGGGCATCGACGGCATCCGCTTGCGACTGCTGTTGTGCCGTCAGGGCGCGTTGCACGGAATCCTCGATCTGGATCAGGACATCGCCGCGCTTGACCGCTTGCCCTTCCTGCACGGCGATACGCGCGACAGTGCCCGACACCTCGGCATACAGGTTCAGATTGGCACCGCTAGGCTGATCGCTTTCGACAATGCCGTTGGCGTAAATGCCCGTCGCGTACGGATTGGCAGCGGGTTGGAAAACAGGCGGCAGCGGTGGCTTCTGCCGTGCGTAGTAGATGGCCGCCCCAACCCCAGCCAGCGCGCCGATCACAGAGAGCACAAACAACCATCGGATCTTCATCGCATCTCTCCGTGTTCAATGCGGCTCAGCTTGCCATCCTCCATATCGAGGATGCGGCTGGCCATGTCGAGGATGCGCGCGTCGTGCGTCACGATCACGATGCAGCGGTGCGCGTTCAGGATTTCCGTCTTTACGAACTGCATGATGGAGCGGCCGGTGTCGCCATCCAGCGATGCGGTGGGTTCATCCAGGATGAGGATGTCGGGCTGCGAAACGATGGCGCGTGCAATCGCCACGCGCTGCTGCTCTCCACCGCTGAGCTTGACCGGCGGCAACTGCGCACGGTTCTTCAGCCCAACCACATCGAGGTAATGCATGGCTTGGTCGAGCGCTGTGTCCCACGCGACATGCCGCAGGATCAGCGGAATGGCGACGTTCTCGACCGTGGTGAGGCGCGGGAACAGGTGGTAGTCCTGAAACACGAAGCCGATCTTGCTCAGGCGGAAATCGGCTAGTGCGTCGCCGCCCAGGCTCCAGATATCGACCCCGTCCACGACAGCGCGGCCGCCATCCGGGCGCAGAATGCCGGAGATCACGCTCAGCAACGTGGTCTTGCCGCTACCCGAGGGCCCGACGATGAACAGCATCTCGTTGAATTCGGCCTCGAAACTGACCTGCATGAGCGCGCGAGTACGCGCCTCGCCCTCGCCAAACCATTTATCGAGCGCCTGTGCGGCAATGGCAACGTTGGCCACGATCAACCCCGGAAGATGTCAAAGGGCTCGATGTGCAGGACCTTACGCACGCCGATATAGCCCGATATACCGGCGATCACGATCACCATGGCCAGCGCCAGCATCAGATTGGTGAACGTGATCATGGCTGCGTAGTCCGGAATGCGAAGGCGCACCAGCGCAATCGACGCGGCGCATAGGCCGATGCCCAGCCCGTAGCCCACCAGCGCAACGAACGTGGCCTGGAAAACGATCATCGTGACCAGCTCACGCCCCTTGGCTCCGATGGCCTTGAGTGCGCCAAAGCGCTCCAGGTTTTCGAGAATGAAGGTGTAGAACGTCTGCCCCGATATGGACAGCCCTACCACGAAGCTGATCACCGTCATCAGCAGGATGTTGGTGCCAAGCCCGGTCTGGAAGGTATAGAAGTGCGAAATGCGGCTGATGAACTCTTCCTTGGTCAGGGCGCGATAACCGAGCCGGTCTACCGCGCGTTCGATCGCTGCAATGTCGGCCTCGGTCTTGGGCTCGATCAGGATGTACGACATCGTGTAGCGCGTACCGGGCAGATACTGCACAGCGCGACGGTACGTTGTGTACAGGGTGGGCACGCCAAACAATCCGCTGGTCGCCACGTCGCCAATGCCGACGATCACTCCCCGGTGGTCATTAACCTCGAACTCGGTGCCGATATGCGGGTTTTCCAGCTTTCCGAACTCGGCGTCCTGGATGACGATGAAAGCGTTCTCGCCGTACAGATCCTGGATACGGCCGCTGAGCATGTGCGGGCGGCCGAACAGGCTGGTGTCGTCGATGCCGACGACGGTCACAGGCTGATATGTCCCGCTCTTCAGGCGCACAAGTGCACCACCTGAATACAGCGGCACGGCAAACTTCACACCGTGAATGCTGCGTACCGCATCAAGAACATACTCCGGCATGCCGATCGTGTTGGCCACGGTGTTGACAGCCGGGTCCATGACCCACATGCGTGCGCCGATGTTGTACACGGCAGACGAAGACCGATTGAGCACGCCCGCAAACAGCGACGTCATCTCAATCATCAGAAACACCGCAAACGTAATGCCGACCAGCAAGCCGCTCAGCTTGGCCTTGTCATTGACCAGCAGCTTGTAAGCGAGTTTGAGAATGGCTTGCACATGGCCCCCTTGGCCATGCACGGCAGACAGGGGAGCGCCCCGGGGTGATACCGACCGGCCGATGCATGTGCATCAACGATAGCGATTCCGGGGCGGCGGCCTTTGATGTGTCGCAAGGCCGGGCTCAGTCCTGCGGAGAATGCGCTACAGCGTATCGTCGTCGGAAAACAAGCGATGACGTATCGCGTAACGCACGAGGGCGGCTTCGCTGGAGAGCTGCAGCTTGTCCATCAGCCGCATCTTGTAGGTGCTAATGGTCTTGGCGCTCACACACAGACTGGTGGCAATCTCGGTCAAGGGCTCGCCTCGCACCAGCCGCCGATAGACCTCCATCTCACGATCGGACAGGCGCGTGTGGGCCGCCTCCTCGCTGGGCTCGCCCAGGCTGTGCGCAAGCTTCTCCGCCACGGGCGGGCTGACATACGTGCCGCCGCTCGCCACCTTCTGCAGCGCGGTGACCAGTTCGGTCGCGGCGCTTTCCTTCGTCAGGTAGCCGGCCGCCCCTGCACGGAAGGCGCGGGCCACGTACTGTTCTTCAGCATGCATGGTCAGCACCAGCACGCGCACCCTGGGGTGATCGTCGTGCAGCTGGCGGAGCAGTTCCAGCCCGCTGCGCCCCGGCATCGAAAGATCCAGCACGATCACCTGCGGTTGGTTGTCACGCACCAGTTGCAAGACCTGCGTACCGTCGGACGCTTCGCATGCGACTTCAAAATCGCCCGCGCGCTCCAGGATATGGCGCACGCCATCGCGCATCACGGCATGATCGTCGGCGATCATCACGCGAATCATGTCCGCGCCTCCTCAGTGGCTTCGTGAACGGCGGGAAAGCTCACGCTCAGGCGAAAGCCGCCGCCAGGCGCATGGGTGATCGTTGCCTGCCCGCCCAATAACCGGGCACGTTCGCGGATGCCAAGCAACCCCAGTGGCTTGCGTTCACCCACCGCCGGCGGCGCCCCACTCCAGCCATGCCCATTGTCTTGAATGGACAACTCCAGCAGGTCATCCTGCTGCGAGAACGCGATCTCAACGCGAGTGGCATCGGCGTGGCGCACGACATTGTTGAGCGCCTCCTGCACGATCCGAAAGACCGAGATGGCAGCGCGCTCGTTCATTGCCAGCTCTTGCGCATGCACGTTCACGACCAAGCCAAAGCGCTGGCGAAAATTCTTGGCCATCCATTCGATGGAGGGCACGAGCCCCAGCTCATCCAGCAAGGGCGGCCGAAGGTCAGCAGAGATCTGTCGCACAGCAACAATCGTCTCGTCGATCACGTGTTGCATCGCCTGCGTCTGGTCGATTAGCGCCTTGTCACTTCCTGCGGCCCGCAGATCCGCCGCCAGCAGCGAAATGTCCATCTTGAGTGCGCTCAGACGCTGGCCCAGATCGTCGTGGAGTTCACGGGCGATGCGGTGCCGCTCTTCTTCGCGCGTGGCCAGAACGCTGTCCGACAGATGCTGCAGTTCTTCCTGAGAGCGCCGCAGCGCCGCTTCCGCGCGGACACGTTCCGTGGTGTCACGCAGCATCACCGTGAAGAGCTTGCCCCCGTTCACCTCGATCTGTGAAATCGACGCTTCGATCGGGAATTCCCGCCCATCGGTATGCAGGGCAAACAGCGGGCGCTGCTTGCCCATCTGGCGCTCCGACACGCCCGTCACCCCGAAACGCCGTACGTGCGCTTCGTGCGCGCCGCGAAATCGCTCAGGAATGAAGTTTGACAACTGCCGGCCGATGGCATGGCGAGCCGGACAACCAAACAGGGTTTCGGCCATGGGATTGAACAGCACGATGCGTTGGGCTTCATCCACGGAAATGATGGCTTCCATGGACGAACGAATGATGCCGGCCAGCCGGGCTTCGCTCTTTTCAAGGTAGGTCACGTCCCGGGCGACAGCGGCTCGCAACTTCCGAAGCCGCAGCCAATAGAACACCAGTGCGACAACCGCAGCGATGCTTGCCGCGGCCAACAGGATGAAGTGGGCATCCCAAGCCCGGAAGGCGACGGCTCGCAGGGCAACCGTCGCGGCCAGCAGCAAAATCGCAAGCCCCCCCGCCATCAGTTCGGCCGAAGTGGATTGCAGTTGCGGCAGGCGCCGGTGCGTTGCCTTCGAGGATTGAGTGTCTTGGTCCGCCACCGCACACCGGAAAAGGGCTTAGAAGCAAACAACATATCGCATTCCGGGAGCGGCTGATACTCCCCATGTGACGGAGAAGCCCTCCGGAAAACCCTGCTGTGGCTGTCAGGAAACCCTGACAGGGGCATGGCGCATCCCGACGCACATCTCAGCGCCGCCTGATTTCGCGCAAACGCCGCGCCTCCGATACTTCTGCCTACGGACACCGAGCCTTGATGGAGGGCAGTGACCGGATACCCACCACCTCACCGAGGATGTGTGGTTCAAAGACCACAGACGCCTTCCGGAGCCGCCCCATGATTCCGCGCACGATAGAGTCCCCCGTACCCGTTGAACTTCGGCAGCCTGCTGCGCTGCCCCAACTCAGGCTGGTGCGCGACGCCACACAGGCCCGGGAGACTACGCCACTGATCCCGAACAGCCAATGTGGCAATTGCATGATGCATTGGACCTGTATCGCGAGCGCTGTGCCATCCGGGCAACGCGAACAGCTCGATCAGATGGTGCACACCTGGCGCAAGATCGCCAAAGGCGAAGCACTCTTCCGCGCAGGTGACAGCTTCCACGCGCTCTATGCCATTCGGTCGGGATCGTTCAAAACGGTGGTGTCGCACCCCAACGGCGCAAGTCACGTCACCGGATTCCAATTGCCGGGCGAAACGCTTGGCCTGGACGGCATTGCCGCAGATCGCCACACCTGCGATGCGATTGCCCTGGAAGACAGCACGGTCTGCTCCATGCCGTTCCACTGCATTGAAGACCTGTGCCAGGACATCCGCCCACTGCAACGTCGCCTTCACCAATTGATGGCTGAAGAGATCGTGCGCGAGTCAGGCCTCATGCTGCTGCTCGCCGGGCTGAGCGCGGAAGCGCGTGTTGCCACCTTCCTGCTGAATCTCTCCACGCGCATGCAGGACCGCGGGTACTCCGCTTTGAGCTTCACGCTGCGCATGACCCGCGAAGAAATCGGCAACTACCTCGGCATGCAGCTTGAGACGGTCAGCCGTGCGCTGTCGAGATTCCAGCGCGAAGGCTGGATCGTCGTGAGTGGCAAGAACATCGAGCTGACTGACAAGGCGGCACTGACGGAGCTTTGACCGCTCGCCCTGCCGCTCAAAAAATCACGCCGCCCCGCTTTTTCTGGTGGGGCGGCGTTTTTCCTGCATTATTTCCAACCTTACGGCGCGATCTGGAGATGATCGATGACTTCCGTCACGCCAGGTGCGGACCATGCCGCGCCCTTGGCCGCGCGCCGCTCCGATGCCGAACCAATGTGGCCACTGAGCGTCACCGTCCCGCCATGAACGGAGACCTGGATGTGGTCGGCCTCACGCGCGGCATGCCGCTTGAGCGCCGCACCGATCTGCTCGGCAACATTGGCTGGCGCCACGCGTGCTTTGATTCGCAGCCGGTTGATCAGCCCCGCTACACCGCGCAACGATCCCACCGCATGCGCCGCCTGCTCGCTCTGGTATGGCCAGTCCACCTCACCCGAGAGCGTCACCCAACCGTTTTCGACCAGCACCTCGATGCGGTTGGACGGCAAGCTGACCTGCCATTCAAGCGCGGCACGGGCGGCTTGAGCGACATCCTCGTCCGTGTGTGCTCCCGGCAGGCGGACTTCGATCTTCTGCACGACCCCGCGCACACCGGCAACACGCTCAGCCGCATGCTCGGCAGCGACCTTCTCCATGTAGCTGCGCACGTGGCCGGTCAGCGTCACCACGCCGTTGTCCACTTCCACACCAATCGCTGCGGCATCCACCGCAGGTTCCCAAAGCAGTTCGTCGTTGACGTCCTGCTTGATACCCAGATCGCTTTTCATAACTCGCTCCTGCTAGATAGAGTCGCCTCGCTATGCCCGGCGGCGCTCGAGCGCTGTTTGGCAAGGCAGACAGCGCATGGCAGTCGGCTGGGCTTGCAGGCGTAAAAACGGAATCGCTTCGCCGCAATCGACGCAGATACCGTAGCTGCGCTGCTCCATACGCTCGCGTGCAGCGTTCAATTGCTCAAGCTCGCTTCGGTAACGGGCGAGCATGACGTCGTTCGTTTGGTCGCCGGCCTCTTCATCGGCAAGCTCTGCGTTTTCGAACGGCGCTTCACGCGGCACCGGCTCAGCCGATGCGCCCAGCGCAGACAACTGGCGCTGCACGCGTGCTTCCTGTTCGTCGAGCAAGCTCCTTAGCCGTTTCCATTGCGCCTCGGTAAAGCGGGTCATGCCCAGTCTCCTTCTGTTGAATCAGCGTCGCGCGGCGTGTCGGCGTTAGGCTTCCGTGGGCGACAGCCAAGCCGCGCGCTGCCGCGATTGCTCCCACCGGCCAGCGGTCTTCACCTGATCGATAAAGCCCGCCATCTCCTCCTGCGACAACCCGCTGAGCACATCGCGCTGGAACAACGCCAGCACAGGTGCAGGAATGGTCGCGGTGATGCGCATGATTTCTTCTACCGCACGGAATGCCCCGCGCGCCGCCATGACGCAAATGACGGAAAGGTGCGTGGACCCCAGCAATTGGTCAGCCAGGAAGTCCCGCATGGGCGAAGCCAGGTGGCCCATCCAGATGGGTGCGATCACGATGACGTGTTCGATTTCATCAAGGGGCGGACCTTCATAGCGATACTTGGCGCGCGCATGGAATACCGTTTCGATGACACAGCGCGCATCTCCCAGGAAGCCGGCGCGCGGATGCTCGTCCGTCACCTCGGCAAGCTGCCACCCGCTCTGCGCGGCCATCTGCTCGGCCACCTGACGTGCCGTGCCGGTGCGCGAGTAGTACACGATCAGCTTCTTTTCCATCTCGTACTCCAGGGATTTCGAAAGCAGTGGAACGGGGAAATTGCTTTTAGGAGCCAACCCACATCTGATCGACGACAGAACGCACGCCTGGCGCATCCCATGCGGCCTCGCGGGCCGCTCGGCACTCGTTGAGGTTGCGCAGCGGCCCGCACAAGGTCACCGTGCCGTCTGCCACGGAAACACTCAGGCGCGAGGCGTCGACCGCTGCCAGGCGTTGCAGTGCCTTTGCAATGCGATCGCTCAGGTCCGCCGGGCCGGCGGCGGCACGCAATGTCAGCCCATTGGCCACGGACTTCACGCCGTGCACCCTGTGCACCGTGTCCAGTGCTGCGCGGCGCTGGAAGTCCTGTTCGACTTCACCGCGCAGCGTCACCGCGCCGTCTTCGACAGTGATCTGGACAGCATCCGGCGGCACCGACGCATTCCAATGCAGCGCACTGCTGATCGCCTGCGCAATCTCGTCATCCGGGCGCGCCATGTCTGGCGGCATCCGTACATCCACATGGATGACAAGCGCGGTCACGCCGGCAACGCGCCGGATCGCTTCCTCAGCGGCATGCTTGTCGGCGAATGTGTCGACGCCGCCGGAGAGCGTGACGACGCCGTCCTTAGCCTGCACTGCAAAGCGGCTGGCATCCACCGCCGGGTCCCATTGCAGTTCCTCTTCGACATCGTGCTTGAGCTGGATATCGTTCTTCATGGTGATCTCGTCGGGTTCAATTGGAGTCGAGGCTCAGTGCGACATCAGCGCCGGCACGGTCATCGTCTTCAGCAGGGTGCGCGTCACCCCGCCCAGCACAAGTTCGCGCAGGCGGCTGTGCCCGTAGGCACCCATCACGATCAGATCAGCATTGAAGTCGGCCGCACGCGAGAGCAACAGCTCACCCACGGCGGTGTCGGAATCTGCACAGTCGGCCTCTTCCACCGTTGTATGAATGCCGCGCGCGTTCAGCGCACGCGCCACCTGGCCCACCGTGGTTTCTTCGGCCCAGTGCTTCGGCTGCTTGCTGGTGATCTGCAGCACGTGCACATTTGCGCCCGCCATCATTGGCATGGCGTCGTGCAGCGCACGGGCCGCTTCGCGGCCGCCGCTCCAGGCGACGAGCACACGCTTGGGCAGCGCCGTAAAGTTGCCGGTGTACGGCACTACCAACACGGGGCGGCCGGACTCCAGGATCAGGGTTTCCACAAAGTCGCCAGCGATAAATTCGTCCGGGTCATCGTGGTTCCGTTGACCAACGACGAGAAGATCCGTCTCCCGCGCTTCACGCAGCACGAGTGCCACGGGGTCGCCTTCCACTGCACGCCACTCCGTTTCCACCCCAAGGCTTTCCGTCGCCTGGCGAAAGCGCGCGTGTACGGCATCGCGGATGCCGTCGCGGCGGATGCGGTCTTCCTCCAGATACCGTGCAGCGTTCTCCATCATGTAGAACCAGCTGAGGCTCGGCGCAAAGCTCGCATAGATGCCGACGAGTTTGGCGCCGTGCGCCTGTGCGTACTGCGCCGCAAGGCTGAGGCGGTGCATGGCGCGTTCGCTGCGGTCCAGATGCACCATCACACTGGCGTAGCTCATGGTCAGATCCTGATGTCGTGTCAGAAGATGAACTGCCCGGTTAGGCAATGACGGCATTGCTCAGCGGTTCCGTGGCCGTGTGCGGCGTTTCCGTCGGCAACGCGTGCACGAGCAGCACCGGCAGTGTGCTCAGCCGTACAACGCTCTCGGCCACGCTACCCAGGAACAGACGCCGGAAGCCGCGACGCCCGTGCGTGCCAAGCACCAGGACTTGCGCGCCGACGTTTTGGGCCGCCTGTTCAATGGCAGTACCGATATCGAAGGTTCCGATGGGGTCGTCAACCACCACGCTGTGAACGTGCACGCCGGCCTTTTCGGCCTTGGCACGCGCGTCGGCAACGATTTGATTGCCTTGTTTGACCAAGGCCTCGGTAAAGGCGCCGACATCGATATAGCCAACGTCGTACATCAGATACGAGTTGTCGATCACATGGGCGATGACCAGCTCAGAGCCAAGCTTTTGCGCAAGCTGGATTGCCTCGTCCAGCGCGCGATCTGCTGTCGGACTGCCGTCCACCGCTACCAGAATCCTGTCGTACATGATGTGCCTCCATCGAATCCGTCGTCCGCCCCGAACGGGGTTGCTGGATTCCATGTTGGACCACCATGCGGATCACCCCTTGATTTACATCAGCGTTTGGCGCACCGGATGCCTGGGCGATGCCACTTGATCTGCCTCAAGGGCTTGCGCCCCACGCTCGATAGACTCATCCGCAATCGGCTGCCCCTCTAGTGCAGTCTGGAAAAGCTCACGGCACTTTGTGCGGGATCAACTTCTGACACCGGCCCATTCTTATAGTGAAAACGTACGCGCATCGGAGTTCAGCATGAGGGTCGACGAGATTTGCTCACACCGCATCGTCCACGTTCAGGCAACGGCGACGCTGCAGCAAGCCGCCCGGTTGATGCGGGACGAAAGCGCCCGCGCGTTGCTTGTCACGGAACACACCGCTGGGGGTTCGCGCGTGGTGGGCATCGTGACAGACCGGGACATGGTGGTGCACGGCATTGCCAGCCACGGCGACTGCACCCAGATCGCCGTATCGGAGGTCATGACGCGCGGCCTTCTGACCATCCACGATGACGCGGTGATCAGTGAAGCCTTGCGCTCGATGCTGAGCCACGGCCTGCACCGTCTGGCCGTGGTCGATCGTCAACAACGGCTGGTGGGCATGCTCAGCCTGGACGACACCATCCGCGCCATCGGCGGCGAATGGACCTTGCTGGCCGGCATTCTCGGCCGCGACAACGCTACCGGGTCTCGCCAGCATGAGCCGTGCGATTTGATTCTCTAAGTCTTTACCCACCGTTCTTCAGGAGCCCAGCCATGTTTACCAATGTTGGAACCGCGGACCGCGCCGTCCGCATCTTGATCGGCATCGCCATGATCTTGCTGGCTTTCTTTGGCAAGGTGCCGGCGTGGGTGGGCTGGTTGGGGCTGATACCTCTGGTGACGGGCCTGATCCGCATGTGCCCGCTCTATTGGGTGCTGGGCATTGGGCGGGACTGACTAGGCGACAAGCCAGAACACCGCCCAGCCGGACAGAAGCATGGTCAGCAGACCGGCGGTGACCTTGCCGGCAAAAACGCGGCCTCCGCTGATGGCCACGACAACCTTCGAAAACGTATTGGCTGTCAGCGCAAGCATCACCAGCGTGCCTGCCGTCGAGGTTTGCAGCGTGTGACCGGCAACTTGCGTTGCAATGGAGGCGGTTGCGGCATGCACATCGGCAAACGCACCAACCACAGTGACAGCCACCACCGCTGCGGTTCCGAACCATGTGCGCGCAGCGGCGGCGGCAAGCAGCAAAGCTGCAGTCCACAGCGCAAAACCGATCGCCACGCGCCAGTTGACGGATGACGTTGAACTCTCAGGCGCAGCCTGATGCGGCTCGCTGGCGCGCCATATCCAGAGAGCCGACCATGCCGCGGTCGCCATCATGCCCACCGCCAGCGGGGCTGCCAGCACGCGCAACAAGTCGATGTTGATGGCTGCAATCAGCAGCAGCATCTGCACCAGCGTGGCGACATTGGACAGCAGCGCTGCGGCAACCGCACCGTCAACGGGCCGATGGCCCTTCCGGACCCGCGCTGCCATCACCGTGATCGTTGCCACACTTGATGCAAATCCGCTAAACAGGCCGGCCAGCGGCAAGCCGATGCGCTCTCCAAACCATCGCGCCGCAAAATGGCCCATGTTGCCGGTCAGCATGACAAGAAGCACAACCAGCCACAGCGTATGCGGGTTCCAGGCGTTCAGCGGCCCCATGTCCCGGTCGGGAACCGCGGGCCAGATCAGCAATGCTGCGACGGCAAGGATCAGCAGATCGGCGAGTTCACGCTGGGTGATGACCGTGCGGGCAAACCGATGCAAACCCGCTTTGGCATAGAGCAGGACAAGAAGTACCGTGCCGAGGCCAGCCGTCATTTCGGGCTCGCTCACGGCATAGGCGCCTAGCAGCGTGGTGGCCAGCAATGCGAGTTCCGTCGTCACGCCGGGATCGACATTGGCCGAATGGTGATAACCCAGCGCCGCCAACACCGCGACCGCCAGCAACACGGTAGGCACGGCAAGCGGTATCGGCAGGCTTGCCGCAATGGCACCAGCCAGCGCCCCGATCGCAAACGTTCGCATGCCCGCGGGCAGTTCTGCGCTGCCGGTGTGGCTACGCTCGCGCTCAAGGCCGATCGCCAGGCCCACGCCCAAGGCAACCGAGAAGGACAGTAGTGAAGACATTCGGTGGATATGGATAGCCGTTGCATTGCACCCGTTCAGTATTGTGCGCGGCAACGCTTTTCGATTGATCTGGCGCAGTCGATGGTCGACTGCCGGGACGTGGTCCCGCGGGGCTGATCCATACTGGCCAGACACGCGCTACGGAGGCAGCGATGTCTGAATCGATGCAGGCCATGGTGATGGAAGGCGCCCGAAAGCCATTGATCTGGCGTGAAGTGCCCATGCCCACGCCTGGGCCGGGCGAGGTTCGGATCGCGGTGTCCGTGTGTGGCGTCTGCCGTACCGACCTCCATATCGTGGACGGCGAGCTGACCGCCCCGAAACCATCCCTCATTCCCGGTCACGAAATCGTAGGCATCGTCGAGTCATGCGGCGAAGGTGTGATAACGCCCGCCCGAGGCGAGCGCGTTGGCGTGCCGTGGCTCGGTTGGACATGCGGCGTCTGCCCGTATTGCCTGCGCGGGCGCGAGAACCTGTGCGACCACCCCGCCTTCACCGGATACACGCGCGATGGCGGGTATGCGCAATACGTCGTCTGCGACGCGCGATACTGCCTGCCGATTCCCGAGCGATACGACGATGCACACGCGGCGCCGCTGCTCTGTGCCGGCCTCATTGGCTACCGCACGCTGCGCATGGCGGGCGATGCACGCCGCATCGGAATCTACGGCTTTGGCGCTGCGGCCCACCTCATCACGCAGATTGCCGTGGCAGAGCAGCGCGAAGTCTTTGCCTTCACCCGGGCCGACGACACCGCGGCGCAACAACTTGCGCTGGACACCGGCGCCAAGTGGGCAGGCGCCAGCGACGGCCCCGCACCGGAGCCGCTCGACGCCGCGTTGATCTTCGCGCCCATCGGCACGCTCGTGCCGCAGGCGCTGCAGGCCGTGGTCAAGGGCGGCTCGGTGGTCTGCGGTGGCATTCACATGAGCGACATCCCCGCGTTTCCGTACCGGTTGCTATGGGAAGAACGCAAGCTGGTCTCCGTCGCGAATCTCACGCGTGCGGATGGGCTCGCGCTCATGCACATCGCGGCAAATATTCCCTTGCGGGTCCACGTCACGCCCTATCGATTGCAAGACGCCAACACTGCCTTGGACGACCTCCGCGCCGGGCGGGTGGCCGGCGCTGCCGTCCTGCAGATGTCTTCGGAAGACCTTTGACACGCGTCAACAGCCTCGGCGCCATGCTGTCTACGCTGATTACACGCGGTGCCCGACTGCGCAACGCCTTGGAGACCATCATGTATCAGCGAATCCTGCTCGCCGTCGACGGCAGCCACGCCTCCTATCTCGCGCTGCACCAGGCCATTGTGGTCAGCAAGGCGACGGGCGCGGAAGTCGAAGCTCTGTTTGTAGCCGATAGCAGCGACATCACCTTCGACATGGTTGGAGTTGACTCGATTGCCTACGCCAACCATGTGGTCGGCTACGGCCGTGACACCCTTGCCGAGGTATCGAAGAAGCTGGACGCGGCTGGCGTCAAGCATTCGACCAAATTGCTCGAAAACTCCATTGCGCCGGGGCAAATTTCCGCAACGATTGTCGGGGAAGCCAACGAGACCGGAGCCGACCTGATCGTGCTCGGCACGCATGGCCGGCGCGGGCTCAAGCATCTGGTGCTCGGCAGCGTGGCCGAGGGCGTGGTGCGCAAGACCAACAAGCCGGTACTGATGGTGCGTAGCGAGGTCGACGAGTAAGGGGCAGCGAGCAGCACGGTCTACCGATCCTCTCCTGCGAGAGGGGCACACCCTAACGCCGCCCGCCTGGAGACCCCTGAGGGGCGGCGACGTCTTTTTGGAAACCGGGCCTGTCGCGCGGCGGCTAGTGCATTCAAGCGCACTCAATTCTCTGCACCCCCTCCCCGTCCGGACCGGCCCTCCGCCCACCGGACCAAGCCGCGACAGTGCAAAACGCTGCCGCCCCGGAACGCGAGCCAATGGTGATGCGTTTTGACGACAGTGTTGCCGCGCTGAACGTGCACGTCTGGGTCACAACCGAGCACTTCTGCGACATGCCGGTGGCACTCGCCCAGCCAGTCCGCCCCACCCTCGCAGATGCCCAGTGCGCTGCGCTCATGCGCGTTCGCGAGCTGAATATCGTGCAAGCCGCCGCCCAAAAAAAACGATGGCGGACGCATCTGTCAAGGTCGCAAAACCGCCCAGACCCTGGCCGGATGAGGGGCGGGATTTTCTTGTGCATTCGCAAACGCATTGCATAGACTCACCTTTCAAGGCATCCCTATAGGCAAACGCATCATGTGTCGCTGGCTGGCGTATTCAGGCAATCCCATTCAGATGGAGACAGTGCTGTTCCGGCCGCGGCACTCGTTGATTGACCAGAGCCTGCG